>Ga0307507_10001360_pt1 | contig 54778 bp, 57 predicted proteins | sample 7_EM_MG_FD_207223 | JGI IMG/M metagenome (GOLD analysis project Ga0307507, IMG submission 207223) | Populus trichocarpa ectomycorrhiza microbial communities from riparian zone in the Pacific Northwest, United States - 7_EM | ecosystem: Host-associated > Plants > Roots > Unclassified | place... | reverse complement strand
ATAAGGGGCTATATTATGAATAGACTAAGGTAAGGGCTCAAAGAAAGGGGCGCGGTAGACGACTATGTACATGTTCGGTCGTCGGGGCAACGTTAGGGCAACGTTGGGGCAACGTTGATCCGTGACCAACGACGCCTTGATGATAGCTATGTAGACGAACCGTTACAAACGGTAAGTTTTACAAATAGTAGTTAGGATAGTAGCTTTGTTTCTATTCTTAGCAGTATATATAAAGTTAAATTTAGAATACGTGTAATAGAAATGTATAATATATCTATCGCCGTTATATCCTAATACTCTAAGGTAGATAATATTAAATGCTAGCCGTTTAAATGGTTGAGTGACTAGAAATTCATATTCTTATTTTTAGGAGATTTGCTATATATGCTTTGCTAATAAGCAGACTTTATATTTAATTTTAGGTAGTACTTGTTTATTGGTTTTAAATTTAGTTAGCTCTGCGCTAATAACATACTTAGAAAGCTACGTAATAGTATTAGGTCCTATATAGCTAAGTATTTTACACTATCTTATAGCTATGGCTCCAACTAGTTTATAGGCTATATAGCTAGGCTAGTATCTTTTAGAGGTTAAAAATATTAATTAAGTTAAGTCTAGGGTATTTATAGGCTCTCTATATATTAGTGCCTAGTAGCCCCCTAGTTATTTCGCATAGTAGACTGTTTTGCTAGTTGCTAGACGGTATAGTATATTTCGTCCTAAGTCGAAATAGATGTCGTTATTAGTAGCTCTTAAAAGTGCTATCCCTTGCATGGATAGGGTTGTATAAAATGTGGACCGTGCACGCTGACTGCGAGATATTGTAGTCACGCAGGCGTAGCTAAGATACTGCTTGCAAAGTTTTGTATATGCGCACGGGCCGCATTTTATAGAGCGTATCTATCCATGCAAGGGATAATATTTGTAAAAAAGGTAGGTGCTAGTGCTATATAGGATAGCTTTATTTTTGACTTCTTAGTAGGTGTATTAATAGTAATAGTTACTATTCTGTAAGCTTGTAATTTTTTAAAATTTCCGCCAGTAATTAGGTAGTTGTCTTCTGCTGCTAGGTATAAGAAGGTAAAGTCTTCTTTATTGTTATAGACGTGGGTATCTACGCCAGGGTTAAGTATTTAGGTGTTCTAGAGTTTAAATAGAATTTAACTAGTACTAAATACGGCAGTATATGTAACAGTTCACCAGCACTACGCTGAGACACAAGATCGTCGCCTGAGAGGCTCCGAGACAGGATCGACACTACCCTCGTATGTCTCGGATACGGTCAAATATTGAGTCATAGACTACGGAGTTCCGGGTCTACTTTCATGTATTTAGTTTACTTGATTTCCATGGATTTACAATAAAGTCGCTCGTTCAATTCCTACACTGCAAGCTTACAGTTATGAGCCCGGATCGCACTACCTGCTAAGCAACCTCGTTCAAGAAGTCACTACTTCTACCACTTTTGCAAGTGTCTCGAGCTTCTTCAAATACCAAAACCAGTCTACAGCCATCACGGGGTGTCTAGAGGTCGGAAATGGCTCTATGTGTGACTCGAAGAACTATCTTGACTTAGCCATTTGACGAATATGTTGCTGTTCCTAGGTTATCTCCATAAAGTCCGACTTAACTCCCGACTTTTCGTAAAGAATCTCTTACGAAAACAGACATGCGTTTTTCGTTTGATTCCTAATATAAGATCACTGAATAGGCATGGCGAGAAAATGGCCGTGGAGCTCTATGCGGAAGAATCTACAGAGCTCGATCGCTCGAGACGATATGCGTCACCCATGTGCGTCGCTGAGCTCCACATACTGCCCCTTCACACCCCTACCGATATATTTTAATACTCCTAGATCTTTCAAGTTGTAAGATTCGAGGACTATACCAAAGGGTGCCTTCCTTTACCTTAGATGAGACTTGCTGATGCAAGTCAATTTAGCCGGTCACGGCTCTTTCATTATTATGCGGGATCTGCCTCTAAGTAACGGAAGAGGGGGGGACGTATTGGCAATGGTTGTCACAGGGTGATGCTTTGTTTTGTCATGGAGTGAACTGAGGTGTAAGGACAGCTAGAAAAATATTTCAGCATCATAGACTAAGGTATTGCTACAAACCAGCGGGCCTGATTACTGTCCAAGGCGCCCATTAACATTCAAACAGATTTAAGAGGACAATCCTCCAGACTACACAATTTCGAACTCGTAGTAAACATAAGCAGAGTACTCGGCCGCACTATCGCCAATGTGTCCCGCCGCTTGCATCTCCGTTGATATGGCTTGGTCATCTTTCTTGACACGCCCCTTGCTGTCACGGCCAAAAGCGTTGCCGCCGAGATACGAATACTTGGCGTCAAGGGAAGCTTTGGCCTTCTTGGCAAGTTTTGAATTTGTCTGTAATTGTCGATCAGCTACGCCAAGACTCATAAACCTCACCTGTAAGATATTCCTTACCTGTACTAGTCCACATACAAAGTTCAAAGGCAAGCCGTACCTTAGGACAGTCTCCACGAAAACACGTAGCGCTAGCACATGTATCCAGATCATCGCACTTTCGCTATATCCTGTCCTTCCTAGCCTGAGTGCTTCACCCCATAACTTTCTTTCATCCTGGCTCAGCTTGTCTACTTCTCTCACTTCTTCCTCTTTGCCGCCAGCCTTGTACTTGTAGTCTCTGGGTGTCCACCTCTTCTCTCGACACTGATGAATAAACTCTGCACTATGCTTTTTAAATGTAACAACCGCGAAAAGAGTGAATTCGTCATCTGCAGCAACTTGGCTAGCGGAGCGGGGTACAACCATAGGAGCGAGGGTTTCGTAGGAGCGTTGGAAGTCTTTTGCCATAGCATTTGGGACGGCAACAAGATGCGTTTCGAGGTATTCAGAATCCTGAATGAGTTGAGAGGGGTTTACTATCGATGCAAGTGACCGCGTAGAGAGGTTTCCACTGTCGAGCAAATTATTAGTTATCACCGTATCTCGGAAAAGAAAGTTTGCTAGGTATCTCACGTCTGTCTCCGTTGTGATGCCGCTAGGTTTGTCTTGACCTGGTTATATTGATTGAATTTCGCCTTGACATCATTATCAATACCGGCAATATCCTAGATGTGCTAATATAAGTTTGAGTTACCCTGCCTTGTGCCGTGCCTTCGAACCTTTTGTAAAGAATCTATCAAATCCGCTATAGATTTCTCCGCCCTGTACTTGACTTTATTCCATTGAAAGGTGCGCAGGTACTGGTCCACCGGTTCTGAGAATAGCGGTAAGCGAATTGAAGTTTTATGACGCGGCTGAGGAAGCTCTAAAAACATACTGTCATTTATTGTCTTCTGCTGTGCGATCTTGTCTTCGTCTCCATCTAGGATGCTCCGCAGAGAGTCCCCCACCTTGTTCACCACACCTTCACAAGCCGTATCGAGCTTCGCCAGGTCATCCGCTTGCTGCACTAAAGCATCAAGAGTCCCGATCTTGAATGTGGGGATCGCAAAAGGGTATGTTGTGCCAGAATCGTTGGTTACCGCAGCTCGCAGCGCCGTCAAAGCCTCGTCGCGATCGTTTGACGGTGAAATCGATGTTGGCAAGGACACAAGAAGGTACTTGGCGCCTTTGGACATAGCGGCCGTGTAGCGCAGAGCAGTCGCAAAGTAATTGCTAGGGTTTGTATGGGTATGATGTGGGCTGGTATCGATTATTGGCGCAGACCATGCTGAAGCTCTCGGCGCGAGATAATCCCGCTTTTGTCACTCGAAAATGGCGGGCATGACCGCACAAGCCGAAATTCCACAAGTCATGTCCGCTAAAAGGGGAATAAGGGCGTTACAGCCCGCTATCAATGGCATTGGGAAATTTAAACCATGTTCGAACTATAATCGAAATACCGTATGCTGTCTTCGTACCTCTCCACTCTTACCACTAAGAGTTCCGACAGTGTTAGCATGGAAACCCGTGCTGCACCAGTCTCTACGCTCTACCTCCTCTAAAGCCCAAACAAATGAAGAGCCAGCAAAGACACCTCTTTACGACCTTCATGCTGCTCATGGCGCCAAATTTGTTCCCTTCAGCGGTTATTCGATGCCTGTACAATACAACGATATGGGCGTTGGAGAGTCTCACCATTGGACCCGCGAGAAAGCGAGTCTGTTTGACGTAAGTCACATGTAAGCACTTTCTCACTATTAATTCAGTCTAAGCACGCAATTGACTTCCTTCAGGGTCCAACACCACATCTTCGGTCCCGGTGCAGACGCGTTCCTCTCCCTCATAACACCCTCGTCTATATCCTCCCTCAAATCTCACCATTCTACTTTATCATGTCTCCTCCACCGGGACACTGGCGGAATTGTCGATGATACAGTTATCACACGACTTGATAGTTCTCATTTTTATGTGGTCACAAATGCCGGCTGTCGGGCAAAAGACTTGGACTATCTTACCTCAGAGCTGGCTGCTTGGAATGAAGCGGGCTACCCGAGCGTAGAATGGAAGGTACTCGAAGGCCAAGGTCTTGTTGCATTGCAAGGCCCGCTCTCCGCCTCTATACTATCTTCCATTCTCGCAAAGCCAAACAAAATAAACCTCAATGAGCTCTATTTTGGCCAATCAAAGTACGCGAAGCTGCGTCTTGCCAACGGGGAGATATCCCCAGACGTACTCATTTCTCGCGGTGGATATACAGGTGAAGATGGTTTTGAAATCTCAATTCCCGGCCCATCCTCGACAGCCATTACGGAATCGCTCCTTCAATCCGCCTCAGATACGCTGCGACTCGCTGGTCTAGGCGCACGCGACAGCCTCCGGCTCGAGGCTGGCATGTGCCTCTACGGTCACGATCTTGACGATAGCACTACACCAGTCGAGGCCGCTTTGTCTTGGGTTGTTGGTAAAGATAGGCGCGCTGAGGGCGGTTTTCACGGCTCCTCCGTTATTCTTTCTCAACTAAAACTAAAAAAAGACGGCGGCGTTGGCGTGACGAGAAGACGTGTGGGACTTGTCGTTGAGGGAGCACCGGCGCGCGAGGGTGCTGAAATCGTGGATGCAGAAGGCAATGCAATTGGGAAGATAACTTCGGGCTGTCCGTCACCGACTCTGAGGAAAAACATTGCAATGGGCTATGTAAAAGATGGTTTGCATAAGGCTGGAACAGAGGTTGGCGTCTTGGTCAGAGGGAAGCGAAGAAAGGCAGTAGTGACTAAGATGCCATTTGTGCCAAGTAAGTATTATCGGGGTGTGTGATTTAACAAACACCAGTCAGATGAATTTACGGTTTTTGGGTGGAAATGTGGATGATCTAGCGCTCAACGCTCTAGATTGACGATTAGCGTATGGAGGTGGTGTTTAATGGAGACGACACGATGGCAAATTGCTCCATGCCTCTTAACCAATGCAATTATTTCATAATGAACTTCTCATTTGGCAACCGCAAAGCATGACAGTCATGCCAAACAAGATCGCGACTTGAAAGGGCTCCACATACTTGCCATGACTAGAAAGGCTGTAGGTGCTTGTGTGAAGACATGATCCCGGATTTAAATCTATGGAAATATGACTATTAAACCACATTTGAGTGGGATCATCGGCGGAAGCCCCCAGGAAAACATATTTGCTCATCCACTTGTCAATGTGGTGTTGAATGACTTAACTTTGAAAAGTAAATACAAGTTACACAGCGTGGATCTAGATCCTGTAGACGGCACAAGTCGATCATGCATAACACCCGCCAGTAGACTTCTCTTAGGTTGTATTAAGGTTGAAGCAGTTACAACTCTTCGAAGAAGGCAGGAAAAGCTTGTTCAGGGAAATGCGGAGGCGCTTTAACGCCGACAGCATATCCCTGTCCGTAAAACCTCGTCACTCACAATCAAAAATCATCCCATTGTCCAATTATATGGCAGAGTAGCGCAAGAACACTGTAACCCACAAGAATATTTATTAAAAGCCGCAATCTGCAAAACGGTCCAACACTGTCCTACGTATACTTCTCCGTCTCCCTTTCACACCAATCCCAAAGCCTCTCCGCCCTCCCTTCTCCTCCTTTAGCCTCTGGCTTTATAGCCTTTGCTAATGCGCTGTTGTGTTCACCAATACGACCCCAAGGGATAACGTATGCCCCATTGTCATCTAGCGTGATATCGGGCGACCAGCTGGCATAGAGTTCAGTGTATCCACCAAGTTTAGGCGGATTTGCTAGTAATTTCTTCAAAAGAGTGGTTAGCACTTCGATGCTAAACTAGATATTGAGTGAATATGGAAGCTTTGAAATATACGGGTCGGCTTACGATAAATATACTTTGGCTTAAACCAGCAGTTCTCGAGATTTCGGATTTTAGGTGTCCTGGATTCCATGCCTAGCAAGCTTGTCAGTTTCGGACCTCGCGGAGGGGTACATCTGCTACGAGTAGAAAACAAACTCACAGTGCTGATAATCCCGTCCCTGCCATATCGCCTAGCGGCTTCAACGGCGAACATCACGTTCCCACTCTTACTTTGTCCATAGTTGAGCTCCGGGTTCTTCTGCACTTTCGGTGCCCCATCCTTGTCGATCTCAACGCCTCCCTTAGGCGCGGATAGATCTGCGGCCAAAGAGGATGCCCAGGTTATGCGTACGCTACCTGCTGGTGCCGTAGCTGCGGTTTTCTGTAAAATGGGTAGTAGAAATTGCGTGAAAAGGAAAGGACCTATGCAATTAACGCCCATCTGGAGATAGCCCTGAGAATGTCAATGTCCGATATGGGATAAGATCGCTTGAAGCGCGCCCCTCTTTCCTTCCCATAGTCTTAGGATACTTACCTGTTTGGTCTTACTTCCTGCAGGCGGCACCATAACACCTGCATTGTTCACTAGCACATCGAGCCGAGATTCCTTCGACAGAAATTCTTCCGCTGAGCGCTTAATCGTGCTCAGATCGTCCAGATCAAGCTGTAAGAACTCAATCTTTCCCGTCGAATTTGCAAACTCAACCCTCATTGCTTCAATGGCTTTTTTGGCTTTGCCTTCACTACGCCCCGCTGCGTAGATTGTGGCATTCTTCTGGTAGAGGATCTTAGTGAGCTCCAAGCCGACACCGGCATACCCACCGGTGACAATATGGACCTGGGGGATTATCATTAGTTTGAGAATGTTCCACTTATAGAGAAGGGAAATTCGAACTTTGCCCGACTGGTCTGGTAGATTTTCCTCAGTCAGAGTCGGTTTGGGGATAAAGTAAGTCTGCTTAAAAAATGCTCCGGCCATGGCGATTGTGATTCTTGGGCGTTTATGGTATATCGTGCTCAATAGATTGAGGAACGGGACGATGTGCTATTGGAAAAGGAGGTATTCTCCTGAGTTAAGATTACTTGTAATGATTGCTGCTTGCTTCCATCAGACTGTTGTCGCACTTTATATTGTTGCGGCGCGGACTTGGCTGCTCGGAGCAGGTATGTCCGACCGGAGAGAGTCGGAGATTCTCAATATACGAGAAAGATGAAACCAAATGATTGTGCTAGCGTAATATTACGAAGGCTAAAAAATGGCCATTAGATATATAACATGTGTTTAAAAACTAGACAGGGAGAGGAGAGTAGAATGTGATGATTACGATGGTTCTACTTCAAGAGCTGTTTTTGATCATGGGAAAGGCTCGCAGGCAGAAAACAAATTAGGATGTTTGGAATGAGAATCGTTCAAAGATTTCTAATTTTTGAAACCTCATGGAGACGGCTCATTGAATAACGTATCAGAATATGAATTCATAGAGCTGTGGCGTATGATATGCACTCGGCTGACGCCAGCGTTGGGCGTCACTTGAAGAGGCTGACAAAGTGTCAGAACCTAATAATGCGTATTGATAATTTGTATGCTTGTGAATCCGTTGGTCCCATCCTTCCCAGCTCACGCCGATGCAAATGCGCGCGCGCGCGCGCGCTGCTGAAAGCATAGCCACTGTATTCCAACTATTTGAAAATAAAAAATTCCACCATCTCAATGTCCCAAACGCCTTTGATGCAGTTCGATCAACTCACCTCACCGTAGCATCTGGAAATATTGCTTGCACGAATTCATCGAGAAGCGTGAACGCTAAATGCGTGCTATAGGACAGTGATAATATTAGACACCCAGCAGATGTTAAATGAAAGAAACCTAAAAGCAACTTACTTGAGCCTCTGATTATTAACCGTCGCTAAAATCCTTCTACTAGCCGCTTGCGCATTCGCTCTCCCAACCACACTACCCGCTAAATCGGGCACTAGGGTAGCCAACACGAGTCCAGCTTCCTTACGGCTTCTTACTTTCTCTGCAGAGCTGCGCACTGTGGCTTCCTTCATCTTTCCACCTGGCCACATTGTCGCTTTAATGAGTTCGAGGTAATTAACTACATTTTCCTCGGAAAGAAAAAGCTTTGCATGTTCGCGGACTTTGCGTTCAATGGTACCACCAAGAAGTTGATGCAGGACAACGACAACGGCACGGCCACGCAGCCAGTTACTCTCACGGTTAAGCTCAAATGCCTCAAGAAAGAGGTCGCAAATAGGTTTGACGAACGGCTCTAACTCCCGATTTTCAAAAGCACGAAGCTCTGCTTCTGCTTCTGCATCCGTGGTGGGATCTGTGCCAAGAACGGTAGAAGTAGGGGTGATAGGAGCCGCAACGCCGTTACTGGCTAACTGACTAGTTGCAGCGGAGATGAGATTTTGGCCCGCAACGGAGAGCTGATCGAGGACTGGAATGTTGCCCAAGAACTCTTCCATACCATCAGTGACTGAATTGTAGATCCGGGTAACAAAGTCGCGACTATCAGATTGGGAAGAGCTCAAATCGGAATCCGATATGGCCTGTTGCGAAAGGAAAGCGCGAAGGTCTCGGCTGCGACAAATGGCCGGAATAAGAAGAAGCTCCTGCACGCGATAATATGAGTTAGATGGTATCATGGTGAAGGAAGGAATTCAAGCAACATACACGAAGATACCTCTCGAGCCCTAGACGTCGTTTTTGCAAAAAGTCCTTTTGCAATTTTAAGACCATTTGTCGACGGGGAAATTCTAAGTTTCGAACCTGGGGATGCTTTGCTCGTAGTCGTTTATTTAATTCATGGAATTCACTGTATCTTCGAGTGACGACCCATGTTGCAGCAGGCATCTGATCTCCTGCTCGCCTACGGACCTCAATCACATCTAAAAGGAATGAGTCACGTCACAGCTATAAAATGGAGCTTGACTTACACATTGCATATTCACGACCGTCTTCCTCGTTCCCCAGGATAATAGATTGTATGAACACGGTTGCACGGCCGTATAAGCTGTTGTCACTTTCTTGAACAATATATTGCTGTCTCTGTAACTCCTTTCTTTGGATTTCCCTTTTTAAACTTGCCTTTGACTTGCGGAGAATTCTGAGCTCAGCGGCATTATTCGTCAACTCCGCCTTCGTAGTCAGCGAGTCCACGATGGATTCTTGAGTGACTAATCTCTCAATATCTGAACTCAGTGCGTCAATAGCTTCAGCCAAACCTAAATCGCCAGGTGCGGCCTCGTGGATCTCGTCCTCCTCTATTTTCTCTTTGATGTCTGAATCTTCAACTTCATCTTCAAGAAATTTTTCTTCCTCGCCAAAGAGATCGTCATCCGTGAAGACGCCTAGACGTGATGGTTCACCAACGAGCCCAAGAGAGGCAATGCTTGGCTTCGCATTTCCTTTTTTCTGGATCGGTGGCATCGGCGAAGCAGGTCGCGGTAATTCGAGAGAGCCCTTCATTGAGTCATTGTCTTGTGGCGAGGTAATGCTTGGTTCAGAGAAGAGTGAGTTCTTATCAGGTTCGTCTTCCATGATATCATTTAACGCTGCTTGCATGGCATCAACAACTTTGGCCTCATTAGCATTAGCTCGGGAAGATTCTATATCCGAGTCGAGGCTTTGGGTGGAGCGAGCTAGAGGATCACTGTCATAGTCATCGTCGAATAATGGAGTTCGTGGTGATGTGCCGTCTAAGGAACGCCGTGCAGGAACTTCTCCTTCTGCGGGCTTTACGTAACCTTTGAGGTCCGAGGACGAGACTACGGCTCTTCGAAGGTCAGGCGGTTGTAGGATGTGTCTGACAGACTGTGCACCGGTCACCTTAGATGGCACTATTAGAGAGGACGGCTTGCTTTTGTCTTGTGACCCGTTTTTGCCCATATTCGGACTGGAAGTGACACCGGTTGCCTCGTCCATGGCAAGCCATTTGAAATAGGGGTCTGATTTCTTAAATCTTCGAAAATGGGGTTCCTGCAATTCTTCATAGACAGCCGTCTGCGCTTGCAATATTGCACGTCTGGCTGCATGATACTGCATAGGCGTGGCGGTCTTCCCAGCTTTCAAAAAGTCGGTGACAGCCTGCCTAGCCTGAGGCAAGATTTTTAGCTCCGCCTTCGATAAATATGCATCGTTGATTTGGGCTAGATCAGCGCGATCGGATTCAGTCCATGCTGGAAGTGCTCCTAGATATTCCTCTGGCTCGTCCGTGTCCCTTTCTAAGGGGTTTCGAAACCCATCAACAACAATCCAGAATTGGACCAAGCACATCAAATTCAGCCGATCCATATACTCCATGAAGCATGACAGTCCTGAAGCATCATAGAGAACCTCTCCCAATGAAGCATTTTCAAACTTCGAGGCGATCCGCTTGTGTGCTTGTGGCAATTGTACCGAGAGCTTTTGTTTAACTGACCCCCCAGCCCCCAGTGTAGCGACCCTTTGATCTAAGATCCGTTTTCCAGTTTCGAGTCGACGAATATATACTGGATCTTGGCCCTCCACTGCAGATTCCCGCCGGAGCTGACTAGCTACCTCACTTCGGAAACGTCGAGCATCTGAAAGGGTGTTGGTCTGTCTAATTGCCCTTATGAACCTCTCAAATTTCCGCTCGTTATCATTAGGAGAAAGTTTTGGGAATGGTGCATTCCTTGGAGACTTCGGTGAAGGCGGAGCATGTTCGTCAAGAGCTGCGCGAAGTTTTCGAACTGTTTTGCGGTCTTGTAGCATTGTTCGGCCCTGTATTGTGGTCAGCGGATTGTGATGTACAGATCTAAAGAACTCTTACATATGCCTCCATCAACTGGTTCCAAGTATCCGGATCAGATAACATTTGCATAACAGGGAATAGGACTGCGCAAGCAACAATTTCCTTAATCAATACAATCACAGCTGGGCTGGTGGTCATGCTCCTAGGGAGAACCTTCGGGATGAGTCTTGTTACTATGCCCCGTAAATGTTGCTGCTGGACCAATTTTGTATTCGAGTATGCCAACGATGCTGCTGGATGTAATTTGCCATCATTATACTTTCCCGCAATTGCCAAGTCAAGCTCTTCAGACTCAGTAAAAGAACGCGTGAGCCTTTTTCCTCGCACCACCCGCTCCGCTTCGTAGAAGTCCCTCATGTGACTAGTAATCAGTGGTACCATTCGCGAGACTACAATCTCTACCATATCCACTGCCAGAACCCTATCCCGAATATCGCTCAAAGCGGCTCTCACTGCTCGATCGACCTCATTTGCGAATGTCGGCCTGCTGCTAATATTCTTGTACCAGCTGGAAACAAAATCCCGTAGAATGAGGTCAATCAATAAATCGATGTTATCGGATATGACGAAGGACGCTGGATACAGCGGCTCCCTTTTGTACTGCGATCTCCTCTTCAAAGCCTCCGTTTCCATCCTCCATGTCTCCGGTGTAACAAACGCCACATGCCTTGCTCCATACCCCTCTCCTGATCTTTCCTGATATTGCTTCCCACGAGAGGTAGATATTATGAGCCATCCTAGGATAGCAACGGTGCTGGCAGCTCCAGCAAAGAATGCATACGGCAGATAGCGAAGAGTGGGGACCCAATGGGTGACGAAACCCCAGGAGATGAAAGCGATGATAATTGCGATAATTACATCTCTGCGACGAAGGGCCATAGTCCGGGGAGAGCCATATGCAGTCGATCCAGCATTTTGCACTGGCGGGGTTCTGCTCTGCAGTTGATGGCATCGATGTCGCTTTTCGATTCTCGCTTGCCGAAGACAGACAAAGCCGCAGTCAATGGGAACGTCATCTTTCAATACCCATCACGAATTCATCTAACCATCGCTCTGACACCGATATTTCCTCAAGATTGTAGTAAGAGACCGAAATTCAAGCGAAATCCAGGAAAATGAAAGCTCTTTTGCGAACTCACTCTACGGAGAAGATGAGCTGAGGTCTCTGCTATTGCTATTACTACCACTGCCGCCTTGCATTCTTGAATTTTTAGAAAAGGAGAAGGCCCCCAAATGGTAGATCATAAAATATGCATTAACGCGAGGAATCTTAGCTGTATCTGTTTAGATATCGAAGGAAGACTCTAGGTCTAATTGGGTTACATACGCTCTCGGACAAAGAATCATTGCAGCAAACTTCCCCACGCTCTAACAACCCTTTCTGCCCTGTTTGGGATGTTAAGCATTCTCCTAACTGTCCGAGGTTCTGAAAACCGCCTAGTAGTATTGTCGTAACCCTACCGGCTGGTCCCCATGCTTTTTTATTCGCTCCTCCGTGGGCATTTTCCTATCCGAACAGACCGCCTGTCTTCTATTAGCCTCCCCTAATCAGCTGACAGGGCTTGTTCCTACAGTGCTTTTTACACTACTGTCGCCAAGCTGTTTTAGACCGCCCGCAAATATTGTACATGTATATCGGCTGTGGCGTTGCGTACAGGAGGTGCGTATCTTGAGTAATCCCGCTTTCTACAATGAAGAGTTAAATCAGATCAGCTTCAAGTGCGACTCAAGTCATTCAGAACAATCACCATGGGGTACAGTATAGAAAACAATGCAGTAGCAATTGAGGATATAATGATATTTTTCCAGGGATCAATTTTCTTTGCTCTTTCCACACGCAGGAGAGATAAGCAGGGTCCAGCCAAGAGATGTTGTTCCTGCAAAATTCCCACCTGAGCATTCATGAAATTCCAAGGAGTTTGAAATATCAATTCTTCATCATGTGTCTTTGAATGGGGGGCAAATGATAAGATGTTGTTTTAAATATAACATGAAAGCTTTTCACACAGTATACTTAGGATTCAAGCAACGATGATCAGTTTCTTCCTCATCTTCGATTATGCTTTTCATTATGGGTGTTTTGCTGAAGGAGGTGCTGTCAGCACCAATGTCGGTTAGGGAGGTTCGTACTCTCAATGTTGTTATTCTTGTAGTATCGTTATTGTCTGTGATCGGAGCAGGATGGGTCATATTAAGTTTTCTGGTATGTTAGGTCCTACTACAATCGACTTGTGCCCTCATCTGACTTTAATTTAAAGCTATTTAAATCGGTGGGAACATTTCGACACCAACTTATCCTGTAAGTTGGCCCAACGTGTCTCCGGGGGTTCTCCATGGCTGATCTTTATAAGAAGTCTTGCCATCAGCGACTTATGGATGGCTGTTAATTTCATGTCCTCCACGGCGGTCAATCTTTCTGGCTATTTACTCTCAGGAAAGTCGCAGAAGCCATTCTGTAGTTTTAATGGGTTCACGAGTCACGACGCAGCTTTTCGTTGTCCAGAGTATGTGGAAGTGACAGATAATCATTATCCATGCATGTCTAATTAGTTGCGTAGCGGACTATTGGGTGTTGATGATTGCTATTTGCACATTCTTGATATTGGCAAACTACAAGCACCAGTCCTCTTGGATTCAAGAACACCGCATCGTCCTTTGGTGTCTCCCATGCGGACAGGATCCGGACAGTAACTCTTGGCAGTAACTTTACTGTCCGAATCTTTTCCAAATCATGCGGAAACTTGGGCGGTAAGGTAGCCAAGACACTACTCAAGCACCTATTTTACTAGTAAAAGCCATACAAATGCAATGTTCACCAATACCCCCCCCCACCCTGGCATACCCCGCAGGCTACCGCACGGTGCACGTATTTTTATTACCATTAAGATTATTATATCAATTAACACCGCTTAATCGCCACCCAAGCTCTATATAAATACGTGGCAATGGCTCCCTACGCTCTATACTAAGACCCTTACCCAAAATAAACGCCTCTACCTCTATTACTGCCGCCGCGCCCCAGGAAACCTAGCTAGCCAAATAGAAGGCCCACAAGAAGCTAAGAAATAAGAACGTGATTATAGAAACGCAGGCAGCTATTTAACCAATCCCTCCTAAATACTTGCTCAAGCTGGAAGCTAGTAAGCACTCTGGCGTTCTAAATGGGTATAATTATCTTGTTACTTTAAAGAAAGAATGGAAAAGGAATAAGTTGCCGTAGTAGATTTAACAACCTCCCCTCCCTTGGCCCCTCTCCCAATAGTACAGACAATATGGCATTTTCTAGCATATCTAAGTTACAAATTAGTATTATAGGACCCACCAAATACAATAATATAACCGTGCGGTGGCATATCTTAGAGTACTTTGGTGTTAAAGCGCCCGGGATGTTTATTTACCATCTACTCGCTTTTCTCCTAAGGTAACCCTCCCTCTTAAGTCCTTGTTCAAATTACCTTTATAACTCTTAAACAAATTACTTTTACACGTTGATTTGCCTCTGGCTTCTTAGGGCGTCTCTGCCACTGCAGTAGCAGAGGCACCCTAAGTTCAACACCACGCTAAGCATTATGACTTTCCTCTAGTAACTAAGCAACCCCAAATCTTATTAGGCTAGCTCTAAATTAATATAACCATAGAATATACTATACTACTAGGCCGTAAGGACTTTTAGTTGCAATATTATAAATTTAATTAAAATATAAACCCCTTATAATTAAATATTTCCATATGCAACACCATGCCAAGGATCACGATATAGATTACTTAGACATAGCTTTGCTGCGATATAACAGCTCTACGCTAATTAATTAATCTATAGCTCTAAAATCTAGATCTATAACACTAAAAACAAGCTCTAAGCCACTAATTTTACACCGGCAGAATTAAACTTGGCAAAATATTCGGACAGTAAAGTTACTGCCAAGAGTTACTGTCCGGATCCTGTCCGTCTCCCATGGGGGTTCTCGACTTTGTGGGCAGCCTTAGGGATACGGCAACATTGGGGCTTGTAAGTGTCTTCGATTCCTCTAACATAACAAAGCTTGAATACTTATATTTCTCGCAGGGTGCTGGTTCACAAGTGATCGAACGCGGTTATTAGTCAACTTTATTCCACGCTGGATAATTATTCTCGTTATCCTTACACTTTACCTGCGTCTATACTCTCTCATTTATAAAGCCCATACACGTTTCACGAGCTTCGGCCAGGAGCCGCCGGAACGCTGGAACCTGAGGCCGAATCTGTGTCCTCGACAAGACGCATAGGCCGTCCGGACGGGAATATGGGTCTGGGTTCTGGTCTGGGTTCTAAAGATAATGAGAGGAGTGCTGGTACGAGAGGTGTAACACAAATGCGGAAACCGAGTCCAGTGTTGAAGAAGTTGGCATACCAGATGATGGCATACCCTTTCATGTACATGCTTATATGGACCATTCCGACTGCCGTCCGCATATACCAGTCGGCCACCGGCAAACCAGCCTCATTCGGGATTGCTACTGTTGATAAGGCATGCTCGCTTCCGAATCCGAGGGCCTTCTTCGATGTTGACGGTTTGTGTAACAGACTTGTATAGTTATTCAGGGTTTTGCCGACGCCCTGATCTATGGCTTTAATGAGTCCTCCTTGAGCGTCTGGCGGGAGCGATTCTCTAGGTGTAAGAGTAATAGTAGTTCTACATTCACCGATGGTGCTCGCAGTTAATGTCGATTCTATCTAGCATCTTGGCGGTATTTTGTTTCTATGTCGTGTGGCTACTCTTGTATTTCTACTCAAGGGTTTCACAAGCAGCTCTGAATACACCCTTGATTTATGGGCTGTTGTGGAAAGTTTGGACGGTGCGAGTGAGGGAGGAGGTACAGACATAGCCCAGCAGATCCGAGCCACGTCCACTAGACACTATAAATATATTAAAACGAGCTCCAAACCTTCGAAGAGATATAGCTACATTTGAACTTGCCCCGTTCCCGAGTTTGCCCAAGATTCGTATGTATTGCGGCTGGATGCTAGAGCACATTCTGTCTTAATTGTGGACGATATAGTTGGGGCTGAAGGAGTGTGGACAGAGCTGGCAACAATCAAATCAAGTCAAATTGAGGTCCTAGATTTGATTTGATTGCTGTTTTGGAGCGCCTGATTTGATTTGATTGATTTGTTACGTAATCAGAAGCCTGATTTGTTTGATTTGATTTGCTTTTGATTTGGTAGTATGTATACCAAAGTCTTGGCATGGTGGAGGTCTATATGGTGCCTTCCAGGCGTCCCAAATTGTGCCTAATATGTCCTCCCTATTGCCCTCTGCCTAATATCATCACTAGTATTAATATAAGGTCGCCCGATTGTTTGGAGGCAGTCAGGAAGGCTAAGGCGAGGCTTATTCTGGAGGTCTGAGGAAGGTGTTGTATACTTAGGAAGGCGTTTGAAGCAGATGCCGCCGTAGTAGGTACCGTCATCCGGTATTTCATCGGACTCCACTAGAGTAGAGGATACTGAGGGCGCAACACTAAGAGCAACTGTACTAGCAGGCGTTGCAATTGCGCGCAGATTGTCTTTAGTGAGGTCGCCCGTCATACTGGTAAAAGGGTTAAGGTTATATTTAGTAGCGTTGAGGTTTAATATAATAGAGTTGAAAGGTGGTGGTCGTTTGGGAGGGTGTTGTTTTAGGTTAATTTTGATGGCGGGGGATTATTGTTCCACTCTGGGCACCATATGAAGTTCGCCAGAACAACACCAGCACTAATATTACTATTTTTGTAACAGTTTACCAGTACTGCGCTGAGACATAAGATTGTCGCCTAAGAGGCTCCGAGATAGGATTAACCCTACCCTTGTATGTCTCGGATATAGTTAAATATTGAGTTATAGACTTTGGAGTTCGGGGTCTACTTTTATGTATTTAGTTTACTTGATTTCCATAGATTTACAATTAAGTCGCTTATTTAATCCTTACACTGTAAAAGCTTACAATTTTTTCTATATACCAAATTACTACCAAATTATTAAATTAACAAATTGTCGGAATATATGGACAGAAGTTACGTAGTTACGTGTCGTCGTTCGTGTCTCTAATTAGTCATCCTTATGATAACTCATCAGCCCCCTACTTAGGCACCACGATCCTTACAATCCTCTGCTTTCTATACCTATTAGACAAGAACAAATCCATCAGTTAATAGGCCAAACAAGTGCACTTAGGTGTTACCGACATTAATCAATAGTCAACCTCACCGGTTGGCTATAGAGCAACAAGGTTCACTGCCGCCCCAGCAGCTTCGTTCAATCAAAAGCAGCAATCCAGTACCTAGCAGCAAAACCAGCACCTAGCAGCTCCGGCAGCATCCAACTACCCAGCTAGCTTAGAATGTATTTATATATTCTACAGCACGCAAATCAATACCCAGTACAACCTCTTTACTAAGTGCCAGTATATACCAGCTTATAACAGCACCCAACACCCAACAGCCCTCAGGCAGTACCCCATCAGCAGCTACCTCAGCAGCTACCTCAGCAGCACTTGTGCAGCATACCAGCTTATACAGCACCCAGCGTCACAGCAACCCAACAGCCTCGCGCAGTATCCAATTACCCAACAGCTTTACGCAGTAACCCAGTATAACAACACAACTCAGCAGCAAACCAATACCCAGTACGCGTCTTAGCATACAAACCAATACCCAACAGCCTTGTGCAGTACTCCAGCGTCACAGCAACCCAGCAGCGTCAGCAGCACCCAATACCCAGTACGCGTCTTAGCATACAAATCAACATCTAACAGCCTCATACAGTACTCCAGCGTTACAGCAACCCAGCAGCATCAGCAGCACCTACCTATAATCCCAACACCGTCTGCTACCTTCCTTGCAGATCTGCCACGTCGAAAATCACGTCAACAACACGCCCCCAAACACCAGCGTGCCCCTCTACGGCCTTTGCAGGCTATAAATACCACATTAATAGGGTCTATATATTAGTGGTTTTACGCACAAAGAAAGAACCGCTAAGGGAATCAAGACCTGCCAGCACGCGCCTACAACGCCAGCGCGCTCCCCCTCCTCTGCCCTCTACCCTCTGCCCTCTGCTAGCATCTACGGCAGCTACGAACTCTCAATATAGCACAACAACTTCCTAAAGAATAGAAAAGCGGGAACTGTTCAACCACCAGACGGCTTTGCTATATCAGTATCTATAATAATAAAGCCCAATGGGAGTTTCCAACTACAACTGCTTATCAGACACAAATTCAGGATATGCAAAACACAATTAAGCGACAACAAGATAAGATTCGTTAAGTACAGAGTAGAGACTTAGAGATGCGAACTAGGCAACAAAAAGAGATCCATAAGCTACAAGCTCTTCTTAAAAAACAGCAAAAAGAGATCCAAGAGCTACAAACTAAGTAAGCTCCATTAGCGCAAGCTCCATCCACGCAAGCTCTACCCACGCAAGCTCTGCCAGCTTCACCTTCCTTATTAACTAAAGCTAAGGAGCCACGGCAGCCAAGCTCGTATAAACCCCCGCAACCTCAAACCTGCGAAAAGTGCTCTACTACATTCCCTTCAGGTCAAGCGCTCTTTAGACATTTGCCAGATTATTAACCCTTTAAGTATACCAAGTGCGGATCTATATTCCCCTCAAATACTACTCTCCATAAACATATTCGGGGATGTCGTCGTCCAAAAGATATAAATGGGAATTTAGATACGGACCAAGCTTCATAGGATAGAGGATCAATTTCAGTTGGATTAGTACTAGGATGGCTGTTTTACGCACAAAGAAAGAACTGCCAGTGTCGGAATATATAGACAGAAGTTACGTGGTTACGTATCGTCGTTCATGTCTCTAATTAGTCATCCTTATAATGACTCATCAGCCCCCTACTTAGGCACCGCGATCCTTACGATCCTCTGCTTTCTGTACCTATTAGACAAGAACAAATCCATCAGTTAATAGGCCAAACAAGTGCACTTAGGTGTTACCGACACAAATCAAATCGAGGACCTATGATTTGATTGATTTGCTACTTTGGAAAGGCCGATTTGATTTAATTGATTTGCTTACAAAGCAATCAAATCAAATCAAATCGGCCTGAATATTTGATTGTTGCCAGCTCTGAGTGTGGATGCTTGGTGCCAAATGTCCCGAGCGCGTTCTCAAGTTATAAATTGAACCATTCTTTGGCATTCTGATAATTTCAAAACACATATTTGTGATAGAAGACTTCGGCTTGCATCGGGCGTAGTTAGATCGCGCCTATTTCTCAGCAGCATTAGTATACACAGGATATCACAACGCTCAAGGTTTTTTAGGCATAGTAATAGCTGCAACCCTTAAATAACGATATGATCTCAATATTATCCGCAGTATATATTTGGTACAGTATGATAAACTGCTCACTTAGAAATACAGAAACACCATGGTCACTAGCACTTAATGTCTGTCCGCCGAACCTCTACTCTACAGAGCCGACTCCCATAACTCCTCTCCCAAACCACTCACTCACTGTTCCAAACTTATCTCGACTCCTTCCGAGCGCATCCAGGAACAAATCATGCCGCTCTGCACTTTCCTCCTGTGCCTTTTTAATGGCCTTAATCGTTGCATTCTGTGGTGTGCACAGTGGGCACTCAGCATCCTCCATCTCTTCGTCAGATGAAATATTTAAACAGGGATACTGATGAAACGAATGTTTACACAGGAAGTGCACAGTGGGTAGTTCAAGAGGCGAGCCACATGACGCGCAGCGAGTTGCTTGGAAGACGACGGGTTTGGAGTCGATGGCGGCGAGCTCGACTTGTTTAGTGACCGTGTCATTGCGGAATGTTTCGATCATGTGTCGGTTATTTGATATTTCCTGTCGCTCACGCTCGATTGTTCTGCTGAGATAGTCTTTTATCATACCCATAGTTGCAACACCATTGACGCTAAGTGTCTGGATAACTTGCAGCGGCGCCATGAGACCATCTTGGTCGATTTTTTCAAGAACGGCATTTAGTTCGTCGCCGGCTTCTTCGAGGATGGTAGGGTTGGAGGTAAAGTAAGCAAGGGCAGCAGGATAGAGTTGAGGATCTTCAGGGCCGTATTTGCGCAACGCTTTGATGGCACCGGCGGTATCCTTGGCTGATGTATATGAGCGGAAGATGTCGAAACGTAGACCTTGCTGTTCGCGAACTAAGATAGTGCCATCGCGGAAATTGGACAAATGGGACAGAAGTAGAACATTGGATGTATCAATAGGAATCTAGCAAGAATTAGTCGTGTGAGGGGCTGTTAGAAGCACTTAGTCTCACGTCTTTGCCTTCTACAAGCTTCTTGGCTTTTGTTTCCCACTCCTCCCGTTCGCTATCTTTCTTCGAATTTGCTGTATGGAGGTACATCTCAAATAAAGTTGTGTAAAGATCGCCTTTGTCGTCTTCATTTAACTCATCCGCTTTAATACATGCCTCCAAGAATATCACAAACTCTGCTGCGTGATTAACGAAGGCAGAAAAGGCCGTTCGCGGCTTCGGAACTTTGTATTCTGGGGGTGGTTCATCAATATTCGTTTCAATAATCTGAGCTTGGCTGAGTGTAGGCTTCTGCTCTCCAGCCGAAGCAGGTGATTGGATAGCATTAGTATTCATGTATGGAAGAGGCAAGAGAGCAGCAAGATTCTGAACAGCACTTGAGGCTATGCCCATCGCTTGAGACGTTGGAGCATTAGGTACGACAATTGCGTCCTTTTTGGGGCGGAATCTGCCGGTATAATAATCTATGAAGATTTGTGTTGTATCTCTTGGACAATGCTCTAGCAATACGGTCGCATATTTCATAAGGTTGTGGTAGGCCTTTCAAAAGTTAGTTTCCATTTGCGTAAATAGTCTCTTAGCTCACGTTTTCTGGTTCCAACCGCCAGATGTATGCTAACGCCTCAGCATATCGTTTAGAGTCTTCAATCAGGATATCAACAACTAATTCATGTTCATTGTGTTTCCTCGCAAGATAAGCAGCTTGGTTGTAGTAACCACCTTGACGACACATGGAAATGGCCGTATCCAAGTCGAATTTAAGGTCTCCTGGTGATTTGATGAATTGCTCAAGCTTATCCACATCTTTCAGCTTGGCATAACAATTTAGAAGCAGAGTAGTATGATCTGATGTTGCTTTGTGGTGATCGTGGAGCTCCTCGAGATACTCAATAAGGTTATGTATTCTTTGCGTATCAAGGAACTAGTTGATTTCATGAGACTACAGGCAATTTGGGTCGTTGGAATTGGAAATACCTTTCGAATCACTTGAGAAGGTTCCGTGTTATCAATGGCTTTAAGGTATTGTTGCATCGCAGTGTCGTAGTCTTGTTTTTGGTACAGATAATCACCATACTTCCGAAGGATGACATTTTGTTGCGCGGCACCAAGTCCAGCCTTCTGAGCAAGGTTGATTGCGAGGAGATATAGGTTACGCTGATATAGAAGATCAAGCTTCTGCGGAAAGGCTTTCTCATGGTATCGGAAAATCTGGTGGATAAGTTAGAGCACGGAGAATTCGAAGGATGGTTTGCTTACTTTTCCATCCGTGGTAAGGATAAATAAATCACCCCACTCGGACACCAGAGCCTTCACTTGGGATGATAAGGCTTCTTGATGTGCTATGAATTTTAAATCGATGTTGAGAAGCGTAAAACTGGACGTGTTGAAGATATCATCTGCATGGCTACCGCCGCCGAAGGCTCTCAATGGGCCTGACCTAGTAATTGTGTTTGTCTTTGGGGGTGAGACAACAGCAACATAGTCTTTAAAAATTGTGATCATCTTTTTCTGGCCCTCATAAGCATAGAATGGCCCTCTCCCATGAAGACCATAGGTATATATAGCATCATCCCTTGCGACAATAACATCACGGGTAGCCTTGTCAACTGTCATACATTCCACACCACAGCCTGTTTCATCCAACGATCGTGCTGGCTGTCCTTGGCCTCTTCCAGATATTACGAGTGTGGCGATTCGACCGGTAGTTGCGATATATAGCGTTGTGATATTCCCCTCTCTAAATTCAATACCAGTGATAGGCTCCTCGGATTCAAATACCGTCCGCTGTCTTGCGCCTCGATCATGTATTAAATCACCTCGAACTAAAGTGACTGCGCCGTTTGCAAATCCAACAGCAAGCTGGGAGAGATCATCTAGGGCTGCAAAGGCCGAAATCTGAACTATTAGCAATTCGTTTTATGTGAAAGGCTCTGCCACGATGCTCACTGGGAATTGTTTTCGCCCATTATGTATTGTGAGCGTGCTTTGGCATCGAGGTATCCCAGTTTTCTTCTCAAGCTTGTCAAGTGCCCAGACTTTCAAGATTGGTTCACTGGATAGATCTTCTGCTATGGTGACAAGTAATGAAGTGCCCTGCACTTGCTTCATGTGTGTGATAGCTCCGACATCATGCGCCTTGAAGGACCGAACAACTTTGAATGATTGTGAGAGGATTCGCACGGTGCCATCCGCGCTGCCAAAGAAGACACTCTCTGACCCTGAAGCTGCGGAGGTGATGTTGCCTTGCTAGTACATATGTTAGACCTAGGTAATGAAACCGTGAGTGGAGGTAATACTTCAGAGAGAGAGGCGCTCTCGTCGTCAGGAAGCTTGACTTGAGAGACATCAAAAAATTTGAACACTTTCCACTGCATGCTGTTAGCTGCGAACCTTTGCTACACTGAAATATGCGTACCGAATTCAATGCCATCACAGCCAGCTAGCCATGTTCATGTTCTTCAGCATCACAGGGACATTTACGCAGCTTAATGCGGCGAACTTAAATCCGAGGAAGGGCCGACGAATAGCTGTCCGAGTCACGTGGCTTGGCATTTCACTGCTATTGTCCCTCCTAAATTCCTTCCAGGCTGCGTTCCTCCTTCGACAAACAACTTTCTCCACGCTCTCACTGCGCGTAACCCCCTTCATTTCAAACTTCCAAGACAGCGAACAGGCCGTCTTGCTGCTGTTCTTTATCACTCTGCCTCACAGTAACGAGTGATCTGCCATTTCGAAACAAAGCCCTTCGAGTGCACAGCCTCCTACAACCAGGGCACAGCTCAACGCGCTTATTACAACAACCCATCGGTCGCTCCTCGAAGAAACACCTTCATCGCCCGAGAAGCACCTCACTCATACACGTAAATCTCACTCTACTTCCTCGCCGTTGACGGATTCCTCGTATCTGCCAGTGGCTTTGAAGACTCTCGCCTTCCTGTCGCAAATCTGACATCCTTTCCTCTCAGCCAGCGAACTACCGACAGATATATTTCATCAACAATAATCGATATGGCTGGCAAATTGGATCAGTCTCTCGATGAGATTCTCAAGGACCGTCGCTCATCCGCTCGTCCCCGACGTAACCGTCGTTCAACAGGTGGCGCAAAGCCTTCCACAGTTGCAACACCTCCTGTTGGTGGCGTGAAGAAGGTCACGAAGCCCGTGAAGATCGCTGGCAAAGCCAACATTCCGACCGGCCCATCTTCTGGATCTGGAGAAAGCAAGATCATCGTCAGCAATTTGGTGAGCATCCATTTAACTCTGTGCGACATGACTTAGACCACGCAGCTAACACGTCACAGCCGGCGGATGTCGATGAGACACAGATCAAGGTATGTTAAGCGCGAAGGCCGCTGAGCCTTGACCTCCTATCGCCATTCCTCTTAGACGCTCGGTGTCCGCGAAGTTTTCGAGCCTAGTACTACCGAGCCTTTGTGCGGTGTACGCGCTTTCTGTATAGTTGGTGTGCCTCACGAAGTTGGCCTCTCTCCACTTCTCTTGCTCGCTTGCCATAAGCTTGATGCAGAGTGTTGCGAGATTGAGATTATGCCGATGTCTTGCAAGAAACCTGTCCATTATACTCGACTGTCTGGCAAGCAGATCGGCATGGATAAGGTGCAGACAGCTTCAAGTGTTGGCGAGCAAAAACACCCCTCTGGAATATTTATGTCGATATGATTCCGAGAGGTTGCAGTCCCACTTCTGTGGTAGCATTTGTATCAGCGAGCACAGCAGTGAAATAGCAGAACAGCAAAATATCCGGGATCCAATCAAGTACGGCCCGCATTTTGTCAAACTCATCCACAGACTGAGTCTTGACATTACCAACTATCCCAATCTTGGATCTGGTCGGTTTTGGTTTGGGAATCTCCTGTTCCATGCATCAACAATGAGAACAACCCGCGACAATCTCGCATTCCTGGGAGCTCACGTTTCCATGTTCTATACAGCTTGATCATGTTATGCCTGACCGAGGAAACAAGTCCAACCCGATTGTTCACGTACGCTATGTTCATTCACGACCTTTCAACCTGCATTAGAACATTTGTTTGGACCACTAACATCGACACGTTCACGATTAATCACCGGCATTAATTTTTCTGCATGTCACCCCTGGATCTGGCCTAATGCTCCTGGATTAACCACCCTGGATGTATAACCTGGAGTTTCCGACGTTCGATTGTGCTAATCCGATATACTAACATTCGCTGCTGACTCGCTGAACTAATGCTCTACTGATGCACAACCTGATCTATTATTGTATCGATATCGCACATCCTCGATAATAGTGACTTTTGGAGCGTCGTGTACTTTGCTTTTCGGACTTTCGAACTTTGCTCACTCAAAGACATACAACTTTTCGGAAGACTATGGACTAATAATCCTGCTTCTTCCTTAGGAATATTTCAGCAAAACTATTGGCCCAGTTAAGAAGGTCCTTCTCACATACGGCCCGAATGGTCAGAGTCGTGGTGTCTCCACTATCATCTTCGCCAAACCGGGTAGTGCAGCTGAAGCTGCCAAGGCTCTCGATGGAGTTAAGGTTGACCGTCGCCCGATGAAAATCGAAGTGATTCTGAGTGCGAAAGACGCCCCTCCTCCAGTCCCGGCTAAGAGCTTGAGCGACCGTGTCTCGTAAGTTCCCTTGGACTTGGCCCGAAATGACAAGATGCTGATTACCTGAAGACAACCGAAACCAGCAGCCAAAGCGCAACCTAAGCCAGCCACGGCTACGAAGGCCACAGCTAGTAAGGCGTCTACTCGGGGGCGTGGTGGACGTGCGGCCCGTGGTCGCAACGCCGGCCGTGGTAAGCCAAAGACGGCGGAGGAACTCGATGCAGAGATGCAGGACTACTTCGATACCGGAGCTGGCAATGCAGGTGGTGAAGGCGATGCCATGGTGACCAATGGAGGCGCAGTCCAAGCCGTTCCCAGCGGAGGAGATACTGGCATGGAGGATGAGATTATGGTAAGTTCCCCTCATGTCCGAGAGACGTATCTAGAATAGGTCGCTAACCGGCATAGTGATTGGTTTGTGGTCTTTAATACGGGTGCTAGCTTAGTCACAGTTCGAGCTGAAACGGGTTTTTCAACGGGTTCCAATGGGTTAGGGTCGGGTTTCATTATCTTTTTAAAACTTTAACTGGTTGGGCTGTTTCTACTTAGTTTGTACAACAACAAATTGCAAGCGGGAAACTCGTTAGCCGCGGACTAATGACAGGACATTGAGCTTTATTAGGCAATATCTATGGAGTTCACTCACATGACTGATGGCTTTCACCGTTTCGAAATGCTTGAGTGAGTCTCACGGGCGCTAAACACGGTTAGCAAGTGGCGTCGGCAATCTAAATTGAGAAAGTGACTACTGCACGCTTGGTTGATGCATGTTGGAGCATCTCACAGCTTCAATTGTCATTTTAGGAGGCCCGGGTGAGCGCGCCCGTTGATCCAGCTCTACGGTGAAGTTCGGAAGCCGTGATAGACTAAGAACTAGTGTTCTGTGGGGAGTGGCGAGCTTGAACTCCCTTTGTGCGGAGAAGGCTAACATGATCTGAGGCCAGCCACAGGGCGCATCTCATGCGGGCGAAGGCGCCACTCTGGACTCTTTTGCAATCATGCAGTGCGCCCCATCGGATGTACCTGTAAACTTCGCTCAAAAGGGACCCGATGGTGAGACCAATGCGAACACAAAAAAAGGGGTGTATTGAAGCTTATGCACTGGCAAAACTACAACGTTCCCAGCTACGGGCAAAGTCGGTGTAGCGATTAGTACTGACTGAGCGTAAGAGCTCATACGAGGCGAATCAGTATTTGGGCTATTTGAGTTTCCCGCTCAGTGTATTTCCTAAAGGAGATGGGCCTGACGTGGGGGGCGGCTTTCAACGGTTGGGATGATAAGTTAGCAGCGGGGTAGAGCAACAGCCCCTCTTCAACTGTCCTGGGAGACCGAAGCTGGCATGGATTGCATCACAACCACTACTTTGGGCCATCGAAAAGTGGAGCGGATGGGTCTCCTCCTTGCCGTAATCACAGCACTACTTTAAGTTCACCGCGCCTCCTCCACACCGGATATCCCTTAAATCCATTATCCTGCAATACCACAACCATGACTCTAGGACTTTCTGTCACGCTGAAGACGCCTCATACCGGCGAATATGAGCAGCCAACGGGCCTGTAAGTAATATGATCCCCACTCAACCCCGCCATTGATTTAATTTGCCGCTTGTTCTTGACACCATTCTCCAGCTTCATCAACAATGAGTTCGTCAAGGGCGTAGATGGCAAGACTTTCGAAGTTATCAACCCCACAGACGAGACCGTCATCACATCGGTCCACGAGGCCACGGAAAAGGACGTTGATATTGCAGTAGCAGCTGCACGGAAAGCCTTCGGAGGCCCCTGGAGGAAAGAATCACCTGAGGCCCGAGGCAAGCTCCTGTACAAGCTTGCCGACCTGTTCGAGAAGAACCTTGATACCCTCGCTGCCGTCGAGTCATTAGACAATGGCAAGGCCCTTGCCATGGCTAAGGGTGATGTCGGCATGTGCGCTGGCTGTCTGAGGTATTATGCCGGCTGGGCCGACAAGATCGAGGGCAAGGTCATCGAGACAACCAACGACACCTTCAACTACACAAAGAAAGAGCCGGTATGTTAACTGAACTGACCCAATTGAACGCCGCTTACGATAGTAGATCGGAGTGTGCGGTCAAATCATTCCATGGAACTTCCCACTCCTTATGTGGGCGTGGAAGATTGGCCCCGCTATCGCTACTGGCAATGTTGTCGTTCTCAAGACCGCTGAACAGACCCCTCTCTCTGCCCTCGTCGCAGCCAAGCTCGTCAAGGAGGCTGGTTTCCCACCAGGCGTCATCAACGTCCTCTCTGGTGTCGGTAAGATCGCTGGTGCCGCCATCTCCTCCCACATGGACATTGATAAGGTTGCTTTCACCGGATCCACTATTGTCGGCCGCCAAATCATGAAGGCCGCTGCTGGCTCCAACTTGAAGAAGGTCACGCTTGAGCTTGGTGGCAAGAGCCCTAACATTGTGTTTGCGGATGCCGATATCGACAATGCCATCTCCTGGGTCAACTTCGGTATCTTCTTCAACCACGGCCAGTGCTGCTGCGCAGGATCGCGTGTCTATGTACAGGAGGAGATCTACGACAAGTTCATTCAGAGGTTTAAGGAGCGTACGACTAAGAACGTCGTTGGTGATCCATTCGACGCCTCCACTTTCCAAGGTCCTCAGGTCTCGCAACTCCAGTTCGACCGTATCATGAGGTGAGCAACTCCAATTCCACACAAACGTCTTATTTTGTACATAAGCTAACGCCATAATTAGCTACATCGAGCACGGCAAGCAGGCCGGTGCTACCGTCGAGATTGGCGGCAAGCGCAAGGGCGAGAAGGGCTACTTCATCGAGCCCACCATTTTCAGTAACGTCACCGAGGACATGAAGATCATGCAAGAAGAGATCTTTGGCCCCGTCTGCTCCATTTCCAAGTTCAAGACCAAGGAAGACGCCATCAAAGTCGGCAACAGCACCACCTACGGTCTTGCGTAAGCCCCATCCCACCCCCCACTCCCTAATTCCCTTGATACTTAGATACGAATGACTTGCTAACTTACCTCCGCAGCGCCGCCGTGCACACAAGCAATCTCAACACAGCTATTGAAGTCTCCAACGCCCTCCGCGCCGGCACCGTCTGGGTCAACACATACAACACCCTGCACCACCAGCTACCCTTCGGCGGCTACAAGGAGTCGGGTATCGGCCGCGAGCTCGGCGAGGCCGCGCTCGAGAACTACGTCCAGACCAAGACCGTGTCTATCCGTCTTGGCGACGCGCTGTTCGGTTAGACTTGGGAAAACGCGCAACAAATTTGTTGGAGGAGTGAGCTAGGCTGACACGATTGTGGGCTGGTTATGAAACGAATCTGAAACGGAATGAAACGGATTGGGTTGATGTTTGGGGGAGTGGACTTCAATGCGGTACTCCTCGGATTCGCGGAGGGATGGAAATGAAGGCCGGGGGTGGGTAGTTTATGCGAAGTCGTTACGCGACTTTGATTTATTACTGTATATATGCTTTGGCGAAGAAGAAGTCCCATTGAATTGAAAAGCTGGTGTTGCTGTCTTTGAAGAAATCGCTTCTGATGTGATCAAAGCTTGTGAGTTTGGTCTGTTGGGTGTGTTTCCTCCCTTGCCCTATTAATCACCTCTCGCCTTTCTCTTCAACGAAGAATAGTATTTGTTTCAGAAAAGTCGGAAGCCTAGAGCACTTTTCACTCCTGAGATGACCAATGAGATATGATACGAGCACGCCGTAACATGGATCGCCTTGACAACCAATATGTGAACCTTCTAGGCCTGGTTTCCATGCTTACCTTCCATGCCTTGGCGCTGGTCGACTTCGGGAGAGAAAAGCATCCTTGCCGGTCTGAGAGTGAGGCTGTCGTTAGTACTCATATGTCGTATCGTGAAGTAGCCAAGGTAGGGAGGAACTAGTTGACTCCTTTATCTGTTGATAAAATGGGTCCGGATCTCGAGACGAGAGTGGGATGTAAAGACGGCGGCTTGGAGTGTTTAATGGTGCTGAAAGGGTCTTGCGATTTCCGGAAGGGGCCAGACATTCGGATACCCAGTTGGAGATGCAGTAAGGGAAGACCTACGAGAAGCAAGTTTAGAGAGAAGAAGCAGACTCATGAATTTAGAGCGGCACAAGGCCAGGTTTGTGACATCCCCCATCCATCCAAGCAGTCTAACCCACAACTTACCGACCCTATTTCCTTCCCCTTCCCACCCACCAGCCCCCCTCCTCCCTCCACCCATCCCCACCCCCGCACCCGTACCCATCCCTCACCTCTCCCCATACACCCTCTCAAGCAACCACCCCCCAAAGACATCGAACCCGGGACTCCCCACACAAACCCGCACCCGATTCCCCAAGCGCTCACTCAACCAATTCCCTGCATCCTCACCGACCTCCCCCGCATCATCCTCGCGCCTGTTCCTGCTCCGCCGATCCACAACGCAGCACCCGCGCGTCCACTGCCCGCTCGTCTCGACGCGCACGTCGCGCACCTCGGCGCGCCACCCGCCCATGTGCGGCGCCATCACGTACCATATGCACAGCGGGTCGTGCAGGTTCAGGCCGACGGCGTCGCCCGTCAGGTTCGGGGTCAGCGACTCGATTTTGCGGAACGTCGAGCTGAGGAATGCTGTGCTCCATTCGGCGAGGGGGGAGGGCGCGCTGCTGCTGTTGGGGGGCGAGAGGAGGGATGCGGTGTAGGCGGTGAATTGGCCGCGGGTTAGTTCGTGCGGGGTTGTGATGTCTGATGGAGTGTCTAAGTCAGCGAGAGCAAAGAGCAAAGAGCAAAAAGCAAAAAGCAAAGAACAAAAAGCAAAGAACAAAAAGCAAAGAACAAAAAGCAAAGAATGAAGAGTGAGGATTATGTGAGAGGGAGGCGTTGTGGGAGGTATGGGGTGGAAGCGGAGAGGGAAGGGAAGGAAGAGTCGTACCGAGGGGACACAGCGTCAATTTCAGCTGCCGCGACAGCTTCTCTGGATATGGCGACAGGAATGGCGGCGGCGGGTCCGCGCTCTGCTTCCCCGGCGGTGCGGGTGCGACTGGTGGCATCGTGGAGGCCGGGTTCGGCGACGTGAGGGCGAAGACGCGCGCAGCGGCCATGCTGTCTGCATACGTGTTGAACTCGGCGCCGGGCGTCATCTGGTTGCGGCGGTTCAGCGCGGCCCGTAGAGGGGTAGCGGGCTGCTTGATGAGATTGAAAGGGGGAGGGGCAGGGGCAGGGGGGGAGGCGGGAGAAGGGTGAGGAAGAGGAGGGGGTGGTACGTTTCCTGGTGCGTCTATCGCGCCGCCCATGACAACGACTTCTTTCGCGCGGAGGAAGGCCTCTGGGTCTGTCGCGGCGGCTGTCGCGAGGTTGGTTAACGGGCCGATGGCGACGATGGTGATGGTGTCGGCTTCGTTCTCGCGGAGGAGGCGGAGCATCTCTTCATGTGCCGGGCGTGAAGAGGGCGTGAAGAGCGTGTGCGAGTGTTGCACTTCGCGGGCGGCCGCCGCTTCTTCGGGGTCGGAGGATGAGAGCGCGGAGTCGAAAAGCGACTTCCATGTGTCCGCTGGAGAGAGATGGGGGTGCTTGACGGGATCAACTCTTGTTCTGAGTTTGATATAGGAGAGACAGTGGTAATACGCTTGAATGAATGCCCCCGAGACCATCAACTCCGTCTAACACAGTCAGGACAGCAGTTAAGCATGGGGCTAAGCAGACCCACGGAAATAGTCTGCCATCACTATTTGATCTGCGAGCGGTTCTTCAGCGCCTACGGCCACTGGAAAGAGTCCAGTTAGCTCCATCATTTACATCAACACGTATACCTCGTGAACTCACCGATGGGCTTGCAAGCATTCAAAGTCTCGAACCCCTCCGGCCGCCCGTTGCTTTTTCGCCATTGCCGCTCTTTCTCAATAAAATGAAATAACGTGATGATATTGCGAAGACAGCTGAAGAAGCACGGACTTCAGCATGAGAACAGAGAGCTTGACATTGAGAGAATGAACCAGAGAACGATAAGCAGACCTTTGCACATCTATATTGCCAAATGTGACGGATAATAGCAGGACTTCTAATTCTTCAGGTTTTGCAGAGAATGCAAGCAGCATCGCCAGGACATCATCGACACCCTACGATATGTTAGTCGACGCATATTCAACAGCTGAGGTTTCGAGTCTCACCGGGTCAGTGTCAATGATGATCCGGTTCCGCGGAGTCATTTCAAGAGTGTCGAAAGAACGTAGCAGGAAGTGGTCCAAAAGTACAAATGTACAAATGCTTAGGTATATCAAGAGCCAAGGAAGCAGGGAAAATTTGAACTTTGTAAGCTTTGCGATTCACCAATGGTGTTGATAGATTTCTGATGACATAAGGCCTAGCGCCCAATTAAAAAGCTGACAAGACTATCCATCCACTCCGTAAATACGTCTGCAAGCTGCTCTCAAACGTTAGGTATGATTGCATTTCCACAGCACAACGATTGGACTTGAAATTCCAATCATGGTTTGGTAACAACGCCCTAGATGATCTACACATGGCCATCCAGACTCCTTGCCCGCACTTTTGATGCCTTCTTCCCCCAACTGCACTCCCATACTAAATGAAATACACCCTAATTGAACTGGGTTCCCTATATGGTGTCGAAGGAATACGCAAATTCTTGAGCATGTGGCTGCTTAGTAGACCTTCTTTTTCTCGTCGACGCTGAATTGGCCAGGGCCCATATTGACCAACAGGAGAAGACCACCGCTGCAGCAAATCAGTAATTGTTCTTTGTTGAATTTGGTAATTCCTTGCAGCTTACACAATAGACAAGATCTGGAAGAAGTCGTACTTGGCAAAATCCTTGTGCGGGTGGTGAGGATGAAGCTATAAGACACGTTAGCTTCCTCGAGCCATATAACACCTCTAGACAACAAAAAAGTGCCGTGAAACATACCGTCCAGAAGTTGTTAACAAGCACGTTGAAGATGCTGAGAATAACCACCAGCATAATCGCGCTCCACTTGGCCTTGAATCCAACTACAACCATGACACAAGCACCGAATCCCAATATACTAACCAGTATCCTCCAGAAGTTCCAGTCACCTCTGAAGACAAATCCAACAAACAAGAAGATCAGAAGAATTCTTCCGGCAAGCTGGAAGTACATCTTGCGGTCCTTCTCATCGATCTGAGGTAGTCCAGCGGGCGCGAACCTCTTGCGCACCCAGGAATCCGAGAGTACCATCAACAGCCCTCCCATAACCGAAAGATTACGTAGGAAGAAGTTTAGATCAAACACTAGTCCATAGCCAATCCCTTGTAGGATAACCACACCTATTAACCCGCCGACGCCGTAATCAGAGTTCTTTCGGACGATAATCATGAAGGAGCAGGCGGTCATGGCAATGACGTTTATAATCAGGAAAAGGTGCGTCAGCCCTGTAGGAACTGTGGTAAATAGCTCTGTTAGCAGCAGCACTCGGATATCAGAGGATAGGGAGAGCATACTATGTCGATAATCGTGTAGGTAGATGAGCTGGTCACTCCACTGGGTAATAATCCGTAGCGCATCTTCTAAAAATGTGACCACGATCAAGAAACGCCCAATTGCTGGAAGATATCTATTGATAATGTGCGGTTAGCCTCCCATCCAGAGTGAAAGCTGGCCTCCTCCACATCCAGAGGAAATGTCGAATACCCCAGAGAGAGCGCACTCACGGCTTGATAGGATCTGATAATGTATCTAACCAGTCCTCGATCTTACTTGTCTGTTCCCGAATCGCATCCAGTGGACTCGGGTCATCTGTAGCATCGCTTCTCCCAGGATTTCCAAACGGACTCTGGTTGCCGAGGTGATACCCGGCCGTACCTCTTATCTGAGCCATGGTGCAGAATAAGAGAAATGGACGGCGAAGAGCAAGAAGAGCAAGTCAAAGGGGCCGGGGCGGAATTCGTTGTGTGCGGCTGTTGGTTGTTGTAGTGGCCGAGGCAAGGTGTCCTCTCTTATGGAAGCTCGGGACGTGTTTAGGCGTTCTCGGAGAGAAAGGACGAGATCCTGGAACAGTCAACGCTCCACGTACACTTTAACATGTAATCTCACTGCTCGTGCTGATTTGGCGGCTGAGATGACTCCCAAGGAAGCTGTAAAAAGGACGTGAGAGGTTTATTTTGGGAATTTCAGTGCCAAGTCTTATTCTGAGCCACTGTGGCTGTACTCACACCCGTCGTTCACACCGAATGGCCGCTCGGTTTATCAGATTAGATCCTGAGCAATCGCCAAGCAGTGTGACAGTTATAACAACTCCGAGAGCAAATATTCTAGTACTCTACATGGAGATGATCTTGGGTATATAAATACATGTTCTGAAAGGCACTCTCATCCAATTGATAGTTAACCACATCACAGTTCCATGAGATACGGGAGTCTAGGTAACGTTAAATTCGAGTAAATATACAACATTCCAAGGCCCATAAGACCGTGGTCCATAGTAAAGCAAGAACTGTAGAAGAGAAACAGAAGAAAAGAAGGATAGATAGCTGGCCAGCCATCAACACGATGAACACGCCGCACTCGTAGAAGACAAAAAGCTCATCCCCAGTCGCCGTTGAATATCCTATGCAATCCATGCAATACGAACACACCCATACTTTTGTGCTCGGCCGTTGTTTAGCCTGGATGCAGATGATACACCCGCTGAAGTCCTTGGAATGCTGTTGTACAGTTCACGACCTTTTCGCCAATTATCCGGTAATCAATGAAATATGAACTAAGAAAACATGCCACTCAAAGGTCAATAACCAGATATTATGCTTGTAAAGATGACCGTCTGGTGGGTAATGGGGAATACCGCGCAAATAAAAAGATGGAATGCCCATTACACTGCCACAACATCTGTACGTCCAGCTTGAAACATCCACTTCTCGGTCGAGTAGCCTAGCTACCTCCCGGGGTATACCTCAAAAATATCAATCGCAGCCCAATACTGCTTCATACGACTGGCCAGTCCGAGTCCATTGGATGACGTCCAGTGAGAAAGGCCGCAGCCTCGTTGGAAGTGCCGTAACCGACACTAGGTGGAGCAACGGTGGAAGGTGCGGGAGCAACGGCCTTCTTCGCAGGAACTTCACGCTGGTGAGGTCCAGCATCGCTACCATCAGTGCCAGCAACGTCTCCGGCTGCACTATCAGCCTGGATTTTCTTCGCTTTCCTACCCTTTGGGACTGTGCTCCACCCAGAATCTTCCATAGCCATACGCATCTGCTCCTCCTCAGAGGGCATATTAACCCAGTTCATGCTATTGTTCATGCTCTCGGTAGTGGCAGATGTGCCGTTTGTGGCATTTTCGCTCGAGCTAGTGGTCGAGATGCCATCCTGGTCGAAGGTGTCCAGCAAGGCACCATCGTTAGCTGGAGTGATAGGAGCGCTAGTCACAGCAGTGTTGGGAGCGTGGTGAGGAAGGTTCCACGCGCTGGATGTAGGGGCTTTGGCAGGCCGGAGGCCGTTCTTCGCAGGCTCGCCGCGAGCTTCTCTGGCGGTGCGACGTTGATTCTCAAGGAGGACTTGACGCTCTTTTTCCTCCTGTTCCCGTTGCAACTTTCTCTCCTCGGCCTTCTTCTTGTTTTGACGCTGCTTCTTCGTCTCCTGGGGAGTATCAGGGCGTGGTGCTTGTTGCTGCTTTTGACGCGCTGGCTGGCTAGGCTCTGTCAGTCGAAGGACCGATGGTGCTGCTCCTCGAGGTTCGAGCATGTCGGAAACGTCTGCTCCGCTAGGGGTCTTGTTGACAGTTGCACCAAGAACTGGTGACATGGCCGGAGACAGATCATCGTCTGCATCGGCACCTGTTGTGGAGGAGGTCGCTGACTGGTAAGCCTCAGTCTTGTCTACAGACTCCTTGGACTGTTTTTTGTTCCCTTTTCGCTGCCGACTACCTTTAGTGGCGTTACCAGCCCCTTTAGGTGTTCCTTCTCCGTCAATGTGTCTGAAAAGATCGTCTTCCTGCCGGCGGTTGGTGCGTGTCGTGTTGTCATTGACCTTTTGTAAAGGTCTACTGCGATGCCTGCCTTTGCCAGTATTTCTGCTATAGTAATAGTAGGCACTTCCGCTCAAGCCAAGCACAATTATCCAGGATTGCCACGGCTCCATGTTGAGGTTCAAGAGTAAGATTGAATTAAGCTTTGAAACTGTTGGTGTTAGCGAACATCCGTGTTTGTCAAGTGCATTGGGTTGTACCTGGTGTCCAAAGGGAAAGTGGAGGAGGTGCTTCGATTGAGGTCGAGGATCACTCGATTTAGAGTATATTACAGTGTCCTGAAAGGGAAGGAGCGGGTGTAGAGAGGGAAGTCGTGAAGTGGGGAATGAGCCCGTTCAGTTGCAGCTGGACGGAGGATGTCGAGAGGCTGACGCAAGGGGAGTTGAGCGCGGTTTTGTTGTTGCGTAGCTCTGCCAGCTGAAGTCAGATGGGTGAGAAGGAAAGTTTCTCAGCAGAGAATAGAGTGGGTGCGGCTGAGGTAGTGAAAAGACTGTTAATGGACTGTGGAGGGGAAAGGAAGGATGGTGAGTCGCGATTTGTTGAGAGGGCAAGTGGAGTTAACAGATCACTAGGGATCTATGTTGCTCGGGGGCTCGATCTCCCCAAGACGGCTGCGCAAGATACTGGCAGCGCGGCCACGAGATGAAACGCGAGGGTTATTTGGAGGGTGCTCAGTAGAGCACAACGACGCTGGATGGATAGGAGGGATAGGAGGGCGTGGAGCGAGGCGGAGTAACGAATGGGTGTAGGAAAGATGGAGAGGAGCGCCAAGGGGAGTGACGGCGATGGAGCTGCACTGGCCTGGAAGCGGAATAGCCTTTAGCGCGAACCCTGCCTGGGCTGAACGAGTCCCCGGATCATCACACGCAGCGAAGGCGTCGAGAAGCTCGCGGCTTTGAAATGCAGGAAGGGGCGTTTATTTCCACTATTTTCAGCCTGTGCAACGTGGGCAAATGAAGGGCAGAGTGTCGCGACTCCTTGGGCACAGTGTGGGACTTCTGGCCACCTTTCACCGAACCGCCAGGTGAGGCAAGTATCGGGCCTCGCGGACCTGCATCTGCTGCATCTGCTGGTGCATTCCTCTGCATTCCGCCGCATATCGCACGACGCGAGCTTGAAAAGGGCAGCCGCATAAACTGACGTTGCACCCCATGCAGCCACTCTGGCCGGTTTGTCGTGAATCCATGTAAATCCATGCTCCCCCGCAATTTGTCAAAGGAATTACCGGCAATCAACCACAATCTTTTGCCCGCGAGATAGTCATTGCGACCATCGCCGCGGCCATTACCGCCATCGCAAGAGGTTGACACCCTTTAGTACGGTTTGTATTAATACACTGGCCCCTGCTACCGGGTGGGTTGCCAAATCCCTTCATTTGCTGCCTCCCCCTGGGGTTACTCGTAATATTGCTTTCACTTCAAAAAAGGTTTTGGTGGACGTCTTCGCTCCAGCCGACATTCCCCATTCTTAAAAGGTCGTCACCGCCAAGTTAGCCAAAGACTTGCCGGTGCTGTGCCAACACCATTACTAGCACTTGCTATTACCCTGGAATTAACAGCCTTCTTGGGTTCTTTGGTTCATCGCAAGCAAAAGAGGCTTACTGCCGCTTTCGAACGCTTCCAGTGTCTTTATGTGCAATTTGCAATCTATTCCATCGCGATTCATAGACATATGCCGTATAGTATTGCATGGTTTTTTCCACCTGGCGTGAAGAAGCTTCAACAGCTCCAGAGCTATATCTTGGATTACTAAATAGCCTTCTGAGAGACTGCTAACTATCAGATGTAAAAATTGTCCAAAAGCGTACTAACTTCAAAAGCATTCGCGAGTCCATCAAATGTCGGTTACGAACGTCAATAAAGACGGCCATGATGGCCTGACACAGGTCTGCGCTTAGCTGGCTTGGTCAAGGCAGACTCATGAAATGCGCCGAGGGCGTCCAGCCACTAGCTAAAAAAAGCCCAAAACTTACGTATCCATCCAGCAAAGCAAATAGGGTGGCTGTTCGTTGTGCGTCCTGCCAGCAATGTTCTCTCAGGGGTGATGACGAATCATATCAGATCTACGTTTAGCCAGTGATAGCATTTTCTAATACTATTTTCTAGTGGCTTTGCTTATCTCACTCCTTTAAAATTGCTAGCGTCGTTAGAGTAACCTCGACTTGCGTTCAAGAGGCCAGCCTGCAAGTCTTCGGTCGTACGCCCAGCATACCGGAAAACCGTCTAGTTTCGCATCCTTCAACAGCAATATCTGACTGAGATCCTACTCATACCTATATGAGACAGCAATATTAAAATGACATGAGTGAAGTGTCTCACCTCAGCTGCGCATCGCGCGTAAGCGGCACCAGAGTTGAAAGACTTCAGCAACCGTTTCAAGTCGCTTCAAGAACGCTATTATTGGCCAATGCCCTTCGGAGGAAATGCCGTTGAAGCACGGTGCGTTGCGTAGGCATTGTCCAACAAGGACGTCACAAGCACTTTCCCCTCGAATGATATTTTCAGTAATAATAAAACATCACGCATTTCACTCCACTACTAAAACTACCACACGAGCAGCACAACAGCAAAACCTGATACTACTTCTTTTCTTTGCTATTTCGCATATTATGCCAGTACTAAACTCTCAAGTTGACAATAATCATACGAGCGAATATGAAAATTGACCGCTCACAGCTCAGATTGCAACCGTTATTGGCTAATACAACATTTGGACCTTCTGGAAGCAAGTTTTCTATAAGCACACCCCGAATGCAAAGATAAGACAATTGTCTTTGTGCTAGCACTTCAGAGAATTACACGCCTTGGTATCGTCATCTGGTTCAATCGGTTGTTCGTCGACATCTTTCGTCATGTTGACAAAGTTGGAGCCACTTAAAGCAGATGAAACCAGGTTTCTATCCTAAAAAACCGAAGCAGAGATACGATCTAAAACTTCCGCTTACAGGAAGGGTGCATGCGCACTTATCGGAAACAGAAGCCAGAATGATGGCAACTTTCCTAGGAGATTCGGCTTTCCAGTCTCTGCTTCATCTTAGTAGAACAACCAACCCCACCACAATTTTCTCACGCCACATCCTGCGCCTGAAGTCGATCGTCTGACGTTGATTACGCGGCATGACCATAATCTGGGAGTAAACTAGCTTGATTACACCTCAGGGCGCCGAGAGTATCCACAAGGGCAGGTATGGCCAATCTCAAGAGATCCAGATATTACGTTGCGACGACTACCGTCTATCTTCCGGTTTCGTTGCCAATGACCAGCTCACTTCAAAGCTGGCTGCCATTCTCATCGAGGGCGTAGGAAAGGAAACATTCAAGCCAGGAGTCACCCGGACTATGCTCTGCCTTACTTGTGATGGAACAGTGTCAAACAATACCTTCGATCGGAATATCTATGTCCTCTCAAAACGATATTAATCATGACACGTATTAAAAACTACCGGTTCAGTCGACAATACTCTTCTCTATCAGAGACTGCATATTTTCTTAGACATGACTAGCGGGACCTATTAACGCAAAGGGACATCAAACACCTCACCGAGTGTCTTTTGAACGAAACGGTTCGTTGAAGTTAGAACCACCAGCTTTACGGTCACAATGCTCGACATGCATAGTCCTATGTCTTACTATGACTAATAACTTAACCTTCAGCTCGCATAGACTATAAGAGCCCTCAGCAAGAGAAAACAATAGCAGAACAATTCTAGGAGCTTACAGCTTTCTGTGCTGCGACCAAGCAGTGCTTATACATGCTTTCAATATAGCGCGAATTGCTCACAGCCCAGGGCCAACTTGGCACGACTAACATAGAATATTTGAGTCTGGATTTATTGAGAACTATTATATTAAACAGATTCGCCGCTAACTAATGTTGACAGTACACTCTAGGGGCTGTCAGTGAGAATCTTCACCCTCACCAACATTTCATAATACTGTAACATCGCGATGATTTACATTAGCACAACTTGCTTCCGTCTACCTTCATCAATACGAGGAGCTGCTCTACATTAGCTTGAAAGCTCTTGCTAAGAACGTGGGATAATGGTCCTCATATCCATGTTGATTGATGTTGTGACTCCAATAGCTTAAACATGCTATTTTGGATACTTTTTGGGTCCTGTCAGCAGCCAGGCTCCTCCGGTTTTCCCGATATAACGTGTCATGATTAGGTTTCCGCTTATTCGCTTGCATCCTTCTGGCGGATCCTTAGGAGCCAGTTGCTAACGAAGAGGGTTTAACCCGATGGAAGGCTCGATGCTGTATGTGGTTGTCTTAGCTTGCGGTGCTCACCGGTATATGAGGTGTTTGTTCCTAGATCTGATCATGCGACGGAAGAATCTAAGGTTACTAGGTTTGGGTAAGAGACCAATTCCTGTGAAAAGGTTCTCCATGACAAGGAAATTGTTACCTTTGTTGTCGTTTCAATTGTCTTACTAAGTTGGGACGAAGTTTCTTTAGCAACAGCTATTTCATCTGCGCTTGGTTGTACGGGGATTTTACCACTTTTTGCTTCAGTGGAGAATTTTCCGCAGAACCCGCTTTGTCATTTGCTGATACATTTTTAGGCTTTGGAAGGCTGGAGTTTTTTTGTGCCGAGATTACCCAGTATTGTTAAGCCACTAGCTGTGGAGGAGATTGCTCAACTATTGTGATGGCTTGACGCCCAGTCCAGGATAATAGAGCCCCGGGAGATAGTGTGCAAAGGTTACAATCTCTTTATTGGTCAGCTAGACCACCGAAATGCCAGGCTTGAAAGTGCAAGCATGGCTTGGAAGTTCAGATGTAAAATGAGCTGTATGATGGTTGTGGGTTGAGATAAGATACCGCACTCTGGTGGACACATAGTCGAATTTGAAAACAGGGAGTTGTGTGTGGATATATGAATGACTTGACTAGATTGAGCGTGTATATATTGAGCTTGACCGAATGAGGTAGAGAAATGATGGAGGTTAGTTTTATGATAGCTTGAAGCTATGTTCACTTGGAGATTTAGGCGTGCCTTTTGGTGACTGTTGTAAGCCGATCAAGAGTTGTTGTGGCAGAGATAAATAGTTGTAAGGAAAATTCCTTGCTATTCCCTTTGGATGCTCGGTAAGTTTTTCCAGCAGTTCATTTGTACGACAGGTGGCAGAAGCGTGAAATTTAGTAGAAAATGCAGAGATATGTATAAAGACCACGGCACTCTTATCAGACCGCTGGTCGAAGATGCCAAAAGTCAGTGAAACCACCTGGGCAATCTTTTCTCTGAAAAATCCTCTCTACTGCACGTGAAGAGGCACGTCTTAAGACAGGTTATCTAAGATAGGCAGAGATGGGAATTTTGCTGAACAAAACGCTGGTGGTACGACCGTGCGACAGTGCAGAGATCAGCGACTAGTGATCACGATGATAACACAAGACGACTTGTGAAGCAGGAGTTGGATAGAATATAGAATGATCGAAGAAGAGTTCTAGAGATAAAACATCCCCCGGTTCAGATTTGACATTGTCCTTCACTTGCATCACCCATTCACAAAGTTTGGTTTTTCTATTGTGCTATTGACAACAACTTCCTTTAACCAATCACAACTCCCGTCCTGCCCTGGCTCGCCTAGTGGGTCTATTGAGGACAACAATGGGAAGGGGGTGCTAATTGCTCCAATACCCGCAATTCACTGCTATTGTTATCCACCTCAGGCTGTGAATTCCCTTCGCACTACCGATTATTGAGCCGCCATGTCACCGAAGGAATCCTGCACTGGGCCGTCACAATAGCCGCATAATAGCAGACCAACAATAGACCAATAATGGTTCAATGGTAGAGTACTGGTAGGACTTTTAGTACACTTCTTGCTTTCCGAATATCCGAAATGTCTACTATTGCTTTCCCTGATCATAAGAGCCTGTTAAATTCTCTTTCTATCATTCTTCTCATCATTTACATACACTTCGCGATCCTCAATCTACAATAACCCTAGTCTTCCATTATCTATCAGCATCTACCTCTCCATATCCAACTACATTTAAACCACTACATCAACATCTCTACCCACATAATTATCTCCGACCAAACCGGTCTCCAACCCAAGCTGAACTCTCCAAGCGAACATATCTCTAGCCAGCGTTCCCTTCTCACTGAACCTCAAGGCTCAAGCATCCAGGAACACCCTCCAGCAATCCCCAATCCAACAATGGACCCTCTCCACACCACCACCAAAACCACACCCACAACCACAATCACATCCCCACCCCCTGCCTACTCCCTCGACGCCAACGACACCGCCGCCAACGATACCAACGACACCAACCCCACCGCCGACCACGACGACAGCGGCGCCAATTCCGACACCGACACGAATCCCCCACCAACAACAACCCTCCACCTAAACGCTAGCACCCAGATCCGCGGCTCCCACAACCTAATCTCCGTGACCCCCCTCGACGTCCCGCGCTTCTCAGCACTCCTCCTGACTCTCCTGCGCCAGCAGCCGGGCCACGCCCGCGCGAACTTAAGCCTGCAGCTCAATTGCAGCGTCGCCGTGGTCGGGGAGCGGAATGTCGTAGGCACCGGGCTGGGGGCCGTGGGCGTGAGGGCAAGGGTGGCGGCGGTGCAGGGGGCGCAGGGGGTGCAGGGAGCGGGGAAGAGGAGGCCTGGGGAGGTAGGTGGTCCCTTTTTGTTTGGTGTTTGATGCTTCATGTTCCGATGCCCGGAAGGGTGGCGCTGACGACTTGTAGGGTCCTGACGACGAGCCGGTGGCGAAGAGGGTTGAAGTTGTGAGTCCAGTTGCGGCTGCGTGAGAAGGGGGTGGCAGTGATGTCAATGGACTGGATTGGATACAAAATCGCTTTATATCCAATCCAAAAATAGGATCAAGCCTCTTAACCGGATATATAACCGGTTAAACCAGATAATCCAAATAGATTGTATATTTTGGTTGCTATACTCAGTCTTGGCATGGTGTTGGGGTTCAAATCAGTCGTCAAAGGTCGTGTATTTGGCTACATTGTCCTCATCAGCCTCATCAGCCTCATCTTTCTGCCCATCTTCCTGCCCACCGCCTTGCGTATCTGCCCAGCCCGTATCCTTTCTTATCACCCCATATATGCGAGGACCTCTTGTCGATCGGGGTATGGTTACTGTCGGCTTACAGCTACGGACACCGAACGCCTAGCTCGGGGTACCAGTGACCCACCCACCTCATGTATATATAAGGGCCCCTAGAGCCACCTTGAAGAGGCAGACTTCTTATTCTTGATTTTCCAATCGACACCTCTTCTTACCACACTTTTGGCCGGCGACGTCGCTGGCTTTACGATACTACCCGCTGTGAAGCTGAATCCGACCTAGCTCATCGCCGGCGGTGGTGGTAGAAGCCAGTGATCTTGTTGGATTGGAGTGGAGTGGATTTGGGGGTCATCCAAAACTCCTGGAACTCCACAAACGCTAAACCTAAATAGGACTAACGGTTACCTATAAAAGTTAGTAGTCCAGCTCCAGTCCAGTCCAAATTGGCTCCAGTCCAACAAGATCACTGGTAGAAGCTCTGGCTTGGAGTCAGATTCGGGTTCGTGATAGGTAAGAGACTCTAGCTCAATTACATCTACTGTTGTCTTCGGGCGTTTCCTTCTTCTACCGCCAGAGGCCTTACTGACTCGCTTTTGAGGAACAGCAGGAGCCTTGCCTGCAGCACGGCTGCTTGATGCATGACTACTACCACCTCCACGCGTCGTCCAGCTAGTAACGGTAATGAAGCTCTCCATACAATCAGAAGGATCTGGAGGATTAGGAGGATTGAACAATAGGGGCAGTAATAAGGGCGACGCGACGAGGACGACGCGATTAGGATTAACAACCTCAGCTTGATGAACTGTTTTGGATCAAAACAGTCATTACATGATTGACGGCTTAAGATTGTAGAGCGATTGGCTTAGATCGCTGGAGTGGCGTTCGCCTATACCCGACGTCTCACCACCTAGATTTAGATCTGGATCTGTTGGATATCCAGTTATAATTAAGGCTTCAGTCTAAATCAAGCCAGCCAAAGCTCTTAACCGGCTCTACTTTTGAATTTTGGATATCCAAACCAATCCAGAAATAGATCCAGTCCCCATTAACATCACTAGGGGTTGGAATGGCATCCCTTCATGTCAAGACTCTAAAACGTGTCATGTGAGTGAGGCTGGGATCACAAGCCGGTGGCTATGAGCATTCGAGAACCTACGACATTCAGTCGCTCGGCAGGCAGATGGAAGGCACACGGAAAGCAGGATGCGCCGCGAAAAGCAATGCCGGCGCTTATCGTAAGTCTTCAGCCTTCAACAGCAACTTGATTCTCAACCTTCTGCCGCGGGTTGAATTTCTTGTAAACGCTGCCATTGTATCACGGTCATCCCAAAACCATTCGCCGTCGGACTTTCTCAAGCGATAAATGGAGAATCGAGAGCCAGATATCGAAAGTGCTGCAGAGTTGGCCTGAACTGAGACTGAGCGCCTCAAGGAGGGTGGCCATTTCCGGCACCCCCTGTCAGCATTCTATGGTCGGCCGCGGGAGAAGAGTGTGAATAATTAAAATATATACCGTGGCACAGCCGTCGTGGACCCAGGTGAGTATAGAATACTAATAATCTGCTCCTCTGCACGATCCTGTCGTTGACTTCATGTTCCTCTTGCTTAAATATCCTCTGCTAGCCTGCGCGATTCGATCACTGGGTTCATGTACCTCTTGATTGGACTTTGCCGTGTCGTCAAGTATATTTTCTTAGCCTTACCATTCACGTATTTGAGGAGTTTTTTCCAACGCCCGAGTTGTTAGCAACCCTCATTCCTCAACCTATTTATATCCGAACGCTTTTTCACATATCACCCCTACCCTGGCGTTTGAAGATCATAGCTGCAAATGGGTGTACATCGTTCCTTCTTCTCGGCCTTTTAACTTTCCCACAATTCTTCTTTTCTCTTGACACTGATTTTCTCCCTTTGGCTTGCCTTCACGGTCCAGCTTCATCGTCACTTTATTCGATGCCATTTCTCTTATTTCAATATTGCGAAGACGAGTCACAGATAGATGCTTGCAACTTGACCCTCACAGCCTTTTATTTCTCGGCCTTGTCCTGCCAGCCCGTGTCTCTCTGTCACACTTCGGTAAACTTACTCTTTCAGCCTTATCGAACACCCAACTGGATTTCCACATCTCACTTGGCCGATGCTGGACCTCGTCAAATCATCGAGAACGAAGTTCTCAAAAGCCCGCCTCGGGCACAAAATCTTTCGAAATCTGACCTTGACCGATTCCACGGCGAACAGGAGTCAACCATCGAACCATGCAGTCAACTCGTCTCGCACACCTGAAGACTTGGGCCTTGCAGTACCCGGGTGGTTTCTTGAGTACTGCGTAAAAACCGCTCAAGAGTTGACTGAATGTGAGATCCCTTTGATCGTCTGCGATAACGTGTCACTCGGCCACGATTCCGGGCAAGGAATAGGCGAGCCCAAGGCAGACGCCTACGAAGTCGATTTGGTTGTGTACGAGCCGTTGCTAAACGTTCTCTCGTCGCGGACAGCTGGTGGGGCACATGTGCACAATTCTGATCCAAAAACCACCAGATTCTTTTCAAATGAGGCGGTACATCTCCGTTTGCCGGACAAGCACCGGGCAAAAGGCGGTTCTCGATTCCTCACCGCCATCGTGGAGCACTTCGCCAAAGATGCTGGAGCCGATCTCATAACATTTGGGCTTCATGATGTCGGTGACCTTGCTGAGCATTTCACGTTACTGGGACCGATACAGGAAGAGGAAGATGTCCATGGAACTAACTTTATGGAGCGATGCTTTGGAGGAGTTAACGACGCCTCGGAAAATCATGAAAACATATACATTGAGAACACAGAAGTATGATCCTATTCAGCACAGATGTAATATCCGCTGAATGTTCTGTCGCGCAGGTGCCCGTCCTCGTGGACTTTCCGTTCTCTGCACTGCTGTCGTCACCAAATGTTAAGCGGGCAAGAAGTCCGCTTCAAACCGATGCGCCCAACAAGACTCCCCTAATCATTCACATACCAAAGATATATAGCCTACTTGATGTCTATGGGGGCGATTTTCTCGAGGCGCTTCGTGATGCTATCGTCGGGACCATTGGGGACATTCTTGTTATTTTAACAACGGATCAGGAGTCTAAAGTTCGCCCTGATTATGGAGAGAGAGATTTTTGCTATGTCGGATGTGGTTTTGCCATGGATGACATGGGTTGTGTCCGCACCAACCGTGAAACCCCCTCGGGACGCAACCGTCTCAAACGCACGGAAAGAAACTCAGGAATGGAGGCAATTTGCATGGCTCCCATTGGCAATCGATCCCAACGGATTCTGTTCGACACACACAAGAAGCTTGAGGAGTCTTACGAGCAAGAGAATACCAGGTTACTACAGAGATCGATTAGGCGAATTTCCGTGGAGCATCGCAATTTACCTATCGTCCAGCCATTCGCCGACTGGAGTTTTCTGGAAGGAACGCTAACCCAGAAGAAGCTTGTGAAACAGGAGCTCCGTGAGAAGGAAGTGGTTGACCTTGTCTGCGCTCTTCATCGAGACTCGAAAGAAGAACACATCAAGGAGGCGATCCTCCGAATCGGTCTCAGGGAGAAAGCCTTGGATGATTGGTGTGATAGCGCCGAAGACGAGGCCAGGGCATCCAAGTGGTCAACTTTCCCAACTCAGGCACAGAGTACAATTAGGCAAATTGAAAAGAACTACAAGTTTAAATGGGAGCAGCAATTCCTCGACCTCTTAATCAATCCCGACGACGTGGAAGAAGGGTGGTCCCAGATCGCGCTAGAACCAGACGTTAAGGAAGCCATCGTACAGCTGATTCACCAGCCGTCCAACACAGGTATGCACGCATACGGAATCTTGAAGCATGGTCGTGTAGGAGGTGCTCTCCTTTACGGCCCACCAGGAACAGGGAAGACACATCTTGCTCGCGTGCTGGCACGAGAATCCAAAGCAATCATGATATGCGCCTCAGCAGCAGACATCGTGAACATGTATGTAGGAGAAACCGAAAAGGCAATCCAGGGGCTTTTCAGCCTCGGACGGATGCTATCTCCTTGCACAATCTTCATCGACGAAGCTGATGCCCTGTTTCGGTCCCGAAAGTCTGACGATAGAGGTTGGGAACGAAGTCAAATGAACCAGTTACTGTATGAAATGGATGGTCTAAAGAAGTCCAAGTCCCCACCGTTCGTACTTCTTGCCACCAACTTCCCACGCGAATTGGACCACGCAGTGCTTCGTCGTGTCCCGAGCCGCATCCACATTGGCCTTCCATCTCCTGAGGCTCGGCGACAGATTTTCCAAATATGTTTTGCGGATGAGATGCTCCACCCGGACGTCAACCTTTGTCATCTTGTCGAGAAGTCACGAGGGTATTCAGGCTCAGATATCCAAACGGTGTGCGTCCAGGCCGCCCTCATTTGCGATACAATTGTCGGTGATGATGATGCGAGAAGAATTTTGAAGCAATGGCATTTCGAGAAGGCATTTCAAAGAAGCGCACCTACTGTATCGAAGACGGCCTTGACCGGGATCAGGGCTTTTGCGAAAGAATTTGACCCTGCAACCTTGGATTACATGGGACAAGAGGAAGACGTGGGCCATATGCCTAGCAAAATTTCGTGCTTGAGGTGTGAGGAGCGCAAAAATACGCGTGGCAGGAATTATCAGCCTCGAAAGCAGGAAACACCACTATCTTCTCGGCCGAACGGGCTGGATCTGGGCCTGGAGTCCTTGGAAACAAATTCAACAGAGCATGGGCGATCAACGACTGCTGCAAGAAAAGCAGAAGAAGTTGATTCTCAGGTGAATGGAGCTGGATTGGGTGAGCTGGAGGAACCCTATCAATACACTCCTCTGAAACCTGACAGCAAGCAGATTCGAGTACTGTCCATTCAGCCAAAGAAGGGCGGCTCTGATGTTGCCGATGAAGGCCTTCTGCGATGCACCTTGACGACAGTTGACTTGGATGATTGGACAATGTTGTACCGAGAAGTTTCATCTCGATCCAGGGCTGCAGGACTTCCCACATCGCCGAAGTATCGTCTTACGCTATGGCACTATTTAAGTGCTTTTCGCGAAGGATTCCGAAATTCAAAATATTCTGGATCCAGTCATTTCTATGAAGATCGTTTCCATGAATTTTGGATGAGACTGAGCGTGAACAACGATCTTCCATTTGAAGGCATTGAAGAGATCGACCAACGATTCAATTGGGGCGATTACATTGCCTTGAGTTATGTGTGGGGTGATCCAAGAGACAGGCACGATATTCTCCTGAACGGCCATCGTTTCTCAGTCACATCAAATCTCTACCAGGCACTTCTCTACCTCCGCGATTCTGTTGAAGTTTATCAAATGAAACTTCACGTCTGGGCTGATGCAATCTGCATTAATCAGGATAATCTAGCCGAGAGAGCGGCAGAAGTAAAGAAGATGGGCGTCATCTATTCCGAATGCTTATCAGTAAGAGCCTGGTTAGGACATCCTAGTCCCGAAGTTGCCCTTGAACTCCCATCATTAAGGGAGTTTCTCAATTCTATTAGTGATATTGAGGTGCGTGATTTTGGCCTAAAGATACGGTGGGAAAGAGTTACGGACATGGAAGCAGCCTATTCGCTTTGGACAGTCTCGTCTAGCTTGTTCTCTACGCCATACTGGGAACGGATATGGATTATACAAGAGGTTGCGCTTGCGCCTTCGGTGCTGTTTTACTATGGTAAGGAAGTCTTCACTACCGAGGAGACTCTCAAGCTTGGCTGTCTCACTGGAAGAGGCATGATGACGAAAAAGTTCACGAGTCACTCCGAATCCGATACCTCAGTCGCTGAAGTCATGCTGAACATGTCGCGCGCTTTCCACCGCTTACTGCGCCTGCGTCCTCCATATGACAGCGATTTTCTGGAGAAGCCGCAATTGCATAGTGCCGACTTGGTGCGTTTCGCTCAAAACTCCAAAGCAATGGATCAACGAGATAAGGCATTTGGCCTACTGGCTCTGCTTCCTGAGTCGATTGCCACGCGAATCCATCCCAACTACGACCCATCCTTTACCGTTCAGGACACCTTTACGATGTTCTCGAAGGCATGCTTCGAGGCAGAAGGAAGTCTGTGCTTTTTGGCACGAGTTACAAAACGCCCCTCACTTGTACCAAATCTTCCCTCTTGGGCTTTGGATCTTGAGGCGGCGCAAGATATTTCTGATTTTACGCTGACGGCAACGCGCCACAGGATTCATGGAGCGAACTTGGACATGCCGATGAAAGAGCTTTCGTTCTCTGAAAACAATCGTTTGTTGTTCTGCGACGGCGTTATAGTGGATGCCGTGGCTTCTCTAGGAGCTGTACAGGTGTGGAGTCCAGAGCTGGGGTTTGACCTTTTTTCCGAGCTCCAGATAGGAAGCGACAGAAGCTCAGCGCCAGTTGTAGATCGCGACTGGAAGTTGGCGCTCGCGCGTGTCCTCATCCAGGACAGCTATTTTGAACTTTCTGAATCTCCCTCGGTTTTGGATATTCCATGGGTGGAGCAGAGTGAAGTCGACTACGAAGTAGTTACCGGAGACATTCCGTATTATCACTTCTCCGAAGAGGACAGATATTGGCCAAGGTTTCACCAGATGACTCCGCTCAATGGCGTATTCCATCGCTCCCTCTACGGGAACGAGGATTTCGACATTGGAGGCAAGCCACTCAAAAGTTATTTCACGTCAACAGACACGATTTGCCCTGATCCGGCCGAGTTCATGGAACTTGCGCACGACCTGGTGGGAGGCCTCACCGGGAATCGGCTGTTTACATCACGAGATAGATTGCTTGGGACGGCACCACAATACGCGAGGCTCGGCGACAAGATTGCGATTCTCTCTAGTTGCGACATGCCGATGGTTATTCGGCCTAATGGAAAACATTATGAGGTCGTCGGGTCCTGTTTCGTTGAAGGGCTCATGAAGGGGGAGGCTGCAAGGGGCATTAAGCAAGGGCAATTCCAGATTGAAACACTTAGTCTTTGCTAGCAGGCTGGCAGAGTCACAGTGTATGGGAAGTAAGGCGTATTTTTCACATCGCGAAATGAGAATGTATCCCCTTAGAGTAAGTGGTCCGTGCGGGAACACCGTTTTGCGTGCGCGTCCTCCAAGGACATATTTTGGCTGCAGTATACGCAAAATACCGTTCTGCAGGAAGGACGACTGCTAGAAGCCTTATATTAAGCGACTTAGCTCCCAGGATTAAGCTTATATATCAATTTTATATAAAATATTACGAATATTACCAGCCTTATATTCCTGAGTACGGGCACTGAATTCAGGTGATCTACTCCTTATCGATAACCTGAGGACTCGAATTGACATGTTAAGTGTCGCACGTTGAGGTCACTGTCAAGTACCACTTTATGACTCACACTCTTTCTTGCCATCGTATGTCTTACTATCTATTTCTATTACCTATCCATTACCTATTACCGACTGAGTGGCAATATCGACCTGGTGGCGATTGAGTAACAGTTACCAAATCGTCGTCGGGGTCTTCATCAGTCTTTTGCCCCTACCTCATGTATATAGAGAGCTTCTAGAGCCAGCTTCAATCGACAGAGTTCTTATGAGTAACTTGTCTGTCCGACATTAAGGGATAAATACAAATATATACTACTATGATACTCACTGGCAAAGGCAGCTATCGCACATAGATATAGCTCACATGCAGGTCCCGGGAAGGATTCCTCAAGGCTTTGCTGATATCTTCCTCGTTTCAGTTAAGTTTCCATCCTGTTCTCCGTCGCCACGGTCACAATCTCATCGTTCACACCAATTTCCCTCTCCTTCGCAGTCGCACCTCCAACAACCTCCTTCTCTATGTGCACCACAACGTGGTTCGTCAAATACCGACTGGGATCTCTGATCTAGCATGCTACGAACACGGCCACGACGAACGGGATCGTGCACCAAAACATCCGCTTGAATTCGTACGCGTATGTGTCTCTGAACGCTTCTGTCGTTACTGCCTCTACCGCGGCGCTGACTGGGGGAGTCAGGCCGGCGAACTGACCAGGCGCGCCTGCTCCAGTTGCGATCACAGCCGGGATCGGTTCTTCGAGACCTGAGCTTGGATACCCTCCATAAACGCTGCTGCGGCGATATTCGATGCTAGACGGGACGAGATGTAGCTGTTCAGTATCGTGTTAAACACGGCATTTCCCACAGATCCACCAGCTGATCTGAACGTCCCGATCAAGCCTGACGCAATTCCCAAGTCAAGCTGCTGTTCGTGCAAGCCCGCAGTGACATAGCAAAGGACCGTGACATAGGGGAAACAACCCTGCGCGAAGAACTGCAGGACCATCCAGCCGGCCTTATCAGTCGGGATGACTGGAATAGCACGTCGCAAAGGCCGTCTGGATGACCAGCGCCACAAGGATCTGGACCTTGATATGCTTGAACCTATGCACCAGCGCGGGGATGACGAAGTCGCCCAGCACTTGCGACAGGCCGCCGGGGATCGAGATGACGCCGATCTCAACGGGGTCTTTGGTGATAATGTACAGCGCCTCCAGCGGCAGAAGCGCCTCCAAGGTGAAACAGACCATGCTCGCGACGAAGACGAAGGAAAAAAGCAGTGTGATGCCGGGACTTCTCGTAGTCGGCCTATGGGCGGGAAGACGGGAAGTAGAATGCACTCACGCCTTCAAGGCTCACCGCGCAGTAGATGACCGCTAGGTGGAAACTCTAGCGCCATGAGGCTGCGGTGTTAGTGGTTAGGAGGTTGTTGAGCAGGACGGCTAGCCCGGCGAACGGGAGAAGGATGCAAAACTCTGAAGCCTAGGCAACACAGTCGTCTAGACTTTGGAGATTTGTGATTCTTGTGGTACCATCTCTTGGATCTCGTCGATCAGAACATTTGGGCTCTCTATCTCCCAGAGGTCTTTGTCTATTGTTGGCGTTCTCTTCATGCCTCCCTCTTCAAGCTGCTTGTAGTACTGGTCAATGGCTGCTTGCCATATCGGGCGAACCGGTTCGTTTGCCTCCATAGCTGGAGATAATCTGGTCGAGGAGACGACGCGATATGTTGAGAGAAACTATGAAAAAATTACTAAAGGTCTTACCATGTGAGGACGGACCGCCGTAATTTCCTTTATGCGGCGTGGACCTGAGCCAGCGGGGTCATTTGCAAACCGGTGAGTTGGCACCATCCAATGCAACCATCCGATATGATAGCCATTCAATATCCTTTTTCAATAACGTCTGGCTAGAACAGCTCCTCATTTGACCAAGAAAGAGCTGCGCAGACTTGACCATCAGCCTTCCACTGCGCTTTCGTGGTTGTCCGGGTGTTCGCAGAACGCAACCAACATGTACAGTCAAATCTCTTTAGTACGATACCGTTTGTTCGGCCAAGCATATCGTAATACCAATGGTATTATATCAAGAGTCACGTGTTAGGTGAGTAAGTAGGAAAAAGAGGAGCTTAATACCTAAAAAGGTTTGATCAAGGGGTGTAGATCGTAATATAAATGATATCGTTATATACCCAATATCGCATTAAGGAAGTTTGACTGTACTCGTGCAGCCCACGGCAGCTGTACCCAATCAAATCATTTTGGTCACACCGCAATTAGTCAGCCGAAGAAGTGTTTGATCCCGCTTTCTTCGCTTCGATATCGCGCTAGAATGCAGTTCATCATCCCTCGACGGAAGCTAGCTATTGCTACCATTGTTCTTAGTCTCGTTCTCCTCTCCATCCTGCTTTCAAGTCCTAACACTTCCCATAAAACACCAGGCTCGAAAATGGGTGTCACTCACATCGTTCTCTTCCAATTCAAATCGTCTGCCAACCCTGAGGCTATCAATGATGTATGTGTCCACTCGCAATGTCTGGTAATCTAAATCTGACGAAGCTTCGATCGTCAAAGATCTCTCGACGTATGCTTGCATTGAAGGACGGTTGCATTCATCCAACCTCTAAGAAGCCGTATATCAAATCTGCATCCGGCGGTACAGATAACTCGCCTGAAGGAATCCAGGTATGCTTAGTCTTTCCCAAAATGGTTCTCCTGTGGAAATACCCCTTGAAAATCTCCCGATATGTGCCAATTGCATTATGTAGAATGGCATCACGCACGCATTTATCGTAGAATTTGAAAGCGCCGAAGACAGAGATTACTACGTCAATGATGACCCCGCTCATGATGAATTCAAGAAACTCGCTGGCAAGGTCCTTGAAAAGGCGCAAGTCATAGACTTTATTGATGGGGTATTCAAGTTTTAATAGGCTAGACTATCTACCGGTGGGCTAGATAGCATTACTAAACTCGGGTGAATTGACTTCGCTGTGTATGTGAGCGCGTCATTCTTTCCCCTATATTCTACTGTGCCATTAATAATGAATCTGTAGCACTCGCGCCACGATGGGTTGACCAAATGTCATTGCTAACCTGTAAATTACGTAGTAGCTCTTGACATTCGAAAGATTGATAGCGAAGTCGAGGAGCGAGCAGGAGCAATCGCCCCGTAATCTTGTGGTATTCAACAGGCAGATAATACGTTGGTGTAGCGAACCAAAAGGATTAGTGGCTCCTACTAGGGCCGATAGTCCTAGATCCGGAGAACGCAACGCTTTGGGCTCTGGCAGATCGGTTGAGAGCTCGTCAATATTGGCCCACTCTCTATCATATTCAGAGGAACGGTCTTCGCAGAGGTTGGGCTCCGTCATTTTAGGCTTCGCCTTGGGCTTAACCGTGGAATATTTAATGGAGGAACGTAAGGAATATATTTCATAGAAGGAAATAAAGGGACCACTAAAAGAGTGCTAAGAGAGGAGGCCATTTCACTAGGGGCTCTACTAATCTCTCCAGTCGTAAGGATAGAGCTAATCTAGAGGCTGAAATGCGTAGCTACCTCTTCAAGCTGAAGAGTGTTACTTTATGTACCGCTGCCGACGCCGCTTCCCGAGGCAGAATCGTGAGGAGCCCGCATTTTAGCCGCATTTTAGTCCAGGTCAGTGCAAAGAGAGCTGCCTGAATTAAGGGCAGTGAGGGCGGCGTCGAATAGTCCATTACCCTTGGCGTCTCCGAGATGAACCTTGCCAGGAGCTTAGCCATCGTATAACGTATTCACAGGCGCTGTGGAGGGTTTATTGTAACAAGAGCATGCATGACTTTCCAATGATTGGCTAGTAAATGTTGTAACACATCCTCTTGACGATTCTCCGTATCCAAGCTTTCCTGCTCGTGTTATGGTCCGTCTGCATCCTTCAGCTGAACAAGGGGATTCATTAGTTCGAACGAAACCGCCGATTGCCACCCAATCCTTTGATCATCGGGCATCCTCCTTCCGTCCCATATACGACTGGGCTATGCTGGACAACACATGAAAGCCTAAATGTCGCCGGGGCTGTCTTATTCCAGTCAGGATAAGGGGCGAGAAGGGCTCTTCCATGTCTCACAGCCCACCCCCAACGCTGACGCCGAGCTGTCAGCCGCCAGCTTCCAAACACTAACTCCCTGCTGGTTGACCTGCAGCTTTGCAACCATGCCGGACACGTCATGCAAGGCGGAGCATCTTGAGGTCATGAGGATAAAATTAATGCCTTATGTGAGTGACCAGCCGCGTCATCATTGGGTAATCCAGTCCAAGCGGGACACGGGTAACGGCGCTGAGGATATTTGATCGAAGGATCAGGGTGCAATGCGGGATTATTAGGGCTGAGACAACGCCATGAGGACTAAGATATACATGAGGGAGTGCGTTACAGCTGCAATCTGGAGAGAAAAGGGAAGAGCTTGTTGCTCAATCAGCCAAGCTAGCATTGGCCGTGCAATGGGTGTAATGCATCGTCCCTTCAAGAGTAGTTACAACTTGCGTAAGAGTGAGGGAGGGGCATGTTTGGGATGGGGCGAGATAGAGGGAAAGAGAGGGGCATATTATGCCCGTGGCCAGCAAATTTCTTAAGGAGTGCGGGCCTAGAAGCGGGTTCTCTAGCGACGCTCAGGGTGCGTGAGAGTTAGATGGCACAGATTGCACAGAAACGGGACAACGTGGATGATGGAGCAACTAAAAGAGAGTCGGGGACAAGGTAAGGCAGAGTAACGGAGTAGCGGCTGGGTCTAGAAGAAGAAAATGCCTCACTTGGGATGAATAAGACCCAACGGGAGCGGATAGTGCGGGCAGGAGGCGAGGGAGGGAGGGGAAGAGAGCAGAGAGAAAAAGGTGAGAGTGAGAAAAAAGACGGCGGGGCCAAGCTTTTATAGTAGACGTTAAGTTATCTCAGTAAGCGACTCAGACGGCAAGGGCAAACTGAAGGCGCACTCACTAATACTAAAGTATTACTAGTCTCTATCCTAAAAAACGCCACTGTCTTTTAACCAATCAGCTATCTACCGACCTTAAGTTTGCCCTGCCGTCTGAGGCCTATGGTGCGGAACTCTATGGTGCTCAACTTTAATTTTCGCAATTTTGTATGAGAGACACTCTCTCCTGTATATTTAACTCCCTAACAACACCTTTTTAACCTAATAAGCTGACGAGTCGAATTAGACTAGTGCCCTCTATAATTGATTAGATTTTTATTAAAATATAAAGCTGTTAACTGGGTAGATTTTGCAACGTTTTTGCAACACAATCGCGCCTAGGTGAGGCTCTGGTAATACAGCGTCAAAATCACCTTTTTCACTGCCGTATCTTAACCTTTTTATAATATCTAGTTATTATAAAAATACTACAAGGCAGGAGCTCTTTAGCTTCTCTATCTATTAAATTAAATAACGGCGTTGTGGCTATATTATATAAAATATTAGATATGGGCAGTCGGTCGCATTTTATCTAAAATACACCAAAATTACCTTTTTCA
>Ga0307507_10001359_pt1 | contig 54785 bp, 15 predicted proteins | sample 7_EM_MG_FD_207223 | JGI IMG/M metagenome (GOLD analysis project Ga0307507, IMG submission 207223) | Populus trichocarpa ectomycorrhiza microbial communities from riparian zone in the Pacific Northwest, United States - 7_EM | ecosystem: Host-associated > Plants > Roots > Unclassified | place... | reverse complement strand
AGAAGGCGACTGAAAAATTATTTGGGGTATGCCAAGACTTATCGCGATAATATGCAATGGATATCCTTATCGCGATAAGGATATCCATTCCGTCTTATCGCGATAAGGTTTATCCAAAACCACACTGCTCCCGGGCTCAATGCCGATCACGGGCTCAATGCAAAACACCTTTCAAAAATCAACCCTATACCTTTCTACGCCTTTTGAATTAATTCAAAATGCTCGGCGATTAAATCACGTATCTAAAGGGCCCTAGCAGCAATCCAGGCTAGTGGTAAAAAGCCCGATCTTACAAGATACGCATTAGACTATGCCGTTCCGTATAATAGGCTTTGTGTTAGCGACTTGGTCAATCGAGGCACGAGCACGGCAAGAGGGTCGCGCAAGCCTGTACGATTGTATTGTCTATAAACGAGGATCCAAAGCTAAAGAAAGGAAACAAGAAGAACGGAAGTACCGCTTGAAGTTATATACAATCTTCTGGTCACGTAATGGAAACTTACTGTAACTTACCATTACGTAACGGCAGTTTGCGGCAATCTGACAGCAATTTGCCAGTGCCGTAACATTACCCCCCCCTCTAAAAAAGCCTGCCCTTAGACTTTATATATCCATATTACCCCCACGGGGCATTCTTATCTTTATGCTCTACTAGTAATTTATTGTTTTTACTATACTAGCATTCTATCTACTTATCTAAGTACTTTAGCGGTCTAGGTTTATTAGGATAACAGCTATAGAACTTTTATAACTTATAGGGGCTACCTATAAAATTCTATATAGGGTACTAGGTAGGGTCTGGATTATATCCTTTCTAACTTATGTGGTACTTTAGTGTTCCTTATACAAGTTTACAGGCCAGTATTTCTTTAATTTCCTATTTATTGTCGCTATTAACTTAAATTAGTAGGGGCGGTTTATTCTTTTATCCAGGTAATAGGTTATTTATAGCTTTCTATAGCTTATCTAGCAAGAATTTAGGGTAGACCTTAATTAAATCCAGGAGCTTTACTTTATATAAGTTGCCTTTCTTTTTAAGAACTTTATACAGTCCTGCTATCTAATAGTTCAGCTTATAGCTAGGCCGCTCTATCCTCTAGTTCTTTATTATAACCCAGACCTTATCGCCTATAGTAAAGTTAGGCTTACGCCTATGCTTATTTGCCTACTGTTCTATTAATTTCTAGGCCTTTTCTAGGTTTATATGGGCTACTATCTAGGCTTCTTCTAAGCGCTTGGCGTACTACTAGGCTTCCTTATAAGATAGTTTTTTGTATATAGTCTAGGGTCCTTCTAGTCTTTCCTAGTTAAAGCTTATATAGGGTAAGTAGCCTATTTTTAGCTAAATAGGTGCAAACCCTATAGAGTTATAGGGTAAGGTTACCTGAGCATAGTCTATTAGGGGTAGTAGTTTAGCCTAGTTATCTTAGAAGTAGTTAATAAAGGGCTGAAATCTTTAGTCTAAATATTAATTTATAATCTCCGTCTAACCGTCTATCTGGAGGTGGTATACTATAGAGAGCTTTAGCTTAATACCTAAGATTTAGGTGAACTTATTCTAAAAAGCTAATATAAATTATGGCCTGTAATTGGATATAATAGTATCTAGTAGTCCGTAAATTTAGTAGATATAGTAGATATATAATTAGGCCGCCTCTTTAGCATTAATATTTTTATAATAAGGGATTAAGAACGGGCGCTTGCTAAAGCGGTTAACTATAACTATAGCCATATTATATCCGCTACAGTCTATAGGTAGCTTATAGAAGTCTATAGAGATATACTACTAGGGGCGCTCTAGTATTGGGAGTGGTTTTAATAGTCCTAGGGTCTTGTCTTGTGGGATTATAAATCTACAGTAGCTATCGCAGTTCTGTACATAACGGTCAATATCTATAACCATTCTAGGCTAGTAGTAGTAGTTACTAATAATCCTATGGGTCTTATTTTTTCTAGGGTGGGCTGTAGAGACCTAGGTATATGCTTTAGTAATAAGCCAAGTCCATAAGTTCTACTCCTCTATTACTACTAGCCGCTCCTAATGCTTAAGTAATCCATTTTTAAGGGACTATAGGCTGGTAACATTCTTTGCCTTTTTATGGTACTCCTATAAAGAAGGGGCCGTATAATTTACTTATAGTAGCTTATTAATAAGGTTAAGTTCCGTAGTATTAATAGGGCACATCTCAGCCTTTATAGGGTCTGTATTTAGCTCTACCTATATTTAGGGGTTAAGGTGCTCTAGTTATAGCAGCATCTAGGTTTATAATATAATCTTTATAGCTATCTGGTTATCTAGGTCTTATTTGCGCCTTATAAGGGTATCTGCATAGTTAGTTGCGCCTAGCCTATATATAATTAGGAAGTGGAATTAAGATAGGATATCCGCCTAGTGTGCCTGCTAGGCTATAAGGGCCTTTATTATTATAAAGTATTCTAAGGCCTTATAATCTAAAACCACTTTAATAGGCTTAGGGGCCCCTTTTAGCTATACACGCTAGTGCTAAAAGCTAGAGATAATAGCTAGCATTTCTTTATTATAGATATGGTAGTTTAGCTTAGTATCTATTATAGTCTTTAAATAGTATGCAATAGGGTGCTATTCTCCGTCCGGTTGCTTCTGGGAAAAGATACCAGCTATTACGCTATCTAAGGCATTGGTTTTTAGTATTAAGAGCTGTTCTGGGTTAAAATGGGCAAGTAGGGGAGCTAATACTAGCCGTTTTTTAAGCTTATTAAAGGCCTGCCTGTATATAGCGTTAAAATAGAAGGGCTAGTCTTTCCTAGTAAGACGGTTAAGAGGCTAGGAGATCCTGCTATAGTCCTTAATAAAGTATTAGTAGAAGTTACAGAAACCTAAAAATAATTATACCCCCTTTATAGTCCGTGGGGGTACCTACTAGTTAATTATAGCCGTTTTTTCTAGGTCTGCCTTAATTCCGTCTATACTAATAATAAACCCTAGGTACTTAGTGCGCTTAATACTAAATTCTAACTTCCTAATATTGGCCTAGAGACCAGCTTTATAGAGCCGTTATAGGACTTTATAGATATGTTCCTTATATTCCAGTTTATTCTTAGAGTAAATTATAATATTATCTAGGTAGGCTATATAGAAGTTATTAAGGTAGTTAAAGAGTACGTTATTTATATACCGTTGGTACGTAGCCAGTCCGTTAGTTAGTCTAAAAAGTAGTACTTTGCATTTATATAATCTATAGCAGGTCTAAAATATAGTAAGATCCTTAGATCTAGGGTCTATCCTAATTTAGTAAAAAGCCTAGCGGATATTAAGCTTTATAAAATCTTAGCCTTACTTATACGGGCCAGTGTTTCTTTAAGTAAGGGTAGTAGATATTGGTCTTTACGGGTTATATAGTTTAGTTTATAGTAGTTAATACAGAAACAGAGTCCGCTATTTAGCTTTTTTATAAAGAGGATAAGTAAGGCAAAGGGGACCTAGCTAGGCTTAATAAAGCCCTTATTAAGGTTATAATAATATACTGCTTAGTAGCCTATAGCTTATTAGTAGATTACTAGCGGAGGGGGCTATAGCTAAGGGTATTTTCTTTATCTGGCTTAATCTTAATCTTATAGTTATATGGTTAGTAAGGCGGGAGTATATTAGATACTGCCTTAGAGAATATATCCTTAAATTCCTGGTATTGGCAGGGTAGTTTTTATTCTACTAGCTTCTTATCTATAAGCTTACTTTCCCTACTAAGCTAGTTATAGGCTAGGGCTTCCTTATCTTTAATTATCTGGTTAATTTTATATAAGCTAGTTATAAAGGCAATAGTATTAGGCCGTTTTAAGTTCTAGTAGAACTCTATAGCACTAATACAGCAGATATTAACTAGTGGGAGGTTTATAGGTTTCTTTACGGACGTTCTATAGACTATATTTTACAGTAGAGGGTTTATAACCCTCTTTAGTTCCTATTCCATTTTTTATAAGTTATCCTTTTAGTCTATATATTTAGTATAGCGTCTAATATTCCTTGCTATTCTTTATAGCTGTATAAGGCCTAAGCTAGCTAGCTTATTACTAACTTTCTAGGTTTCTAGTGCCGGTGGTGCAATATTAGTAGTCTAGGGGCGGCGTAGTATACAGACCTGTTACAAATTAAGCTGTATATCTTTCTTAAAGGCCTAGTCCCTACGCATAGAATTAGCCTAGTAAATAGTGTCTATCTATGGCTGTATAAGATTTTCTATTATAATGTTAATTTCCTTTATAAAAGAAGGTGTTAGGGGTAGGGTTTTAGGCTAGATAAGCCGTCTACTCCATATATTAAGCTATAAGCCTAAATAGGCTAGCTATTTTCTTCCTAAGATTATATTATAGCTTCTTAGGTCTATAATAAGAAAGGGGTCATTATACTACCTTTATCCGTCTATATAGAGGTAAATCTATAAGATAGTTATAATAGGTGGTTCTATCTATCTATTATACCTACAAATAGGAATTAGTTTGGGCAGTTCCTTAAGGGGTGTATTTAAAAGGTCAGCCAGCTTTATAGCACACTGTATATCTATTAAGGCAAAGGTATTTACTCTAAAGTCAGCTAAAGCAGAGGTTAAAACTTAATATCTATCACGGAATAAAGTATAAGGGATAGTGCAGCTTCTTCTACTAACTAGCTAACCTAAATCAACATGTGATATATTAATTCCTTTTAACCCTAGAGAGGAGTCTTGCTTTAGGGTTCCTCTTTTTCTAACTCTATACTATTCTCCTAAATTAACAAGACCTTATTTGTCTTTGCCACTATTAGGCAGTCTTTTATAAAGTGGTCTTTCTAGCTATATAAAAAGTAGGCTCCTTAATTGCTAAGGGCCTATCTATAGAGGTTACTATATATAGGTTAAGTATTTACTAAACCTATAGTGGGGCTAGCTATATAGCTAGCCGCTAGGTTAACAGTAGGTAGTATAGTTAGTACTATAGGGGTTACAGATCTTACTAGGACGCTATGGCCTATTTTTATAATACTTATATTCTGGTTAGTAGAGCTTCTAGTCTTATACTGCTTAGTATATACCTTAATTTAGTAGAGGCCCTAGTTAATAGCTAGGCACTAGTCCATAAGTTCCTTTAGTGTCTATATAGTAGTATAAACCAGTAGTATAGCGCGCTATAGGTCTAGGGTAAGTTGTTAAAAAGGTCTGGCTATGACGGCTTACATAAATGCCTCTAAACCGAAGCTTGTGGATTGCTATTTAATGAAGACACTAAGCTAAGGAGAAGGAAAGGTGGCCGCAAGGGCTTGTGTAAACAAATAGGTAACGCGAGCCGCTAAGGCGCTAGTAGTAGACGAGCCAATAGTAGGCGAGCTAATAGTAAGAAATAGTACCAGACAGTACTAGATAGTATTAGACAGTATTAAACAGTATTAGACAGTATCAGACAGTATCAGACAGTATTAGATAGTATTAGATAGTATTAGACAGTCTACCAGGTGGCAGAATATAGTAGGTAACGCGCTCTAGCACCGTCACATTACCCCCCCCCCCTCCTAAAAAAGCCTGCCCTTAGGCGTTATCTAAGCTCCCTATTGTTATCTAAATTGTTATAATTATCTAACCCTTCTTCCCAGCATTTGATCCAGCTGTCTAATTTACATAGTAGTTTAGGGAGGTTGGGGTGGGCTAGGTAGAAATCCCGTAACTTATAGGGGGAGTACTTAAAATTAGATGCGGGGTACTACTCTAGGTTGTCATTATGGCCTACCTAGCTTACGTGGTATTTTAAGATATTACGGACCTTTTTTACTACTAGGATTTCTTTAACTTCCTATTCTTCGTCCTCTATAATCTAGATTGGTAGCGGGGGGTCGTTATACTGTTTAGGTAGTAAATTATCTATATCCTTTCGTAGCCGGTCTAGAGAGAAAATAGGGTGGATCTTTATTAATTCTAGTAGCTTAACCTTAAAAGAGTGTCCTACCTTTTAAAGAGTCTTATATAGGCCGGCTATTTAGTGGTCTAGCTTACGGCTTAGCCTCTAGGTTTTCTAGTTCTTTATTAACACCTATACCTTATCTCCTACTTAGAAGTCTACCTCGCAATAATATTGGTTTACGTTAGACTCCTTCTTCTCTTACGCCTTTCTTATAATTATTTAAGTAGTTTCCCAGGCTCTATGTATTCTTTTAGCAAATACCTAGGCCTCTTTATAGCTAAGGCGTTCGCGGGCCGTAGTGGGTTTAGTAGGCCTATCCTAATTAAAGGACGTTTGTGGTGTATACCCATAGAGCAGTTTAAATAGGGACATCCCTATACTGTTATAGGGGAGTGTAAGCTATACATAGTCTATTATAGGCAGTAATTCTAACTAGTTATCCTAATAGTAGTTTATAAAGGGACGTAGTCGCTAGTTAAGGTACTGGTTTATAATCTTAGTTTAACCGTTAGTCTAGGGGTAGAATATAGTAGAAAGCTTAATCTTAATCCTAAGGATATAGCAGAATTTATTCTAGAAATCTAATATAAACTAGGGACCATAGTTAGAGACAATTAATTTAGGGGCACCGTAGAATTAATAGATGTTATTAATATAGAGGCGAGCTATATCCTTTGCAGTTATGGTCTTAAAACACGGGAGGGAGATAGATTACTTATATAATCGGTTAATTACTATAAAGGCCGCATTATGGCCATGGGCGTCCTTTAGAAATAACTTAAAGTCCATTATAATATATTGCTAAGGGCGTTCTGGAACTAGCAGCAGTTATAGCTACCTAGGAGTTTAATCCCTAGGGGCATCTACGCGTCTATAGGCGTGGCAGTTTCTAATAAATCGTGCTATATTAGATAGAAGTCCTCGCTAGTAGTAACGGGGCGCCAGTAGTTAGTGGGTCTTGTCTTAACTAGGGTGTGCCGTAGAGACCTAACAGTAGGATTTACGGATTAGCTCCGTCCGTAGGTTGTTAACGTCTAGAACTATAAGCCGTTCTTAGTATAAAAGCAGTCCTTCTATTTATAAATTAGGGTTACCTTTTATAGCTTGGTTGCGGAGGGCCTTTAGGGAGTTGGCTATACGGTTTGCAGTTAGGATGCGATTAATTAGCCCTATTAGTTTATCTAAGACTTCTCCTTTTATAGGTGCTAAGTTATTCCGTTTAGGGTCTAGCTCCTTAAGGATCTGCGGGTTAAGCTGTTTAGGGTAGAGGAGGGCGCGCGTCCGGTATTAGGCCTTTAGCTTATCCTAAGGTCCTATATCTTGTTCCCTTTAGGTTAATGTATTAGCTTTAGAGTTTTGCTTACCAGAATAATATATAATTATAAAAAAGAATTGGGAGAGTATTTTAGCCTAGTGGGCTTATTATCTAGTAAGCTGCTTTATAGTTATAAAGTACTCTAGGGCTTTATAATCCGTATATATCTTAATCTAGGAGTTTATGCCCTCTAGCTCTACGCGCTATTAGGACAGTAATTGGATAATAGCTAGTATTTCTTTATTGTGTACTTTATAGTTATACTTAGCTAAGTCTATTATTTTTAAAAAGAAAGCAATAGGGTACCATTTGCTGTCTAGATATAACTATAATAGGATTCCCGCTATAACTCCGTTAGAAATATCTATCTCTAGCATTAATTTAAGGTCCGGGTTATAGTAATGAAGGATTTAAGAAGAGATAAGCCAATTTTTTAACTCTCTAAAGGCTTCTATATAGTCATTACTAAAGATAAAAGGCGTGTCTTTCTGGGTAAGTTATATAAGAGGCTTTACTACAACCCTATAGTTGCGGATAAATTGGTAATAAAAATTATAAAAACTAAGGAAGGACTAGATCCCCTTTATAGTACGAGGGGGTTTCTAGTTATAGATTGCGTTGACCTTTTTAGGGTTAACTTCAATCCTATCCGTACTCACTATAAACCTAAGGTACTTTATACGTTTTACCCTAAATATATATTTTTTAATATCGGCTTATAAGCCCGCGTTCTGTAATCTTTCTAGGACCTTCTTAATATAAACTTAGTACTTAAGTTTATCGTCTAAGTATATAAGAATGTTGTTTAGGTATACCGTATAGAATTCGTTAAGGTAATTAAAAAGAACGTTATTTATATACCTTTAGTATATAGCCGGTCCGTTTATTAGTCTAAAAGGAAGAACCTTATATTTATAGGAACTATAACGGGTATAGAACGTTGTTAAATTTTTAGATGTAGGGTCTATCCTAATTTAGTGAAAAGCTTAACGGATATTAAGTTTAGTAAAGATCTTTGCCTAGCCTAGGCGTGTAAGGGTCTTGTTAATTAAAGGAATAGGATACTAATCCTTTTAAGTAATAGTATTTAGCTTCTAATAGTTAATACAAAAACAAAGGCCTCTATTAGGCTTTTTTATAAATAAAATAGGGGAAGTAAAAGGAGCTTAACTTGGCTTAATAACCCCTTTATTAAGATTATTAATTAAGTACTACTTTATTACTTTTAGCTTGTCCGTTAATTATTAGTAAAGGGGGCTATAGCCTAGCAAGTTATTGGCTTCTAATTAAATCTTATAATTATATGTCCTATAAGGGGGTAACTTATCTGAAGCCGCCTTTAAGAATACGTCCTTATACTTCGCATAAATAGTAGGAAGGAGACATTTGACTAGTTCCTTATTAGTTTCCTTAGCTAGCTTTTCCTCCCTATTATTAATAATTTGGTTAATCTTATATAGGCTCGTTATAAAGACCTTATTATCTTTTCGGTATATATTAAAGTAGAACGCTATTACGCTAATTATGGCGATATCTACTATAGGGGTGTTATAAGACAATAGGGGCGTACGTGGCTTTAGGGGGTTTTAGGGTATTAGTGTTATTATTACTCCCTTTAGCTCCTATCGCATCTTTTGGAGGTCATCCCTTATATCCTATTAGTACGTTCTTTTCTATACTAGTCGGATCTGTGTAATTTAGACGTCGTCTACGCCGCTTTCTGTCCTACTTCTATATATAGAGTCCTCTTTAAACGCATTACTTTAGGAGAGTATTTTTATTAGTACGGAGTTTCTACCGGCCTTATAGCGGGCATCTTCTTAGGCGAAGGCTAGGTTATGGTCTCTAACATCCTACTAATAGATAGGGTTAACCCCTATAACTAGTGTCTTATAGTTAGTCTAAATTTCTCTAATAAAGGAAGGTAGTTTTGGTCTATTCTCTGGCTAGATAAACTATCTTTATTAAACGTTTAACTAAATATTAAAGTAGGACATCTATTTCCGGCTAAGGATTATATTATAGGACTCTAGGTTTAGGATATAGAAGGAGATACCAAATTGGCGCCGTCCATTAATAGTAATATATAGCTTTAAGATATGGGTAACCGGCTTACCGGCTTAGCTGTTATAGCCTTTTACTTAAATAGGCTTCTCTAGTTAGGTAGCATTTATATTTAAGAACTTAGTAACGTTATTTGCATAAGTAGTATTTATAAAGGTAAAGCTATTTGCTCTAGTGTTAATAAAGGTAGTTATATTAACTTTATATCTATTTTAAGATACTATATATAGAACTGTAAAGTGTTTTCTACCTATTAGCTAACTTAGATTAATCTCCTTAAGATTAATAGGGTACCCTAGGGGGGAGTCTTTCCCTAGGGTTCTTTTTTTCCTGACTTATTAGACGTTTCTTCTTCCTCTATCTCCTTAATATTACCTATATCCTTTAGCTCTGGGCAGGATAAGGCAAAGTAACTATTCTTTCCATAATTAAAGCACGTAACCGTGGTAGGGTTAATTGGGGTATTACAACGAGCATTAGCTAAAGGCGTGGTATATAGCAATTTGGACGAGGCTTGTGGGTAGGTAGTTATAACCGCTTTTAATATAAGGGTGGTTGTGGTTTGTCTTCCAACGCCAGCTCCTATTAGTATAGTGGATAGGTTCCGGTTGTTACAGGACCTTTTTAGTTGATTAGAATAAGTATTAATTTATTTTAGTTCTAAATCTAGTAATAAATATTAGGTTGCGAGTCTTTAGTAGGTTAGTAGGTTGTCTAAGACTACCACAATCTTCTCTTATAGTTAGACTATTAGCTTATTATATAGGTCTAAACAATAATTCTTAAGGGGAACCTGGCCTTCGCCTACTAGGTATAAGAATTGGGTCTAGAACTTAGTAAAGGATTAATTCGGTTTTATTATTAAGCGGTTATAGTTATAACGGGCATCCTGTGCTTTATTTGGATTAATATAAATAGTAGCCAGATACTGTATTATCTTATTAATAAATATAAACCAAATAGGTGACTCGTCCTTAAACTTGGCCTAGTGTTACGGACGCTTTAAGTACAATGTTACGACTACTTGGGGAAGAGTCATAGGAAGCTAGTTAGTTGATATAGGCACGGTCTAGGATGGATCCAGTGGAACTATATAACGAGGAATGGTAAGCGAGTCATATAATGTTATACGCAGTATACGAAGTGTACGCAGTGTACGCCTATGTATAATATGTATAACACGTACCTTACGTATAAGAGAGGGTTTCTTAGGAGTATAGTTGTGTATTTAAAGGACCTTAGTCCCTACCGTAGATAGTTCTCTCCTTATAGTAAATTTTAGAATATAATTAGAGTTAATCTATTAGGTAACTACTCTACCAGTTATTATTATGTTGTTGATTTGTTCTTACCTATATACCCAGCCTAATAATAGGACCTACCATAGTTTCTGCTACAAGGTTCTGTTACACATTCACTACTAAGGTTATAGTATTAAATAAGATTAAATAATATACCACCCAAAGCACTAGTTATAACGGCGTTGGTAATAGCTATAACATCAGGACTAGGAGACACTAATATGGCAGATATAAATTCTTAAATAGTTACGCAAGGTTAGTTATAAGAAATGGTTAATTACTTATAAGATAATAGTAGGATACTTAAAGAACGCATTAATAGAATTAGAGCAGCAAAAATCAAATTACCTTTAATTAAACGGTTCTTAGGAGAAAAGTTAAAGCTTAAGGGATTTCTTATATAGATGCACTTTAAGGTTATACAGGAAGGAGCGAAGTTAGCAATATTGTTAGATTAAGTAGCCTATGCAGGATTGTTCCTAATAGGGAGGGCACTTAAGTGGTTTAAACTATATCTTACGGAAATATAGGCTAATGGCATAACAACTACTAACTAGGACGTGCGGTATATATTTGCTAGTTAGAATGGGTTTACAGAATAACTAATATAGATATTTAGAGATCTAGAGGCTATAACCACAGCAGAATAAAAGCTTTAAAACTTAGTATAACGCACTTTAGTAATTAAGTATATAATATAGTTTTAAACACTAGCCACATAGGTTAAGTGGAATAATAGGGCGCTTATAGCATAGTATAAATAGGGACTTAAGGCTAAAGTCCAGGACATAATTATTCTGATGGAAGATATGGATACTTTAAGAGAGTTAATAGACCAGTTAATAAAGATTAATAATAGGATCTATTAAAGGGAACAAGCTAAAAAAGGGCAAGATAGAGTTCCATAGTTATATAAGGCGTAGAGTACGCAACAACAGATATAGAGTTAAAAACTATAGAATAGCGCAGAGCTAATAGACCTAAGCGGTACCAAAGAAACCTAAAGATAGGAAAAGAAACTATGGAAACCTAGAGGTTAAGGATTAAGTAATTAAAGGACCTAAAAGTAGAGGCTAAACCAGGGATCTTAATAGTAGAAGACGTTTAGGCGGACTCTATAGTAAGAAAAATAGTTTAAAGATGGAGCTTGTATAAATTATGGAAAACAAGGTCATTTTGCTAAAGACTATAGAGGTGGTTAAAGTAACTATATAGTAAAGGGAACCAGGCTAGTAGACGGCACGTATATATAGAGGGATAACAGTGTACTGTAAGAAATAAAAGAGTGTTTAATTAACAGTTTTGCGTATTGTTATAATAATGTATGCTAAATTTATAAGGACGCTAAGTATAGCGTAAGTTATTGGCCGCAGGAGCCATTATTATCTAAGTTTAAAGGAACCAATAAGCCAGCTTGTAGATCGGATATTAAAGATAATAAATTTAATATAGGCAAAGTATTTAGTGACGATAAGGTAATAAGGGCAGCTTACTAGGAGCATGCAAACCTTAGAAAAGTTAAAATAGAAGCAGAGACTAAGACCATTATAGAATAGGGTTTAGTAATGGATATTATAACACTATTAGATACAATTTCCATTGCTTTACAAAACAATAGAAGTAATATTTAGAAGAAATAAAGCAAGTAAATAACTGCTAGTGCTAGCTCATTACTTAATAAAGGCAAAAGGCCACAGGCTTAAGATTCTTAAGAAGAGATAAGAGAAGCTTAAGATTCTTAAGAAGAGATAAGAGAAGCTTAAGATTCTTAAGATGAGATAAAATACACCTAAGGACCCATAACAGACAAAAACCAATAGGAAAGGGCAGCTACTTAGTTTAGTAACTAACAAATAAGTATAGGACGCAAGTTTAAGAACTATAAGTTTGGGGAACGAATAAGAATGTTAACAATCCTAGGTAAATATAGTGTTTAGCCTAAAGATTGAATAGTTAATACTAGGATTAAAAAGCAAGACGACTATAAAGATCCAGCTATAAGATGTAGAAAACGAGAAACTATGGATAAGTTCAGAATAAGGATTATTGTATAGTAGGAGCAAAAGCTAGATAAGAGGTTAGCTATGCTAGGTTATATAAGGGATAGAGCACCCGTATAAAGAGTTACTAATAGGCTGAGTGCAGGAACACCTAGGGTAAAGTGGTTAGATAAACTAGAACAAGAAGAGGATCTAGATATCCTAACTAGGTTTAAAGAAAGACATACCAAAGAATATTACGATATAGTGATAATAAGGTACTTTCTAATAGATAGACTATACACACTAAACCAGCTGTATGGAAAGTAGTATAGGCAATAACACAATAATAAATGGGCCGATTTTTATATATAGCTGGATAAAAAAGTTGTCTAAGACTAACCTATTACGGAAAAACACATGAGTTATATTAAAGGAGCGTTAATTATAATATTAAGGAACCTAGAAGAAGGATCTAAGAACTAGAGAAGTAAGTAATAAATCTTAGTACCCGCAGTAGAGATACTAGTGGTTAGGTTAACTAGGTATAAATTTAAACTTAAGGATAAAAACAAACCAAGAGTTAACCTAAGACATATAGCGTATTATACACTATTATGGATAGCTTGTGTGGATAATATATGTAACATATATAGAGCACCAAAAGATAAAAACTAGAAGTACCTAGTAAGGATATATTAGGCACTAGAGGAAAAAAGGTTTAGGAATACTAAGTATATACATAGATGGCACCTAGTAGAAGTATAGGGTTAAGGAGACTTAATACTTTAACTAGGAAGATTCCTTATGGAAGAATACCTAGATAGATAATAGTAGTAGGAGTGCCTAAAGAACACTTATCTATGGCATATAGAGGAAAAGAAACAAACTAAGTATTGGCCTAAGTTGGACTAAGTATAGATAGGATCTAGCAGCTAAGAGTTAGGAAAAGGGGAGGTATATAGGACTAAAGGGAACTAGTATTAGAGCCTTAAACCCTTAAAGGAATTTAAGGTTAATACCTAAATTTATAAGCTAAATGGCAAGATTAACAGTTTAAAGTATTAGTAGATAGTAAAGTAACTAGGAACCACATATTACTAAAAGTAGTGGAAAGGATGGGGTTACTATATAGACAAAAGAAACACCTATATCCACTTATAATAATTTTAGGAGATTAGATAGCCTATAGAGGAGGTATTATTAATCTTAAAATAGGACCTATTTAGTTAACTATTAAAGAAAGACCAGTTAGAGTGTCTTTTAATATCCTACTATTAGGATAAGACAAGGTAATACTAGGAATGCCTTAATTATAAGAGTACAATCTAAAGATTAATTGGGTTATAGGTTAGGTTAATATTAAGGATACTTAATAGCGTAAAGTGCGATAATAAACTAAGTTGGTATAGTACTAAGTTGGAGTAATATATAAAGAGACTAAGCGAAGCTTAAGTTATGTACCAAAGAGATACCATAAGTATGGTAAAAAGTTATAGTTACTAGAAAGTGAAAAGCTGTCAGAGCATGCAGCATAGAACTATAAGATAGAATTAGAAGAAGGAATAAGTTTAAAGTTCTTTCTAATCTACAAGCTTACTAAAACAGAGTTAGTAGCGCTTAAGGAGTTTATCCAGGAGAACTTACGCAAGGGATATATTAGACTGTTATAGTTATTAATAGGATATCTAGTACTATTTATCCCAAAGAAAAACGGAAAACTTAGGATGTGTATAAACTATAGACAGTTAAACAGCATTACTAGGAAGGATAGGTATCCTTTACCCTTAATTAGCGAAATCCAAGATAGGATAGGTAATATAAAGATCTTTATAAAGATAGATCTAAGGTGGGTATACTATTAGATTAGGATCAAGAAAGGCAACAAATAGAAGGCAGCCTTTAGGTTAAAGGAAGGACTATATAAACCATTAGTTATGCAATTCGGGCTTATAAATATACTAGCAACATTCCAGAAGCGAATTAATAGCATATTAGGAGAACACCTAAATAAATTTATTATGGTATACCTTAACAACATTATTATCTACTTAGAGAATAAGGAAGAACATAAAGAACACATTAAATAGGTCTTAAAGAGACTATAGGAAGAACAGATGCTAGTAGCAATTAAGAAATGCAAGTTCTTTATAGTAAAGACCGATTTTATAGGATTTATTGTTAAACTAGGGAAAATTAGTATAGACCTAAAGAAAGTCAAAGCTATAGTAAATTAGCAAGAACTAAAGAACGTTATATAGTTAAGATTGTTTCTAGGGTTTTGTAACTACTATAGGAGGTTTATAGCATAATAGTTAAAAAGTATTAAGCCATTTATAAAGCTAATAAAGAAAGAGGAACTGTGGGTTTAGGATAGTAAATAGAAGGAACTGTTCTAGGAGCTTAAAGAGTTGTTTACCTAAGAACTAGTCCTTAAGATCTATTAACTAAAGTTAGAAACGGTTATTAAGACAGATGCATTAGACTTTGCACTAGGAGTATACTTATTATAGAAGCACTAGGATGTATAGCACCCAGTAATATACTATAGTTAGAAAATAATACCACTAGAGTTAAACTATAATATCTACAACAAGGAGTTATTAGGTATAGTTACAGTACTTAAGAAATAGAGAGCATTCTTACAAGGTATAGAGAAACCATTTATGGTTAAAATGGACTATAAGAACCTTACAGGATTCCTAATAATAAAGGAACTTAACTAAAGATAGGTTAGATAGGCGGAAATGCTTATAGAATACCATTTTGAGATTTAGTATACTAAGGGTACAGACAATGCACAAGCAGACACTCTAAGCAGAAAAGCTGAACTATAAAGTAACAAAAAGCTATTAGAAGCTTTATTGCAAAAGAATTAAGACGGATTAATTAGGTATAATTATCTAAAGATTATAGTAACCGAAAAAAGACAGATTTATAAATTACTAGAGAGTAATTGGACATAAAAGATCTAGGAAGTATAGGTAGAGAATCCAGACTTAGAGCAATACAAAAATAGAGAAGCAACGTATATACCTAAGTCTATTGCAGAAGAATTTGTTAAGGAATTCTATAAGGGAATAACATAAAAATATAACGGAGCTATAGGCTTAGTGTTAAGACTTTAAAAGAAATATATTATTTAAGAAATCTGGGGACTAGCAAGACAAGTTATAAGGGAATATTTAGATTGCCAAAGGAATAAACTAACAAGGTATAAGCTATATAGAGGGCTATAACCTATTAAAATACCAGGAAGACCATAGGAAGTTATATTATGGGACTTTATTATTAAGTTACCAAAGTTAAGAGATCCTATTACAGGATAAGATCATAACGTGATTTTAGTAATAGTAGATAAGCTAATAAAGTAGGGATACTTCATAGCATACACTAAAGAGATATTAGTAGAAGATATCGCTAGAATCTATATAAAAGAAGTATTTATAAGACACGGAGCACTAGACAAGATTATATCGGACAGAGATCCAAGATTTGTAGCAGCATTTTAGGAAGTGTTTCTGGCAGAACAAGGGGTTCGCGCAGTAACGTCTATAGCGTATTATCCGCAAACAGACGGACAAATAGAAAGACTAAACTAGACACTAGAGCAGTATTTAAGGCATTATGTTAATTACGTATAGAATAATTGGGTATTGTTATTACCAGTTATATAGTTTATATACAATGCAACACTACAAGAAGGAATGGGGACATTACTATTTAAGGCGAATTATGGATACGAACTAAGAATATCGTTATCGCCATATTAAGCAAAAAAGAGGAGTAGCACAGCTAAGCAAAGAATGAAGACGTTAATGAATCTTTATAAAGACCTTAAGGAAATAGCTAAACTAGTATAAGAACGAACGAAAAGGTACTATAACGCTAAGAGATCTAAGGGACCAGATCTTAAGGAGGGAGATAAAGTATGGCTACTATATAAAAACTTTAAGAGTCGACGACTAAGTAAGAAGTTGGACTATGTTAGACTAGGACCTTTTAAAATTAAGCAAAGAATTTTATTAGTTACGTATAAGTTAAACCTACTAGCTAAAATAAAGATCTACCCTATACAACATATTGCAATGCTAGAGCCAGCACACGGGGATATTAAGCCACTAGTCTATAAGGCAGATATATATAGAGGACAAGAGGAAGACAAATAGCAAGTTTTAAAGATTATTAGTTATGAGGATATAGATAACAAAACGTAGTATAAAGTAAAGTGGATAGGCTATAGTAAGACTACCTAGGAGCCACTAAGCAACCTAAAGAACGCTATGGGAAAGGTAAAGGAGTATTAGAAGAGAGTAGGTTAGGAAGTGTTAAAAAAGAATTGCCAAAGAATGAGTTACCTAAGGGGGACCCAAGAGGAGCAATTGCCGAGCTACTCGGAGTTGTTTCCCTTATAGGAGGAGAACTAGTTCTTTTATTACCTAGCTTATTAAGACCCTATTAAACAAACCTTCTTATAAACCTTCTTAAGACAGGTTAACTGAGCGAACGCAACCTACTAAGACTTAAAAAAGCGACGTTAAGTCTTAAGGGCCTAAGCGGTCTCTTTAGCAGAACGGTGGAGTTTAGCATGCGCGGCGGCTAACTTAGACTTAAGCTTCGCAGTGGTAGATTAAACACGAGACCCTATAATAAGTTACTTAGGGAACTTAAAAACTGTTAAGAGTTATAGGACGCGTATACTTAGCGTTAGAAATAGAGCGAACATCGTAGGATAATTAAATGTTTGCTTTAGTGCACTCTAAGTAAGATAAGGGTTGTTAAGACAAAGGACTTGCTATTATAATATACACTAACCCCGCTTTTGCATAACAAGAATATGGAGACGATATTACCTTACTAAGCGACAGTATAGCAGCCATAGTGCGAGCACAACGTTGCGCTTATGAAGAAGAAGAAGCTTTAGGCATAATAAGTAAAGATATTAACTAAATTAATTAGACGGATATTACACCTCTAGTAGATAACTTAGAGATGTTAGGAATCTTTAAGGACAAAAATAAAGAGGAGGGAGATGGTGTTATGGACGCTTTAAGTACAATGTTATAACTACTTGGGGAAGAGTTGCAGGAAGCTAGTTGGTTAATATAGGCACAGTCTAGAATGGATCCGGTGGAACTATATAATAAGGAATAGTAAGCGAGTCACATAATGTTATACGCAGTGTACAAAGTGTACGTAGTGTACGCCTATATATAACACGTATAACACGTACCTTATGTATAAGAGAGGGTTTCTTAGGAGTATGGTTGTGTATTTAAAGGACCTTAGTCCCTACCGTAGATAGTTCTCTCCTTGTAGTAAATCTTAGAATACAATTGGAGTTAATCTGTTGGGTAACTACTCCACCAGTTATTATTATGTTGTTGATTTGTTCTTACCTATATACCCAGCCTAATAATAGGACCCACTGTAGTTCCTACTATAAGGTTCCGTTACACCTAGAGGTATTACTAGGCATCCCCAATAGTTCGACCAAAGAGGTAGAGCATTTTGGCTTCTTTAGAGGTAAAATGGTTATAGTTAACGTAAAGCTTTCCTCATACTTAAATCCTCCAATTCTTAAAGGTAGGGTCTATCCCGTTAGATAGTGGTTAAGGGTTAGGAAGCTTAACGGACTTTAATTATTTTATTATTATTTCCATACTCTCTAGTATATTACATTTGGTTAAGTAAATGGGTTAACTAAGGCTTTATAAAGGGGAGACTGGGCTATTTTATAAGGTAGTAAGGTTTTCTAGGATCTCCTTTAAAGTCTTTTATATGCTTTAAGCTTAAAGATAATTAACCTTCTAATTAGCTGTAAGGGCACAAATCTGCTTATATATATTTATAATATTATCGTTATCTTTAATTTCTAATCCTAACTGGATCTCGTGTTCCTCTTAGGTAGAGGTAGGTCTTTTAGATAAGCTCGCTTTAGGTGCTATTGTCGGCCTTCTAAGGATTATTAGAATCGTGTGATTTAGGTTTAATTCTAGAGTTTTTTTAGGGGGTGTAGGTTAAGTACAGTCTAGCCTCTAAAAGTGGGATATTACTAGGGCCTTCCTAGGCGTAGTGGTAATTTTTTCTTTAGGTCTAAGTATAACGCGTTAATGCGTTATTGCAGATAAAGGTCTTCTTTTAGGGTGGGATATTATTAAGGCCTTCCCAGGCAGTGTAGGGAGAGCTTAGTATAATATAACGGCTTATATAAATACCTCTAAACTAAAGCTTGTAGATTGCTATTTAATAAAGACACTAAGCTAAGGAGAAGGAAAGGTAGCCGCAAGGGCTTATGTAAATAAATAGGTAACGCGAGCCGCCAAGGCGCTAGTAGTAGACGAGCTAATAGTAGGCGAGCTAATAGTAAGAAACAGTACCAGATAGTACCAGATAGTATTAGATAGTATTAGACAGTATTAGACAGTATTAGATAGTATTAAACAGTATTAGACAGTCTACTAGGTGGTAGAATATAGCAGGTAACGCGCTCTAGCACTATTATACTGGCATTAAATCTTTTTAGGGGATTTAAGCCTATTTAGCTAGGTATAGAAAGTAGGTCTAGAAGACCAAGAAGGTCTCTATTGTTTTTATATTAAGGGCTTTATAGTTAAGGTAGGCGTTCTATATCTTAAAGGGGTTCTTATAAATAGAAGATAGGTAATTAATTATCTCTTCTCTAGAGAGGAAGGGGTTTGCTAAGTCCTAGGCATATTACGGACATAGATGCGTCTATATATCCCCGCCAGTGCGGCTAAAGACATAGGCTATTTTAGCTTGGGTAGTAGGAAAGTAGTCTATATTAACTTTAAGCTTATCTTATAGTTAAGGCTGCGTTTGGTTGCAAAACTTTAGATTAGATCTGAACTAAAAGTCCGGCAGAAAAGGACGCGTTCCTTCCTTATTTGGTACGCGTTTGTGGCTTTATAAAAGCACAGGCATGTACAAGCTGGAGGCTTTAGATTGCAACTGGATGGGGTCTGGAACTCAGACCTCCAGATTAAACTGACGCCAAGACCTTCAGTTCAGAAGCCGTATACGGTGAAGTTGCCAACTTTTTAGTAACTTTTAGCGTGTTTTTTGGGCGGTCAGAGGAACATTAAAAATTTGTGGCTAAAGTCAAGTTGAACTGGAATTCAACCAAACAGTCGCCTCAGAATCAGATTGGAGCTCCAGATCAACTCCAATCTAAAGCCCTCATTCTGATCTGAACTTGCAACCGAACGCACCCTAAAGCTTCTAATTATTAAATATAGGGTTAGTTCCATCTATAAGCAGCAGGGGGTCCGCAACCTTTACGGACCATAATAATGCTAATACTATATATTAGGCTAGGGCCTTAAGGACTATAGCAAGTCTCTAGGTGTCTAATAACTCCTTACTAGGTGTAGGGGTGTTTCTAGTTTTAAGCAGCTCTTAAAGCCGTTTAATTTTAGCATTAGCTGCTATAAGCACTTCCTAGGGGGTTAGGATAGTAACTATTTTACTATTAGAGGTATTTACAGGTCCTATAGCGGCTTTACTAGCTACTATATTTCTTGGCATGGTGGTAGAGGTATTAGGTAATTTTTAGTATTTGTTTATTTCCTAGGGATTCTGGTCCATATATATCCTATTCTTAGGTTTTACGTTTTATTTATGTTCTTTTAGTTCTTAGGGGTTTGTCCTGTCCTTATAGTCCTAGTAATATCCCTAGGGTCCTATTCTATATCCTTGTCCTATTTATGGCCTTATAAATATATTTAAGTTCCTTTTTAGGAAAGAAGGGTAGTAATAAGCTTTGGATAATATTAGCAACTTAGTTAATTAAGGCATAAGTATAGCAAGAGGGTCACGCAAGCCTATATAATTATATTATCTATAAATGAGGATCTAAAGCTAAAGAAAGGAAATAAGAAGAATGGAAGTACTGCTTAAAGTTATATACAATCTTCTAGTTACGTAATAGAAACTTACCGCAACTTGCCATTATGTGATAGCAGTTTGCGGCAATCTAACGGCAATTTGCCAGTGCCGTAACACTTTAGAGACACTATAAAGGAATAGCCTTAAAATTTACGCGTCCACCAACTAATTAGAGGCTTAATTAAGATTAAATAGTAGCTTAAAAGACCTATATCTAACAATATAACAGTCTTAGAGCCTCTATCCTTTATTCTTAAATATACTACACCGCTAAACGCATCCTTAAGCTATCTAATCCCCTTATATTACCCCTTAGAAAGCACTAGCTTATAAAGTTTATCCATTTTAATCTAGACTGTTACTTAGTTAAATAAAAGTTAAAGGATATCCTATAGACTGCTGCTTAGGAATTAGAGGTCTTTAAAAACAATTTTACTAAATATTAGCGCTTAAAAGATAAGCTTAGAATCGCGGGTTAAGATATATATAATTTTGGTGGGATAGGCTTTCATATTGGCGTTAGAGGCAATTAATAGATTATTATAATGGAAATTAGCAAAAGTAAATATTATATAATTGGCTCTAAAACTGTTAGTTTTACAAGGTGATATTACATATCTGCAGGTTGTAGATAGTATGATGATTGTTATTCTTGGAATGAGGAAGGACAAGGAGCCTAAGACTCCTTGCCACACTAGTGCCGCGGCGACACGTGACAACCGTTTGCCTCATTCCCGACACTGGCAACTCTTCTTTTATAGTTGCCATCTATATACATAGATACCGCTTAACTTGCGTAGTGTTATAGAACCACCCTATAATACCTTGCGCACGCCCACCAATTAGGCCTAGTTATGAGACCGCACTTTACCACAATCTGCCGCAACCTGCCGCAATTTGCCATATTTTGCCACGCTATGGAATTCTACCAAATTCTGCCAAGTTATCAACTTCTGCCAAATTCTGCTAAGCCATAAACTTCTGCCAAATTCTGCTAAGCTATAGACTTCTGCCAAATTCTGCTAAGCTATAGACTTCTACTAAATTCTGCCAAGCCATAATAGCGCATGGTACGTGCCCATTAATTATTACTATTGTAATATAAGTCTTGCTCCTACTCCCTTTTAACCTAACCATTAACTTATATATATAAAGTGTTTGTGTTAATAAATGTCTCTAAAGCCTTATTTAGGTTTACCTTTATTATTATATCTGCTAGGCTGTCTTGGCTGTTAATCTATTAAATCTTAAAGAGTTTTTACTATTTATAGAATTGCTAAAGTGCTATAATATTAATTATAAGGCGCTTCTCCTTTATAGTACCAAGCCTAACTAAACACTTATAAAGGGAGTATAAGTCGGTGCATACGATTATAGGGATAATAGGAAGTTCGAGTTAATCTATAATTATCTTTAGGGTAGTTCCAATTGTAATTACCATATTAACTCCGCTAACTATTCTATATATCTCTAATTGTTAGTCACACAGGGTGACTCACCAATAACGACTACTCAAGTAGGGTTACAGTGATGTTGGTTAATATGCTTTTTCTTAATCTAGAATAGGGGAGGGCGAGGAGCTTAAGGCTCCTCGCCACGCTAGTGCCGCGGCTACACATAACCACACGTGATATATTCCCAACACTAGCAACTCTTCTTTTGTGGTTGCCATCTATATATAAAATACCGCTTGACTAGCGTAACAAGTATCAATCCTCCTCACTTACTATTGCCATTGCAATATGTGACGGCTTGCATAAATGCTTTTAAACTAAAACTTGCGGATTGTTATCTAATGAAGATACTAAGCTAAGAAAAAGAAGAAGAAGAATAATTATTAGGGAGTGGTAGGCAGACATATCGCGAGGGCCGCTAAGGCGCTAGTGGTAAGCGAACCAATGGCGATTTTCCATCCCGGGGATGGAAAATCCTGATTGGTTGTTTGGAGTTAGGGTGGATATTATATTAAAGGCGCTAAGGCGCTAAGCGTAAGCGAGCCAATAGCGATTTTCCATGCCGGGCATGGAAAATCCTAATTGGCTAGCTGAAACTAGTATCCGCAGATTGCAGTAGAACTTGGTGGACAGTTGCGGTGAAACTCGGTGGACAGTTGCGGTGGAATTTAGTGGACAGTTGCAGTGGAATTCGGTGGACAGTTGCAGTGGAATTCGGTAAACAGTTGCAGTGGAATTCTACTCCCTTTTAACCCAACCTTCAACTCGTATATAGAGAACGTTTGTGTTAACAAACGTTTCTAGAGCCTTATTTAGGTTTGCCTTTGTTATTACATCTACCGGGTTGTCTTGGCCATTAATCTATCAAATCTCAAAGAGTTCTCACCGTTCGTAAGATTGCCGAAGTGCCATAATGTCAATTATAAGGCGCTTCTCCTTTATGGTACTAAGCTTAACTAAACACTTATAGAGGGAATATAAGTCGGTATACACAATTATAGGGATAGTAGGAAGTTTAAGTCAATCTATAATCATTTTTAGGGTAGTTCCAATTGTAATTGCCATATTAACTCTGCCAACCATTCCATATATCTCTGACGCTAGAACGCTTTAAATAACGTGCTTGCTCTTAGTTAAGCTCTAATAGATAAGATTGCCATAAATCGTGAAGTTATTCTCTTTAATAGATTTATTCGCGATGATAATCTTATATCCTAACTAGGAGCTAAAATCTTTGTTGTTTGCGAATAATCTATTAACAAATACAAAAAGCTTGGCGGTGGGAAGACTAATAGGCACGTAAAGTAGTCCCCAATTGAGATGGTTTATTTACTAGGAGAGACGCTTATTTAGGGCAAGGACGTCATCCTTAGTTAGTTCCTAGTGTTAGGCGGAAATAAAGAGATTAAATAAAGCCTTGGGTTGACAGATAGAAGCAACATAAGCTCTACAAGCGCGTTACTCCACGTATCCTTATTTCAAAGAGTTGATGTTAATAACGTTAATCTTCTTGCCTTAACCCTTCTGGCGTAAAGCAATAGAATCCTTATTTAGGGAGAGGATGCATCCATTAAAAAGTAATAGTGTTGTTAAATTAAGCTTTTCCTTTAGCTTTGCTATAAGATTTGCCTTTACTAGCTCATTTTCTTTAAGAGCTGAAAATTGGTTGTCTCCTAAGATAATTATATTATTAGTTTGCATACTAATGATTCCGAATGGAGTTCCTATAGTTGTGATAAGGAAGCAGGGATCAAATATAGAAGTAGTTATTAAGAGCTTCTCTTTGTGGTGCTTGCTATAAGTAGCCTACCAATAAGTTCCTGCCTCTGCAATTCTATATAATGGCTTAAGTACAACCATAATCGTATCTTTGGGATATTAGTAGCGAATTTACTCTAGAAGGTATACTAGTATTAAGCGCTAAAGGCATATTTCTAATTAGGTATAGGCCTAAGTAATATCTCTTAAATAAACCGCCATTCTATTCTTTATTAGGGAGGGAGCTAGCGTAATAATAACTCACTAACTAGCTTATTAAATTATAGGGGATTGCGTAAGAATTACTTCCTTGCCGTTATTGTTATAACCTTAAATAACCAGTCTCGACTTCTCAAATGGGGTGTTAGTGGCTTTGCCTTTAATCTTATTAACTATTCTTAACTTAAAGATGCGAACTCTATTAAACTTAGCAGGGTTATATTTCTTAAATTTAAAGACTCCTCTTATAATAAGACCGTCGATCTCCTGCTTGTTAGATGCTTAGAAAGGGGCTCCTAAAGTTATAATACGGCCTTCCTTTTAGAGTTGTTTTATAAGCTTAAAGTCCACCTTCTCTTTAGCTGTTATAAAGGCCATTAATAACTTAACTCTACTCTTAATGGCGGCAACAAATTGCTCTTTAAAATTAATAAGATATTGGCGATTTCATAATCCTTTTAGACGACCTCTACCGCGTTATAGTTACGGTATATTTGCTATAACTGTATTAGAATTATAGTCGCCTTCTAGAGTATATTAATCGTGGTTCTCCTCTGGGGTATCCTCTATAGTATCCTATAAAGGCTTAAAACTGTCGTCCCTATAGTAGGGCTTAACAACGGTTAAGCGGAATTAAGTGGGTCTATAGGGCATCTAAAGAGTGCAAGTTTAACCCTTAATGGTAATAAGTGTATATAGGCCTAACCAGCCCCCTTTCTTATACTATACCCATACTTCAGATTAGAGTGGTAGATCTATTATAATTAAGGTGTTTGGACTATTTCTTATTTTTAGTACATTGTTAACCTAGCATGTGGCGTAGATGCGGCGCACCTTCTTTATTACCTTACGGATAGCCTTAGCTCATTACATAACGGATGGAGATAGTAGAGAATTGTTAGTTATTTAAGGGTAGGCGCCAAAGACTAGTAACGTAGGTATAAGCCTATCTGGGCCAGCAGAATTGTTAATAGCCTTAACAGCTATCTATAAGGTAAGCTCTTCACTAGCGCCCTCTAGTTCCAAAGAAATAATCTTATATGCTTGGCGTAATGGCGTGTAATATCGTTCTACTTTTCCAACACTATTATATGCCTTAATAGGGACTTCCTTAACCTTAATTTCTATTGCCCTTACCTATTACCAAAACTCTATAGATAAGAAGTTCCTTCCTATATTATAAATAACTCAATTAGGGGGTTCTAGGTAGACATTAATCTAGTATAATTAGAGAGTATCCCATGTGTTCCTAGCTGACATATCTTTTAGGAAGCGTGCGGCTTGGAAGGAAGTTAAGAGGTTAACAACTTAGAGTACTGGCTTACCGCTAAGATACATAATGTTAATAATAATACAGAAGTTAAAGTCATAGTTATCTTTAAGGGTGAACTTGAATTGGCCAGGGGACTTCTGGTTCATTTAGCAGTAATAGCAGTACTTTATAAGATGCTTAATCGTCTTAGCCTTGACTTTATAACCTGCTTACTAAAGAACCCTAAGTAATCTATAAACTAATGGGTAACCAAAGCAACGGTATAGTTAACATAACTCTAACTTAGTTAAATAGCTCTAAGCAACACTCCTTTCTAGCTGTTAAAGGAGCAACTAAGGGTAACCCCACTTGCGTATAACGGGCACCCAATTCTCTCCCTAAACGAGCATATTCTTAAGGTTATCAAGCTTGACGCCTAACTTATCTATATCTTAGATGCAGAATAGAAACGGGGTGTTCGCGGGAATAATATGGAAAGTGATATATCCTAACAGAGTTTAGACCTTAATTGTGCCAAGGGAGATTATAGTACCCTTACCAAAGCAAATTATATATTGGCCTGCCGTTAATTAGTCGATCTGAATAGAGCTATTAAGCTGCTAAAGAGCTTGAACTTAAGGTTCTCCTACTATAGATACTCCTACGGCTCTAGTATCTGGCATAATACTATAGAAGACGTTCGCCGAGTATCTATTATTAAAGGAGAACGCGGAACTTTCTTTTAGCTCATTAAAGATATCTAACTTTGTAACAGAATGGAGCGTAGATTAGTCGTTAAGGACAGCAACGGTTTGTGTGCCATTTACCTCACCATACTCAGTGAAGTATTAGTCGGGAGAGTAGTCCTCAATTTCTATATCCATAAGGAGCTGTTCGGCCTTATTAACCTTACCCTTAAGATCTTCTTCGCCTTTATATTAAACCAGGAAGCTTTAGAAGTAGGCTATAGTAACCTTACAATTTCCAACGTTTTGTGCGCTCTGGTGAAACTTATTATATGCCTTCTTTTATCTGTCAAGAGGGTACCTAGTTAACTAGCAATTTGGCTTCTTATAAATATAGCATTTTTTCTGTTAATTGTTTTAAGATAAACCTCCACAAGGACCTCCACAATTGCTTTATAGTCGATGTTAATTATACCCTCTACCATATCCCCTACCCTGGCCACCATATGTTCGATCAGTCCAGTTATGATTATATTAGTCGGTTGGGTTGATTAAAGTAGGTTAGGGTTAGGCGTTAAATTACTGTACTTCTTAAGAGCGCAGAGCGGTGCCAATAGAGGATCTTAATTGAGCACACACTCCTTCATAAGTATTTGCAGGATTAAAGAGGGCAAGGTTGCATTCTTTAACACCTTGGTATGCGCTAATGACTTAATTATATAGGCTGAAGTCCTCTTAATATAATTTAGATAAACCACGCTAAATTATCTGAAGTTAATTAAAGAGCTTTTAAAGATAATCAAGCTAAAAAACACCTGGGTTTGTAGCAATAATCCTTAAAAAGGTAGTCTCTCTCCACTCCAACATATACTGTTGCTTATTCTCTTCTGTTTTGAAGTGGCACCTTAACTTATATATTATGCGGTCAAAATCGTATCCTTTTCCTACCAAACAATTATAATAGAAGGTGCTAGCTCGGCCCCTAAGCATAACAGAATAGGCGTTATAGTATTAATTAGACTCTATTCCTATCTTTTAGTAACAGTCATAGAAGATACGCAGTTTTAAATTAAGAATATTATATAATTCCCCGCCAAATTTATTTTCTTAATCTAAATAGAGCTTCGCAAGTTCTGTAAGCAATTTTAAAGTGCTTTTGATTTGAGATTAAGATAGAGGAGGGAGTTACATTATAGGTTGCAATAGGGATATAGGTCTAGTTAGTGAAGTCTAAAGGCTGTTGGCTCGCGAAGCAGGGGGGTCTTGTATTTGCTTTGGTAGCGTATTATTTAAATTCTATCATGAGTTAAGCTTCCTTATAGTGCGTAGTTAGTGCTCGATCTCCTATAGAGTCCATTTATACTCTTCTTTTACGTTAATAACTTGCTCTTAAATATTATCTCTAATAGTGCTTCCATCTATAGGGATAAACACTCTATTCTCCCAAAGGAAGTTACGGAAGTCTTATATAATAAGCTTGTTCGCAAGAGCCTATATTTCCTTTATCCATCTAACAAAGTCCTCCTTTATGCAATACCATAGCATAGTGTCGTTATATTTACTGTCTGTGTAGTGTACTATGTGGTATAATAAGAATCCATTTAGGTCCTTTTACTTAGCGTTTATAGGGTTAATATCTTTATTCTATATCTTTAGGTTAATGTCTTCTTTGTACTTCTTTGGGTAGGTTAACGCTATAATAGGTTAAAGGTAGGTAGGGTTTTCAATTTTATAGAATCTCATAGGTTTACTGTCAAGAGGTAGGCAATTCAAGATATTATTTAACACGTTTTGGACGTTAACTTAGGACCTTAGGTTTAGTAACACTTCTAACCTAAAGTACTTGACCAAATCTTCATAAACGTAGTTGTTCTGCGTGATGGACGTAACTTAGTATCTCCTAGTACTTAGTAACACTTCTATTACTAGTTTTCCGCAAGTCTAAGGTAGCACAGTATCGCCGGGATCCATTCTATATGAGCGCATATAGCACCCCTACACGAGACTGTCTCTTCTGTTAAGAACCTTGCTGTTCTATAGTTAACTGTGTATTCAACCACTGATTAGTGTTGGTCACACAGGGTAACTCACCAATAACGACTACTTGAGTAGGGTTATAGTGATGTTGGTTAATATGCTTTTTCTTGATCTAGAATAGGGGAGGGCGAGGAGCTTAAGGCTCCTCACCACACTAGTGCCGCGGCTACACGTGACCACACGTAATATATTCCCAACACTAATGCTAGAACGCTTTAAGTAACATACTTGCTCTTAGTTAAGCTCTAATAGATAAGATTACCGTTAATTATAAAGTCATTTTCTCTAGTAGATTTATTCGCAATAATAATCTTATATCCTAACTAGAAGCTAAAGTCTTTATTATTTACAAACAATCTATTAATAAATATAAAGAGCTTGGCGGTAGGAAAATTAATAGGCATATAGAGTAGTCCCTAATCTAGATGGTTTATTTACTAGGAAAGACGTTTATTTAGGGTAAGAACGTTATCCTTAGTTGGTTCCTGGTATTAGGTAGCAATAAAGAAATTAAATAAAGCCTTAGGTTGATAGATAGAAGTAATATAAGCTCTATAAGCGCATTACTCCACATATTCTTACTTTAGAGAATTAATATTAATAATATTAATTTTCTTACCTTAACCCTTTTAGCGTAAAGCAATAGAATCCTTATTTAGGGAGAGGATGCATCTATTAAAAAGTAATAGTATTATTAAATTAAGCTTTTCCTTTAGCTTTGCTATAAGATTTGCCTTTACTAGCTTATCTTCTTTAAGAGCTAAGAATTAGTCGTCTCCTAAGATAATTATATTATTAGTTTATATGCCAATAATTCTAAATAGGGTTCCCGTGGTTATAATAAGAAAGCATAAATTAAATATAGAAGTGGTTATTAAGAGCCCCTCTTTATAGTGCTTGCTATAGGTAGCCCACTAATAAGTTCCTGCCTCTGCAATTCCATATAATGGCTTAAGTATAACTATAATCGTATCTTTAGGATATTGGTAGCGAATTTACTCTAGAAGGTATGCCAGTATTAAGCGCTAAAGGTGTGTCTCTAATTGGGTATAGGCCTAAGTAATATCTTATAAATAAACCGCTATTCTATTCTTTATTAAGGAGGGAGCTAGCGCAATAATAACTTACTAACTAGCTCGTTAAATTATAGGAGATTACATAAGAATTACCTCTTTACTATTATTGTTATAGCCTTAGATAATAAGCCTTAATTTCTTAAATAGGGCGTTGGTAGCTTTGCCCTTAATCTTATTAACTATTCTTAACTTAAAGATGCAAACTTTATTAAACTTAATAGGGTCATACTTCTTAAATTTAAAGACTCCTCTTATAATAAGACTATTAATCTCCTATTTACCAGATACTTAGAAAGGAGCTCCTAGAGTTATAATATAACCTTCCTTTTAAAGCTATTTTATAAGCTTAAAGTTAGCCTTCTCTTTGGCTGTTATAAAGGCCATTAATAACTTAACTCCATTCTTAATAGCAGCAATGAATTGCTCTTTAAAATTAACAAAATATTAGCGATTTTGTAATCCCTTTAGGCAACCTCTACCGCGTCATAGTTGCGGCATATCTACTATAATTATATTAGAATTATAGTCGCCTTCTAGAGCATGTTAATTATAGTTCTCTTTTAGGGTATTTTTTAGGGCGTCCTGTAAAGGCTTAAAACTATTATCTTTATAGTAAGGCTTAATAATAGTTAAACAGAATTAAGTGGGTCTGTAAGGCATCTAAATAGTGCAAGTTTAACCATTAATTACAATAAGTTAATATGGGCCTAACTATCCTCCCTTTTTACACTATACGCATACCTTAGACTGGAGTGGCAGATTAAGTATAGTTAAGGTGTTTAGGCCATTTCTTATTCCTAGTGCGTTATTAACCTAGCGTATAGCGTAGAGATATCGCACCTTCTTTATTGCCTTGCAAATAGCCTTAGCTTATTTTACAATGGAGGGAGATAGTAGAGAATTGTTAGTTATTTAAGGGTAGGCGCTAAAGACTAGTAATATAGGTACAAGCCTATCTAGGCCAGCAGAATTGTTAATAGCCTTAATAGCTATCTGCAAGACAAGCTTTTTACTAGCACCCTTTAGTTCTAAAGAAATAATTTTATATACACGGCGTAGTAGTGTGTAATATCGCTTTACTTTTCTAATACTATTATGTGCCTTAATAGGGACTTCCTTAACCTTAATTACTATTGCCTTTATCTATTATTAAAACTCCGCAGATAAGAAGTTCTTTTCTATATTATAAACAATTTAATTAGGGGGTTCTAGGTAGATATTAATCTAGCATAACTAAAGGGTATTCTATGCGTTCCTAGCTAATATATTATTTAAGAAACGTGCAGCTTAGAAGGAGGTTAAGAAGTTAATAACTTAGAGTGCTGGCTTACTGCTAAGGTATATAATGTTAACAATAATATAGAAGTTAAAGTTATAGTTATCTTTAAGGGTGAACTTGAATTGGCTAGGGGACTTCTGGTTTATTTAGCAGTAATAGCAGTACTTTATAAGATGCTTAATTGCCTTAACCTTAACTTTATAACCTACTTGCTGAAAAACCCTAAGTAATTAATAAACTGATAGGTGACCAAAACGACGGTATAGTTGGCATAACTCTAACTTAGTTAAATGGCTCCAAGCAACGCTCTTTTTTGGTTATTAAAGGAGCAACCAAGGGTAACCCTACTTATATACAATAGGCACCTAATTATTTCCTTACACGAGCATATTCTTAAGGTTATTAAGCTTAATGCCTAATTTATCTATATCCCTAATGCAGAATAGAAATAAGGTGTTTGTGGGAATAATATAGAAAGTAATATATCCTAAGGGGGTTTGGACCCTAATTATACTAAAAGAGATCGCAGTACCCTTGCTAAAACGAATTGTATATTGGCCTACCGTTAAATAGTTAATCTAAACAGAGCTATTAAGCTGCTAAAGGGCTCGGACTTAAGGTTCTCCTACTATAGATACTCCTACAGCCCTAGTATCTGGTATAATACTATAAAAGACGTTCGCCAAGTATCTGTTATTAAAGGAGAACACAGAACTCTCTTTTGGCTTATTAAAGATATCTAACTTTATAATAGAATAGAGCATAGATTGGTCATTAAAAACAGTAACGGTTTATATGCCATCTACCTCACTATACTTAGTAAAGTATTGGTTAGGAGAGTAGTCCTCAATTTCCATATCTATAAGGAGCTGTTCGGCCTTATTAACCTTACCTTTAAGATCTTTTACGCCTTTGTATTAAACCAGGAAGCTTTAGAAGTAGGCCGTAGTAACTTTATAATTTCTAACGCTTCTTACACTCTAACAAAACTTGTTATATGCCTCCTTTTGCTTATTAAGGGAGTGTCTAGTTAACTAGTAATTTGGCTTTTTATAAACATAGCACTTCTTCTAGCAATTACTTTAAAATAAACCTCTACAAGGACCTCCACAATTGCCTTATAGTTGACGTTGATTATACCCTTTACTGTATTCCCTACTATGGCCATTATATGTTTAGTTAGTCTAGTTGTAATCATGTTGGTTAAGAATACTTGGTTAGGTAAGGTTTTTGGTATAAAACTATTAAGATTCTTATGTTTGCATTACAGTACTTACAGCAGAGCGTAGCTCGGCATATACTCCTTTAAACGTATCCGTAGGTTTATATAGCGCCAAATTACACTTAGGAACGCTATAGCAGGCTAAAATAACCTGGTCCCTTAGACTATTCTTGTTTTAGTAAGTTTTAGTAAGGCCATATTAGACTTTCTAGAGTTTATTAAAGAGTAGTTAAAGGCACTCTAAATAAGTTTTTGTTATATTGGAAGCAATAACTCTCTATAATATAGTCTCCCGCTATTTAGATATATAAAGTTAGCAATTCTTATTAGTCTTAAAGTGGGCTCTGGTAAGCTGAAGTATTATATTAAAGCTATAGTTTCTACCCGCAATCTAGTTGTAATAGAATGTTACTACCTGTCCCTTTAATATAATAGAGAAAGCGTAATAGAACTAGTGGCATTAAATTCCAACCTTATTGCAACAGTTATAAAAGACCTATAGTTTTGCTCTAAATATGTTATATAGTTCTCCTCTAAACTTCTTCTCTTCGTCTAAATATACCTTTATTAGATTCGTAACTTCTTATAGTAAAGGCTCACTGGTTGGCTGAAATGGAAGAGTTAGAGGCGGTAGAGGTAGAGGAAGAGCACCTTTAGGTAGGAGAGCGCCTCTAGGTAGGGAAGTACCTTTAGGTGGAAGATTAGCGTTCTAGGGGTTTTGTTCCGAATTAAAGTTACCCTCTAAAGAATATAGGTTGGTTTTGGGTTTTTGTAATTAATATATAATCTTAGCTTCTGTCCATACTAGTTCTTCTATACTAATAATAACGGCCTAAATATTACTGGTAATTGGATTACCGTTCTTAGCAATATATACCCCATTCCTATGGAGGAAGTCTTAGAAATCCCAAATAATATTAATATTGCTAAGCGTCTAAGTGTTGGCGGTCTATCTTATAAAATACTCTCTAAAATATTCCTATAGCTCTAAATTGGTGTAGTGTCTACTTTAGTAAAATAGAATACGGTATAGGAGAAAACTATTAACTTGTTTTGTGGTATAAGTTGTTATATTAAAGGTAAATTCGTCCCAATCTTTATTAATGAGTTTTATATATATAGCTACCCCTAGTGGTAAGGAGTCTCTCTAGTTATTTGGAGTGGTTATAGCTATATTTTCAGAGGAAGGGAAGTATTATTGGTGTAGGAATTGTCGTTTATTATTTAGTACGCGTTTAGATAAGAATCTGCGATTATAGGGCTTAGGACCAGTTCTGGCCTTAAATTGCGAAGACTTATAAAGCGTGTTGTTCTGTGTAATGGACGCAAGAATCTGTAATCTAGAAAAGGCTTAGGACCAGTTCTAGCCTTTAGATCCTTAGATTTATAGAAGAGTTCTATTTAAGGTTTAGGACCAGTTCTAACCTTAAAAGACAGCTTCCTCTAGCATAAGTAGCACTGGTATAGTGGCTTGTCTCTTCTTGGTGGAATACCTAGCTGTTCTATGGTATAATAGTAAAGTTAACCACTAATCAGTATTGGTTTCACAAGGTGATATCATATATCTGCAGGTTGTAGATAGTATGATAATTGTTATTCTTGGAATGAGGAAGGACGAGGAGCCTAAGACTCCTCGCCACGCTAGTGCCGCGGCGACACGTGACGACCGCTTGCCTCATTCCCGACAAAAACAAATCGCGATTATATTATATTAATTAAGACTATCTCTAGCCATAGAGAGGTGCTACTATCTTTCCTTATTATATGAAGAACTGATTGTTTTTTTTAATGGTATATAAATACTAGCCTTCTAAATAGCTATATAATAGTTACGTTAATATCTAGGTACTTAAATAATAAGCTAGCTTTAGATTATTTAAAGTATTTTGATTTATAGAGCTTTAAAAGATAAATTGGCGTATATAAGCTTTTAATTTTTAATAGCTTTAGATCACACTTTATATATAAGTTTATTAAGTATTGCGACAACAAAAAAATAATACCATTTAGTTTACTATTTTATACTAGCTATTTATTATAGCCGCTTAATATTAGGGTATTTTAGCCGTTAAAATACTATTATAAGAGCGCTATAGAATAGGCTACCTATATAGGCTATACTAATTTTAATAAAGTAGAATTCCTTAACGCTATCTATTCTATTTGGGTTTAAACGTTTAAAAGGTCTACAATTATCTATTCTTTTAAAAATACGGGCCTTATTCCTTTTAATCCGTTAATTGTACTTTAAAAGATTAAGCTTTTAAATCGTCTATTAATACCTAAAGAGGAAGACTTTTTTCTAATATAGCTTTGGGTCTGTATACCTAAAACTCCTTAAATAATAAAGCAATATATTAACTACTTTAGAAAGAAAATTAAAAAAAGGTAGTCAATTCTATAGCTAGCCCTTTAGAAGATATATAATACTGCGTTATATAATACTATTTTATTAAGCTTGGCAATAGAGGAGCTTTAAGCAATATAGGCAGCTGTATAGAAGCGTAATATATAATAGCAACCTAATTGATGGGTAGTCCAAAAGGGTGGCCTAATTAATGTTAGTGATACACGCCTTATAATTGCGAAGAGAATTAATAAAGATTAAAAAAAAAAGGATGTAAAAGGTGTAGCTAAAAAGGGAACTATAACAGCAAGCAATAAATTAATAATTGTATAATACTATAAGAGGCCAGTCTGACTAGAACGTATAATTATCTAATTAATAGTGTAGAATGAGAGTTATAGATAAGTAGAAGGTAAGTTGAAGGTAGAACGAGCTTTATGTATTGAAGGATAAATGCTTTTTAACCTCTTCTATTTAGAGACTAATTGTTAGTTCTTCTCTAGAGGAGAACCAGCTTCCTATATAATCCTTCTAAGACACTAGTAAACCCCTTGCCCCTTATCTATCTGACTATATCTCCTCTGGGATATTAGTGGGACATTAGTAAAACCTTTATCTGTTTTATTTAATATATACCTTTTAGGAGCGCCCATTATAATTGCCTCCCCTTTAAGGGTTTTAGTCCTCTAAGACTTTACCTCTTAATAAACTCTTATAGAGTTCTAACTAAAACCACTAAGGAAGTTCTCTAGTGGAAAGATACTCTATAATACAGCTTATTACTAGTTCTTTACTAGTATAGAACCTTACTTTGTCTTCTATTCCTTTACTCTTCTTCCACTATAGCTCTTTATAGTGCCTTTATAATAGAACTTTAATAAAAATAATAAAAATTAGATGGGATTCGCCTTCCTTATTATAAGAATTTGTTATAAGCTAATCTAGAGGTTGTCCTATACAATATATTAACTAGCTACTATCCATATTTACCTAAAATGGGTCCTAATAATAACGTCTTAATGTTAATTTCTTCCAGTTTATAAGCTGTTGTCTCTTATACGTATTTCTATTAATAATACTATTTGTCTTGCCTTTTAGCAGACTATTTTTTATTATATCTTAGCTTTTAGCTTTTATATCTCTAGCTATTCTTTCTACTACTACTCTGTTCTCTTTTTATAACGCGTCTATAGGTAATAGAATCCCTATTTTATCTCTTTAATAATACTAACTTTCTATAGTGTTCTCTTGTAATAGCTTATAATTGTACTACGCGTCCCTAAACTGGCGGTGGTGTTATCCCTGCTCTATTAGCACTATAGACCACTTCTATTGCCCCTATAGCAGTTTCTCTAAAGTGCTGCCGTTGTTGCGTTTACGCGCTTATATTAGACCCTTCCTATACCTATAAGATACTATGCTCTAGCGAGAATAGATTTAAGTGTTTCTACTGTTATAGCTAGAAGAAGACCTGTATTCTAGTATTTCTTATTCTATCCTATTCTGGATTTTACTAACTATATTAAATCCCCGCTGTTTATATATATAAGGCTTACTAGCTTTAATGCGCTATTAGGGATTTCCGTTTATATTAGAATAGTAAAAGATAGGGATAGAAGGTGTTATAAAATTTAGATAGAGGGGTTCATTGATTAAATGGGTTGATTGATTAATTAATGTCTTGTTTTATATCTTTTTGACCTTAATCTGACGTGTCTTTAGTGACGTGTCTTCGTGCACATAACTCGTGCACGTGACCCACGCCTTTAGAGAATATAGATTATCTAACACACCCCCTTAGCTTTAAGCTCTTTAAGGTTAAAGCTAGCTACCTTCTCGTGTCCGTTAATGAGTTAATTAAACCGTAATCTTATTTAAATCCCTCCGTCTTACTCTAATACTGTCCCTTAGGTCTTTTAGTTGCTTCTCCTTATCTAGCTGCTCCTTAATATCTACTATCCCGATTATATTAACGAAGCTTTAAAACCTCTGCCTAGGCAGGGCCTTTGTAAGTCTATTAGCGATCATCTCCTTCGTCGCTGTCTATTAAAATCGTACTTGTCTTATTGCGTATTCCTAACGTAGCCAGTGTTAATAGATGTTAACGTGTCGGAGCTTTGTGATTAGCTTTACCATATCTTCCGTAATTAGTTAGAGCGTCTGCGTATTATCACATTTAATAATTAAGGGCTCGTTTAGGCGTAACGTTATTACTTTAAACAGCCTGCTAATAAAGATAGCTTCCTTTACTGTCTATAATAGGGCTAATAACTCGGCTTCTATACTTAATGTTATTACCATACCCTGCTTATTTGCTCTCTAGGCGATCGGCCCCCTAAATAGCTTTATAATATATTCTTATGAGCTCTTTCTATTAACGGAGTTATCCGCGAATGATGCATTGCTGGCATAGATAAATAATTGCGCTTTACCTCTACCGTCTCTTCCGTTGTCTTGTCCTTTGTTATATATGCCTTTATCTCTCCCTCTACCGTTTATTCCTTCCTTATCTCCTCTATAGTAGATTGCTCTGCTCCTTATGCTATATAGGTACTGGATTACTCTATCTGCCGCTTAATAGTGCTTTTAGCTTAGGTTCTAATTGAACCTTGCCAGCTATAATACTGCAAAAGCAATATCCGGACGCGTTATAGTGGCTGTATAAAGTATTGAACCCATTTTTCTCTAATATAGCATCGTAGAAGCTGCTTTTCTTAGTAGGGATATAGAACGGACTAGTAGGTCTATATTAGGGGACAGAAGCGTTGGACGGATTAATTAGTAATTAGTAGGGAAGAGTTCCAATTCTGCTATAGGAGTGTCTGGAAGACGCCCTCTAAGATCTATCTTATACTAGTTAGCTATCTTCTTAATATAGGCTTCCTGGGATAGCTATAGGAGCCTCTAGCTATAATTGCGTAGTATATAGATTCCTAAGAACTATTTTAGCTTGCTAAGGATACTTATTTAGTATTCCTTATATAGCGCCTTAATTACTTCTTGAGCTTTCTTCTTATCTATCTTTTGGTAGTAGAAGACAATATCATTAACATAGAAAAAGACGACTATTCCACCTTTTAGTATAATATATGGCTCCTAAGGTACCTCTTTAAAGCCCAATTCATTTAATAAGCTCGTGAGATTCTTCTACTATAATAGTGGTGATTATTATAGTCTGTATAAGGCTTTTCTTAAGTATAGTACTTTATCTTTCTTTCCTTTGTTAAACCCTAGCGGTAGCTTTATATAGACAACCTCGTTAAGATCATAATAGACAAACGCATTGACTATATCTATCTGTGTTATCTCTAGGTCGAATTTTACGGTGATCGCCATAAGGGTTTGGAAGGTTGTACTAGCTAATGTAGTAGCTTTTATAGGTAGGTCTCCTAGGGCCTATTAATTTCCACATACTATTAAGCGTGCCCTGTATTTCTAGAGAAATCCGTACTTGTCCGTCTTATAGACAAACACCTATATTGAGCTAAGGATCTACTGTTCCTTTATATGCTTCTTTTCTGTTTCTTGAAACGACCTCATTTAATGATAAGATTAGAGATAGGCTTGTTAAGCCTCTTAGAACTGATCTCGAAGAGGATATATATTAAGGTCCCGGATTAACTGAGGTGGTGAAGGTAAATTCTTCCTATATAATCTAATATTGCGTATTCTGCCTAATTTTAGCTTACTATCGTTGAGTTAACTATTGAGGTTAAACTTCCTTCCTGCTAAGAAGGCGCCGTGATAGGCTAATGTGATCCTTTTGGTAACAAAGTCTTTAAACCTATTATCGCTGGCTTCCTTAAACAAGTCTTTAACTAAGTTATTAAACACCCCCTAAGTGTAAAACCCGTCTCCTACTCGGCTAATAATGTCCTAATTAGTACCTTGTACATCTAACTTTATAGGATACTTAATATAAAAGGCATATAGAGATTCTTTATCTTCTTTTATTAGAGGTGGCGTATAATACGCATTTTTAAGAGCTCTTATAAGGTCAAGATCTGCTAACTTATTAAAGGCTTAAACTGGCTTATTATCAACGTCTTCCTTTTAAATTGACGGTTTAAATACTTTGTTATTATCTTCTAGGAGAACCTCGTTCTTGGTTAGGGTATTAGGGAGTTAAATCTTCTTAATTAGCGTATCTAATTCGGCGTATAGATCCTTTAAGATGTCCGTTTGCTTCCCGTTAAAGAATGTCTTCTCGTTAAAGATAACATCCCTAGTAGAGATAATAATACCTTTATATGGGATCTAGATCCTGTAGATATTGGTAGAGTTATAGCTAATAAGGTAGCTAATATAGGCTTGCGGATCTAGCTTGCTTAGCCTTTTTTTCTTTAGCTGGGTATCTAACGTCATCGCGTACACCCTACAGCCGTAGGCTTTTAGGTGCGCTAATTATGGTTTTCTTAATCTCCCATTTGCTAGGTAGGTATGGAACCTCTTATATAGTGATTTCCATCCATTGCTTTCTCGTGGCGTTCGATCTCGAAGGTAGACTGTATAGTTAATAATCTCGTTCTATAGATTATGCGGTAGCTTAGTAGCAATTCTTATTACTTATATTCTCTCAATAATCACACCCCCTAAGCGTTTGGCGGTACCGTTCTAAGCTTAGGTATATAGCGCCGAAGGCTTAAATATAATCCCTTAAGTCTGTAGCTATTTAAAAGTTCTCTTTCTCCCTAGCTCATTGTCTAATCTAATAGTGTTAACTTTAAGGTTATACCTTAGACAAATCCATTAGATAAAAATTTTAAGTACTTATAGTGTCTCCCTCTCCTTGCTATGCGTTGTTATAAAATACGGGAAGGTTCTTCCTGAGAAGATATTATGGATAAACATAACTTGTATAAATCCAGCATGCGCTTCCTTAAGGTTAGTCTAGTTAATATGGAGGTTAAGACAAGGTTTATTAATATTCCGTTCTAAGAACCTTCTTAAGACCTAACACTTGATTTTGGTGAGACTGTAATATTAACATTCCGTTGTCTTTGGGCCTTAAAGCTTGACTCCTAAGGCGTTAAGACTTAGATGGTGAAGGCTTATAGGTCCTGGATAACCTAGACGCAGATACTATAGATGCGTATTACCTTTTAAATCTGGACGAGCGTCTCTTAAACAATGCTCTGCGCTTCTATTGGCGGTGTAGTAGTTGGCTTATATTAAACGCTAATAGACTTCCTGGTCGGACGTATTTAATAGTCTATTGTCTGTAACGTTTTTCTATTTAATATAGAATTGTATCGTCCTTCTAAACTAGCAGATTATTGTCTCCTTTATTGTCCCAGTAGAACCCTTATTTTTAAAGTAGACGGAACGACACTAGATTCGTATTAAAGTCTGTATAAAAGGTAACGTCCTTAAGATGTAGGATTCCCTTGCTCTTATCTAGTTTTGTGACCTAGATAGTAATATCGCCGTAACCTAGTATAAGCACTTCTGAGCTGCCGGCAATAACATATTTGTGTCTTAGAGCTTTCCTAAAATTATAAAAACGAGAGAGGTTATTAAAGATATAGAGAGTGGTTCCTAAGTTAAGAATAGTTAATAGCTTTAATAGATGGAGTTAACCAGTGTGATATAATTCTAGGAATATCGCATTGGCTTTTCCCTTGATCTTAACTGTCTCCTATTATTATTAAGCTTTATCGACCTTTAATTTCTTAAGCTTAAGTTGTTCTACTTGGGCAGCTAAATCCTTGTCTTGCTCTACCTTTATAAGCACCCTTTTTATACGTGTACCTATGGCTTTAAATCCCTTAGGCCTTTTGCTCTTAAATAGATACTAACAGTTAGGAAGGGTATATCCCCTTATATTATATGCCAGGCATTTGAGGTTCTTTAACCTTTTAGAAGACGTTTTTTTAGTTAAATTTATACCTGCCCTTTTTTGGCTGCGAGATAAGCTGTTCCCTTTTCCTTTTTAGACTTTAGCAGTAATAGAGATACCCTCTTTGGGCTCTCCTATAAAGTCTACGTTGAATGCACTCCCTCTCGCCGTTGTAGGTATGGCTTTAGAAAGGTTTTGGAATGCTTTTTATAGCTCTATTACTACTTTACGGTATTTTGATAAGAGAGCCTTTTTGGTATTATTTGCCTGCTTTATGTATAGAACAAAATAGGTTTCGCTTATAGGTCGTATTGCATTTACAAGGTCTATTAGCCAGATCCTATTAGTTATCTATAGAAGATTGTGCTTCTCTGCTATCTTTATCACATGCTCCTATTGGTCAAGCCACTGGGTGACCTTTGTCTGCTTAAGCCCTTTAAGTGACTCTGTGTACTGCAGTTATACCTTCCTTATTATAAAGTTCTTCAAAGGCTTAGTGTCTTCTTTTAACCAAATCAGCCATTCCTTGACTGTAAGGGAAGGGTTGAGCAGTAGCTTCTTCTAAATTGATACTATGGACGTGATCTGGGTGCGTATCTATTGCAGATGCTCTTCCTGTTTTAGGAAGTACTTTATGTCCTAGTTGTAGTATCGTCTGCTATTCTTGTACGCTTTCTGTTAATTCGTTGAGAGCTATGCATATAAGGTTGCATTCTCATTGAAATTAGTGACTTCTGGATAGGCTGGTTCTTATAGTAGAGCTTGTTAAGGTGCTGCATTATCTGGGTTAACGTGGGCCCAAATTCGCTGATTTATAAGGGCTTAGAGTTGCTATAGCTATTACTCCCAGTCTTCTAACTTATTAAGGATGATCGTCGTTGACGAGCTTAATATTGGTAGAGTCATTTAACTGATAGGCAAAGGAGGGATTAAGATAGTATTTTGTTGTTAGGATTGTCCTTATTGTTAGGATTGTCCTTGTTATCAGAATCGTCCTTTAATAATTAAGGTGGAATCTTGTGAAATCTCGTGGAATCTCGTGGAATCTCGTCCTGTGACGATTAAGGTAGGATTTCTGTCAGAGTCTGCGTCTTGACAATAAGGTGTCAGAGTCTAACAATAAGGTAGAATTTCTTTAAACGATTAAGTAATAGCTGAATAGCTTCTTAAGTTGGTGGACCGGGCTTATAACTGTTATGAAATTCAGATAGAGGGGTTTATTGATTAAATGGGTTGATTGATTGATTAATGTCTTGTTTTGTGTCTTTTTGACCTTGATTTGACGTGTCTTTAGTGACGTGTCTTTGTGCACGTGACTCGTGCACGTAACCCACGCCTTTAGAGAATATAGATTATCTGACAGAAGGTGTCTTTTATTACTTATAGCCTTTTTAATTTAATAAGGGTTTCTACTACTATAGAGACGCAGCGATTTTAGATATATAGTATCTAGGAGCGCATGTATAAGCAGTTTATTCTTATAAATAATAACATTCGCACTCTTACGCGGACCTTTCTGGCTAGGTAAGTCTCTTTAGTAATATATTTGGGAACTATGCTAACTCTTTAGTTGTTAACTTTCTAATTCTAGCCTAGATGCCAATTTAGAACCTAGGGATAATACTAAGGATAGTAACAAAGATAAATATTCTCCCTACTAGTCCCCTAGCTATAGTAGTCTATTTAGTTCCTACCGCTCTAAGAAGAATATTAGTAAGAATGCTAATATTTCTAGGGATAGGAGTGCTAATAATACTGCTAATAATAATATTAAGATAAAGGAGGAGGCTCCCGTTGCTACTTTTGGTATTTAAGTTATTATCTTGTTTTTTTTTCTTCTTATAGGATAGCTTTATATGGTGCCTCTTTAGTGCCTCTAGGATGCCCTAGTACTGGGAATTGATTTTATACTTTAGGGATGCCTTTATTCTTATTTTTGGTAATAGTTTATATAAAAGTAGTATACCGCTATAATCTCTATATATAATAAACTGGTGGTGTTCTTATAGGTGCTTTATAATTTCTTAGAATTTCTAAATCTTTACTCTGTGTCTTTTTGGTTCTTTTTATATTATTAACTCTACCGCGTATCTCTAATATTAAACTGGATACTCTCCTTTTATGCCTAGGGAACCCTTCTAAATCTTTAGGGCCCCTTTTTCTGGTACTATTACTTATTTTTAAATAGTGTCTTCTTTAGATAGCATCCTTAGTGGTTTTTATGTGGATCCCTATGGCTTTCTCTTATAGGATTTTAGGATCCCTGTTATAATAGTAAAACGTTCCCGTTTCTAATGCCTGTGCTTAACCTTATAGTTTTAATTTATAGGGTCTTCCCTATTATCTTGTCTGTGGTATATCCGGAACTGTTACTAAATCCTAATTTATGGTCTTTAGGAAAGTTTTAATTGCTATATTGTATCCTAGTTAAAGGTGCTCTTTAGGTTCCTAACTATTATGCGCCTAGGAGTATTCTTCCTAATAAACTAAAAATTCGCGTTTCTTCTGACGCCATCTTTAGTCTAAAATGTCTTCTATATTCTATTTTAGTTCCCTATTAATTTTGCTAGGTAGGGGTGGTTCTATACTGTCTCTTCTCTAATATAACTCTAATAAGGAAATATAAAATATAGGATATATTAGATATGATTTTGGCAATTCTAATTTATAGGCTTAATTTCCTTTAGTTTTCCTAACTATTTTAAAGGGTTTAAGCTACCTATGGTCCAGCTTCTTCTTAATATGTTTTGTCTAGATGTTTTTTATAGATAGTAAGACTTTATCTCCTATTTTAAATTCTTTAGGCATATATCCCTTGTTATAGTACCTTTTTTATATAGCCTGTGCGTCTAGCAGGTGCTTTTTAAGTTTTTCTCTATAAATTCTTATTTGCTTAATTCTCTTGGACGCCACCAGTGCCTCTTTTTTAGGAATAATGTCCTTAATATTTTAGGGGTTATTTGCTTTTATCCTAAATAGTGCTTTATAAGGGGTCGTTTTTGTACTACTATAGATGCTTATGTTATATATATATTGCGCTAGAGCTAACTACAATGGCTAATTATCCTGTTAATAATTGATATAGTAGTAGAGGTAGTGTTCTAACAATATATTTAGACGCTCTATTTACCCGTCTATTTATAGGTAAAAGGTAGTGCTTATTTTTTGCTATATTTTTAATAAAAGATAGAATAAAGACTAAAATGCGCTATTAAATACGGTACCTCTATTGGACATAATTCCCCTTAGCGTGCTAAATAAGGTCTACTGCCCTAAAAATAGGTCTGCCAGTTCCGCTGCTATAATTATTATTATAATAGCAAAATATCCTAAAAACTTTATATATCTGTTAATAATTACTAGGATAGTATTAGCAACCTCTTCTATTCTTATTTTAGTAAGGGGTAAGCTTATTATAAAATCTATTATTAATTCTAATATAGGTTCTTACAGAATAGGAAGTACTAATAACTTACTATAGGGGCAATACCTAGATATCTGTACCCTTTGGCACGTATTATATCTTAATATATAGTCCTTAACTTTTTTAGACATTCTATTCTAAAAGTATTTCCTTTAAACGGCCTTAAGGGTTCTATTGGCACTATAGTGACCCCTAAAAGGGTTATTATAAAAAACCTTTAGAATTTTATCTTAAACTGTTTAGTTTTTTAGGATATATATAGTACCTTTAAAGCACAATAGACCCTTTTAGTCCTGCTACTATAGCTTCTTAGTAACTTTAGCCAAGTTAGTCTCTACTATATCTTTCCACCTCTCTTTAGCAATAAAGGCGTCCCTCTATTGTGCTTAAAGAAGAAGATCTAGAAAGGTTTTATATAGATTACTTACTTTTATTTTGCCCGCCGCCATTATAAACCCTAGGTATAGCATAAGACATTTTAAACCATTAGTGCTAGTAGATTCTCCTACTGTTATATAGTGTGCTATACTATAGATAGGCATCTTGCCTATCTCCTTTGGATCTGGAAACTTATAGCTAATGCGCCGTTAAGTTAAAGGTGCTGTAATACCTCTAGCACATCCTATAGAATTCTTACTAATTCTAGGGTACGCCAACTTTATAATATCTGCTTAGTCTATAACCTAGTCTATAACTATATCCTACGGCTCTATTATTATGGTACTTCGCAGCTATATTGCTAGGACCTCTGCCCCATTATAAAATTCTATAGTTCTAGGGAAAGATGTAATGGAACCTTGTAGCAGGAACTACGGTGGGTCCTATTATTAGGCTGGGTATGTAGGTAAGAACAAATTAACAACATAATAATAACTGGTGGAGTGGTTGCCCAACAGATTAACTCTAATTATATTCTAAGATTCACTATAAAGAGAGAACTATCTAGGTAGGGACTGTGGTCCTTTAAATACATAACCATACTCCTAAGAAATCCCTTCGCTCCGTAAGGTATGTGCGCTCTATATACTCTGTATAGATTACATAGATTACATAGATTATATAGATTACATTATATAACCTTAGCTACTATTCCTCGTTATATGGTTCCACTAAATCTATTCTAGACTATGCCTATATTAACTAACTAGCTTCCTCCAACTCTTCTCTAAGTAGTTATAATATTGTACTTAAGCTGTCCGTAACACTATCTCCCTCCTCTTTATCTTTGTTCTTAAAGATTCCTAATATCTCCAAGTTGTCTACTAGAGGTATAATATCCGTTTAATTAATTTGGTTAATATCCTTACTTATTATACCTAAAGCATCTTCTTCTTCTTTAACCCTTTGTTGTGCACATACGGTTTCCTCCATACTGTCGCTAGGTGAAATAATGCCGTCTTCGTGTTCTCGTTATACGAAAGAGGGGTTAGTTTATATTGCACTAGCAAGTCCTTCTACCCAACAACTATCCTCTTGTTTGGAGTGCACTAAAGCAAATATTTAATTATCCTGCAACGTCCGCTCTATCTCTAACGCTAAGTGTGCGCGTCCTATAACTCTTAACAGTCTTTGGGTTCCCTAAGTAACTTATTATAGGGTCTTATGTTTAATCTACCGCTATAAAACTCAACGATGAGCTTTTAGCTTCCCTTGCGGAGCTTTAATATACTTATGCTGCTTATAAGGCGTACTTGTCTGCCTTAGCGCGTCTTCTTTGTCTTAAGAAGGTTTGTGAGAAGGTCCGTTCTAAGGAGTGGAAACTGGTTTAATAGGGTCTGTCTAAGCTAGGTAATAAAAGGACTAGCTCTCTTCCTGCAAGGGAAACAACTCTAAGTAGCTCGGCAATTGCTCCTCTTAGGTCCCCCTTAGGCAACTCATTTTTTGGCAATCCTTCCTTGTTAATATTGCCTAACCTGCTTTCTTTTGATACTTCCATACCTTTCCTATAGCGTTCTCTAGGTTGCTTAGTGGTTCCTAGGTAGTCTTACTATAGCCTATCCACTTTACTTTATACTATATTTTATTATTAACATCCTTATAACTAATAATTTTTAAAACTTACTATTTGTCCTTCTTTTGCCCTCTATACATGTCTACCTTATAGACTAGTAGCTTAATATTTCCGTGTACTGGTTCTAGCATTGTAATATGCTATATAGGGCAGATCTTTATTTTGGCTAGTAGGTTTAACTTATATATAACCAATAAAATTCTTTTTACAATTTTAAAGGGTCCTAGTCTAATATAGTCTAACTTTTTACTTGGTTGTTAACTCTTAAAATTTTTATATAGTAGCCATACTTTATCTCCCTCCTTAAGATCTGGTCCCTTAGATCTCTTAGCATTATAGTACTTTTTCATTCTTTCTTATACCATCTTAGCTGTTTCTTTAAGGTCTGCATAAAGGTTTATTAACGTCTTTATTCTTTCTTTAGCTATGCTACTTATTTTCTTTACTTAATATGGCGATAATGACGTTCTTAGTTTATACCTATAGTTCGCCTTAAATAGTAACGTTCCCGTTCCTTCTTATAGTGTTGCGTTGTATATAAACTATATAATTAGTAATAGCAATACCCAATTGTTCTATACGTGGTTAATATAATATCTTAGATACTATTCTAGTATCTAATTTAATTATTCTATTTGTTTGTTTATCTATAGATAATACACAGTTAAGGTTACTGCGCAAACCCCTTATTCTGCTAGAAATACTTCCTAAAATACTACTATAAATCTTGGATCTCTGTCCAATATAATCTTACTTAGTGCTCTATATCTTACAAATACTTCCTTAATATAGATTCTAGCGACATCTTCTGCTAATACCTCTTCTATATAAGCTATAAAGTATCCCCACTTTATAAGCTTATCTACTATTATTAAGATTACGTCATAATCTTGTCCACTAATAGGATCTTTTAACTTTAGTAACTTAATAATAAAGTCCTATAATATAACCTCCTATGGTCTTCCTGGTATTTTAATAGGTTATAGCCCTCTATACGGCTTATGCCTCATTAGTTTATTCCTTTGGTAATTTAGATATTTCTTTATAACTTATCTTACTAGTCCCCAGATTCCTTAAATAATGTACTCCTCTTAAAGTCTTAATACTAAGCCTATAGCTCTGTTGTGTCCTTATATTATTCCCTTGTGGAATTCCTTAACAAACTCCTCTGTAATAGACTTAGGTATATACATTACTTCTCTATTTTTATATTACTCTGAGTCTAGATCCTCTGCCTATGCTTTTTAGATTTTCTATGTCTAATTACTCTCTAATAATTTATAGATCTGACTTTCCTTAGTTACTACAATTTTTGGATAATTATACTAGATTAACCTGTTTTAATTCTTTTGCAATAAAGCTCCTAATGGCTTTTTGTTACTTTATAGTTTAGCCTTTCTACTTAGAGCGTCTGCTTATATATTGTCTGTACCCTTAGTATACTGAATTTTAAAATGGTATTCTATAAGCATTTCCGCCCATTTAACCTATCTTTAGTTAAGTTCCTTCGTTATTAGGAATCCTATAAGGTTCTTATAGTCTGTTTTAACTATAAATGGTTTCTCTGTACCTTGTAAGAATACCCTCTATTTCTTAAGTGCTGTGACTATACCTAGCAACTCCTTGTTGTAGATGTTATAGTTTAACTCTAGTGGTGTTATTTTCTAACTATAGTATACTACTGGGTGCCATGCGTCCTGGTGCTTCTATAGTAAGCATGTTCCTAGTGTAAAGTCTAATATATCTATCTTAACAACCGTTTCTAACTTTGGTTAATAGATCTTAAGAATTAGTTCTTAGGTAAACAACTCTTTAAGTTCCTAGAACAGCTTCTTCTACTTACTACCCTAAACCCACAGTTTCTCTTTCTTTGTTAACCTTATAAATGGCTTAATACTTTTTAACCATTGTGCTATAAACCTCCTATAGTAGTTACAAAACCCTAGAAATGACTTTAACTGCGTAACGTTCTCTAGTTCTTGCCAACTTACTATAGCTTTGACTTTCTTTAGGTCTATGCTAATTTTTCCTAGTTTAATAATAAATCCTATAAAATTGGTTTTCCTTGTAAAGAACTCGTATTTCTTAATTGCTACTAGCATCTGTTCTTCTTGTAGTCTCTTTAAAACCTATTTAACGTGTTCTCTATGTTCTCTCTTATTCTCTAAGTAAATGATAATATTGTTGAGATATGCCATAATAAACTTATCTAGGTGTTCTCCTAACACACTATTAATTCGCTTTTAGAACGTTACTAGTGCGTTTATAAGCCTAAATTGCATAACTAATGGCTTATATAGTCCTTTCTTTAACCTAAAGGCTGCCTTCTATTTGTCGCCTTCCTTAATCCTAATCTAGTAGTACGCCTATCTTAGATCTATCTTTGTAAAGATTTTTGCGTTGCCTATCCTGTCTTAGATTTTGCTAATTAAGGGTAAAGGATACCTATCCTTCCTAGTAATGCTGTTTAACTGTCTATAGTCTATACACATTCTAAGTTTTCCGTTTTTCTTTAGGATGAACAGTACTGGATATCCTACTAATGATTGTGACGGTCTAATATATCCCTTGCATAAGTTCTCCTGGATAGAAGGTCTCCCGCCAGCGTGCACGTCCCTGCAGCGTGCACGTGCATTTACCCATAAGATAGAAAACTTTAAAATTAATTATCTCTATCAATTCTTTACCAAATCACATAAAAATGAATTTATTATCTTTACAAAACGTGCCTCTTTTAGCTCCTACAACGCCAGTACAACAGCCCCATTGTACGACACTCGCAAGGCGTGCACAAGGCAAAATCGACCCACGGTATATTTACCGGGACAATGTCTTATTACTATCGGCACAACAGCAGCTCACCCTAGTAAATGAGATTAATTGATTAACTGATTAAGGGCTACCTCCTACTTGTGCAATAGTCCGAAACTTTGCTAAGGATATAGTCAAAAAACGCCCTGGAAAAAATTGGGCGTATAAGTTTATTAAGCGGCATTAAAAGGTCTTAAAATCTGGCTTCCTAGCGGCGGCAGATTTAAGCCGTAAAAAGGCTGATAATGTATATTAATATACTCTTTATTTTGAGCTGGTTTATAGCCTCCTAAATACTAGTATTTGTACTAATATTTTAAAGGTTCGGGCCAAAATTGAGCAATATAACGTCCTTCCGCAAAACACATATAATATGGATGAAAAAGGCTTCCTAATTGGCATCCTTTAGAAAGTAAAGAGGATATTTAATAAGGATTTAGAAAAGAGGGGTAAATTAATTAGTGCTAGCCAGGATGGCAATTATAAATAGATTACGTACATGGCAACAATCTGCATAGACGGGATATATATTCCACCCTCCCTTATCTACTAGGCTATAACGGGCAACATCCAAGATACCTAGCTTAACAATTTTGAGCCTACCGAGCTAGATGCGGCCTATTTCGCAAGTTTACCTTTGGGGTGGACGAATAATGAGCTAGGGATAGCGTGGTTAATTACTATTTTTAATTACTATACTAAAGCAAAAGCTAGGCACGGGCGTGACTGGCGGCTTCTCTTTATTAACGGGCATGGCAGCCACGTTAATATACCATTTTTAGACTGATGCCTCAAGCATAGGATCCTAGTGGCAGTATACCCCCCCTATTTAACTTATCAACTCTAGCCTCTAGACGTTAGCCTTTTTAACCCTTTGGTAAACTACTACTCCTAGGAGCTTAATAAATGGATCTATAATATGGCAGGGCTTTGCCGTATTATAAAGAGAGAGTTTTATGGCTTATTTCGAGCCGCCTGGCGACGTGCTTTTACGGAAACTAATATTCTTAGCGGCTGGCGTAAAACCGGTTTATAGCCCCTAGATCTAGACCTAATACTCAACTAGGTTAAGCCGGCGGCCCCTAAGCGGCCCGGTATGAGTAGATCTGCGTCATCTACGTTGACTATATACTCAGCATTGAATATCTGTTAGGTACGGAGACTTGTAAAGCATGTTAGTGGTACTAAGCCATTATGTAATGCGGCTAAACTAGGTAACTTAGTAGAGAAGATGGCAGCTAAGAACAGCATTTTACAAGCCCAAATTAAGGGGCTTGAGAATGCTATTATTATTAAGAAGAAAAGGCGAAAGAGAGGGAAGCCGTATATTAAGAATATTTGTATAATAAATAAAGGTAAAGCTACCTTCTGGTTGCTGACTAAACTTAAGACCACAAAGCAGGCTATTAGGGACGAGGAGGCTATAAAACAATAAATAGCGCTAGAGAAAGCCCAGGCGAAAATTCAGAAATAGGAAGAGAAGAAAAATAATGAGAAAGTAGTAAAATAAAGGCGTTAAGATCGGGAGAAGTTGGCACGGCAAAAGAAGTAGGCAAAAGACGATGAAACTGCTCAACGTTTAGCCTCATTACAGCTTAAAAGAGACTTATAATAATAAGTTTAGAGCCCTATAAAGCAGTCTAGAGGCTCGCCGTTAAAGAAACGGGTAACAATAATGGTGGAGTCTAGTAATAATGAAGAGGTAGTAAAAATCCGAAGCCCGCGGCTTCGGCGGCAGAGAAACGCGCCCGCTTACCTAACCGACTATATAGTTAGATAGAAGTTTCGCATAGTATTCCTAGTTATAACTTTAAAATTTGAGCCTATTTGATTCAGTGGTTGAATTGTTATTAATTAATTAGAGTAATGCGTTGTTTAAAAAAATGTGGTGCAAGCCGCAGGGACGTGTACGCTGGCGGGAGACCTTCTAAACTCCTTAAGCGCTACTAACTCTGTTTTAGTAAGCTTGTAGATTAGAAAGAACTTTAGACTTATTCCCTCTTCTAATTCTATTTTATAGTCCCATGCTGCATGTTTTAACAGCTTTTTACTTTCTAGTGACTATAACTTCTTACTATACTTGTGGTATCTCTTTGGTACATAACTTAAGCCTTACTTAGTCTCTTTATATGTCGCTCCAACTTAGTACCATACCAACTTGGTTTACTGTCGCACTTTGCGCTATTAAGTATTCTTAATATTAACCTAACCTATAACCCAATTAATCTTTAGATTATACTTCTATAACTAAGGCATTCCTAGTATCGCCTTGTCCTGTCCTAATGGTAGGATATTAAAAGACATTCTAACTAGTCTTCCTTTAATAGTTAACTAAATAGGTTCTGTTTTAAGATTAATAATACCCCCTTTATAGGCTATCTGATCTCCTAAAATTATTATTAGTAGATATGGGTATCCCTTCTGTCTATATAGTAACCCTATCCTTTCCACTGCTTTTGGTAATACGTGGTTCCTTATTACTCTACTATTTATCAACGCTTTAAACTGCTAATCTTGCCATTTAACTTGTAAATTTAGATATTATCCTTAAATTTCTTTAAGGGTCTAAGGCTCTAATACTAGTTCCCTTTAGTTCTATGCGCCTCCCCTTTTCCTAACTGTTGGCTACTAGATCTGGTTTGTACTTAGTCCTACTTAGGCCAATACTTAGTTTATTTCTTTTCCTCTATATGCTATAGATAAGTGTTTTCTGGGCACTCCTACCACTATTGTCCGTCTAGGTATTCTTCTGTAAGGAATCTTCCTGGTTAAAGTATTAAGTTTTCTTAACCTTGTACTTCTACTGGGTGCCATCTATATATATACTTAGCGTCCCTAAACCGCTTCTCCTTAGGTGCCTAATATATCCTTACTAGGTACTTCCGGTTCTTGTCTTTTAGTGCTCTATATATGTTATATATGTCATCCATACAAGCTATCCACAATAGTATATAATGCGCTGCATGTTTTAGGTTAACTCTTAGTTTATCTTTATTCTTAAGTTTAAACCTATACCTAGTTAACCTAACTACTAGTATCTCTGCTATGGGTACTAAGATTTATTATTTACTTCTCTAGTCCCTAGATCCCTTTTCTAGGTTCCTTAACATTATAATTAATACTCCTTTAATATAACTTATGCGTTTCTCCGTAATGGGTTAGTCTTAGACAACTTTTTTGTCTAGCTATATATAAAAATCTGCCTATTTGTTATTATGTTGTTGCCTATACTACTTTCCGTATAACTGGTTTAGTGTATATAGTCTATCTATTAGAAAGTACCTTATTATCGCTATATTGTAATATCCTTTAGTATATCTTTCCTTAAACCTAGTTAGGATATCTAGATCCTCTTCTTGTTCTAGTTTATCTAACTATTTTGCTCTAGGTGTCCCTACACTTGGCCTATTAGTAATTCTTCGTACAGGTGCTCTGTCCCTTATATAACCTGGCATAGCTAACCTCTTGTTTAGCTTTTGCTCTTGCTATATAATAATTCTTATCCTAAACTTATCTATAGTTTCTTATTTTTTGCGTCTTGCAGCTAGATCTTTGTAGTTATCTTGCTTTTTAATTCTAGTATTAACTGTTTAATCTTTAGGCTGAATACTATGTTTACCTAGGATTGCTAACGTTCTTATTCATTCCCTAAACTTATAGTTCTTAAACTTGCGTCCTATACTTATTCGTTTGTCTGTAAACTAAGTAGCTGCCCTTTCCCATCGGCTTTCGTCTGTTGTGGGTCCTTAGGTATGTCTTATCTTATCTTAAAAATCTTAAGCTTCTCTTATCTCTTTTTAAGAATCTTAAGCCTGTGGCCTTTTACCTTTATTAAGTAATAAGCTAGCACTAGCAGTTATCTACTTGCTTAGTTTCTTCTAAACATTACTTCTTTTATTTTATAAAGCGATGGAAATTATATCTAATGGTGTTATAATATTTATTACTAAACCTTATTCTATAATGGTCTTAGTCTCTGCTTCTATTTTAACTTCTCTAAGGTTTATATGCTTCTAGTAAGCTGCCTTTATTGCCTTATTATTGGTAAATGCTTCGCTTATATTAAATTTATTATCTTTAATATCTAATCTATAAGCTAGTTCGTTAGTTCCTCTAAACTTAAATAACACTAGCTCCTATAGCTAATAGCTTGCGCTATACTTAGCGTCCTTATAAATTCGGTATACATTATTATAACAAAACATAAAACTATTAATTAAACACTCTTTTATTCCTTGCAGTGCACTATCGTCCCTCTATACGTATGTGCCGTCTACTGGCCTGGTTCCCTTTACTGCGTAATTACTCTAACCACCTCTATAGTCTCTGGCGAAATAACCTTGTTTTTTGTAATTTATGCAAGCCCTATCTTTAAACCATTTTTCTTGTTATAGAGTCCGCCTAAACGTCTTCTACTACTAAGATCCCTGGTTTGGCCTCTGCTCCTAGGTCCTTTAATTACTAGATTCTTAACCTCTGGGTTTCTATAGTTTCTTTTCCTACCTTTAGGTTTCTTTAGTACTACTTAGGTTTATTAGCTCTGCGCCATTCCATAGTTTTTAACTCTATATCTGTTATTGCATACTCTGCGCCTTATATAACTGTGGAACTCTATCCTAACCCTTCTTAGCCTGTTCCCTTTAATAGATCCTATTATTAATCTTTATTAACTGGTCTATTAACTCTCTTAGAGTATCCGCATCTTCTATTAGGATAATTACGTCCTAGACTTTAGCCTTAAGTCCTTGCTTATACTATGCCATAAGCGCCCTGTTATTCCACTTAACCTATATAGCTAGTGTTTGAAACTGTGTTATATACTTAATTGCTAAAGTGTGTTGTACTAAGTTCTGAAGTTTCCGTTCCGCTATTGTGGTTGCTTTAGGGTCTTTAAATATTTGCGTTAACCGTTCTATAAATCCGTTCCAACTTATAAACACATACCGTACGTCTGGGTTAGTAGTTATTATACCGTTTACTTATATCTCTATAAGGTAAGGCTTAAACCACTCTAAAGCTCTTCCTAATAAGAAAAGTCCTGCGTACGCTACCTAGTCTGTAGGTGTTGCTAACTTCACTCCTTCCTGTATAACCTTAAAATATATCTGTATAAGAAACCCTTTAAGCTTTAACTTCTCTCCTAAGAACTATTTAATTAAAGGTAACTTAATCTTTACTACTCTAATCCTATTAATGCGTTCTTTAAGTAGCCTACTATTATCCTATAAGTGATTAACCATTTCTTATAACTAACCTTGCGTAACTACTTAAGAATCCATATCTGCTATACTGGTATCTCCTAACCCTAAGGTCGTGGCTGCTGTCGACGTTATTGTGACTGGTGCTTTAGGTGGCATATTGTTTAATCTTATTTAATACCGTAACCTTGGTAGTAAATATATAACGGAACCTTATAGTAGGAACTACGGTAGGTCCTATTATTAGGCTAGGTATATAGGTAAGAACAAATTAACAACGTAATAATAACTGGTGGAGTGGTTGCCTAATAGATTAACTCCAATTGTATTCTAAGATTTACTACAAAGAGAGAACTATCTAGGTAGGGACTATGGTCCTTTAAATACATAGCCATACTCCTAAGAAATCCCTTCGCTCCGTGAGGTACGTGCGCTCTGTATGCTCTATATAGATCACACAGATCACACAGATTATATAGATCACATCACGTGACCTCGGCTACCATTCCTCGTCACATGGTTCCACCAGATCCATCCTAGACCGTGCCTATATTAACCAACTAGCTTCCTCCGACTCTTCTCCAAGTAGTTGTAACATCGTACTTAAGCTGTCCGTAATAAAAGATTCTTCTTTCTTTCTAAGTAAAATTTGCAATATAGGAATTATTTCCCCTATACTATCCTAGATCCTCCCTATCTTATAATTTAGACGTCTTAATAACCTATTAGTGGGATTTGTCTTTCCTGGGTGGTATGTAATTTTAAAGTTATACTATAATAGTGCCTCCGCCTATCTAGCTTGTTGACCGCTTAATACCTTTATAGTTATAAAGTATTCTAGGTTATTATGGTCCATGAGGACTTTAATAGGATAATTGCTTCCTATATAATAATGTCGCCAGTGCTTTATTGCTATAACTATTATAAGCAGCTCCTGGTTGTGCGTTATATAATGCTACTTTATAAGGGTTATTTTCCTTAACTAAAACGCTATAGGATGCCATTCTCTGTCTTTTAATTAAGATATAATTGCCCCTAGGGCGAAGCCGGATGTATCTATTTTAAGGTATATATATAGCTCCTAGCAGAAGTGTATTAGAATAGGCGCTAATATAAATAAATCCTTTAACCGGTCTATAGCCTGCTTAGTAGCTTCCCTAAATATAAAGTGTCCTAACTTCTTGCTATCCTTAGATCCCTTTAGCAGATTGGTAATTAGGAGTATTACTTATAAGTAATAAATAATAAGCCTTTGGTAGAAGTTTGCCGTGCCTATAAAAACCTATACTTCCCTAAATGTTATAGGGTATAGCTATTCCCTAATAGCGTCTACCTGGCTTTTCTCTATTAATACTCTGTTGATGCTAATAATAAAGCCTAGAAAATTAATGTTAGTAATATAGAATAAGTATTTTTTTAGGTTTATATAGAGCTTATATTCCCGCAGTCTTTCTAGTACTATTTATATATAGTGCGTATGTGCTTTATAGTTATTAGAGTAGACTATAATATTATTAAGGTAGACTATATATAATAATAATTCATTGCTTAACGTCCGATTTGGATCCCTACTAGGCCCACGCGGACTACTCCTTATATACATGTGGGGAGAAAACTCTACATGAGAAAACCCCGTGATCCATCTCCCCGCCTTTTGGGACTCGCCTGCACAGCGCCTGCGAGGCGCCTGCGAGTCACCTG
>Ga0307507_10001358_pt1 | contig 54805 bp, 54 predicted proteins | sample 7_EM_MG_FD_207223 | JGI IMG/M metagenome (GOLD analysis project Ga0307507, IMG submission 207223) | Populus trichocarpa ectomycorrhiza microbial communities from riparian zone in the Pacific Northwest, United States - 7_EM | ecosystem: Host-associated > Plants > Roots > Unclassified | place... | reverse complement strand
GGCTGGATCCGAGGGTTGAGATCCAAGTCGGGATGAGACAGGAGGCTCATGATCCAAACAAGGAATGAACGAGGTTACCGAGGTCCACAGCAACGAGGACCCGTGGGGTTGAGTGGCCGCCCCTGGGCGGACCAAAGGGGAATTGAGGTCGAATGGAGATGGACCAGGGGGATTCATGGGACACAAAAAGGCGGATTAGGGGGATTCAGGGGTGACAATGTGGTGGACCAGGAGGACCAGGTCAACGCAAGCAGAGAGCTGAGGGATGAAGGTCCGCACAAGCACGGACCGGAGGAGTAAATGCCTGCGCAAGCGCGGACCTGGAGGGTGAAGATCCATCCAAGCACGGACCAGAAGAGTGAAAGCCCGAGCAAGCGCGGACCTGGTGGCTAAAGGTCTGCACAAGCGCGGGCCGGGAGGATCAAGATCTGGGCAAGGGAGAATCCGAGTGCAACGAAAGTGTACAGGTCTACATGGGAGAGCAACAGGGGCGGACGGGCAGAAAGTAGGGGTCCACCAGAGACGAACAAGGGAAAGTGGAAGCAAAGAATGATGGGCCAGTAATCCCACGGGGCGCAGATGGCAATCAGTATCTAGCTATTGGGGATCAGATTGGAAATACAATTTGCTGATGTATGGACGTGATCCATCGCGAATCGCATTTCAACTTTATCAAGATACATGTACTAAGTCATTTTAGTGATCATATACGCCATTTTGGCAATATAGCGATGTATTCCACGGAGTTTGGAGAGCTCAGGCAGAGGGAACGAATCAAGGACAGATGGCGACAATCAAATCAAAATGATGCCAGGGGCCAAATCGTGAACAGCTCCAGGCGTCTTCACGCCATCCGAATGCGGTTATTCAACCTCGAATCTCATTTACGCGGTGCCACCGACGGCTCTGTGGATATCCTGCAAAGTTTTGAGAGTACAACGAGTGCCGTAACTGGGCCAGTCGTGCATAGGAGGATCCTGGAAGGGTGTCGGGACGAGGGGTCCAACGTCTTGGATTTTAGTAAGGTGTTGGGTGTCCCCCTCGAGAGCCTAGGTAGTGAATTGATCCGATATAGCCAGCATAACCTGCCTACAGAGGGCCAGCTTCCTAAAGATCATGTGATACTTCAATTACTCCTGGTGGTGGCACTAACGCAACTCAAAATAACAGTTATGGTGTTCCAAGAAAGCGACCTTTACGCCGTCCACCCTGCGCTATGCATGGGCACCCTACACTTCAGGTTCCAGGGGAGTCGCAATCATTAGATTTTGCCCCAGGCTACTTCTGAAGAGATGTATTCTGCCCGGAGGGGCAGTCTGCCGGCAAAGCTAGTGGGGCTCTTCAAAATCGGGGACTACACCTGTGAGAATGCTGTGCTTCGGGTCGCGGCTGTTTGGATGTTGAGTGCAGTCAACTCAGGATTGCCCTCAGCCATTGTGGCCTTGTTGCAGTGCAGATGAGGGAGGATGCTAGCGAGTTTACTATAGTTGATGTAGGGACAATTCATGGGCTGGGGCACCCGATCCCGGAGGGGGAAGGGCGCTGGCTGGTTAATAGCCGGATTGGTTTGAGAATGTTCAACGAAGGATATTAAGGAATCGGAATACGGGGGTGGAGGGGAGGCTGGCTGTGCGTGCGTATCCTAGTATTCGTGCGGCTGTTTGGCACGGAGCTCCTAGGACGATGAGGGGGTCAAGTTACTCTAAGTCCATGCACAAACCTCTGAAAAAGACTTAGCAACACACCCCTCCAGCCCCGACGTTCGGACAATAGGTCACCACATGTCACCTGGGAAGTTGTGTCCCCTCAGAAATGACAAGAGTAAAGAAGACCCAACTTGCAACACGATATACGTCGCGGCCGTCCGTCCGACTGGTTCCTGTTCGCATGATATATGAGAGGAGACCTCAGAGCATCTAATGCAGGTGGAAGCACCTCGCTCGGACAACATCGGACTGAGTTACAACCACTGCAATAGTGGGTATCGGAGAGCGGATACAAACTGACGGGACGGATCTACCTTAGTTAGGCTTCCTTGGTCTGGAAAGACGCCCAGTGACCGGTAGGAATGCACTATGCTCGGAAAAGGGAGTCGGGGAAGTCCTAAAGGGGTTGTTAGGCAACAGACCGATAACTATAATTGTCACCCTTGGTTCGATCAATAGACAAGAGTCGTGTAATGCCGGTTAAGACAAAGGTATGCCTCCTGCAGGCCAAGTTGAAACCGGAGCCAACAATATGAAGACTGGCCATCTTCTATCCCAGCGAATAATGATCTCAGATGCGAACACATGGAGATTATTCGTAAATCTATTTAGCAAATGATATATGTTCGTATAGACATCTAGGTGGACGGGCACCACACCCTCCCCATGAGAGAGGCATACATGGCAATAAGTTGCACAAACGTGGGTAGAAAGACATCGGATGATCAGGGTCAAGTCGGGCTCCCATTTCAAAGAAGTCGAGCTAGGTGAAAGATTGATACTTAGTTATAGGAAGAGATTATATAGCCCGTGAACACCCAGACGCGGAATATAAATATCGAGGTGTCTTCGTAGCTGCTATCATCTATCAAGCAACGGAGAAGAGACCTTAACAATATATACACATTAAACAAACATTTATTAATCTACCTACCTCACCATTTTACTTTCGTCTCCCTAGAGGTATTCTCCGAATTATCAAACAACCAGGCTTAGTATATTTGCTTGTTCTTAGAATATTACTACCCCCATAACAATGAGAGAACAGGAAGGCGGAACGACAAACCCGCCACACAAAATAAGAAACCTGCAGAGAAGGATAAAGCTGATGAGGAACAATACGGAGCAGCCACAGTAGCCGACAGACAGTTCTCTAGGGCCTTGGGAAAAGGTAGAGCAGAAACCATGAAACCTCCAGCTCAACCGCCATCACAATACGAACATGCCAAACACCAGGATATCCGCTTCTGGCTAACCACCTGCAAGCACTCTTTTCGATCGAGACCCGGACCAATGACAGGACGACGCAGACGGTATCAAATATGCTTGGTCACAACTAGAAGGAGCACAAGTAGCATCCTTCGCCATGACTTACCGGAACCAAACGACCTGCAAATTAGGTCATAAACGACAGGAAGGTTACGAATTATGAGACATCTTTGCCGAACAAGCTATAAGTCGATATGGTTCCACTCACGAAGAAGAAAAGGCCCTACAAGAAATGTTGAAAGTCTGATATAAGAATGACATCAACAAATTCCAACTGGAATTCGAAAACTGGGATGTTAAAGTAAAAGTTGCTGGAATTCTGTTACGAAAATCGATCAGAAAACAACTGCCAGATGAGACTTTACGGCGAATGTGAATCCATCAAGAATTCGCGGACGACAGAGATCGGATAGAAGCTGTCAGACAAGTGGGGTGTGATGAGGAAGATTTTTAGGAGGGAAAATAGATCAAGGACAATAATTTCTTGGGGTCAAATTCAAGTAGCAAAAGAAAACGTGACGAGCCAATAACGGCGAAGGCAAAGAAAAAGCTAGGTATACTGCTAAAGAGTAAAGGGTATATCAGGCGAAGAAAAAGGAGGAGCAGGTAGACAAAGGAAAAGCGAAGCCCCGGCAGCAAATTAGGCATAGGTGGGCCGACGCACACACTAGTATCGACCAGAAAATAATCAACAAACGAAAAGCAAAGCGGCAATGTACAAGGTGCACTCTAACAAGCTACGGAGGCAAGTACTGTCAGAAAGAAATTCGAGTCAGCACTCTCCAAAGAAAATCGTTAAAGTGACCAGGTGGAAGGACCAACCACCCAAAGCCTAGAAAGCCAAGGGAAGCCGCGCTGGCTCAGGAGAGCCGTGGTCAGACTTCGCGACAAGCGAGCCAAAAGCCACTAGCATGGACCTTTATGGAGAACAAGGAGCTATAAAAGGACATTGGCACCACTGGCGACGGCAGGTGGGTAGTCAGGCCATCGAACCGGCAACCGAAATAATCTGAAGTGAACTCTTCAGCTCACACCTTTTGAGTGCATTAATACCAAAAGCGTGATAAGTTCCGACTGGGAATCTGGTAGCACCTGGGTGTTGTACGGGGAAGATGTTTAGAAGTCTATATCCCAGATAAAATCGAGGCAGCGGCGACAGAACCCACCTTGGGCAAGACAACCCGAGAATGGCTCCAGTTATTGGGGGCACCTCTAAGACTAACGACGGTTAGTAGAAAACCTAAGAGGGCACAAAGACAGCAAGAAAGGAGTCAAGAAAGGAACTCGAGCCAAGGGGGTGAGTGAGATACTGGCATCAGACCAGAATGACACCAGTATAACCATCCCCAGAGGCAGGTCTTAAAGCACCAACTCGAAAACGATTAAAAGAACAGCATCTGAAGGGGAAAATAACCCACAAGTTCTATAGGTAGCACTATACGATGACAAGACACCCCCTGTGGTTGTCATGTCGGACAAAGTGCGCGACCACATGACTGCTGTGATAGGATTTGGGCACGTTCATTGCACACACATAGCCACTACGTCCATTAGGAAGAACCTATAGGTCGAGCTCATGGAATTAGGCGATAGGTACTGTAGACTCGTTGTAACTACCGACAAGTATGGATAATTGGATCAGCACAGGAGGCTCATCTGAGCCGGAAAACTCGAATCATCAGACGGACTACCCCTGGTATATGGGAATCCCGCGGCAGGTAATAAGCCCCCCTAGTAGTTGGCTGCCTGATATCCAAAGTATTAAGCACAGAGCTCCCAGGAGGGTAAGGGGGTCAAGTTACCCTACCTCTGCGCACAAACCTCTGAAAAGGACTTAACAACACCTCCAGCCCGAATGTTAGGACCATAGGTCACCACACGTCGACTGGGAAGTTGTGTCCCCTCACCAAAAGACAAGAGTGAAGAAGACCCTACTCGCTACACCATGTACGTCGCGGGCGTCCGTCCTACCGGCTCCAGTTCACAGAATATATCAGAAGGGACCGCAGAGCATCTAATGCAAGTTGAAGCATCTCGATCGGAGGAGATCGGACTGAGTTACGACGACTGCAAAAATTGGGTATCGGAAAGCAGATATAAACTCACCGGACGTATCAACCTTAGTTAAGCTTCGTCGGTCTGGAAAGATACCCAGTGACCAGCAGGAATGACGATGCTCGGAAAGGGAGTCGGGGAACTCCCAAAGGGGTTGTTAGGCAACCGACCGATAACTATAGTCGTAACCATTGGTTCGATCAATAGAGAAGAGTCGTGCAATGCCGGTTAAGACAAAGGTAGGCCTCCTGCGGACAAAGTCGAAACCGGAGCCAACAATATAAAGACTGGCCATCGTCTATCTTAGCGAATAATTATCTGACATGCGAACACACGGAGATTATTCGTAAATCTATTTAGCGACGGATACATGTTCGTATTGCCATCTAGGTGGATGGGCGCTACACCCTCCCCATGAGAGAGGCATACGTGGCAATAAGTTGTGCAAGTGAGAGTAGAAAGATAACAGATGTTCAGGGTCAAGTCGGGCTCCCACTGCAAAGAAGTCCAGCTAGGTGAAGAAAAGATACTTGGTTATAGGAGGAGATTATGTAGCCCGAGAACACCCAGACCCTGAATATAAATATTGAGGTGTCCTCGTAGCTGTTATCCATCATCAAGCAACGGAGAAGAGACCTTAACAATATATACACGTTAAACAAATTTATTGTTCTACCAATCTTACAATTCTATCTTGACTTTCATCTCTCTAGACATATTCTCCAATTTACCCACAATTGGGCCTAGTATATTCGCTTGTTCCTAGAATATTACTACCCCCATAACACAAACAGACTGAAGTTTATCCTGATGCAAAATTCCTACTCTCCAATTCTCAACTATCATCAAACTATTTTATGTTTTCAAAAATATTTAGTGAAAGAATATACAGTTTGTCTGAGGAGGCTCCAAGAGCCAAAACTGCGCAGGCGTAGTAACAAACCCAAAAAAGTCTCACAATGAAAAGAGGTTATGAGACACGAGGCCCACGGCCTGAGCAAAGAAAAAACAAACCAAGTCCCTAGCACTCCTAATGCCTGGAAGGAAATGCCATTCTAGTTTTATTGCTAAATGGTATAAAGTTAAAGTCTTATTAGACTGTGGCTCAAAGATATTCCTCCAAAATCAAAACCCCGCACGACCCTCAAAACCCCTTATGAAATAAGAGACAACCTGCTTAAAATAACCGCATTGAATGGTGAAGTATCCTCGACAGGAGGAAAATACTATTCACATCCAATTCAACTGGGAATTGGTACCAATGGCAATACAACTATGGTGTCCTCCGAGATTGCAGACGCAGGCAAATGTAATATGATCATACCGTTTGGGTGGTAGAACCACCAACATCTAATAAAAAATCTCGAAACTCCTAAGAAATGGTGTTTCGAACACGCCATATCTGTAGAACATGTACAAGATGAAGGCATCGCCGACATGTTTGAATGGGACAAGGGGGTGGCTTTCGAAGAAGAAACCAGAATGATAGGCAGAATCGGATCCACAAGAATGGAGGAAGTACAATTGGAAGGATTAACAGAACTCTGTTGGCAGTACAAGGAACTGTGTGCGAATGAAAAGGCTAAAATGCGGGCTTGTAGGAGGACCTGTGACCATGCGATTGACCACAAAGAAGGAGCCAGTCCGCCCTGGCGGCCTATCTACCCAATGTCGGCATACCAACTAGAAAAACTGAACAAATATCTTTACAAAATCTTAACCGAAGGGAAGATTGTTCATAGGAAATCCCCAGCAGGTGCACCAATCCTGTTTCTCTCCAAACCTGACAGAACACTACAATTATGTGTGGACTACAGCCAACTAAATAAGTTAACCATACTCAACAAATACCCTTTACTGCTCAGGACCGAAGTAAGGCATAGCGTAGCCGGTGCAACTCTCTTAACCAAGTTACACATGAAGGACAGTTACGATCTAATTCGAACCCAAAAGGGACATGAATGGCAAACCGCTTTCCGTACCCGATATGGACATTACGAATACAAGATAATGCCATTTGGGTTGGTCAAAGCACCTGCCACATTCTCAGCCATGATGAACACTATCCTTGCAGAATTTCTGGATCAGGGGGCGGTAGTATATTTGGATGGAATCCTAATTTACTTAAAGAGAATGGAAGAACATGAGACTCTAGGCAAACAAGTACTAGCCAGACTAGAACGCCATGACCTCGTGGTATCCTTAAAGAAAACCGTGTTCCATGTCGACACAGTTGAATTCCTAAGATTCATCGTGGGAAAAAGCGGAGTTAAAATGAGCGAAAAGAAAGTTGAGAATATCCGCAAGTGGAAAGCCCCGCGGTCCGTAAAAGAGGTACAAATCTTCATTCGTTTTGCGAACTTCTATCGAGCATTTATAGAAAACTTTTTAAAGATCTGGAAAGCAATTGCCGAAACGCTAAAAACCAAAGGAGGAAAACATTTATAGTTTTAGGGAGAAAAACCAGACAAAGCTTCCAAGGAGCTTAACTCGGGATTTACCTCGGCCCCAATCCTAGCACAGATTTTTCTGGACCGAAAAGCCGTAATCGAGACGGAGGCTCGCGATTTTGCACTAGGCTGTATCCTTTCCCACTACTTGGGAAAACGATCACACCCAGTTGAGTACCACTCATGAAAGCTGAACGATGCTGAACGGAATTATGAAATGCATGATAAAGGGGTATTGGCAATCTTGGAGAGATTCGGCGAATGGAAACACTATCGGTTGGGAGCTGACGATCCGGGGACGGTGTACAACGACCAGAAGAGCCTGCAATACTTGCTCACGACAATACTCTGCAAGCCTCGACAGATCCGATGGGCTCCATGGCTAGCCAATTTCAATTGTACAATAGTGGACCGCCCCCTCAGCAGAGGGGGCAAACCTAATGCATTAAGCCAGTGGCCGGAGTACAGCCTTGAGGAGGGAGCCACACATTGCCAACAGATGATTTTGAAACCAGAACAATTTGAAGTTTCACGTTGCCACAGAAAGGACAGAATCCATATCAGCCTTGTGGAAGGAAAAAAGCGAACAACAAACCGGCTCAGAATAAAAAGACTGCAACAAAATGTGATAATTCCAACAAAAGGTTCCAGGATGGCAGCAGGACATGACATTTACGCCCCCAAAGGATGTCACCATACCAGCCCAAGGAGAGATGTTAATAGATACCAGAATTGCACTAGAACTGCCCAGTGGAACATACGGCAGGCTGGCGGCAAGATGTCACATGGCAATCAAACAGTGAATAGTAGTAGGGGCATCAGGAAAATGTCGGAGCGTGGTCCAAGGTGGTCCTGAACGCGCCTGGTCCACCGTGGGGGGTTGTGGTCCCCGTGGTCCACCTGGTCCACTCCGATCCATTCTGATACACACTTTTTGAAATTTTACCGAAAATGTGGACCAGGGTGGATCAGGGTGGACCAGGCGGACCAGGGGGACCATAACCCCCCTTGGTGGACCAGGACTGGTTTTTACATTTTGCTGATGGGTGGCCGTGTTAAAGATGCACACGACACCGGCAAAATAAAACTAATATTACGGCACCATAGGAATACCAGTTATGAATTCAAGGTAGGCGATCGTATCGTACAACTAATCGTGGAAAACATACAAACAGACGATAACATGGAAATTCATAATCTGGAATATAGGCGAAGGGGAACGCAAGGATTCGCCTCAACCGACATCGGTCCCAAACGGCTAATTATGTGTGAAGAACTGAATGTAAAAATGTCTTTCTTAACCCAGAACTACAGGACGACTCATGCTTCGACGAAGAAGATATCCACACACACGCTGGCCTATGAGAGGAGATAATAATGTTCTCCCGTGCCATGATTGCCGCTATACAAATGCAGACCATGGACCACTCATTCCTGGACAAAATAAGAACTGGAGGAAAAGAGGAAGACACCAGGACGGCACGAAAAGAGGTGGTACGGAAATTAAAAGGAAAACAGGATACACTACCAACGCACGGGGAACTAGAAGATGTATTGCTCTACCATAAAAAGAGACCATTCATTCAATGAAAAGAAGAACTGTTGACCGAGATGGCAAAGGGATATGATGACTCTAAGGTAGCTGGACACTTCGGAAAACAAAGAATTATTGAATTGGTCACAAGGAACATCCACTGGGACAATCTCACCGAATGGATCAACGACTATGTCCCGTCTTGCGACGAATATCAACATAACAAATCACCAGGACACTCGAAGTATGGATTACTCCAGCCATAAGAAGTGCCCTACACGGCATGGACCTCTATCTCACTGGAGTTTATGACACAGTTACCCGACTCCCAGGGACAAACCCAGATCATGGTAGTAGTGGATTGTTTTACAAAAATGGCATATTTGAGCGGCTTAGCAATAAATGCCACCGCAAAGGACTTTGCGGACACCTTCTTTAGGGAAGTGTGTAAACTTCACAGCCTCCCCTCCGAAATCATTTCAGACATGGACACAAAGTTTTCTAGCAAATTCTGGGAATCTTTGTGCAAAGAATTTGGAATAGAAAGGCGAATGTGAACAGCATATCAGCCACACACGGACGGACAAAGGGAACGAAACCTACCAAGTGCTGGAAGGTTACCTTCGTAACTACGTTAACTATGACTAACATGACTGGTATAAGTTGTTACCCTTTGCTAAATACGCCTACAATAATTCCAAAACAAGTGCATAAAAACTGACCCGCTGCTTCGCCAAATATGGGTTTCATCTGCAGACGGAATGGATGAAAGAAAGAGAAGTTGAAACCCCAGGGGCAACAATGTTGTTATGGGGGTGGTAATATTCTAGGAGCAAGCGAATATACTAGGCCTGACCGTTGGTAATTTTGGAGAATACGTCTAGGGAGACAAGACTCAAGATAGGAGTATAGTAGGAAGAATGATAAATATTTGTTAACGTTTATATATTATTAAGGTCTCTTCTCCGTCGCTTGATGATGGATAGCAGCTACGAAGACACCTCGATATTTATATTCCGCGTCTGGGTGTTCGCGGGCTACATAATCTTTTCCTATAACTAAGTATCTCTTGTCCACCTAGCTCGACTTCTTTGAAGTGGAAGCCTGTCTTGACCCTGAACGTCTGTTATCTTTCTACTCTCGTTTGCGCAAGTTATTGCCATGTATGCCTCGCTCATGGGGAGGGTGTAGTGCCCGTCTGCCTAGATGGCTATACAAACATGTATCCATTGCTATAATAGATTTACGAATAATCTCCATGTGTTCACATGTCAGACAATTATTCGCTAGGATAGAAGATGGCCAATCCTTGTATCGTTGGCTCCGTTTTGACCTGGTCTGCTGGAGGAATTCCTTAGTCTTATCCGGCATTAGACGACTCTTTTCTATTGATCGAACCAATGGTTGCGACTATAGTTATCGGTCTCGTGCCAACAATCCCTTTGGGAGTTCCCCGACTCCCTTTCCGAGGATAGTGCATTCCTACTGGTTACTGGGCGTCTTTCCAGACCGAGGAAGCCTAACTAAGGTAGATATGTCCCGTGAGTTTGTAGCCACTTTTCGATATCCAATCTTGTAGTGGCTGTAACGCTATGCGATGCCGTCCGATGTGGATGCTTTCACTTGCATCAGGTGCTCTGAGGTCTCCTCTCATATATCCTGCGAACGGAAACCGGTCGGACGGACGGCCGCGACGTATACGGTGTTGCAAGTAGGGTCTTCATTACTGATGTCTTTGGTGAGGGGACGCAACTTTCCAGACCGCGTATGGTGACCTACTGTCCCAACGTCGGGGCAGGAGGGGGGTGTTGTTAAGTCTTTTTTAGCGGTTCGTGGGCGAAGGTAGGGTAACTTGACCCCCTTATCCTTCTGGGAGCTTGGTGCCTAATAAATGTATACGTACTGGATGAAAACAGTGGAGGAGAAAGTGCAGACAAGTGTCGAACAAACAACAGAGGCCATGAAGAAATCCTACTACCAGCGAGCGATACCAGAACCCCATATGGAAATTGCTGACTTGGTAATGTTAAACGCGAAAAAATTGAAAGCTAACAGCCAACATGAAAGTTCACCCCACGATTGTATGGCCCTTTTAAAGGACTCGAAAAAGAGGCGAGAGGGCGTTGAAACTCGATATCCCTGGTGGCGGGAAAATTCACCCTGGATTTGACGTCTCTCTTCTCAAACCTTATAAATTGTCTGACCAACCAAAACGAGAACAACCCCCACAAGAACCAGAGGAAGTCCAAGGAGGCCAGGAATTGGAGGTTGAAAAAAAAGTTGACAGTGAGATAATCACTTACACGAGATAGGGCAGGGGACAAACAAGGAGTTGAAGGAGCTCCAATAATTCATAAAATGGGCCGGATGCTCAGAGGATGAAAAAAAGTGGGAACCAGGGAAGGGTTTGGGAAACGCCAGAGAAGCGGTGGAAAACTTCCTAGGGATACACCCCAAAATGCCGGGGCCGGACTTGGATGAGTAGTATGAGCAAGGGTTTCCACAAGTGGACATGTAAACGGTTCGGGTTTGTACCGCTACCATAGGGAACTCATAAAGGATGAAGGATGTATTTGTGGTAGTCAAAAAGTATTCAGGATGAAACTTAAAAGGAGGGAGTTCGTGTTGATAACTGAGCCCCCAGACGGATAAGGGGGTCAAGTTAGCCTACCTCCGCACACAAATCTTTAAACAAGGCTTAGCAACACCTCCGTCAAGTCCCTACGTTGGAACAATGAGTCACCATACATTGTCGGGAAGTTGCGTCCCCTCACCAAAGACTTGAGTGAAGAAAACCCTATTTACAACACCATATACGTCGCGGCCGTCCATCCCCCCGGTTCCTGTTGGCAGGACATATGAGCGGAGACCTCAGAGCACGTGATGCAAGTGAAAGCATCTCGCTCAGAGAACATCGCGGAGAGTTTCAACCACTACAAGAGTGGGTATCGAAAAGAGGATACCAACTCACGGGACATATCTACCTTAGTTATGCTTACTTGGTCTGGAGAGACGCCCAGTAACCAGTAGGAATGCACTATGTTGGGAATGGAGGTCGGGGAACTCCCAAAGGGTTTGTTGGCAAGACACCGATAACTATAGTTGTAACCATTGGTTCGCTTGATAGGAAATGGTTGTGTAATGCCGGTGAAGACAAAGAAATGGCTCCTCCAGACTGTTAGGCACAGAGCTCCCAGAAGGATAAGGGGGTCAAGTTACCCTACCTTCGCGCACGAACCTCTGAAAAAAGAGTTCGCAACACCCCCCTCCGGCCCCGACGTTGGGACAGTAGGTCACTATACGCCGCCTGGAAAGTTGCGTCCCCTCACCAAAGATATCAGTAAAGAAGACCCTACTTGCAACACCATATACGTCGCGGCCGTCCGTCCGACCGGTTCCTGTTCGCAGGATATATGAGAGGAGACCTCAGAGCACCTGATGCAAGTGAAAGCATCCGGATCGGACAACATCGCAGGGAGTTACAACCACTACAAGATTGGGTGTCGAAAAGTGGCTACAAACTCACGGGCCGTATCTACCTTAGTTAGGCTTCCCTGGTCTGGAAAGACGCCCAGCAACCAGTAGGAATGCACTATGCTCGGAAAGGGAGTCGGGGAACTCCCAAAGGGATTGTTGGCACGAGACCGATAACTATTGTCGCAACCATTGGTTCGATCGATAGGAAAGAGTCGTGTAATGCCGGATAAGACTAAGGAATGCCTCCTGCAGACCAGGTCAAAACGGAGCCAACAATATGAGGATGGGCCATCTTCTATCCTAGCGAATGATTGTCTGACATGCGAACACATGGAGATTATTCGTAAATCTATTCTAGCAACGGATACATGTTCGTATAGCCATCTAGGCGGACGGGCACTACACCCTCCCCATGAGAGAAGCATACGTGGCAATAAGTTGCGCAAACGAGAGTAGAAAGATAACGGACGTTCAGGGTCAAGTCGGGCTCCCACTTCAAAGAAGTCGAGCTAGGTGGGTAAAAGATACTTAGTTATAGGGAAAGATTATGTAGCCCGCGAACACCCAGACGCGGAATATAAATATCGAGGTGTCTTCGTAGCTGCTATCTATCATCAAGCAACGGAGAAGAGACCTTAACAATATATACACGTTAAACACATTTTATCATTCCAACTACTATTCTTCCATTTTGAGTTTCGTCTCCTTAGACGTATTCTCCGAACTACCAACGATCGGGCTTAGAATATTCGCTAGTTCTTAGAATATTACTACCCCCATAACACAGACCATGTCAAAACGGACCACCGAATATGAAGACTGACCATCTTCTATCCCAGCAAAGAATTGTCTGAGGTGTGAACACATCGAGATTATTCTTAAATCTTTTTAGCAACGGATATATGTTCCTATAGCCATACAGGTGGACAGGCGCTACACCCTCCGAATGAGAGAGTCCTAGGTGGCAATAAGTTGCGCAAACGAGAGTAGAAACATAAGTCTGTTGAGGGTCAACTCGGGCTCCCACTTCAAAGAAGTGCAGCTAGGTCAAAGACAGATCCTTTGTTATAGCAAGAGAGTATGTAGCCTCCGAACACACAGAAGCGGAATATAAATATGGAGATGTCTTGGTAGCTATTACCAATCATCAAGTAAGAGAGAAGAGACCTTAACAATATATACACGTTAACAAACATTTATCGTTTTACCCCTCTTATAATTCTACCTTGACCTTCGTCTCCTTAGACCTATTCTCCGAATTATCAACAAACCGGGCTTTGTATATTGGCTTGTTCTTAGAATATTATTAGCTACATAACATATGGTGCCATTGTTCAGAGCATGAATGTCACGTCCTGCTGCCATCCCTCACCCCTTTGTCGGAATTATTTGATTTCGTTACAGTCTTTTTCTTCTGAGCCGGTTGGTTGTTCCCTATTTTCCTTCCACAACATGATCTGGATTCGGTCCATGCGGTCACCAAGTGCAACTTCATAATGTTCCAGTTTCAATATTGTCTGTTTGCGATGCCTACCTCACGCCTCAAGCCGGTACTTCTGCCGCCGGCTTGATCTGTTAGGCTTTCCCCCTTGGCTTTGGGGGCGGTCAACAATTTTAAAATCAAAATTGGCTAGCCATTGGGCCCATGGGATTGTGTCAGGCACAGAGCTCCAAGGGGAATACGGGAGCCAAGTTACCCTACCTTCGCACACGAACCTCTAGAAAAGACTTAGCAACACCCCCCTCCAGGACCGATGTTGGGACCGTAGGTCACCATACACCGCCTGGGAAGTTGCGTTCCCTCACTGAAAGACATGAGTAAAGAAGACGCTACTTGCAAAATCGGATACGTGGCGGCCGGCCGGCCAACCCGTTCATATTCGCAGGATATCAAGAGGAGACCCCAGAGCACCCGATCCAAGTGATAGCACCTCGATCGGACAACATGACACAGAGTTACCACCACTACAGGATTGGGTATCGAAAAGTGGATACAAACTCAGAGGACGTATAAAACTTAGTTAGGGTTCTGCGGTCTGAAAAGACACCCAGTAACCAGTAGGAATGTGCTATGCTCGGCAAGGCAGTCGGGGAACTCCCAAAGGTATTATTGGCACAAGACCGATAACTATAGTCGTAACAATTGGTTCGATTGATAGGAAAGAGTCGTGTAATGCCGGTTAAGAGTAGTGAATACCTCCTGCGGACCTTGTCAAAACGGAGCCAACAATATGAAGATTGGCTATCTTCTATCCCAGCAAATAATGGTCTGACATCCGAACACATGGAGATTATTCGTAAATCTGTTTAGCAACAGATAGATGTTCGTATAGCCATCTAGGTGGACAGGCACTACACCCTCCCCATTAGTGACGCATACGTGGTAATAATTTGCCCAAAGCAGACTTCAAAGACCACGAATGTTCAGGGTCAAGTCAGGATCCCACTTCAAAGAAGTTAAGCTAGTGAAAGGAAAGATACTAAGTTAGAGGAAAAGATTGTGTAGCCCGCGAACACCCAGACGCGGAATATAAATATCAAGTGTCTTCGTAGCTGCTGTCTATCATCAAGCAACGGAGAAGAGAGGTTAACAATATATACACATTAAAACAATTTTATCGTGCTACCTATCTTATAATTCTACCTAGACTTTCCTCTCCTAGACGTATTCTCAGGATTACCAACGATTGGGGCTTGTATATTCACTTGTTCTTGGAATATTAGTACCCCCATAACAGTATATTGATAACTCTACGTTACCAAGACAGACGAGCGATATCGATCACGAAAACAAATCGCAATCTCATCAAATCATTGAACCTCACCCCGACATACCTTTCACAATAATCAAACTCATTTTATGACTAAAAGGATGAGAAACACTCTCCTACTTCAACAATATCGAGGTCTAACCCCGAACGAGGATTACCAGATCTGATGGAGACAGCTGAACTCTCACAGTCCAAATCAGGAGCGGTGAATTCTCCAGACGCAAGGATCGCTAGCTCCACCGATACAAGAATTTCTCCGGCCCTGCCACCCGGGCTCTTCCATCGAGCGGCTGGTATGGGGGTAGTAATATTGTAACAACAAGCGATTATACTAAGCCCGATCGTATGCAATTCGGAGAATACGTCTAGGCAGACGAAAGTAAAACTATATGGTAGGTAGATCAATAAATGTTAGTTTAACGTGTATATATTGTTAAGGTCACTTCTCCGTTGCTTTTTTGATCAATAGCAGCTACGAAGACACCTCTAGATTTATATTCTGCGTCTGGGTTTTGGCGGGCTATATAATCTCTTCGTGTAACTAAGTATCATTCTCTCACCTGGCTCGAGTTCTTTGAAGTGGGAGCCTGACTTGACCCTGAACATCGTATAGCTTTCTACTCTCGTTTGTGGAACTTATTGCCACGTATGTCTCTCTCATGGGGAGGGTGTAGCGCCCGTCCACCTAGATGGCTTTACGAACATGTATCCGTTGCTAAATAGATTTACGAATAATCTCGATGGGTTCGCATGTCAGATTATTATTCACTGGGATAGAGGATTGCCAGTCTTCATATTGTTTGCTCCGGTTTCGACTTGGCGTAAACCCGGCACACCTTTGTCTTAACCGGCATTGCACGACTCTTCTCTATTGCTCGAACCAATGCTTAAGACTATAGTTATCGGTCGGTTGCCTAACAACCCCTTTGGGAGTTCCCCTACTCCCTTTCCGAGCATAGCACATTCCTACTGGTTACTGGACGTCTTTCCAGACCAAGGAAGCCTAACTAAGGTAGATAGGTCCGGTGAGTTTGTATCCGCTTTCCGATACCAACCTTTGCACTGGTTATAATCCAGTCCGAGGTTGTCTCAACGAGATGTTTCCAACTGCATTAGATGCTCTGAGCTCCACTCTCATATATCCTGCGAACATGTACCGGTCGGACGCACCGCCGCCATATATACACTGTTGCAAGTAGGGTGTTCTTTACTCTAGTTGTTGGTGAGGGGACACACCTTCCCAGGAGACGTCTGATAACCTATTGTCCCAATGTCGGGGCTGGAGGGTGGTCTTGCTAAGTCCTTTTCAGAGCTTTGTGCCCGGAGGTAGGGTAACTTGACCCCCTTATCCTCCTGCGACCGCTGTGCCTAACACGAGCTCCCTCTTCTTAAGTTTCGTCCCGAATACTTTTTGTCTAACTATAATACATTCTTTGTCCTTTATGAGCTCCGTATGGTAGGGGTAAAAACCAGAAGCCTTTACTTGTCCACTTGTGGAAAACATTTTGCATACTACTCATCCAAGTTCGGCCCCGGCATTCCGGGGTTTTCCCTATGAAACTTTTCCCCTTCTTCTCTGGCGTTTTCCAACGCCTCCGGTGGTTTCCAGGTATTTTCATCCTCTCAACATCCTGCCCATTTTGCAAAATATCGGAGTTCCTTGAACTCCTTGTTTACCCTTCTGACCTTTCTCGTGTAGGTAATTATCTCACTTTTAACGATTTTTTCAACCTTCCATTCCAGGTCCCCTTTGACGTCCTCTGGTTCTTGTGGGGGTTGTTCTCTGTTGGGTCTGTAAGAGCCTTTATAGGGTTCGAGTAGCAAGACATCAAATAGGGGTTGGATTGTCCAGCCACCCGGGATATCGAGTTTGAACGCTCTATTCCCTTTTTTCTCAAAGAGTTTAAAAGGGCAGTACAATCATGGAGTGAAATTACTTGTCGGTTGTTTGCTCTTAATGTTTCCTGTGTACAACATTACCAAATCACATATCTCAATGTCGGGCTGGGGGGTCGCACTCCGGTCGTAGTATTTTTTCATGGCCTCTCTCATTTGCTCGAGGGTTGTCCTTGCGTTTGCCTGCACTGTTTTCATCCAGTGCTTCTAAATTGTGGCTCCTAGGTTTTGAGCCTCTCTCTCCTTGATTCATTCTGTCTGTGGATGGAACCCGTAGTTGGCGAAACAGTGGGTTAGCTAATTTACCCTAGCTTTGCAATTAATGTCGGTGTATTCGGCCAAGTGTACCATCTGATACCAGTTGTCTTGGTCATAGTTGACGAAGGTTCGCAGGTAACCTTCCACCAGTTGGTTTGTTCTGTGGGTTTGTCCGTTTGTCTGTTGGTGATACGTTGTTGACATTCGCCGTCTAATTCCTAATGCTTTGCACAACGATTCCAAGATTTTGCCCGAAAACTTCATGTACATGTCCGAGATGATTTCGGAGGGGAGTCCGTTAAGTTTCCAAACTTCCTTAAGGAAGGTATCTGTGACCTCATTTGCGGTCTCATTTGTCGCTAAGGCTATAAAGTGTGCCATTTTTGTAACACAATCCACTACTACCATGATCTGGGTTTGTCCTTGGGACTCAGGTAATTGGGTAATGAAATCCACTGAGATGGAGCTCCATGCTGCGTAGGGTATTTCTATTGGTTGGAGTATACCCTACTTCACACGTCGTGGAGATTTGTTATGTTGACATTGGTCGCATGATCGGACATGGTCGGTTATCCTTTCGCTGAGTTTTTCCCAATGGAAGTTTCTCGTAATGACTTCAATTGTTTTTTCTTGCCCAATGTTTCGGGCAACATTGGAGTCGTTACATCCTTTCGGGATCTCAGTTCAGCGTTCTTCTTTTGAAGGAATGAATAGTCTACCCTTGTAATACAGTAGTCCATCTTCCAGTTCCCTGTGCTTCGATAGTGTTTCCCGTCATTCCTTTAACTGATTTAACTCTCCTTTCCGTGCAGTCCAAGTGTCATCCTCTTTTCCTGCCGCTCTTATTCTGTCCTGGAATTAGTCATCCATGGTTCGCATTTTTATTGCTGCAATCATGGCACTGGACAGCATTGTGATCTCGTCTCATAGGCTGGCCTGTTTGTGAATATCTTCTTTGTCAAAGTATGAGTTGTCCTGTGGGTGTGGATTTAGGAAGCACATTTTTACTTCGAGTTCTTAAGACATAATTAGCGGTTGGGGACCCATGTCGCTTGAGCTGAAGCCCTGAGTTCCCCTGTCCGTGTTTTCCAGATTATTGATCTCCATGGCATCGTGTGTTGGTATTTTTTCCACGATTAGTTGTGTGATACGGTAGCCTGCCTTGAATTTATAACTGGTATTCCCAGGGTTCTGTATGATAACTTTTACTTCATCTCTGGAATCCGCATCTAGTACCCCACCGCCTACAGCTATTTCCTGTTTGCGTGCCATGCCACTTCTTGCTGCCAGCGTGCCGTATGTTCTTCTAGGTCGTCCTATTGCAATTCCGGTATCCACTAACATCAGTCTTTGGGCTGGTATTGTGCCATCCTTAAAGGCGTAAATGTCATGTCCTGCTGCAATCCTGGAACCTTTTGTTGGGATTATCGCATTTTATTGTAGCCTTCTCACTCTGAGCCGGTTTCTTGCCCGCCTTTTTCATTCCACAAGGCTGACCAGAATTCTGTCCTTTTTGTGGCAAAGTCCAACTTCAAAATATTCCGGCTCTAAAATTCTTTATTCGTGATGCGTAGCTCCCTCCTCCAGGCCGTACTCCGGCCGCCAGCTCAGTGCATCAGGCTTGCCCCCTCTGCTGCCCGGCCAGTATACTATTTTAAAATTGAAATTGGCTAGCCATTCAGCCCATCGTATCTGTCGGGGGTTCCAGACATTAGTCGTGAGGAAGTATCGCTGGTTGTGGGGGTCGGTGTATACCGTCACAGGATTGTCTGTTCCCAATAGGTAGTGTTGCCACTCGCGGAATGCTTCCAAGATTACTAATGACTCTTTATCATGAATTTCATAATTCCGTTCGGCATCGTTTAGCTTTCCTGAGTGGAATGCAACGGGGTGCAACTGTTTCCCCAAGTACTGGGAAAGGATACTGCCTAGTGCAAAGTCACTAGCGTGCGTCTCGATCACGGTTTTTGGGTTCGGGTAAAAGTGTGCTAGCATAGGGGCTGACGTAAATCCTCGCTTAAGTTCCTCAAAGGCTTTGTCCTGTTTTTCTCGACATAACCATAAGTGTTTCCCTCCCTTGGTTTTCAACGTGGCGGTAATCTGTTTGCAAACTTCTGTCAAGTTATCTATGAAGCGTCGGTAGATTTGCAAAATCAATAAAAATTTGTACGTCTTGTACCGACCGTGAGGCTCTCCAGTTGAGAATACTTTCTGTTATAGGGGTAGTAATATTCTAAGAACAAGCAAATATACTAGGCCCGATCGTTCGGGATTCGGAGAATACCTCCAGGGAGACGAAAGTTAAGATAAAATGATAAGGTAGGTAAAGTGATAAAGATTTGTTTAATGTGTGTATATTGTTACGTTCTCTTCTCCGTTGCTTGATGACCTTCTAACTACCCGGGCTCTTGCCCCCTACTTATACCCTTTCCCGGGTTACTTCAGACACCCATAGTTCTTAAGGACCTGTTGTACTTTAGCGAACTGTCATCCATGTGCGAACACCGTTTGACCGTGACAATTCGCACACCACTTCGCCTTTAATCAGAGCTAAGTCAATTGTGTCCAATGAGGTGCTTTCGATCTTTAAGTCATGTGAACTTAGTCTGTATATGTAGCCAGGCTCGCTATCATACCAGTCGTTCCTTCCGGTCATGTTTTGATCTACCTTTCTCATGCCGGGTAATCATAGGCTTGTGTCTTCCATATCAGACTACATATGTCGGTCTGCTTAACTTTGAAGCGCCATTACTTCTTATCCAACCGTTCAAACTCCGCCGTATGACTTCCTACTTATAGAGATTGATTTCTTCTATAGGAGTCAGCAGAAACCCCTCGGTCGCAGTGCTCGTGCCAATGCCGGGCGAGTGATTTGCTATCCGAGTATAGTAATGATAACTATGACGAGTGTCTGGGTCGAACACGTGACCTCCGGTAAAAAAGTCCAAGACGGATCCAATCGGCCGCGATGTACAGTGTTGCAAGTAGGGTTTTGTTTACTGATGTCCTTGGTGAGGGGACGCAACTTCCCAGGTGACTTATGGCGACCTACTGTCCCAACGTCGGGGCTGGAGGGGGGTGTTGCTAACTCTTTTTCAGAGGTTCGTGCGTGAAGGTAGGGTAACTTGACCCCCTTATCCTTCTGGGAGCTCTGTGCCTAACACTTTCAACCTTCTTTTGCCTCATAGTGACGCCACTGTTTCCCACGATATATCTGAGGAATTCGACTGTATCGACATCAAACACGGTTTGGTTTAAGAATACTGTGAGGTCATGGCGTTCTAGCCTAGCTAGCACTCGTTTGACCAGAGCCTCGTATTCTTCCATTCTCTTGGAGTAAATTAGGATGTCATCCAAATATACTACAACTCCGTGATCGAAGAATTCTCATAGGATAATGTTCATAATGGCCAGGAACGTGGCGGGTGCGTTGACAACCCTAAATGCGATTACTTTATATTTGTAAGGTCCCTATCGGGTACGGAACGCGGTTTTCCATTCATCTCCGAGTCCTTTTTTGATTCCAATCAAATGGTAACCTTCTTTTAGGTCTAGTTTTGTGAAGGTGGTCGCACCGGCTACTCTCTCCCTCAGTTCGGTCATCAGCCATAAAGGGCATTTGTAGAGTATGGTTAACTTGTTGAGTTGTGGGTAGTCTACGCACAATCGGAGTCTTCCATCAGGTTTGGGAACAAAAAGGATTCGTGCGCCCGCTGGGGATTTGCTATGAACTATTTTCCCTTCGGCTAACATTTTCTGAAGATATTTGTTTAGTTCTTCAAATTGGTCAGCTAACATTGGGTATATATGTCCCCAGGGTGGAGTGGCTCCGTCTTTGAGGTTAATCGCATGCTCGAAGGTTCGCCTAGGAGCCAGCATTTCTGCTTTTTCATTCTGAAACAATTCCTTGTACTGCCAATACGGCTTTGGCAATCCATCTAGTTGTCCTTCCTCCTGCCTTGTAGATCTGATCCTTCCTATCATTCTGCCTTCATCATCAAAAGCTACCGTCTGGTCCCATTCAAACATCTCGGCGATGGCTTCATCTTGCACAGGTTCCACACATTTGGCCTGTTCGAAATACCATTTCTCCAGGGTTTCGATATGTTTAGAGGATGTTCGTGGTGCCACCACCCCAACAGTATGAGCATATCATATTTCCCTGGGTCCGCACTCTCGCAGGGGACCATAGTTGTGTGGCCATTGGTACTGATTTCGAGTTGAATCAGATGTGAATAGTATTTTCCTCTCGTGGAGGATACTTCACCCTTAAATGCGGTTATTTTAATCCTTTTTTCTCTTATTTCATAAGGTACTTTGAGGGTGCGTGCAGTGTTTTGGTTTAGGAGGATTATGTTAGAGCCAGAGTCTAGTAAGACTCTAATCTCATGCCATTTGTCTGATATGACTAGGATGGTATTTCCTTCAGGGGACTGGTCGGGCTGTGGATTTAGTTTATAATTTGTTTGCTTGGGGCCCGGGCCTCGTGTCTCATAAGCTCTCTTCATTATAGTAACCTTTTGGGTTTGTTACCTCGGCTGCGCAGTTTCGGCTCATGAAGCCTCATCAGACAAACTTCTTTTTGCTTGCACCAAATATTTTTGGAAATATAAAATAGTTTGATGATGTTTGGGGATTTCCGAGGGTAGGATTTTTCGTGAAAGGTAAAATCCCATCTTGTTTGTATATCGGGCAGCCCAGTACTAGTGGTCTTTATTCCCAGCCAGGGGATTCCCATATACCAGGGAGAGTTCGTCTGATGATTCCTCGTTGGAGGCAGGGATGCGCCTTCCGTTCTGACCGACTTATCCACACTTATCGGTAGTGACGAGGAGTCTACTGTACGTATCATCTAATTTCTTCAGCCCGAGCTCAAGTTTCTTCATGAGGTGGGTAGCGGTTCTGTGTGTGCAATCAACGTGCCCAACTACTGTGAGAGCAATCTTGAGGTCGCCCACTACGTCCAACATGACAACCAAATGGGATGTCTTATTATCGTGTAGTTTGACCCATAGCACTCCTGGGTTATTTTTCCTCTTGAGACTCTGTTCGTTTAATCGTTTTCAATTCTGTACTTTAAGACCTGCCTCTGGGGACGATTACGCAGGGGCAACTCTCGCCTGATGCAAGTTGCTCACTCATCACCTGGGCTCGAGTTCGGTACTGGGCTCATTTCTTGCTGTCCTTGTGTCCTCTGAGGTTTTCTACTAACCGTCGTTATTCCTAGGGGTCTCTCCAACAAGGAGAGCCGTTTTCCGGTCGTGTTGCTCAAGGTGGGTTCCTTCGCTGCTCGCTCGACTTTATCTGGGATATAGACTTCTGAACATTTTCGCCGTACAACACCCAGGCGCTACCAGTTTCCCAGTCGGAACTTATCACGATTTTGGGATCAATGCACTCAAAGGGTATGAGCTGGAGAGTTCACTTCAGATTATTTCGGTTTCCAGTTCGATGGCCGGACCAGCCATATACCGTCGCCCCTGGTGCCAATGAGCGTTATAGCTCCTTATCTTCCATGAAGGTCCAAGCTAGTGGCCTTTGGCCTGCTTGTTGCAAGGTTTCTCCACAGCTCTCCTCAGCCACAGCGGGTACCCTTGGCTTGCTAGGCTTGGGGTTATTCAATCCTCCTCCCGGTAACTTCAAACATTTCCTTTGGATGGTGCTGACTTGAATTTCTTTCTGACAGAGCTTCCATCCATGGTTTGTTAGGGTACATCTAGTGCATAGCCCCTTGGCTTTTCGTTCGTCGACTATGTTTTGGTCAATACCGGTCTGAGCGTCAGCCCAAACTCGATGCATGATTGTCTGAGGGGGCGGCGCCTTCCCTTTGTCTACCTTTTCCTCATTTTTCTTCACCTAGTATACCCTTTTCTCTTTAGCGGTATACTTAAGGTTTTTCGTTATCTTTGCCGTTATTGGCTTGTCACATTTCCTTTTCCTGCGTGAATTTGACCCAGAGAAATTGTTGTCCTTGAGGCTTTTTCCTTCCAGGAAATGTTCTTCATAGTGGACCGCTTGTGGGAGAACTTCTACCGAATCTCTGTCGTCGGCGCATTCTTGATGCATTGACACTTGCCGTACAGCCTGATCCGGTATTTGGTCTCTGATTAACTTTCGGAAGGCAATTCCAGCAACATTTGCTTTTATATTCCAATTTGCAAATTCCAATAGAAATTGGTTAATGTCAGGCTTGTATCGGATTTACAACCTTTCTCGTGGGGCTTTTTCTTCTTCATGGCTGGGACCGAATCGACGTATAGCCTGTTCGGCAAAGACATCCCATAATTCGTAACGTTCCTGTCATATATGGCCTAATTCGCGGTTCATCTGTGTTAGGCACAGAGCTCCCAGAAGGGTAAGGGGGTCAAGTTACCCTACCCTCGCGGACGAACCTCTAAACAAGAGTTAGCAACACCCCCCTCCAGCCCCGACCTTGGGACAGTAGGTCACATTCCGTCGCCGGGGAAGTTGGGTCCCTTCACCAAAGATATGAGTAAGGAAGACGCTACACACAATACCGTATACATCGCGGCCCTCCGTCCGACCGGTTCCTGTTCACATGTTCTATGAGAGGAGACCTCAGAGCACCTCATGCAAGTGAAAGCATCTCGATCGGACAACACCGCACAGAGTTATAACCACCACAAGATTGGGTATCAGAGAGTGGATATAAACTCACGGGACGTAGCTACATTAGTTAGGCTTCCTTGCTCTGGAAAGACGCCCAGTAACCAGCAGGAATGCACTATGCTCGGAAAGGGAGTAGGGGAACTCCCCAAGGGGTTCTTGGCAAGGGACGGATAACGATTCTCGTAACTATTGGTTCGAGCGATGGGAAATAGTCGGGAAATGCCGGGTAAGATGAAGGAATGCCTCCTGCAGACCAAGTCGAAACGGAGCCAACAATATGAAGATTGGCCATCTTCTATCCCAGTGAATAATTGTTTGACATGCGACCGCATGGAGATTATTGGTGAATCTATTTAGCAACGGAGACATGTTCGTATAGCCATCTAGGTGGACGGGCACCACACCCTCCCCATGAGAGAGGCATACGTGGCAATAAGTTGCGCAAACGAGAGTAGAAAGATGACGGATGTTCGGGGTCACGTCGGGCTCCCACTTCAAAGTAGTAGAGCCAGGTGCAAGAAAGATACTTAGTTATAGCAAGAGATTATGTAGCCCGCGAACACCGAGACGCCGGATATAAATATCGTGGTGTCTTCGGAGCTGCTATCATCATCAAGCAATGGAGAAGAGACCTTAACAATATATAGACGTTAAACAAATATATATCGTTTCACCTACCTTACCATTGTAGCTTAAGATTTTTCGTCTGCCTAGACGTATTCTCGAATTTACGAACGATCTGGCCTAGGATATTCGCTTGTTCTTGGACTATTACTACCCCCAAAACAGTATATTGTTATTCTCTACATTACCAAGACAGACGAGCGATATCAATCACAAATACGAATCGCAACTCAACCACACTTATTCCTATCACCAGAAGGATTAGAATCACTTTCCTACTTCAAAATGTCGAGGTCTGATCCCGACGGAGCAGGACCGGATCCTATGGAGACAGACGAACTCTCACAGTCCCCAGCTACAACGGTGACATCCCAAGACACAAGGATCTCTAGCTCCACCGATACCAGAATATCTCCTGGTCTACGACGCGGACTCTTCCATCGAGCGGCGATGAGGCGGTCCCAGTCCCAACAGTCTCAGACAATAGCAGAACCACTATCATCTCCCGAAATGTCCACACAACTGGACTGCATCAACCTAAGTCTACACCTGTATAAGGACAAGTTGGCCCCGAGCATCGACCAGGAACACCTCGAGTTCCAGACCCTTTCACCCCAAATCCAACATTTGGTACGGGAACTGCGCAACGTCAAAAAGGACATAATGCCTGGTACCAGATACATAGAAACGGAGCTGGAACAAATAGAAACCAGCATGGCACAGGTAGAAGCAGCAACGCAGGGGCTTCAAGAAGCGTTTAAAAGGGTCAGTGGAAGGATGGATGGACAAGACACCCGTCAGACCCAGCACGAGCAGGGCACATCACACCTCCACCCGACCATAGAGACCCAAGGAGCAGCAGCAATGGTGAGGGATGAACAGTTGGGACAGGAACTGGTGGACACAAAGGCCCAACATCAACGAGAACTACGGAACCATGAAAGAATGCTCAACGCTATGATGGCCGAGTTGGAGGCAAACAAAGAAGCCAGAGAAAGACAAGAAAGCCACATAGCTGAGGTAACTGTAGCGGTTACCTCCTTGATGGGCCAAGTGAAAGGCAAGCATTCAAACCCAACCCGGGAACGAAGGGCCGGAGCAACAGGAGGAGGAGGGGGAGGACGACCCCCCCCTACAATGCATGGGGCAGCGGGAGGCACCCCTGATCCTGGAGATAGTGAAGGAGGAGGAAGTGACGATGAGAGACGAGGCAGGCGGGACGAGAGACCTGACAAACGAAACAAGAAGCCTGCAGTGAAGGAAAAAACTGATGAGGAAAAATACAGAGAAGCTACAGAGGACGAAATAAGATTTTCCCGAGCCTTAGGAAAGGCCATAGGAGAAACCACTAAACGTGTAGCTCAACCCCCATCAGAATATGAACATGCCAAAAACCCGGATATCCGGTTTTGGCTAACCACCTGCAAGGACTGTTTAGATCGCAACCCATACCAATGGCAGGACGAGGCGGACAGTATCAAATACGCCATGTCAAGACTAAAAGGATTACAAGTAGCATCCTTCGCCAGGACCTATCGGAATGAAATGACCGGCAAGCTAGGCCATATACGATAGGATGGCTATGCATTATGGGATCTCTTTGCCGCACAAGCTGTACGTCAATTCGGTCCCACTCTTGCGGAAGAAAAGGCCCTACGAGAAATGTTGAAGGTCCGATACAAGAATAACATTAACCAATTTTTAGTGGAATTGGAAAATTTGAACATCAAAGCAAAATTTACTGGAATCGCCATCAGAAAAGTATTCAGAGACCAAATACCGGATGAAGCTCTAGGGCGAATGTCAGTGCATCAAGAATAAGCCGACGACAGAGATGGGAGAGAAGCTCTCCGCCAAGCGGGCCGCGTTGAGGGAGACTTCCAGGAAAGAAAAAACCTTAAGCACAATAATTTCACAGGATCAAATTCAAGTGGGAAAAGGAAACGTGCCGAGTCAACAACGGCAAAAACAACAAAAATACCAAAGTATACCGCTAAGCATAAAAGGGTATACCAGGCTAGGAAAAAGGAGGAGAAGGTAGACAGAGGGAAGGCGGCGCCCCAGCAGAAAATTATGCATCGAGTTTAGGGCGACCCACACACCGGTATAGACCAGGAAATAGTCGACGAACGAAAGGCAAAGGGGCAATGCACTAGATGTACCCTAACAAACCAGGGATGGAAGCACCGTCAGAAAGAAATTCGAGTTAGTACAATCGAAAGGAAATCGTTCAAATTAGGGGGTGGAAGATCGAACCAGCCAAAGCCTGGAAAGTCAAGCGTAGCCGCCGTGGCTGAGGATAGCCGTGGAGAAACCTCGCGACAAGCGAGCCAATGGCGACTAGCCTGGACCTCGATGGAAGATGAGGAGCTATAACACTCATTGGCACCACTGCCAACGGCATGTGGGTAGTCCGGCCATCGAACCGGGAACCGAAACAATCTGGAGCCAATTCTTCAGCTAATACCCTATGAGTGCGTCGATCCCAAAAGCGTGATAAGTTCCGACCTGGAAACTGGTAGCACCTGGGCGTTGTACAGCGAAGATGTTCAGAAGCCTATATCCCAGATAAAGTCGAGAGAGCAGCGAAGGAACCCACCTTGGGCAACACGACCCGAAAACCGCTCCACTTGTTGGGGGACCCCTACGACTAACAACGGTTAGTAGAAAGCCTAAGAGGACACAAAGACAGCAAGAGAAGAGCCAAGCAGGTTACTCGAGCCAAGAAGAAGAGTGAGAAGCTGGCATCAGACGAGAGTGACACCAGCGTAATCGTCCCCAGAGGCACGTTTTAAAGCACACGATCGAAAACGATTAAAAGAAAAGAGTCTCATGAGGAAAAATAACCCACAAGTGCTATGGGTCGCACTACTCAATAACAAGACACCGTATTTGGTTGTCATGTCGGATGAAGTGGGCGACCTCAAGATGTCTCTCATGGTAGTTGGGCACGTTCATTGCACCCACAGAACCGCTACCCACCTCATGAAGAAACTTCAGCTGTGGCTGGAGGAATTAGGCGATAGGTACGGTAGACTCCACATAACTACTGATAAGTGTGGATAAGTCGGTCTCAACGGAAGGCACATCCGCGCCGCAAAACACGAATCATCAGACGAACTACCCCTGGTATATGGGACTCTCTCGGCTGGGAATAAAGACCACTAGTAGTGGGCTGCCCGATAAACAAATAAGATAGGATTTTACCTCGCACGAAAAATCCTCCCCTCAGATATTACCAACCATCATCACACTATTTTATGTTTTCAATAATATTTGGCGAAAAGCAAAGCAGTTTGTCTGAGGAGCCTTGATGAGCCAAAACCACACAGGCGCGGTAAGAAACCCAAAAGGTTACCACAATGAAGAGAGCATATGAAACACGGGGCCCTGGCCCCAAGCGAATAAATTATGAACCTAATCCACAGCACTATGAGTGCCCTGAAGGAAATGCCATCCTAGTCTTATCAAATAAATGGCATAAAATTAGAGTCTTACTAGACTCTGGCTCCAACATATTCCTGCCAAACCAAAACACCGCACACACCCTCAAGGTGCCTTATGAAATAAGAGAAAACCCGCTTAAAATAACCGCATTCAACGGCGAAGTATCCTCCACGGGAGGAAAATACTATTCACATCCGATTCAACTCGAAATCGGTACCAATCGCCATACAACTATGGTCTCCTGCGAGGTTGCGGATGCAGGCAAATATGATATGATCATACCGTTCCGATGGTGGCGCCATGAACATCCAATAAAAAGCATCGAAATCCCTGAGAAATGGTCTTTCGAACACACCAAGTGTGTACAACATGTACAAGATGAAGGCATCGCCGACATCTTTGAATGGGACGAGACAGTAGCTTTCGATGAAGAGGCCAGAATAATAGGAGGGATCGGATCCACTAGGCAGGAGGAGGTACAATTGGAAGGATTACCAAAGCCCTATTGGCAATACAAGGAATTGTTCGAGAATGAAAAGGCAGAAATGCTGGCTCCAAGGCGACCTTTCGACCATGCGATTGACCTCAGAGACGGAGCCACTCCACCCTGGGGACCTATATACCCAATGTCGGCTTACCAATTAGAAGAACTAAACAAATATCTTCACAAAATGTTAGCCGAAGGGAAAATAGTTCATAGGAAATCTCCTGCTGGCGCACCAATCCTTTTCGTTCGTAAACCCAATGGAAGACTACGATTGTGCGTAGACTACCGTCAACTAAACAAGTTAACCATACTCAACAAATACCCTTTATCGGTCATGACCGAACTGAGGGAGAGGGTAGCCGGTGTGACCATTGTCACCAAACTAGACCTAAAGGACGGTTACCATTTGATTGGGATAAAAAAGGGAGATTAATGGAAAACCGCTTTCCGCACCGGATACGGACATTACGAATATCAAGTAATGCCATTTGGGTTGGTCAACGCACCCGCCACGTTTGAAGCTATGATGAACACTATCCTACGAGAATTCTTGGATCACTGAGTTGTAGTATATCTGGATGATATCCTAATTTGCTCAAAGCCAATGGAAGAACACGAGGCTCTGGTCAAAGAAGTACTAGGCAGGCTAGAACGCCATGACCTCGCAGTATGCTTAAAGAAATCTGTGTTCCATGTAGACACAGTCGAATTCCTCGGATACATCGTGGGAAAAAGGCCCTTCACTATGAGCGAAAAAAATGTTGAAAGTAGCCTCACTTGGAGAGCTCCACGATCGGTAAAAGATGTTCAACTTCTTATTGGTTTTGCAAATATCTATCGACGCTTCATAGAAAACTTTTCAAAGGTTTTCAAACCAATTACTGACACGTTTAAAACCAAGGGAGGAAAACGTTAAAGGTTTTGGAGAGCCGGGCAGGACAAAGTCTTCAATGAACTTAAGCCAAGATTTAAGTCAGCCCCTATTCTAGCACCCTTTTACCCGAACCCAAAAACGGTGATCGAGAGGCACATTAGTAACTTTCCACTAGGCTGTATCCTTTCCCAGTACGTGGGAAAACGATTGCACCCCGTTGCATTCCCCTCACAAAAGCTAAACGATGCAGAACGGAATTTTGAAATTCATTATAACAAGTGATTGGCAATCTTGGAAGCATTCCGCGAGTGGCAACACTACCTATTGGGAGCGGACGATCCGGTGACGGTATACACCTACCACCACAACCAGCAATGCTTCCTCACTACTAAAGTCTGGAACACCTGACAGATACGATGGGCTGAATGGCTAGCCAATTTCAATTTTAACATAGTATACTGGCCCAGCAGCAGAGGGGGCAAGCCTGATGCACTGAGCTGGCGGCCGGAGTACGGCCTTGAGGAGGGAGCTACGCATCACGAACAAAGAATTTTGAAACCGGAATAGTTTGAAGTTGGACTTTGCCACAAAAAGGAAGGAATTCCGGTCAGCCTTGTTGAAGGAAAAAGGCGGGCAACAAACCGCCTCAGAGTGAGAAGGCTACAACAAAATGCGATAGTCCCAACAAAAGGTTCCAGGATGGCAGCAGGACATGACATTTACACCTTTAACGTTGGCACAATACCAGCCCAAAGACAGATGTTAGTGGATACCGGAATTGCAATAGGACGGCCTAGAGGAACATACGGCAGGCTGCTAGCAAGAAGTGGCATGGCAAGCAAACAGGGAATAGCTGTAGATGGTGGGGTGATAGATGCGGATTACAGAGGTGAAGGAAAAGTGATTTTACAAAACCATGGGAATAGCAGTTATAAATTCAAGGCAGGCGACATGTTATGGGGGTAGTAATATTCTAAGAGCAAGCGGATATACTAGGCCCGACCGTTGGTAATTTCGGAGAATACGTCTAGGGAGACCAGAGTCAAGATAGAAGTATACTAGGTAGAACGATATTTGTTAACGTGTATATATTGTTAAGGTCTCTTCTCCTTTGCTTGATGATGGATAGCAGCTACGAAGACACCTCTATATTTATATTCCACGTCAGGGTCTTCGCGGGCTACATAATGTTTTCCTATAACTAAGTATCTCTTGTCCACCTAGCTCGACTTCTTTGAAGTGGGAGCCCGACGTGACCCTGAACGTCGATTATCTCTCTACTCTCGTTTGGGCAAGTTATTGCCACGTATGCCTCCCTCATCGGGAGGGTGTAGTTCCCGTCCGCCTAGATGGCTATCCGAACATGTATCCGTTGTTAAAATAGATTTACGAATAATCTCCATGTGTTCGGATGTCAGACAATTATTCGCTAGGATAGAAGATAGCCAATTCTCATATTGTTGGCTCCATTTTGACCTGGTCTGCAGGAGGTATTCCTTAGTCTTATCGAGCATTACCCGACTCTTTCGTATCGATCGAACCAATGGTTGCCACTATAGTTATCGGTCTCATGCCAACAATCCCTTTGGGAGTTCCCCGACTGCCGTTCCGAGTATAGTGCATTCCTACTGGTTACTGGGCGTCTTTCCAGACCAACAAAGCCTAACTAAGGTAGATACGTCCGGTGAGTTTGTAGCTACCTTTCGATACCCAACCTTGGAGTGGCCGTAACTCTATGCGATGCCGTCCGATTTGGATGCTTTCACTTGCATCAGGTGCTCTGAGGTCTCCTCTCATATATCGTGCGAAGAGGAACCGGTCGGACGGACGGCCAGGACATATACGGTGTTGCAAGTAGGGTCTTCTTTACAGATGTCTTTGGTGAGGAGACGCAACTTTCCAGACGGTGTATGGTGACCTACTCTCACAACGTCGGGGCCGGAGGGGGGTGTTGCTAAGTCTTTTTTAGAGGTTTGTGCGCGAAGGTAGGGTAACTTGACCCCCTTATCCTTCTGGGAGCTCTGTGCCTCACACGAGCTCCCTCCTCTTAAGTTTCGTCCCGAATACTTTTTGTCTGACTATACTACATTCATTGTCCTTTATAAGCTCTGTTTGGTAGTGTTAGGCACAGAGCTCCCAGAAGGATAAGGGGGTCAAGTTACCCTACCTTCGCGCATCATCCTCTAAAAAGGACTTAGCAACACCGCCCTCCGGCCCCGACGTTGGGACAGTAGGTCACCATACACCGTCTGGAAAGTTGCGTCCCCTCACCAAAGACATCAGTAAACAAGAGCCTACTTGCAACACCGTATACGTCGCGGCCGTCCGTCCGACCGGTTCCTGTTCGCAGGATATATGAGAGGAGACCTCAGAGCACCTGATGCAAGTGAAAGCATCCAAATCGGACGGCATCGCATAGAGTTACAGCCACTACAAGATTGGGTATCGAAAGTGGCTACAAACTCACGGGACATATCTACCTTAGTTAGGCTTGCTTGGTCTGGAAAGAGGCCCAGTAACCAGTAGGAATGCACTATGCACGGCAAGGGAGTCGGGGAACTCCCAAAAGGATTGTTGGCACGAGACTGATAACTATAGTCGCAACTATTTGTTTGATTGATAGCAAAGAGTCGTGTAATGCCGGATAAGACTAAGGGATGCCTCCTGCAGACCAGGTCAAAACGGAGCCAAGTATATGAGGATTGGCCATCTTCTATCCTAGCGAATAATCATCTGACATGCGAACACATGGAGATTATTGGTAAATCTATTTTAGCAACGGATACATGTTCGTACAGCCATCTAGGCGGATGGGTACTACACCCTCCCCATGAGAGAGGCATACGTGGCAATAAGTTGCGCAAACGAGAGTAGAAAGATAACGGACATTCAGGGTCAAGTCGGGCTCCCACTTCAATATAGTCGAGCCAGGTGGGCGAGAGATACTTAGTTATAGGGAAAGATTATGTAGCCCGCGAACACCCAGACGCGGAATATAAATATCGAGGTCTCTTCCTAGCTGCTGTCTATCATCAAGCAACGGAGAAGAGATCTTAACAATATATACACGTTAAACCAATATTTATCGTTTCACCTACCTACTTTTTTATCTTACGACTTGTGTCCCCTTAAAGGTATTCTCCGAACTTACGAACGACCGGGCCTAGTATATTCGCTTGTTCTTAGAATATTACTACCCCCACAAGAGTATATTGTTAATCTCTACTTTACCGAGACACACGAGCGATGTCAATCACTATACAAATCACAACTCAATCAAACTCATTTCTATCACTAGAAGGATAAGACCCACTCTCTTACTTCAAAAAAGTGTCGAGGTCTAATCCTGAGGGAGCAGGACCAGATCCTATGGAGCCAGACGAACTGTCTTAGTCCCAAGCTCCAACAGGGACATCACAGAACACAGCGATCGCTAGATCCACGGATACTCGGATATCTCCCGGCCTACCACCTGGTCTCTTCCCTCGAGCCGCGATGAGACGGTCCCAGTCTCAACACTCTCAGACACCAGCTCAACTATTATTTTCTCCTGAAATGTCTCGACGACTAGACCGCATCAACCGAAGTCTACACCTGTACGTAGATAACCTAGCCCAGAGCGTCGACTTGGAACATCTAGCCTTTCAGTCCCTCTTACACCAAATCCAACATTTGGTGCGGGAACTGCGCAAAGTCAAAAAGGACATAATGACTGGCGCCAGTTATATAGGCACGGAGCTGGAACAAATACACACCAGCATGGTACAGGTAGAAGCGGCAACGCAGGGGCTTCAAGAAGCATTCAAAAGGGTCAGTGGAAGGGTGGATGGACAAGACACCCGTCAGACCCAGCACGAGCAGGTCACATCACATCTCCACCAGACCATACAGACGGAAGGAGCCGCAGCAGTGGCCAGGGACGAACAGTTGGGACAAGAACTGCTAGACACAAAAGCCCAACATCAACGAGAACTACAAAACCATGAAAGAATACTCAACGCTATGATGGCCGAGTTGGAGGCAAACAAAGAAGCCAGAGAAAGACAAGAAAGCCACATAGCTGCGTTGACTGCAGCGGTTACCTCCTTGATGGGCCAGGTAAAAGGCAAGCGTTCAAACCCGACCCCGGAAAGAAGTGCCGGAGCAGCAGGAGGAGGAGGCGGGGGACGACCCCCCCCTACAATGCATGGGGCAGTGGGAGGCACCCCTGATCCGGGAGATAGTGAAGGAGGAGGAAGTGATGACGAGAGACAAGGAACACGGGAAGAGAGACCCGACAGACAAAACAAGAAGCCTGCAGATAATCAAAAAACTGTTGAGGAAAAATACGGACAAGCTACAGAGGACGAAATAAGGTTTTCCAGAGCCTTGGGAAAGGCCATAGGAGAAACCACAAAACGTCCAGCTCAACCGCCAGCAGAATATGAACATGCCAAACACCAGGATATCCGGTTTTGGCTGACCATATGCAAGGATTTTTTCGATCGCAAACCATACCAATGGCAGGACGAGGCGGACTGTATCAAATACGCCTTGTCAAAACTAAAAGAATCACAAGTAGCATCCTCCGCTATGACCTACCGAAATCAAATGACCGGCTAGCTAGGCCATATACGACATGATGGTTACGAATTATCGGATGTCTTCGCCGAACAAGCAGTACGTCGATTCGGTCCCACTCCCGAGGAAGCAAAAGCCCTACGAGAAATGTGGAAAGTCCGATACAAGAATGACATTAACCAATTTTTATTGGTATTAGAAAATTGGAATATCAAAGTAAAAGTTACTGGAATCGCCTTCAGAAAACTAATCAGAGATCAAATACCGGATGAAGCTGTACGGCGAATGTCAATGCATCAAGAATATGCCGACGATCGAGATAGGATGGAAGGTCTCCGCCAAGCGGTCCGCGATGAGGAAGATTTCCAAGAAGGAAAAAGGCTTAAGGACAATAATCTCTCGGGGTCAAATTCAAGTGGGAAGAGGAAACGGGACGAACCAACAACGACAAAGATAACGAAAAAACCTAAGTATACCACTAAAGAGAAAAGGGTATACCAGGCAAAGAAAAAAGAAGAAACGGTAGAGAAAGGAAAGGCGGCACAGCGGCAGAAAATCATGCATAGGGTTTGGGCCGACGCGCATACCGGTATCGACCAACAAATAGTGGACGAACGAAATGCTAAGGGGGAATACACCAGATGTACCCTGACAAATGACGGATGGACAAACTGCCAGAAAGAAATTCGAGTCAGCAGCATCCAAAGACAACCTTTCAAGTTGCCAGGAGGAAGATCGAACCACCCAAAGCCTAGAAAGCCAAGGGTAGCCGCCGTGGCTGAGGATAGCCGGGGAGAAACCTCGCGTCAAGCGAACCAAAGGCCACTAGCATGGACCTTTATGGAGGATGAAGAGCTATAAGCTCATTGGCACCACTGGCGACGGCATGTGGGTAGTCCGGCCATTGAACCGGGAATCGAAACAATCTGAAGTGAACCCTTCAGCTCATACCCTTGGAGTGCATCGGCCCCAAAAGCGTGATAAGTTCCGACTGGGAGTCAGATGGCACCTGGGTGTTGTGCGGCGAGGACGTTCAGAAGTCTATAGCCCAGATAAATTCGAGACAGCAGCGAAGGAACCTACCTTGAGAAACACGACCCAAAAACGCCTCCACTTGTTGGGGGGACCCCTAGGACTAACGACGGTTAGTAGAAAACCTACGAGGACACAAAGGACAGCAAGACAAGAGCTAAGTACGGAACTCGAGCCAAGGTGATGAGTGAGAAACTGGCATCAGACAAGAGTGACACCAGCGTAATCGTCCCCAGAGGCAGGTCTTAAAGTACACGATCAAAAACAATTAAAAGAACAGAGTCTCAGGACGAAAAATAACCCACGGGTGCTATGGGTTGCACTGCTCGACAACAAGACACCCCATTTGGTTGTCATGTCGGACGAAGCACCCGACCTTAAGATTTCTCCCATAGTAGTTGGGCATGTTTATTGCACACAGAGAACCGCTACCCACCTCATGAAGAAACTTTAGCTCAGGCTGGAGGAATTAGGGGAGAGGTACTGTAGACTCCCTGTAACTACGGATAAGTATGGATAAGTCGGTCAGAACGGAAGGCGCATCCAAGCCGCAAAACACGAATCACCAGACGAACTACCCCTGGTATATGCGAATCCCTCGGCAGGGAACAAAGACCGCTAGTAGTGGGCTGCCCGATATACAAACAGACAGGATTATACCTTTCACGAAAAATACTATTCTCGGAGATCCCCAACCATCACCAAACTATTTTACATATTTTCAAAAATATTTGGTAGAAGGGAAAAGCAGTTTGTCTGAGCATGCTTGATGAGCCGAAACTGCGCAGGCGGGGTAACAAACCCAAAAAGTTACCTCAATGAAGAGAGTTTATGAGACCCGAGGCCCCGGCCCCAAACGAACAAAGATCAAACCAAATCCACAGCACTCCGAGTGCCCCGAAGGAAATGCCATCCTAGTCATATCAGACAAACAGCATAAGATTAGAGTCTTACTAGACTCTGCCTCCAACATATTCCTCTTAAACCAAAATACCGCACGCACCCTCCAAGTCCCTTACGAAATAAGAGAAAACCCGCTTAAAATAACTGCATTTAATGGCGAAGTCTCCTCCACAGGAGGAAAATACTATTCACATCCGATTCAACTGGAGATCGGTACCAATGGCGATACGACAATGGTCTCCTGCGAGATTGCGGACGCAGGCAAATATGATACGATCATACCGTTCGGGTGGTGGCACCATGAACATCCCATAAAAAATATTGAAACCCCTGAAAAATGGTGTTTCGAGCACACTAAATGTTTAAAACATGTACAAGACGAAGGCATCGCTGACATGTTTGAATGGGACGAGACGGTGGCTTTTAATGTAGAGGCAAGAATGATAGGGAGCATCGGATCCACGAGACATGAGGAGGTACAACTAGAGGGATTACCAAAGCCATATTGGCAATACAAGGAATTGTTTGAGAATGAGAAGGCAGACATGCTGGCTCCTAGGCGAACCTTCGACCATGCGATCGACCTTAAGGACGGGGCCACTCCACCTTGGGGACCCATATACCCAATGTCGGCTTACCAATTGGAGGAATAAAACAAATACCTTCACAAAATGTTAGCCGAAGGGGAAATAGTTCATAGCAAATCTCCGGCGGGAGCACCAATCCTTTTTGTTCTCAAGCCTGACGGAAGACTACGACTGTGCGTGGACTACCGACAGCTGAACAAGTTAACCATACTTAACAAATACCCTTTACCGCTCATGACTGAACTTAGGGAGACAGTAGCCTGTGCGACCATTTTCACCAAACTAGACCTAAAAGACGGTTACCATCTCATTAGACTCAAAAAAGGAGACGAATGGAAAACCGGTTTCCGCACCCGATACGGACATTACGAATATAAAGTAATGCCATTTGGGTTGGTCAATGCACCAGCCACTTTCCAGGCCATGATGAATACTATCCTACGAGAATACTTGGATCACGGGGTCATCATTTATCTGGAGGTTATCCTAATCTACTCAAAGACAATGGAAGAACACCAGGCGCTGGTCAAACAAGTACTAGCTAGGCTAGAACGCCATGACCTCGCAGTATCCTCAAAGAAATCCGTGTTCCATGTCGATAGAGTTGAATTCCTCGGATACATGGTGGGAAAAGCAGTCGTCACAATGAGCGAGAAAAAGGTTGAAAGTATCCTCAATTGGAGAGCCCCCCGGTCGGTAAAAGACGTACAAATCTTTATTAGTTTTGCAAATTTTTACCGACGCTTGATCAAAAATTTTGTAAAAATTTGCAAACTGATTACCAACACGTTGAAGACCAATGGAGGAAAACATTTGTGGTTCTGGGGGGAAGAATAGGATAAAGCCTTTGAGGAACTTAAACGAAGATTTACCTCAGCCCCTATCCTAGCACACTTCTACCCAGACCAAAAAAACGTGATCGAGACGGATGCTAGCGACTTTGCACTAGGCTGTATCCTTGCCCAGTACTTGGGAAAACGGTTACACCCAGGCGCTTTCCACTCACGAAAACTGAACGATGCCGAACAAAATTACGAAATCCATGATGAAGAATTATTGGCAATCTTAGAAGCTTGCTGCGAAGGGAAACACTACTTGTTAGGAGCAGACGAACCAGTGAAGGTATACACCGACCACCAGAACCTACAATACTTCCTCACTACAAAGGTTTGGGACCCCCGACAAATCCGATGGGCTCAATGGCTAGCCAACTTCAATTTGAAAATCGTATACCGCCCCGGAAGTAGAGGCGGAAAGCCTCACGCATCAAGCCGGCGGCCGGAGTACCGCCTTGAGGAGGGAGCTACGCATCGCGAACAGACAATGTTGAAACCGGAACACTTCCAAGTTTCGCTTTGCCACAGGAAAGACAGAATTCAAGTTAGCCTTGTGGAAGGAAAAAAGCGAATAACAAACCGGCTCAGAATAAAAAGACTGTAACAAAATGCGATAGTCCCAACTAAAGGTTCCAGGATGGCCGCAGGACATGACATCTACGCCTTAAAAGATGGCACCATACCAGCCCAAAGACAGATGTTAGTGGACACCGGAATCGCAATAGGACTACCCAGAGGAACTTACGGCTGGCTGGCAGCAAGAAGTGGCATGGCAGGCAAAAATGGAATAGCAGTAGGTGGTGGAGTTATAGATGCGGATTACACCGGAGAAATAAAAGTAATACTCCGGAACCATGGGAACACCAGTTACGAATTCAAGGCAGGCGATCGAATCGCACAGCTAATCGTTGAAACAATACAAACGCACGATGCCATGGAGATCAATATTCTGGAAGATACGGAAAGGGGAACTGAGGGATTTGGCTCTAGTGACCTCGGCCCCAAACGGCTAATTGCTTGCGAAGAACTCAAAGTCAAAATGTGTTTCCAAAACCCAGACCCACAGGACAACTCATATTTTGACGAAGAAGACATTCACACACACAGCAGCCTACGAGACGAAATAACGATGCTGTCCAGTGCCATGATTGCAGCAATACAAATGCAAACCATGGACGAGTCATTCCTGGACAGAATAAAAGCCGCAGGAAAAGAGGATGACACTTGGATGGCGGGGAAGGGGGTGTTAGACAGGTTAAAGAAAAGATGGGAAGGACTACCAAAGGACTGGGAACTGGAAGATAGACTACTCAATTATAAGGGTAGACTATTCGTTCCTTCAAGGGAAGAACTCTTGACCGAAATCGCGAAAGGGTGCCACGACTGAAAGGTAGCCGGACACTTCGGACAAGAAATGACAACTGAGTTAGTCACAAGGAACTTCCATTGGGAAGAGCTCAGCGAATGGATAAAGGACAATGTCCGGTCGTGCGACGAATGCCAACATAACAATTCTCAACAACACGGGAAGTATGGGTTACTCCAACCATTAGAAGTACCATATGCAGCATGGAAGTCCATCGCGGTGGATTTCATTACCCAGTTACCCCAGTCCCAAGAACGAACCCAGATCATGGGGGTGGTGGATTATTTTACAAAAATAGCAGACTTTATCGGCTTAGCGCCAAACGCGACCGCAAAGGATGTGGCGGACACCTTCCTTAAGGAAGTTTGGAAACTTGAGGGACTCCCCTCCGAGATCGTCACGGATATCGACGCAAAGTTTTCGGGTGAATTTTGGGAATCATTGTACAAAGCATTAGGAATTAAGCGGGGAATGTCAATGGCATATCACCCACAGACAGACGGACAAACCGAAAGAACCAACCAAGTGCTGGAAGGTTACCTTCGGAACTTGGTCCACTATGACCATAATGAGTGGTATTAGATGCTACCGGTGGCCGAATACGCCTACAATAATTCGAAAGCAAGCGCACATAAATTAACCCCTTTTTCGCCAACTAGGGGTTCCATCCACAAACCGAGTGGATGAAGGAGAGAGAGGCTCAAAGCCCAGGAGCCACCATGTATACACACTGGATGAAAACAGTGTAGGAAAACGCAAGGACAACCCTCGAGCAGACAAGAGAAGCCATGAAGAAATACTACGACCGGAAAGCAACGCCACAACCCGATATCGAAACAGGTGACGTGGTAAGGTTGAACGCCAAAAACATTAAAAGCAAACGACCGACAAGGAAGTTCACCCCACGATTGTACGGACCTTTTAAAGTCTTAGAGAAAAAAGGGAATCGGGCGTTCAGACTTGATATCCTGGCTCGCTGGAAAATCCACCCAGTATTTCACATTTCGCTACTCGAACCCTATAAAGTCTCTGACCGACCCAACCGAGAACAACCCCAACGGGAACCAGAGGACGTCGAAGGGGATCAGGAATGGGAAGTTGAAAAAATCGTCAAAAGTGAGGTAATCACCGACACGAGAAAAGTTAGAGGGGTAAACAAGGAGTTCAAGGAGCTCTGATACTTTGTAAAATGGGCAGGATGCTCAGAGGATGAGAATACCTGGGAACCACAGGAGGGGTTGGGAAACGCCAGGGAAGAGGTGGAAAAATATCATAGGGAAAACCTCGAGATGCTAGGGCCGAACTTGGATGAGTAGTATGAGAAAGGTTTTCAACAGGTGGACAAGCAAACACTTCTGGTTTTTACCCCTACCATACGGAGCTCATAAAGGTCAAAGAATGTATTATAATTAGACAAAAAGTATTCGGGAGAAAACTTAAGAGGAGGGAGCTCGTGTTAGACAGAGAGCTCCCAGAAGGATAAGGGGGTCAAGTTACCCTACCTTCGCGCACCAACCTCTAAAAAGGACTTTGCAACACCCCCCTCCGGCCCCGACGTTGGGACACTAGGTCACCATACGCCGTCGGGAAAGTTGCGTCCCCTCACCAAAGACATCAGTAAAGAAGACCCTATGTGCAAGACCGTATACGTCGCGGCCGTCCGTCCGACCGGTTCCTGTTCGCAGGATATATAAGAGGAGACCTCAGAGCACCTGATGCAAGTGAAAGCATCCAAATCGGACGGCATCGCATAGAGTTACAGCCACTACAAGAGTGGGTATGGAAAGTGGCTACAAACTCACGGGACGTATCTACCTTAGTTAGGCTTCCTTGGTCTGGAAAGACGCCCAGTAACCAGTAGGAATGTACTATGCTCGGAAAGGGAGTCGGGGAACTCCCAAAATGATTGTTGGCACGAGACCGATAACTATAGTCGCAACCATTGGTTCGATCGATAGGAAAGAGTCGTGTCATGCCAGATAAGACTAAGGGATGCCTCCTGCAGACCAGGTCAAAACGGAGCCAACAATATGAGGATTGGCCATCTTCTATCCTAGTGAATAATCGTCTGACATGCGAACACATGGAGATTCTTGGTTTATCTATTTTAGCAACGGATACATGTTCGTACAGCCATCTAGGCGGACGCGTACTACACCCTCCCTGTGAGAGAGGCATACGTGGCAATAAGTTGCGCAAACGAGAGTGAAAAGATAACGGACGTTCAGGGTCAAGTCGGGCTCCCACTTCAAAGAAGTCGAGCTAGGTGGGCGAGAGATACTTCGTTCTAGGGAAAGATTATGTAGCCCGCGAACACCCAGAAGCTGAATATAAATATCGAGGTGTCTTCGTAGCTGTTATCCATCATCAAGCAACGGAGAAGAGATCTTAACAATATATACACGTTAAACAAATATGTATCGTTTCACCTGCCGACTTTTTTATCTCACGACTTGTGTCTCCTTTAACGTATTCTCCGAAAATACGAATGACCAGGCCTAGTATATTCGCTTGTGCTTAGAATATTACTACCCCCATAACAGGTAGGGGTAAAAACCAGAAGCGTTTGCTTGTCCATTTGTGAAAAACCTTTCTCATACTACTCATCCAAGTTCGGCCCCGGCATCTCGGGGTTTTCCCTCGGAAATTTTTGCACCTCTTCCTTGGCGTTTCCCAACCCCTCCGGTTGTTCCCCGGTATTCTCATCCTCTGAGCATCCTGCCCATTTTACAAAGTATCGGAGTTCTTGGAACTCCTTATTTACCCTTCTGACCTTTCTCGTGTAGGTGATTATCTCACTTTTGACCATTTTTTCCACTTCCCAGTCCAGATCAGCTTCGATGTCCTCTGGCTCTCGTGGGGGTTGTTCACGGTTGGCTCGGTCAGAGACTTTATAGGGTTCGAGTAGCCAGACGTGAAATACTGGGTGGATTTTCCAGCGAGCCGGGATATCGAGTTTGAACCCCCGATTCCCTTTTTGTCCATGACTTTAAATGGGACGTACAATCGTGGGGTGAACATCCTCGTCGGTCGTTTGCTTTTAATGTTTTTTGCCTTCAACATTACCAAGTCCCCTGTTTTGATATCGGGTTGTGGCGTTGCTTTCCTGTCGAAGTATTTCTTCATGGCTTCTCTTCTCTGCTCGAGGGTTGTCCTTGCCTTTTCCTGCACTGTCTTCATCCAGTGCGTGTACATGGTGGCTCCTGGGTTTTGAGCCTCTCTCTCCTTCATCTACTCGGCTTGTGGATGGAACCCGTAGTTGGCGAAAAAAGGGTTTAATTTATGTGCCCTTGCTTTAGAATTATTGTAGGCGTATTCGGCCAATGGTAGCATCTGATACCAGTCGTGTTGGTGATAGTTGACGAAGTTCCCAAGGTAACCTTCCAGCACTTGGTTGGTCCTTTCGGTTTGTCCATCTGTCTGTGCGTGATATGCCGTTGACATTCACCGCTTAATTCCCAATGCTTTGTACAATGATTCCCAAAATTCGCCCGAAAACTTTGCGTTCAGATCAGAGACCATTCCGCAGGGGGGTCCGTCAAGTTTCCAAACTTCGTTAAGGAAGGTATCCGTGAAATCTGTTGCCGTCGCGTTTGTCGCTAAGCCGACTAAGTGTGCCATTTTTGTAAAACGGTCCAATACTACAATGATCTGGGTTTGTCCTTGGAACTCGGGTAACTGCGTAATGAAATCTACTGAGATAGAGGTGCATGCTGCATAAGCTACTTCTAAAGGTTGGAGTAACCCATACTTCGCGTGTCGTGGAGATTTGTTATGTTGACATTCGTCGCACGATCGGATATAGTCATTGATCCATTCGGTGAGCTTTTCCCCGTGGAAGTTTCCCGTGACTAGCTGAATCGTTTTTTCTTGTCCGAAGTGTCCGGCTACCGTCGAGTCCTGACATCCCTTTGCAATCTCTGTTAAGATCTCCTCGTTCGACGGGATACACAGGCTATCTTTGTAGTAGAGTAGTCCATCTTCCAGCTCCCAGTGCTTTGGTAGGGTTTGTCGTTTGTCCTTTAATTGGCTTAACTCTTTTTTCCGTTCCGTCCAAGTGTCGTCTTCTTTTCCTGCGGTTCTTATCCTGTCCCGGAACGCGTCGTCCATGGTCTGCATTTGTATTGCTGCAAGCATGGCACTGGACAGCATTGTTATCTCGTCTCGTAGGCTAGCCTGTGTGTGAATATCTTCTTCGTCAAAGTATGAGTTGTCTTGTGGGTCCGGGTTTAGGAAACACATTTTTACTTTGAGTTCCTCACACGTAATTAGCCGTTTGGGACCGATGTCGGTTGAGCCGAAACTCTGAGTTCCACGGTCTGTGTCTTCCAGATTATTGATTTCCATGGCATCGTGTGTTTATATTTTGTCCACGATTAGCGGTGCGATGCGGTCGCCTGCCTTGAATTCGTAATTGGTGTCTCAATGGTTCCGGAGTATTACTTTTATTTCTCCGGTGTAATCCGCATCTATAACTCCGCCGCCTACCGCTATTCCATGTTTGCTTGCCATGCCACTTCTTGCTGCCAGCCTGCCGTATGTCCCGCTGGGTAGTCCTATTGCCATTCCGGTGTCTACTAACATCTGTCTTTGGGCTGGTATGGTGCCATCTTTTAAGGCGTAGATGTCATGTCCTGCGGCCATCCTGGAACCTTTAGTTGGGACTATCGCATTTTGTTACAGTCTTTTTATTCTGAGCCGGTTTGTTATTCGCTTTTTTCATTCCACAAGGCTGACTTGAATTCTGTCTTTCCTGTGGCAAAGTCAAACTTCAAAGTGTTCCGGTTTCAAAAATGTCTGTTCCCGATGCCTTGCTCCCGCCTCAAGCAGGTACTCCGGCCGCCGGCTTAATCCGTCAGGTTTTCTGCCTAAACTTCCGGGGCGGTATACGATTTTAAAATTGAAGTTGGCTAGCCCTTGAGCCCATCGGATTTGTGCGGGTTCCAAACCTTTGTCGTGAGCAAGTATTGCAGGTTCTGGTGGTCGGTGTATACCGTTACTAGTTCTTCTGCCCCCAACAAGTAGGGTTTCCATTCGCGGAAGGTCTCTAAGATTGCCAATAATTCTTTATCATGGATTTCGGAATTACATTCGGTATCGTTAAGCTTTCGTGACTGGAAAGCGACTGGGTGTAACCGTTTTCCCAAGTACTGGGAAAGGATACAGCCTAGTGCAAAGTCGCTAGCATCCGTCTCGATCACGGCTTTTCGGTCTGGGTAGACCTGTGCTAGGATAGGAGCTGAGGTAAACCTTCGCTTAAGTTCCTCAAAGGCTTTGTCGTGTTCTTCTCCTCAAAACCTGAAATGTTTTCCTCCCTTGGTCTTCAACGTGTCAGTAATCGGTTTGCAAACTTTTGAGAAGTTTTCGATCAAGCGTAGGTAAAAATTTGGAAAACCCAAGGAAGATTTGTACGTCCTTTACCGACCGTGAAGCTCTCCAATTGAGGAGACTTTCAACCTTTTTCTCGCTCATAGGGACGCCAGCCTTTCCCAAAATGTATCCAAGGAAGTTGACTGTATCGACATGGAACACGGATTCCTTTAAGGATACTGCGAGGTCCTGGCGTTCTAGCCTAGCTAGTACGTCTTTGACCAGAGCCTTGTGTTCTTCCATTGTCTTTGAGTAAATTAGGATATCCTTCAAATAGACGACGACTCCGTGATCCAAGAATTCTCGTACGACAGTATTCCTCATGGCCTGGAAAGTGGCTGGTGCGTTGACCAACCCAGGTCAGGTTACTTTATATTCGTAATGTCCGTATAGGGTGCGGAAAGCGGTTTTCCATTCATCTCCTTTTTTGATCATAATCAAATGGTAACCGTCCTTTAGGTCTAGTTTGGTGAAAATGGTCGCACCAGCTACTCGTTCCCTTAGTTCAGTCATGAGCAGTAAAGGGTATTTGTTATGTATGGTTAACTTGTTTAGTTGACGGTAGTCTACGCACAGTCGTAGTCTTCCGTCAGGCTCGAGGACAAAAAGGATTGGTGCGCCCGCCAGAGGTTTGCTATCAACTATTTTCCCTTCGGCTAACATTTTGTGAAGATATTTGTTTAGTTCTTCTAGTTGGTAAGCCGTCATTGGGTATATAGGTCTCCAGGGTGGAGTGGCTCCATCTTTTAGGTCAATCGCATGATGGAAGGTTCGCCTAGGAGCCAGCATTTCTGCTTTTTCATTGTCGAACAATCCCTTGTATTGCCAGTATGGTTTTGGCAATCCTTCTAGTTGTACGTCCTCATGTCTTGTGGCTCCTATCCTCCCTATCATCCTCGCCTCTTCATCAAAAGCTACCGTCTCGTCCCATTCAAACAGGTCAGCGATGCCCTCATGTTGTACATGTTCTACACATTTAATGTTTTCGAAACACCATTTTTCAGGGGTTTCAATCTTTTTTATCGGATGTTCGTGGTGCCACCACCCGAACGGTATGATCATATCATACTTGCCTGTGTCCGCAATCTCGCAGGAGACTATAGTGGTATGGCCATTGGTACCGATCTCTAATGAATCGGATGTGAATAGTATTTTCCTCCTGTGGAGGAGACTTCGCCATTGAAGGCGGTTATTTTAAGTGGGTTCCCCCTTATTTCGTGAGGGACCTTGAGGGTGTGTGAAGTGTTTTGGTTTAGGAGAAAAATGTTAGAGCCAGAGTAGAGTCAGACTCTAATCTTATGCCGTTTGTCTGCCCTGACTAGGGTGGCATTTCCTTCGGGGCACTCGTAGTGCTGTGGATTTGGTTTGTATTTTGTTCTATTGGGGCCGGGGCCTTGTTCCTCATAAACTCTATTCATTTTGCTAACTTTTTGGGGTTTGTTACCCCGCCTGCGCAGTTTCGGCTCATGAAGCCTCCTCCGACAAACTGCTTTTCGCTTTTTACAAATATTTTTGAAAATATACAAAATAGTTTGGTGATGCTCGGGGATCTCCGAGGATAGTATTTTTCGTGAAAGGTAAAATCCTGTCTGTTTGTATATCAGACAACCCACTACTAGCGGGCTTTATTCCCCATCAAGGGATTCCTATATACTAGGGGTAGTTCGTCTGAGGATTCCAGCATTGCGCCTCGGATGCCCTTTCCGGTATGACCGACTTATCGACACTTATCGGTAGTAACGAGGAGTCTACCGTACCTCTCGCCTAATTCCTCCAGCCCGAGGTAATGTTTCTTCATGAGGTGCGTAGTGTTTCTGTGTGTGCAATGAACGTGCCCAACTACTATGCGAGAAATCTTGAGGTCTCGCGCTCCGTCCGACAAGACAACCAAATGGGGTGTTATGTTGTCGAGTTAGGGAGACCCATAGCACTCGTGGGTGATTTTTCCTAGTGAGATTCTGTTCTTTTAATCGTTTTCGATCGTGTGCTTTAGGACCTGCCTCTGGAGACGATTGCGCTGGTGTCACTCTCGTCTGATCCCAGCTTCTCACTCATCACCCTGGCTCGAGTTCCGTACTTGGCTCTTTTCTTGCTGTCTTCCTGTCCTCTTAGGTTTTCTACTAACCACCGTTAGTCCTAGGGGTCCCCCCAACAAGTGGAGCCATCTTCGGGTCGTGTTGTTCAAGGTGGGTTCCTACGCTGCTCTCTCGAATTTATCTGGGATATAGACTTCTGAACATCTTCGCCATACAACACCCAGGTGCTACCTCACTCCCAGTCGGAACTTATCACGGTTTTGGGACCGATGCACTCAAAGGGTATGAGCGGAAGGGTTCACTTCAGATTGTTTCGATTCCCGGTTCGATGGCCGGACTACCCACATGCCGTCACCAGTGGTGCCAGTGAGTTTATAGCTCCTCATCCTCCATAAAGGTCCATGCTTTTGGCCTTTGGCTCGCTTGCCACGAGGTTTCTCCACGGGTATCCTCAGCCACGGCGGCTACCCTTCGTTTTCGAGGCTTTGGGTCGCTCGATCTTCCTCCCCTTAACTTGAACGATTTCCTCTGGATGGTACTGACTCGAACTTCTTTTCTAACTGTGCTTCCATCCGTGGTTTATAAGGGTGCATCTAGTGCATTGTCCCTTGGCCTTTTGTGCGTCGACTATTGTTTGGTCGATACCGGTGTGCCTGTCGGCCCAAACTCGATGCATAATTTTCTGCTGTGGGGCCGCCTTCCCCTTCTCTACCTTTTCTTCCTTTTTCTTTGCCTTATATACCCTTTTCTCTTTAGCGGTATACTTAGGTTTTTTTGTTGGCTTTGTCGTTATCGCCTCATCACATTTCCCTTTCCCACTTGAATTCGACCCGAGAAATTATTGTCCGTAAGCCTTTTTCCTTCCTGGAAATCTTCCTCATTGCGGACTGCTTGGCGGAGAGCTTCTATCCAATCTCGATCGTCGGCGTATTCTTAATGGATTGACATTCGCCGTACAGCCTCGTGCGGTATTTGGTCCCTGATTATTTTTCTGAAGGCGATTCCAGTAACTTTGGCTTTGACATTCCAATTTTCGAATTGGAATAAAAATTGGTTAATTTCATTCTTGTATCGAACTTTCAACATCTCTCGCAGAGCCTTTTATGCTTCATTTGTCGGGCCGAATCGACGTATAGCTTGTTCGGGAACCACATCCCATATTTCGTAACCTTCCTGTCGTATATGGCCTAATTCGCCGGTCAAGTGGTTCCGGCAGGGCTTAGCGAAGGATGCTACTTGTGATCCTTTGAGTTTGGACAAGGCGTATTTAATAAGATCCGCCTCGTCCTGCCACTGGTATGGGTTTCGATCGAAAAAATGCTTGCAGGTAGCCAGCCAAAACCGGATGTCCTCGTGTTTGGCGTGTTTGTATTCTGACGGGGCTTGCGCTGGACGTTTCGTTGTTTCTCCTATGGCCTTTCCTCAGGCCCTGGAGAACAGTATTTCGTCCTCCGGAGCTTCTCCATATTTCTCCTCATCAGTTTTCTCCTTTTGTGCAGGCTTCTTATTTCCTTTGTCAGTCTCTCATCCCGCCCTCGTCTTCTTTCTTCGTCGCTGCCTCCTCCCTCACTATCTCCAGGATCAGGGGTGCCTCCCGCTGCCCCATCCATTGTAGCGGGGGGTCGTCCTCCGCCTTCGCCTCCTGTTGCTCCGGCACTTTGTTCCGGGCTTGGGTTTGACCGCTTGCCTTTCACTTGGCTCACCAAGGAGGTGACCACCGTAGTCAACTCAGCTATGTGGCTCTCTTGTCTTTCTCTGGTTTCTTTTATTGCCTCCAACTCGGCCATCATAGCGTTGAGTATTCTTTCGTGGTTCTTTTGTTCTAATTGAAGTTGGGCTTTCGTGTCTAGCAGTTCCTGTCCCAACTGTTCATCCTTGCCCATTGCCGCTGCCCCTTCCGCTTGTATAGTTTGGTGGAGGTGTGATGTAACCTGTTCATGTCGGGTTTGACGGCTATCTTGTCCCTCCATCCTCCCACCAACCCTGTTGAGCGCGTCTTGCATCCCCTTTGTTGCTGCTTCCACCTGTACCATGCTGGTATCTATTTGTTCCAGCTCCGTTCCTATGTATCTTGCGCCCGTCCTGATCTCATTTTTGACTTTGGGCAGTTCTCGTACCAAATGTTGGATTTGGGGTGGAAGGGACTGGAATGCTAGGTGTTCCTGGTCGATACTCTGGACTAGGTTGTCCTCATAGACGTGTAGACTTCGGTAGATGCGGTCAAGTGGTCTGGACATTTCAGGAGCTCATAGCGGTTCTGCTGGTGCTTGAGACTGTTGAGACTGGGACCGTCTCATCGCTGCTGGCTTGAAGAGTCCGGGTGGCAGCCCGGGAGATATTCTGGTATCGGTGGATCTAGCGATCCTTGTGTCTTGTGATGCCATCGTTGGAGCTTTGGACTCAGACAGTTCGTCTGCCTCAATAGCATCTGGTCCTGCTCCCTTGCGGTTAGACCTCGACATTTTTGAAGTAGGAAAGTGTTTCTTATCCTTCTGGTGATAAAATGACTTTTGATTGAGTTCTGATTCGTATTTGTGATCGATATCGCTCATTTAGTCTCTGTAACGTAGAGAGTACACTATACGGTTATCGGGGTAGTACTATTCTAAGAGCAAGCGGATATACTAGGCCCGACCGTTGGTAATTTCGGAGAATACCTCTGGGGAGATGAGACTCAAGATAAAAGTATAATAGGTAGAACAATATTTGTTAACGTGTGTATATTGTTAAGGTCTCTTCTCCTTTGCTTGATGATGGATAGCAGCTACGAAGACACCTCAATATTTATATTCCGCGTCTGGGTGTTCGCGGGCTAAATAATCTTTTCCTATGACTAAGTATCTCTTGTCCACCTAGCTCGACTTCTTTGAAGTGTGAGCCCGCCTTGACCCTGAACGTCTGTTATCTCTCTACTCTCATTTCCGGAACTTATTGCCACGTATGCCTCTCTCATGGGGATGGTGTGGTGCCCATCCGCCTAGATGGCTATACGAACATGTATCCGTTGCTAAAATAGATTTACGAATAATCTCCATGTCTTCGCATGTCAGACAATTATTCGCTAGGAAAGAAGATCGCCAATCCTCATATTGTTGGCTCCGTTTTGACCTGGTCTGCCGGAGGCTTTCCTTAGACTTATACGGCATTACGCGACTGTTTCCTATCGATCGAAGCAATGGTTGCGACTATAGTTATCAGTCTCGTGCCAACAATCCCTTTGGGAGTTCCCCGACTCCCTTTTCGATCATAGTGCATTCCTACTGGTTACTGGGCGTCTTTCCAGACCAAGGCAGCCTAACTAAGGTACATACGTCCCGTGTGTTTGCAGCTACCTTTCGATACCCAATCTCGTAGTGGCTCTAACTCTATGCGATGTGGTCCGATTTGGATGCTTTCACCTGCATCAGGTGCTCTGAGGTCTCCTCTCATATATCCTGCCAACAGGAACCAGTGGGACGGACGGCCGCGACGTATAGGGTGTTGCAAGTAGGGTCTTCTTTACTGATGTCTTTGGTGAGGGGACGCAACTTTCCACACAGCGTATAATGCCCCACTGTCCCAACGTCGGGGCCGGAGTGGGGTGTTGCTAAGTCTTTTTTAGAGGTTTGTGCGCGAAGGTAGGGTAACTTGCCCCCCTTATCCTTGTGGGAGCTCTGTGCCTAACACGACTGTATCACACAACTAATCGTTGAAAAAATACCAACTCACAATGCCATGGAAATCAATAATCTAGATATGTCTTAAGGACTCGAAGTAAAAATGTGCTTCCTCAATCCAGACCCAGAGGACTACTCATACTTTGATGAAGAAGATATTCACAAACAGGCTAGCCTACGAGACGAGATAACAATGCTGTCTAGTGCCATGATTGCAGCAATACAAATGCAGACCATGAATGACCAATGCCTGGACAGAATAAGAGCGGCAGGAAAAGAGAATGACAGTTGGACGGCACGCAAAGGGGAGTTAAGTCAGTTAAAGGAAAGACAGGAAACAATACCGAATTCAGATCAGTCTTGTGGAAGGAAAAATGCGGACGACAAACCGGCTCAGAGTAAAAAGACTACAACAAGATGCGACAATCCCATCAAAATGGTCCAGAATCGCAGTAGGACATCACATTTATGCCTTAAAGGATGGTACCCTACCAGCCCAAAGACAGATGTTAGTGGATACCGGAATTGCAATAGGACTGCGTAGAGGAACATACTGAAGGCTGGCAGGAAGAAGTGGCATTGCAAGCCCACACGGAATAGCAGTAGGCGGTGGAGTAATAGATGCGGATTACACCGGCAAATAAAGCTAATTTTACGGAACCATGGGAATACCAGTTACGAATTAAAGCCAGGCGACGGTATCGCCCAACTAATCGTGGAAAAAATACAAACAGACGATGCTATAGAAATCGATAATCAGGAAGAGACAGTAAGGGGAACTGGGGGAGTCGGCTCGAGCGACCTCGCTCCCAAACGGCTAATTACCTGTGAAGAACTCAACGTCAAAATGTGTTTCCTAAATCCAGACCCTCAGGAAAACTCATACTTTGATGAAGAAGATATTCACACACAGGCTCGCCTACGGGACGAGGGGACAATGCTGTGCAGTGCCATGATTGCAGCAATACAAATGTAGCCCAGGGACAACTCATTCCTGGACAAAGTAAGAGTGGCAGGAAAGGAGGACGACACTTGGATGGCACGCAAAGGTGAGTTAAGTCAGTTAAAGGAAAAGCGGGAAACACTACCGAAGCACGGGGAACTGGAAGATGGACTACTATATTAAAAGAGTAGGCTATTCATTCCTTCAAAAGAAGAACTCTTAACCGAGATCGCCAACGGATGTCACGACTCCAAAGTAGCCGGACACTTCAGGCAAAAAAAGAACTATCAAATTCGTTACAAGGAACTTCCATTGGGAAAAACTCAGTGAATGGATCAACGTCCATGTGCGATAGTGCGACGAATGTCAACATAATAAATCTCCACAACATGCGAAGTATGGCTTACTCCAACCATTGGAAGTACCCTTCCGATCATGGACCTCGATCTCAGTGGAATACATAACCCAATTACCCGAGTCCCAAGGACAAACCCAGATCATGATAGTAGTAGATCGTTTTACCAAAATGACCCATTTAATTGCCTTAGCGACAAATACGACCGCAAAAGAGGTCGCGGATACCTTCTGTAACCAAGTTTGGAAACATGAGGGACTCCCCTCCGAAATCGTCACGGGCATGGACCCAAAGTTTTCGGGCGAATTTTGGGAATCATTGTGCAAAGCATTAGGAATTAAGCTGCGAATGTCAATGGCATATCACCCACAAAGGGACGGACAAACCGAAAGAACCAACCAAGTGCTGGAAGGTTACCTTCGTAACTTGAGCAACTATGACCAAAACGACTGGTATCAATTGCTACCGTTGGCCGAATACGCCTACAATAATTCCAAAGCAAGTGCACATACCCTAACCCCCTTTTTCGCCAATTACGGATTCCATCCACAGACGGAATGGATGAAGGAGAGAGAGGCCCAAATCCGAGGACCCACAATGTGTACTCACTGGATGACAATGGTGTAGGAGAACGCAAGGGCAACCCTCGAGCAGACAAGTGAGGCCATGAAAAACTAGTACGACCGGAAAGCAACACCACAAGCCGATACTGAGAGAGGTGACTTGGTAATGATGAAGGCAAAAAACATTAAGAGCAAACGACCAACCAGGAAGTTCACCCCACGATTGTACGGCCCATTTAAAGTCTTAGAAAAAAAGAGGCAATAGGGTCTTGAAACTCGATATCCCGGCCCGCTGGAAAATCCACCCAGTATTTCACGTCTCGCTCCTCGAACCCTATAAAGTCTCTGACCGACCCAACCGAGAACAACCTCCACGAGAACCTGGGGACGTTGAAGGTGATCTAGAATGGGAGGTTGAAAGAATCGTTAAAAGTGAGATAATCACCTACACGAGAAAGGTCACAAGGGTAAACAAGGAGTTCAAAGAACTCCGATACTTTGTAAAATGGGCAGGATGCTCAGAGGATGAAAATACCTGGGAAAGACCCGAGGGGTTGGAAAACGCGAGGGAAAAGGTGGAAAAATTTCATAGGGAAAACCCTGAGATGCCGGGGCCGAACTTAGATAAGTAGTATGAGAAAGGTTTTCCACAAGTGGACAAGCAAACGCTTCTGGTTTTTACCCCTACCATACGGAGCTCATAAAGGACAAAAGAATGTATTATAGTTAGACAAAAAGTATTCGGGACGAAACTTAAGAGGTGGGAGCTCTCACTAAGCACAGAGCTCCCAGAAGGATCAGGGGGTCAAGTTAGCCTACCTTCGCGCACGAACCTCTAAATAAGAGTGAGCAACACCCCCCTCCAGCCCCGACGTTGGGACAGTAGGGCACCATAAGTCGCCGGGGAAGTTGCGTCCCTTCACCAAAGACATGAGTGAAGAAGACCCTACTCACAACACGGTATATGTCGCCGCCATCCGTCCGACCGGTTCTTATTCGCAGGTTCTCTGAGAGGAAACCTCAGAGCATCTCATGCAAGTGAAGGCATCTCGATCGGGCAACACCGCAAAGAGTTATAACCACCACAAGATTGGGTATCGGAGAGTGGATATAAACTCACGGGACGTATCTACCTTATTTAGGCTTCCTTGGTCTGGAAAGACGCCCAGGAACCAGCAGGAATGCACTATGCTCGGAAAGGGAGTTGGGAACTCCCAAATGGGGAGTTGCCAAGAGACCGACAACTATTGTCGTACCTATTGCTTCCATCGATAGGAAACAGTCGGCAGATGCCGGTTAAGATCAAGGAATGCCTCCTGCAGACCAATCGAAAGGGAGCCAACAATATGAGGATTAGCAATCTTCTATTCCAGCGAATAATTGTATGACATGCGAACGCATGGAGATTATTCGTAAATCTATTTAGCAACGGATACATGTTCGTATAGCCATCTAGGTGGACGGGCACCACACCATCCCCATGAGAGAGCCATACGTGGCAATAAGTTGCGCAAACGAGAGTAGAAAGATGACGGATGTTCAGGGTCAAGTCGGGCTCCCACTTCAACCAAGTCGAGCCAGGTGAAAGAAACATACTTAGTTATAGGAAGAGATTATGTAGCCCACGAACACCCAGACGTGGAATATAAATATCGTGGTGTTTTCGTAGCTGCTATTATCATCAAGCAACGGAGAAGAGACCTTAATAATATATACACGTTAAACAAATATTTATCGTTTCACCTACCTTGCCATTCTCTCTTAAGATTTTTCGTCTCCCAAGACGTATTCTCCAAATTACGAACGATCGGGCCTAGGATATTCGCTTGTTCTTAGAATATTACTACCCCCAATAAAATCTGGTTCCGGTATGTCATAGCGAATTATCCTACTTGTGATTCCTTCAATGTGGAAAAGGCGTATTTAATACAGTCCGCCTCGTCCTGCCACTGGTATGGGTTTCGATTGAACAAAGCCTTGCAGGTAGTTAGCCAGAACCGGACACCTTGGTGTTTGGCATGTTCGTATTCTGATAGGGGTTGAGTTGCACGTTTCGTGATTTCTCCAATGGCCTGTCCCAAGGCCCTGGAGACAGGTATTTCGTCCTCCATAGCTTCTCCGGGTTTTGCCTCATCAGTTTTTTCCTTTGCTGCTGGCTTCTTGGTTCGTTTGTCGGGTCTCTCGTCCCGCCTTCCTCGTCTCTCATCGTCACTTCCTTCTCCTTCACTATCTCCAGGATCAGTGGTTCCTCCTGCGGCCCCATGCATTGTAGGAGGTGGTCGTCCTCGATCTCCTCCTCCGGTTCCTCCGGCACTTCCTGCCGGAGTTGGGTTTGAACACTTGCGTTTCACTTGGCCCATCAAGGAAGTAACCGCTTGTGTCAACTCGGCTATCTGGCTTTCCTGCCTTTCTCTGGCTTCTTAATTGGCTTCTAATTCGGCCATCATAGCATTTAGTATCCTTTAGTGATTTCGTAGTTAGCGTCGATGTTGGGCTTTCGTGTCTAGGAGTTCCTGTCCCAACTGTTCATCCCTGCCCCTTGCCGCCGCTCCTTCCGCTTGTATGGTTTGGTGGAAGTGTGATGTGACCTGCTGGGGCTGGGTCTGACGGCTGTCTTGTCCATCCATCCTCCCAGTGACCGTTTTGAGCGCTTCCTGGAGCCCATTCGTTGCCCCTTCCCCCTGTACCATGCTTGTGTCTATTTGTTCTGGTTCCGTTTCTTTGTATTTGGCACCCGTGATTATTTCTCTTTTGACTTTGCGCAGTTCCCTTACCAAATGTTGGATTTGGGGTGGAAGGGACTGGAATGCTAAGTGTTCCTGGTCGATGATTTGGGCCAGATTGTCCACGTACAGGTGTAGACCTGGGTTGCTGTGGTCAAGGGGTCTTGACATTTCAGGAGATATTAGTGGTTGTGCTGGTGTCTGAGACTGTTGTGACTGGGACAGTCTCATTGCGGCTCGATGGCGGAGCTCGTGTGGCAGAGCGGGAGATATTCTAGTATCACATCAGCAAAAACATACCTTGCGTCAGGCACACCGCTGTTGCGTCAGGATACCAGGTACAGTAACTTTGCGCCCTTAACGTTAGGTGCACCCAGAGCTGGGTTGCCGCCTTCGC
>Ga0307507_10001357_pt1 | contig 54825 bp, 39 predicted proteins | sample 7_EM_MG_FD_207223 | JGI IMG/M metagenome (GOLD analysis project Ga0307507, IMG submission 207223) | Populus trichocarpa ectomycorrhiza microbial communities from riparian zone in the Pacific Northwest, United States - 7_EM | ecosystem: Host-associated > Plants > Roots > Unclassified | place... | reverse complement strand
TCTCTATTGGTGTTTGCCTGGGCGTTCGCGTGCTTGTCTAACTAAGGAAAGAGAGAGGTGGCTTATATGCAGGAAACTCTGCATGCCAAGCTATCTACAAACATAGGTGTTTAGTGCGTACTCAAACACTCTCCTGACTGCTAAACTGCCCTATACTAATGCCCTCATCTACACCGGTAGACTTCTTCTGCAGTGGCATTATTGGTCTGGAACTATTTTTCACGTGTTAGTACTGTAGTACAAGTACTCGTATTAGACAAAAAGGAGGGGATGTTCTGCCGGTATTTTACAATATGGCTGAACCAGTGATGACTCAGCACCCCCCCTAAGACTTTGGTCAAGTGGCTTTAAGCTATCTGGCCCCACAGCAGGTCTCTCTCCCAACCTGTCTTCTCCAAATCTCTAGCGTACATCCTCTCCCGGTCTGCAACCTACGCTCTCTCGATCTCCAACACAGATCCCTACTTGAATATTCTTCTTTGTATAGAGGAATCTACGCAAAACTGTACCTTTCAAATTGCCCGGTATTGCTTGAACTGAAGTTATTTGACAACTACAATAGTCACATATCTCCTATAACCCTCCAGAAAACACAGAAATAGTATGTTCACCCGATTGATTTTGATAAGATTTCCCGGTTCGATGGTCTGCACTGCGCATTTTTTTTAGGATTACTGAGACTGTAGCTGGTTTAGTAGAGGTAGAAGGTTGTGATTTCTGCCAAAAGACAGCATGCGTGATACACCTCTTGCGTGGGCTGCGGGGAATGGGCACGCAGAAGTGGTAAAAATACTACTCGCCCGTGGCGACATCGACCCCAACAAGTCAGGTGAGGACGGCCAAACACCATTGTTGTGGGCTGCACGGAAAGGGCACGGGGAAGTGGTGAAATTACTACTCGGTCGAGACGACGTCGACCCTAATAAATCAAATGAGGATGGTCGAACACCACTCAGTAGGGCTGCCTACAAGGGGCACGAGGAAGTGGTGAAATTACTACTTGAACGGGACGACGTCGACCCTAACAAGCCAGATAGAGAGGGCCAGTCAGAGGGTCAGACACCACTCTGGTGGGCTGCTGAGAAGGGGCACGAGGGAGTGGTGCGAGCACTGCTTGGACGGAATGACATCAACCCTGATAAGCCAAATGGGTACAGCGAAACACCATTCTCGCAGGCTGCTAGAAATGGGCACTTGGGGGTGGTCAAAATATTACTCGGACGGGATGACGTCAACCCCGACAAGCCAGATCGGTTTGGCCGAACACCGCTCTGGTTGGCTGCTTGGAGTGCGCATGAGGGAGTGTTAAAGGTACTCCTTGAGCGGGGTGATGTCAACCCCGACCAGCCAGATGAGGACGGCCAAACACCACTCTCGCAAGCTGCTCTCTGTGGGCACGAGGGAGTGGTGAAATTACTACTCGGACGGTGCGAGGTCGATCCCAACAAACCTAGTGATTGGTTTGGCAAAACACCACTCTCGCACGCTGCTTACCTTGGACACGAAGGAGTGGTGAAAGTGCTTCTCGAACGGGACGACGTCGACCCCAACGAGCTAGATGATGAGGGCCGAACACCACTCTCGTGGGCTGCCCAGAAGGGGCGTGAGGGAGTGGTGAAAGTACTGCTCGGACGGGACGACGTCGACCCCGACGAGTTAGATGAGGAGGGCCAAACACCACTCTCGTGGGCTGCCCAGGAGGGGCATGAGGGAGTGGTGAAAATACTACTCGGGCCTGGCGGCGTCGGCCCCGGTAAGCCGGATAAATACGGCCAAACACCACTCTGGTGGGCTACTACAATGGGCCACGCGGCAGTGGTAGCTCTACTACAGCCTCTAAATGTTTCCATTAACGGCACCGCCTGAGCTTCAAGACGCTCTTACCTAGCCCAACCTCCTTCTACCCCTTAAAAGACCACCTTATGGTAACTTCCCTCTCCTCCTTCTAGAGCCAGCCTGCTACAAAAGCACCGCTTAGATCCTCTCTTTTTTTTCTTGGCAGAAGGAAATCACATGCAATTGGAATCACACCCATCACCTGCTCGTCCAATTTTCTACCCGGATTTTTCTTATGGAGTCAAGCGAGGATTTGTGAGCTTCTATTTGAAACCTAGAGTTTAGCGTGAGTAGAGGGCCAGTTCTACCATATTCAGATAAGCTGGTGTAATTTGAAATTTCTACCGTACTCGCCTTCAATGTCGCTTTTCGGCTGCTGATCACTTCTTTTTTGTTTTTATTTTCCTAAGCTTGTAATTTCCCTTTCCCTCCTCTTTAAAGTACAGACGCGACGGTTGTTTAGATATAGAGGGGAAATATACAATACAAGTATTTCTGACTCCCGTACAAAACTACAAAAAACAACTTGTTAACCAAATAATCATCGGTTTCCAGTATGGGCATGGTTTAACAAAGGTCATACTTACCTGGAACATCCTCCAAGTTTGAGCCCAAAGGTAAGATTGGAAGGCTGTCCGCACTTTTCAGTTTTCCCCATCAAGGAAGATTAATACAGTAAGATGTCTTTTACCTGAAATTAACTTCAATCCCACAAGCACCATATAAACTCTAAATACTCTCCACAGAGCCAAACCCTTCTTCACCGTCTTAGATGTCGATCATCTACCGGTACCTAGGTTGCGGTTTCGGAGGGCAGTACTCGAGTACGGTACTCAGCCTTGGCTACCGGTAGTACGGTATACACGTGTACAACCACCAGACAGGGGTTTCAGTGATAGCGCAATCCCGCACATTGTCTGCTCACCTAACTGGAATTAACATTGTCTATGAAGCGTTCAGACAGTACCTGTATTCCCTCGTCAGAGTTATGATACAAGGAACTTGAAGAAATCTTCACAGTAGAGGTTTTGCAGAGTATCTCTCTCCAAATTGCTGGGATTTATAGGCATAGCTATTAATTCATACCTATTCTTACATTCATGAACCTCATCATTACTCTGGGCAACGGCTGCCCTCATTGCCATGGTAATCATTGTCATTACCTCGGCTTCATTTCCCTTCTAAATCTCCTCTGAGATCGTTCGCCTAATTTAATATCATTCTGCTCGTTCTGGAAGATCTTTTGTAGGTACCAAATTCCGAATACACTATGAGAACATCAGTACAATGCTGTATTAGTAGTGTACTTGTATACGTACCGGTACTCAAGGTGAGATTAAGTCCTGAGCTAACTAGCGTAGCCTAATACAGGGATTTAAAGGACCGTGCTATGACCGTTCCATGCTAAATTTCAGGGTTAGTTTCCCAGATCATGTGAGAGTCAACTGGGTGGATTTAGCAAATCAGTGCGAAAACAAGTTTATCACTAGTGATGTAACTGTGGTGAGTGAGATGACAAGCCCACACACACACAGACCGTTCCAGTGAGAATTTCCTAAGATAGAGATTTCACTGTGGCGGATGGCTTGGTATCAACTCATACGAACTGTGAGAGGGTATTTGTGTACTGGTCTATACAGATTATAACACGGTGCTATGCAACACTGTTTAACACATTGTGCTACTCTGATCAAAATATAAACACATGGCCTAGTGGCGTTACCATGGTGAATCAGCCCGTTGCCTCTAGCTACAGCATGATCGTCACTTTGCATGGTATTGCTAAACCCCTCTAATCCCCCCCAACACTCAACCATCGCGATAGCCACATTCTTTGTTTGCTGCTTTACCGCGAAACACACATGAGGTTAAGAACATTTCATAGGTACCAGTAGTCTGTGTCTTCGGCAGATTTAGTTAATAGTCCTCATAGTTGTGGTTATGATTGTGGTCGCCAGTGTGGTTATCACGATCACGATTATTGAGTTTTGCATGGGATCGTCCAGCTGTCATTCGCGCGACAGCCACGACAGCAGCCTCACTTGCGGCTTAAAACACTGCCCTGTCGTAACTGCTGTCTTACCCTTCCTTCTGAGGTCGGTTTAAGCTTGGGTTTTTCCCTCTGGGGGGAAATCATAAGCAATGGGGGTGCGTGTCTATGGCATACCCCTCCGTCTACATTTTTCTTATGTGGTTAAGTTAGGACTTGTGAGCTTCTGTTTATGGTGGAGTTTAGCATTAGAGGAAGGCTATTTGATTATACGGAGATCAACCGGTGTGGCTCGAAATTCCCATCTTATTTGTTGTTATTTGTTTGTTTTTTTGGCTGTTCATTTTCTACAACTTAGACTGTTGCTTCCTTTCCCTGTCTCTCAAGCGCAGACTCGTCGGCTGTTTAGTTATTAATAACGGTGCACTGTTGGAGGGAAAAATATACTGCGCCGTGCAGCCATTTCCGGCAACCATGCCAAGCGACAGGGGCTGAAGACGGGGAGAAGGGTTCAGGCTCGCACTAAAACACGTGATCTGATAGTTGTACAGTAGGGGAAAGCAAAGCTTGGCGTGGCCACTTTGCAGAGCCGCACCCGAACCACCATGAACTGTACCCCGCCCTGGCAGTCGAGATACGGTCATTGAATCTCAATACCACAGTGCCCCTTCAAGAGGGACATTGCTAGCCTATCGCTAAGGACTTATTGTCGCGGACAAGGAGACTTTTATTGTCCAGTTACTCCAGTTTACCTTCATGAGTGCCTCCAGGCTCACCACGAGTACTCTGGCACAGCTTACGCGATAATTGCAAAAATCGGCCTACGTATCCGGATTCGCAACTGGTCAAGCCAGTCCCTCTCCCTCTCTCTAACGCGTGCCCTTTCTCCATCTCCAACACGCCCTCCCTCTCGACCGCTAACACGTACAATCTCTTAGATATTCTTCTCTGTATTAGGAAAACCACGCAAAGGGGGGCCCTTCAGATTGCGCGGAATTGCCTACCGGTACGCTAAGGGCTACAATAACCACATATCTACTAAAACCATCTCGGAAGCGCAGAAGCCGTATGATAAGCTTTCCCAGTTCATCGATTTACACTACGCTCTATCTTCGAGGTTGCTAAGATTGCAGTGGTTTGGTAGGGGTGGAAGGTGGTGATGTGATATCAACCAAAAAGGAGCATGCCTAGTGCACCACTTGGGGAGGCTGCTTGCAATGGGCACGAGGAAGTAGTGAAAGTACTACTCGGCCGGGACGACATCGACCCCAATAAGCCAGATCACTTTGGCCGAACACCGCTCTGGTTGGCTGCTTCGAATGCGCATGAGGGAGTGGTGAAGGTACTCCTCGAGCGTGGCGATGTCAACCCCGACAAGCCAGATGAGGACGGCCAAACACCGCTCTCGCAGGCTGCTTTCTATGGCCATGAGGGAGTGGTGAATTACTCCTCGGACGGGGGGATGTCAATCCCGACCAATCAGATGTGTACAGCCGGACACCACTCTGGTGGGCTGCCCGCAAGGGGCGCGAGGGAGTGGTGAAAATACTCCTCGGGCGTAGCGGCGTCAGCCCCGGTAAGCCGGATAAGTACGGCCTAACACCACTCTTGTGGGCTACTACAAATGCTACGCGGGGTGATAGCCCTACTACAGTCTCCAAATGTTTCCACCAACAACACTGCCTGAGCCTGAGGAGGTATTCCCTCTTTACCGCCTTCAGATATTGTACTGACAGCCTATGTGCCGTTCTCGCAATGACCGCGACTGCTCCATAAACCTGTTCGTTGCTGCCACTTCCTTCCTGCTCTTACCCCGTCTAACCTTCTTCTACCCCTTAAGGGGGCACCTTATGCTAACTTCCCTCCTCTCCTTCCAGAGCCGGCCTACTACTAAAACACCGCTTAAATCCTCTTTTTTTTCTTAGCGGAAGGAAATCACATGCAATGCGAATCACACACCCACCACCTACTCGTCCAATTCTCTACCCGGATTTTTCTTATGGAGTCAAGTGAGGATTTGTGAGCTTCCATTTAAAATCTAGAGTTTAGTGTTAGTGGAGGGCTATTTCTACTGTATTCAGATAAACTGGTGTAGTTTAAAATTTCCACCGTATTCGCCTTCAATGTTTCTTTTCGGTTGTTGATCTCTTTTTTTCTTTTTTTCCTAAGCTTGTAGTTTCCCCTTCCCTCTCTTCTAAAGTGCAGATGCGAGAATTTAGATATAAGGGGGAAAATATAGGGTGCAAGTATTTTTTAACTCCTATATAAAACGACAAAAGAGCAAGTTGTTAACCAAGTGGTAATTGGTTTCCACTCTGGGCATGGTTTAATAAAGGGCATACTTACTTAGAACACCCCCCAGGTATGAGCCTAAAGGTGAGATTGGAAGGCTGTCCGCACTTTTCAGCATTGTCCATCAAAGGAAATTAATACGAGAGAAGTCTTTTAGCTGCAAGATTAACTCCAATCCCACAAGCGCCGTATAAACTCCAAATACTCTCCACGCAGCCAAACCCTTCATGGCCTTAGATGTCGATCACCTATAATACCTGGGCAGCGGTTTCGGCGAGCATTACTCAGCCTCCGCTGTGATACTTTGTCCAATATGCGAACACCTAACTTGACCTCCTGAACACACCATGGAGGTTGCTGCACAGGGCTCAACTGCTGATGTTGTGACCCCCACTCCCCCCCGTGACAACTGCCTGGCTCGAATGCCCCATCCATATCTGCCATAGTAACTAACTTACTGTACGTTCATCACGGGGTTTTAGAGCATATCCCGCATTCTACCTTAATTTGATAGGAGCAATTGAAAGGGCCGCGGTGTTGCGCAATATCGACTTGCGAGTAACTTGAGGTACTATACCCCATTATCCCCGGGTCGTATTTTGCAGGCTAAAATTCCCTCTCTTCTCATAGCATTCTGTCCATGCTCAGGTCGGGGGTCACAAGCCTATTAGATCTCCCGAGCCAGGCAGGAAAAACCTAGCATTTTCCTGAGATAGTAGTGTTCGAGTATCACTATACCTTACCGGATTACGACTAACTGATGCCATCAGAAAATTACACCCCTGAGGTACGATACCGCAAAATAGCATCCTAAGCTATAAAATCTGATCTCGGGTAATAGTGTCTTTTACTACAGGAGTTTGTGTTGCGGAAAATGGTGATAAATCAAGCTTCCTTACAACAAGCGGATTTTAGATGGCCGGTTTGTAGAGGGTACAGTGGATGATAGACAAAAGACTTAAATATGAGGCTTTGATAGCATGTGAGGAGGATTGTGCTTAGGAGGACTAGCGCTAAGCCAAGTTAGGTCCACGAGGCCCCCGCCCGTGATGCAAGGGGTTAATCATGTATTTAGAAAGCTTAAATTAGGTTTTCTTTTCCACTTCTGCAAGTTGTACGTAAACTACCTCCTAAATATTTATTAAGATCAAAGGTTTTTTTCATATCGACCCGGCTAATAGCTTCCGGTAGGTTTACTGCAAGTTATCATACTGTATTATAATATTAGGTTGGATTGTATCTAGGCAAAATTACTAATCGAACACTAATCTCAGACGAGTGACGGTCTGTGACGGACTTCTAGAACGACCAGGGATATGTAACCTAGTGACCTGCTTGGGGATAAAAAGCGGACAATTACAGCAGCTTCCATGAATAGACTGGAGTAAAGTTAAGGCTTTTTTTCGCACATACTGAACTAATTATACTAGGTTTGTTTGCATTCTGGATACGGTATGCCAGGGGTGTCGGCGGAGGATTTACCCTAACGCCTTAGTTAATTAGTTGAGTAGCAAATCTTGGATCCTGAGTTATCCTAGGGTCTGATAGGAGACTATTCCTTGGCATATTTTAGGGGCTCCCCGGATCACTGCTTAGGTTAATTAGCTCTGCGGGGCGGAATTTGGCTTTGACGAACATCTGGATGGTTAGAAAGATAGGGTAAATTATGGCAAAAGTAGAAGACTACCGTGACACAGCGCTGCAACATGTTGTACGAGCACTGTGCTGTACTTAGCGGTCGTGATGAATATCGGTTCCTATCTCCACAGAATCTGATACAAGGTAGGGGGAAGAGCTTTCCAGCTTGTGCTGGCATCGTGAAGGGCCCCGTTGTGCTATTTTGAGTTCAGCAATATGTTCGTTTATCGACAGACTCGTCCTAATGTCTTGCTGTGCTTGTAGATAGACCAAGCCAGCCGGTTTCACCGGAGGTGCCCTAAGGTACTCTTCCGTCGAGCTGCGAGATTTATTCTACCACAGAAATAGAACTTAGAGAGGTATGGCATTTACTACCGATACGGTAGGGGCAAAGGAGGTGTTTTGGGAACGAATTCTGGGGACATTGACTGGGCGGTGTTGAGGCATGAATGGGCCTTAGCAAAAAAATTCGCCCCCGTAGCCCCAGAAATTCCAGGAGCGGGCTGACTCCACCGCCCACTGTCTGCAATATCTTAAGCAGTGAAACACAGATAAAGTCTCTACTTTTTAATAATAGTATAGCCTCTTTGGATACTGCTTTTATATTAGTGTGTGAAACAATTGTACCATTGCGGGTGACCAGTCTCAAATCCAATGAATTACGGCGCTAGGACATTCAAAACCGCGGAGTCAAAAATGTATAATAGGGGAATGGCTCTTACAAACAGAAGAATTCAGAAGCTAGCACAGTAGTCGTGGGGAGTGGAATCCGATAATGCAACTTTGCTTTGCTATGGATATCCAAGAGTAGGCGCCCTGCTCAAACAGGGTGCAGGCGGGTGGGAAGGGATGCCGGGGAGAAACACCCCAGGCCTGTGAGGACCGGAAGAAGGTCATTGGTGGGTAGGGACTGTGGCCTTCCTATATTATGAAGATGCTGCAGACCTAGAGTCATTTGGCACCTATTTTTTCTCACTCCAAAAATATGAATTCTGCGGTGAGACGATCGTGTTTTGTGGCTTTTTTTAGCATGGGAAAAAGGTCAGGCGCCCCCCTAGAATAGGAAATAAACTCAGACATCTCGCGGCGCCGCGTCCGACTTACTCTTGATGGACAATACGGTAGTCTGGAGGGGGACATCGTGAAGAAATTTTCCGATGTTTCAGAAATGCACTACCCGAGAAGTACTACGGAGGTACAGAGTGCAAGTTTTGTAGGTTCCACAAATGCGGACTGCCACCCTCACCCCCTGTGTAACCTACAAAACTTACACGCTGTACCTCCGTAGCCCAGTGCAGTACCGTACTCGTACGGGCTCGGGGTAGGGGTAAAGTATTTGGGACTTAACGGGGATTTTGGGTGAGAGTGAATCAAAGTAGAGAGCGTCACAGCCCACGCGAACAGGCCCCAAGCGAACAACAAAACCCAAATAAGAAAGCTTCAAGTGTTTACTCGGATGGACGAACTGTGGCTACTGTGCTGACTGCCGTACCGCTCGTTTCCTCATACAAAAACCCACCAATCAGCATCTGTTCGGGTGGGGGGTTTGTTCGGGTGGGCTGTGACGCCCGCCATCAACGGTTAAGTGCGTGGGATCTACACTAAGAGCTCACAGAAATACCCAACTCGGTCCTCATCACAGTGACGGCGGCCCACTCAGAAGTGAAGGTTGAAAGTTCAAGAGGGAAGAAAAGTCCTTGGCAGCAAGAAGTTTGTGTCATTGCGCAACTTACTAGTATTCCCCACTCTCCTCTAGCGTTGCCTTGGGCATAGTTGCCAAGGCTTCGGAGTTCTAACATGTAACCTTGGTCTATGCAGGTAAGCGCCGTCGCTCTATGGTACTATACAATACTTGTACTTGTATTCTCCAAAATTTAACAAAGTAATTACTTGAGACAACTGGTTGCCCCAACACTTTACCGCTACCCCGAGTACGCACGTAGAAACAACGGTACTTTTGAAGCTACATCAAATTATCCCCTGACCGATACTTATCCAGGTTCTTATTAGTCTCGCTAAGTGTTGATACTATCCTGCAAGAAACCACAATGGCAAAAGCTCAGCGCAATGGCCAATGGCTTGCAGTTGGGGATGCTTATGGTGCAACGCTGGGTCGGATGAAGGGACCAAGTGGAGGGAGAAGGGCTTGGCATGGCCACTTTGATGATGTAGGTCTGTCTCACCTTAGAGTCCCTAGCGGTCGAGATAAGGTCCCCAGATCTCTCAATAGTAGCAATAGTCTTTCAATGGGGACATTGCTAGCCTGTTGTGGTAGTAGACAAGCAAGCTTCGACTATCCGGTTAATGACTTTACCCGGCAGGGGTACCTACGGGCTCATCCCGGGCCTTTTGGTAACTCGTTCGACAATTGCAGAAACCTACCCAAGCTATCTGACTTCGCAGCGGAGCGAGGCTCTCTCGGCCAGTACATCTCCCGATCTCCAACGCACATCCTTTCTTAGTCTCAAGCACGCTCACTCTCGAGCTCTAACACACAACCTTCAAGTTACTGGAATATTCTCCTTTATATACGGGAATCCACGCAAAACTGTACCTTTCAGATTGCGCCGCATTGCTTGAGCTGAAGTTATTTGACGACAACAATAGCCACATATCTACCAAAACTCTCTGAAAGGCACGAAAACAGTATGTTTACCCAACTGATTTTGATAAGATTTCCCTGTTTGATGGCCCACACTGTGCATTATCTTCGGGATTGCTGAGATTATAGCTGGTTTGGTAGCGGTGGAAAATTGTGAAATCAACCAAAAGACAGCATGGGTAATCCACCTCTCGAGTGGGCTGCATGGAATGGGCACGAGGGAGTGGTGGAAATACTACTCGGCCGCGACGACATCGACCCCAACAAGCCAGGTAAGGGCGGCCAAACACCACTATTATCGGCTTCTTGGAATGGACACGAGGGAGTGGTGAAATTACTACTCACCCGAGACGACGTCGACCCTAACAAGCGAGATCAGCGCCACCGAACACCGCTCTGGGGGGCTGCCCAAGAGGGGCACGAGGGGGTGGTGAAATTACTACTCGGACGGGACGATGTCATCTCCGACCAGCCAAATGAGGATGGCCGAACACCACTCAACAGTGCTGCCTGTGAAGGGCACGAGGGAGTGGTGAAATTACTGCTCGAACGAGACGATGTTGACCCCAACAAGCCAGACGAGGAGGGCCTAACACCGCTCAACAGTGCTGCCTTCAAGGGGAACGAGGGAGTAGTGAAATTACTGCTCGAACGGGACGGCGTTAACCCCAACAAGCCAGGTGTGAGTGGTCAAACACCACTCAACAGTGCTGTATTTATTGGGCACGATGGAGTGGTGAAGATATTACTCGAACGAAGTGATGTCAACCCCAACATAGTAGATAGGTATGGCAGAACACCACTCACGGGGGCAGCTGACAGGGGGTGGGGGGGAGTGGTGACACTACTACTCGGACGGGACAACGTCGACCCTAACATGCCAAATGAGTATGGCCGAACACCACTCAACAGTGCCGTCCGCAATGGGTACCCGGGAGTAGTGGAAATACTACTCAGGCGGGACGATGTCGACCTTGACAAGCCAGGTGAAGACGGCCAAACGCCGCTCACGTGGGCTGCCCGCCAGGGGAACGAAGGAGTGGTGAAATTGCTACTTGCGCGAAACGACATCAACCCTAACACGCCAGATAAGCACGGCCGTACGCCGCTGTTGTGGGCCGCTTGGCACGGGCACTCGGGAGTGGTGGAATTACTGCTCAGACAGGATAACGTCGACCCCGACGGGCCGGCCGGGAGCGACCAAACACCACTCAGCGGTGTTGCCTGCAATGGACGCACGGGAGTGGTAAAAATGCTACTCGGACGGGACGACGTCAACCCCAACAAACCAGATAAGGACGGCTATACACTACTCTGGTGGGCTGCCCGCCATGGAAACGAGGGAGCGGTGAAATTACTACTTGGGCGAGACGACCTCGACCCCGACAAGCCAGATAACCACGGCCGAACACCAATGCTGTGGGCTGCCTGCTTTGGGCACTCAGGAGTGGTGAAATTACTGCTCAGACAGGACAACGTCGGCCTTGACAAGCCAGCCGAGGACGGCCAAACGCCACTCTAGTGGGCTTCTCGCAATGGGCACGAGGGATCGGTGAGAATACTGCTCAGACGGGACGACGTCAACCCCGACAAGCCAAATAAGCACGGGGAAACGCCACTCAATTGTGCTGCCTGCGCTGGGCATTCGGGAGTAGTGAAATTGCTACTCGGACGGAACGGCGTCAACCCCAACAAGCCAGACAAGGGGGGCCGAACACCACTCTGGTGGGCCACTAAAAATGGCCACACGGGAGTGATAGCTCTGCTACAGCCACTGACATCTCCTATCCATAGCACGCCTAAGCCCGAAGAAGCACTTTCGTTATTACCACCCCCGAGCACTATACCGGTAACCTATGTGCCATTCCCGCCAGGGCCGCAATAGCTTTATAAACGTATTTGTCGCCACCACTACCTTCCTCCTCTCACCCCTCTCTAACTCCCTCCTCTAGCTTAAAACACTCCCTTGTGGTAATTTCGGTCTTACCTTTCCCTTCGGATTAAAGCCTGTCACAGAAACATAGTTTAAATCTTTTCCCTGGCGGGAAGAAATCCCATGCCACGGGAATGCCCATATCTATCACATATCCGTCCAATTCCCTATCCCAGTTTTTCATATAGAGCTAAGTCTGGAATTGTGAGCCCCTGTTTAAAAGATAGTATTTAGCGTTAGCGGGTAGCTATTTCTACTCTATTAAAATAACTAAAGCAAGTCTAACCTAAAATTTTCATCATATTTACTTTTATTGTTTTTTTTTTTGGCTTCAATGACCTTTACTACAATCTATTGTTTCCCCTTTTCTCCCCTCTACTCGAGTACAGTCTGGCACAACGGCTATTTAGATATAGAGGAAAAATATAGAGTTCAAGTATTTCTAACACCCATACATAAGTTAGTGGCATAAAGCTAGTTAACTAAGTATAATAGGTATGATGGTGATTGGTTTCCACTATGGACATGATTAAACGAGGATCACACCATCTAGAACGTTCTCCAGCTACGAGCTTAAAGGTGAGGTTAGAAGATTATCCGCACTTTTTGGTCTCGGTCGTCGGGCAAGCCAAAGCTCTAAGGATTCTTTTAGCAATACGTAGCTACCGCATTAACTCCAGTTCTACAAGCACTGCATAAACTCAAAAATCCGCCATGCAGTCAACTCTTCTGCATCGACTTAGACCCGCCTATCTGCATGGTGTGCCGTTTCGGAGAGCAGTGCTCAGCCCGCCCCGGTATACTTTCCCCGGTCCTCTCATACTCAACTAAGCCATCGGAATATGGACGTCCCTTTTGTGAACAAGCTTCTACGATTGTTACCGTAATCTCTGCCTCTCTAGTCACAAGTGAGTGAGTAGCTCAAATGCTCGATATCCCTACAATACTTGCCCATATCGCATTACAATAACTAGGTGTATAATGAGTTTTTCATCTATTCTACCTTAACTTGATAAGCGCGAATAAACGGACCCCCGCGCTGCGTAGTATGGATTTATAAGCGAGTTGAGATATCCCATCCTCCCAAAGCCTCCATTTGATGAAGCCTAAAGAAAACATCAAAGAAGGAAAGAACAAAAGTGCGATCGCGAAAGGCTCTAAGCGGGGTGGCGGAAGATGGAGGAACGGTGGACCAGTTGGCTACCCTCTCTCTAGCTGAAGACACGCCAGGAGATATATCTCTGTCTAGCTAACAACAACAAAACACTCCCGAAACCCAACGAACTCTAAAAGAAACACACTAAGCTGAAAAATCTGATCTCTAGCGGTCTCAAGCAATCTATAACCATCCTGATATCTCATGGTCCTCTATGATGCCTAAGGCCAATGCCCTACTAGTGTGCCAGCCCCCGTATGCCTAGTGGCATAGAGTATGAAGGAAACCATGGAACCAAGCACTCGATACCTAATACCCTATGTCAAGAGGCATCAGCAAAACCATGAAACTAATACCCTATGCTTAGTGGTATAAGAATCTGATGTGAAAACAACAACTCACTACTAAGTGCCTAATCGCCGCAAACCACAAAGCCACATGCCCTATAACCATATATCTCCTAGCCGAATAGCCGCATACCTGCATGTCCGCATATCTGCCTAGCCGCATGCCCTATCGGCAATCTAACACTTTTTGCCTACTCCAATTATTTTTTTCCCCCACCCAGAGCATTCTGCTCATGCCCAGGTCGGGCGTCGCAGGAAAATCTTCACATGTCCTCGGGCAGTAGTGTTTGAACAACACCTTACATTACCCCATTATACCAACCAGTACAGAACCGAAGGTGCGATACCTGAAAATTGTACTTACAACTATAAAATCTAATGCCGGCCAATAGTCCCTTTTACTACAGGAACTGATGCTACGGAAAGTTTCGAATGATTACTATCACTCTCTAAAAGTCTTCCTGGAACCGAGTTTGACTTTAGCCTAGGGGGGACCGTTCCTCGAAAACTCTTGCTAGGTAGCTGTAAGCTCCCTTTCAACAAGTGGATTTTAGATGACCGACCGGCAGAAATTGAAGGATGGCTAGAGTGGAAACCTAACCATGAGATTCCAGCAGCTTGTGAGGAGGATCCTGTGCAGGAGCAGGCTACTAAGGCGACAATTTAGACCCACGAGGCCCTTATCCATCCTACCGGGGGCTAATCGTGTATTTAAAGACTTAAATTAAATTTTCCCCTCTTACATCTTTACTGAGATCAAAGGGGTTTTTTTTTACATTGGCCTGGCTAATAATAGCCTCCGGCAGCTGTGCGGTGAGTTACCATACTGTACAGTACCATATTGTATCCTATGGTATCCTCTGTAAAATACCCATTCGACGCTGAAAATTTTGTTATTATGCTGAAAGATAGACTGCCAATTTTCTGAGGAGGTAAACAAGCACCCAGAAGCACTCGCGATGGCAGCCATACCGTATGTGCTGAGACCCTAACAAGCCTCACTATCTAAAAAGCTTTTGATCCCAACTTTTCGTAATATTCACGAAATGCCACTTTTTCTAATCCGGTGTTATAATATTAGACAAGCTTGTCACAACGATAGCGATCCTGAATGCTTGATTGTGAAATCCAATCCCCCTATTGAAGGGATACAGTACTACCGGTATTGTACCGGTATTATTGAGATTCGGGGGGAGTACTGTACAGTAGACCTTTTGGAAACCATGCGCCCGGCGGTAAACGCTTTCGGATAGACTAACTTACCATTGAAAAAGTGAAATCTTTGAAAAACAATCTACCTCGCAACAAACAAAATGTTTACACACTTTCACAAACACCTTTTTGTCCCCTAAACAACAAAAAAGAAATTGGGAGAAACGATAAAGCATAAAGGATTACTAGTGCTTGAACCCTGCTACTACCGTATTTTTCTAGAAAAACCCCCCAATGACCTGATAGCGATTTTGCAGTGATTCTTGGCACACAAAACATGTCACTTTTAAGCGATAGCGTGCCAGCGCACAGAAAGCCCTTATATATGAAAATACAAAAATTGACTGCATTTATTTGGTCTTTTTCACAAACTATTTCTATTTTTTATTTTTTATTTTTTTTCTCCACTATTTTATGACAGGCTGAAGAGGGTGGCAAAGGTTTTTCCTTTTGGATGGTATATTTCTCGGTCGATGGCATTCGAAAGGGTTTGCCGCAAAGCGCATGGTATCCAAGAGGTTTTCTCGTTTCCAGAGAGACCAGCAGGAATCCAGATAGGTACAGTACAGTACATGTTAGCGGATAGCTTGAACGGCTCCCAGAGCGTGGTTGCTTCTATGCGCATATCAGAAATATCTTGGAGAATCTTCTTTAGGATGCCCTCTCCCAGACCACTTTGCCGTAGCCGTTGCGCCCTCACCTAACCTCGTATGAAGATATAATATCTGATCATATTACCCCTCCTGGGAGTGATTCTTATGGTTGATCTTCTAAGTGACATTTCTTGATTTGATCCTGAATGTGCGTCTCTCAGTCACGAATATCCGAGTTCCTGGACACTTTTGAGGAATTTGCTTTAGCGAATTAAGGAGCTTAACCCAATGTTCTGCCCACATTTGTCTAAAGCGTCGCTACATATGGATGTAGGCTTGCGCTATTACCCCTGGCACCTCTTCCATTAGGCCCAAAACATATTTGAGAGGGGCGCGGGGCTCGCTGATGACCGCTCTTTTTAGGCGGCGAAGCTAAAGTAAAAACACACGCCGGGGATATCCCTTATTCTAGTCTGATCGTACAAGCTGTCTATTACCCATAAGATAACATCACAACCTATAAGCACTTGCCATTTTCCTCCTATACCTCGAGGCTCGTCCTTGTTATTTAATATTAGTCTTGCCGACCTCCGTCCAGAGCTCTATAGCAAAACAAGACTGCATCACCGGATTCATCCTCCTCACTACTGGCCTACCAGCCTCTAAACTCAGTTTGTAAGGGCCTTCCCTACATTTTCGGCCCGGTAGCCTTGAATGCCCTGGCGCTGTAACCTGGGCTCTAATGGTGGTAGCTACTTGAGACCGCTCATTAGCAATGGTACAGTTTGTCCGCACCTTAATGGCAGTGTTCTAGCAGCTGATATTATTACTAAAGATTTAGTGATATCCTGTGCTTTTGGCTACTTAGGACATTGTAGACAGTAGGCGGTGGGTCATTTCTCTACTGGAATTGCAGGAAGGGCCTAGATAAAGGTGAAGTATATTGTGGGACCTCCTGGCTGCCTCGATACCACTCGACCAATCCCCTCCGAACCTGTTCCCACAACGCCTGTTTTGCGCCTAGTGTACCGGTATCAAATGCTACCCCTCTCTTACATCTCTCCTGCGACACAGCACAAATGTCGCCTCGAGACTGACAACCACTCTGGAGCACCTTCTGTCGAATCGGGTAGTTTAGTGTATATTCGAACATATCGAGCCTTGTGAGTGAATCTGTCGAAACACCTACATACCCCTAGCCCAAAGCAGCACAGTAGAGTCCTTCATGAGCGTCGGCATAGGCTGGAAAGCTCTTTCTCCTACCTCGCACTAGATTTTGTGGAGATAAGGACCATGCTTTCAATATTCATTGCCACCACTAAGTACCTAAGTACATCACTACTGTTACCTTCCCCACAATCTCAAATTATATGGGCTATGATCTGTCGAGAGTACCTTGGGATTCTTATTCTTTCTGTACTGCCAGCAGGGTCCTATATATACACAAAACTCTCATACAGGAAAAACTCTTCTTCGTTCAAGACTTCGCTTCCATCACCTTCGCTTTCTTTCCGCTTCACACCCATAACCTTCTAACACATCTCGTCCCTTCATCCCTTGACTTCGTTTCAACTACTTACAGAGTTTTCCTTTCCGAACATTCCTGATACCCAGGTATTTTTCGCTATCATCATAGTGCGACACTACTTCGTTCCATCTTCCACCTAACCTTAGTCCAAAACCTTTAGCACTTCCTAGTGCGTTTCCTGAGTATACCCAAAACATCTCCGCTGCAGCTAACCTCTTGTCCAAAACACTATCGCCTCAACTCCTATGTTCCGCAACCCTTTCCAAAACCTAACTCTCCTAGTCCAAACATCCAGTGTCGTAGTAGGTGTCAGAGACATGGGGAACCTTCGTGAGAAATTTAACACACCCCCCCCACCCCTGTGATCACCGAGAAGTCAGCCAAAACGAAGTTCAGCTTTTCAGTTAACTAACTTATGTATTGATTCAAAGAGTTCTTTAATACGCCGATGAATAGTCTCCTATTGGAGTCTTGGATGGCTCAGGATCTGAAGTTTATCCCTATACCAACCTGGGTAGAAGACTAAACCCCCGGCGATGCTCTTAGCATATCGTATCTAGAATGTAAACTAAACCGTCATAATTAGCACAGTAGATCAAAAAGAACTTGATATACGCTTCGGTCTATCCATACCGGCTGCTAGAATTGACCACAATTATCTCCAAGCAGGTGACTCAGTTATGAACACTATTTCTATTGTTTTATCATCCCGTCACAGGTCATCACTCGTCTAAGTTTGAGGTTGGAATAGTAATTTTAGATAGTAGTGGGCCAATATAAAAAGACACCTCCGATCTCAACGATGGTGTTTCTAGGGTTACACATGACCCGCGACGGTGGAGAAGAAAAAAACCAAAATCAAGTTTTTAAATACACAATTGTCACCCACCATTGCGAATAAGTACCTCGTGGGGCTAGACTGGCTCCAAAATAGTGCCCTCCTGCACACGATGCTCTTCATATGCTACCAGAGCCTCATGTTTAAGACTTTTGGCCAACCAGTTTCTAATCTTGGCAGGCCCACAAGCCACAAGCCGCTTGCCGAATGGAAGCAAAATTCGTCGGCGCTTTCTGCTGTACAGGCTCCTGCGTGGGAGACACTATTCTGCGGCGTGGAATTTTGCGGCCGTAATTTACCGTATGCTCTCAGTTGGGTGCAATAGGGTAACGTATAGTATTATCTAGACACTATTATCCTAGGGTAAGGTAAGGCTTTCCTCCCTAGCTCGGCAAGCCTTCCAATGGGTCGGGGCTTCGTTGGGTTAACCCGGGTTCTTCGTTGGGTTGGGTTGGGTTCATTGGGTTGGGTGTACCTTCGGGCTAACCCGGGTTGGGTCGGGTTGGAAGGGGCCAAACCTGGGTTACCCAGCGAACCCAGCAATGGTTTTGTCTCTCGCTTCTGACCTTCATGATAATTTAAGTCACCACCCTTTTTTGTTCTTCCGCTTACCTTGCTTTTCTCTTTGCCCTTGAGTGTATACCAAACACGAGATCATGAGCTTTTGTTCTAATATCAGTAGTGTGGTTTCGAGCCCTCCGGCTATTCTACAAATACCCAGACTACACTCTGAGTCCCTGCCATATGACTTGGAAGAAGTAGAAGTCCCGGTCTCAGAACGCGTTTAATGCTAGCGAGGAAAGACTATGGTAACCTCTCTCCTTCTCGTTGTTTGATTCTCCTCTCTTTCTCGATCCCCTATACTTGTGGCAAGATTAAAGCTTTAGAACCAGCAAGAACTACTTCTGAACTAAGTCAATTTAAGTGTTCTGGACTTCCTGTTTGGTAGTAGTAACAGTGCCCAATTCGATTCTCTAGACGGGTCCGATCTCACTCCCAATGATCTTCCGGAGGAGCGATCAAAATGGAGAGAGCTCTGACCACTCAGAAAAGCTCACAACATCGCCTTACATACCCGGAAAACACCTGCACGAATCAAGCGGTTTAGAGAGCTTAGCGGTGGTGTTTTACTCAAGCACAACAATGCGACTTGGTGGAATTCCTAGAATAATCTACTTGAAACCCTTGACGAAAACTCGCCTCTGGAAGAGGATAGATTAGAGCGGCATGAATAGAAGTTATTAGCCAAAGTTCAAAAAATCCTATCATCCATTCTGTATTATAATACTAATTATACACTAATGCTAATATATATTTAATTTCTTTTCTTTTGTACACCAGCCCACTGGGTTTGTTGGGTTCGTTGGAACCCGGGCTTTCCTTCCTTGGGTTGGGTTAGGTTGGGTTGAACATTCTTTGGGCTTGCCAAGTTGGGTTGGGTTGGGTTGGCCCATTTTCGACCCGAGTTGACCCATTGGAAGGCTTGCTACTATCATACTTGCACATGGTGATGTCAACCCTGATGAGCTAGATAAGGACAGCCGAACACCACTCTGGTGGGCTGCTTCTAAAGGGCATGAGGGAGTACTACTTGCACGTGATGACGTCAACCCTGACAAGCCAGATGTGTGTGACCAAACACCACTATCCGAGGCTACCCTCAACGGGAACGAAGGAGTAGTGAAATTACTGCTCGGACAGGACGGCGCCAGCCCGCCAGGCGAGAAAAATCGGGTCGAACATTCTGGTGTGCTTCTGAGGGCCCATGCGGGGGCGACAACTCTTCCTCCCTCCTCTTACTTTCTTCCGTAGCTTAAAACATTGCTTCTAACAATTGCTAATTTATCTCACCTCCTCGAACAAGTCTGCCATAGAAACATAGTTTGAATTTGATTTTTCTTTTTGTACCCGGAGAAGGAAATGACAATTGGAACACACATATGTATCGCATGCCCGTCCCGCCATCATTCCAGATTTCCCTCAGATGTCAAGCCAGGATTTTTCTGAGCTTGTATTTGAGATCTAGATTTTAGCATTAGCCGGGAGTCTATCTCTACTGTATTGGTATAACCATGCGTGGCTTGAAACCCCAATCGTATTTTCTTTTATTGTTTTTTTTTCCGGCCATTCGTTTACTTTTTTTCCGATTTTATTGTTTCTCTTTTCCTCCTCTCTGAAGTGTAGAGGTGACGGTATTTTAGGTATAGAGAGAAAAAATATACAAAGTAAGGTATTATGGTCATCGGTTTCTACTATGGACATGGTTTAATGAAAGCCACGCTTATATGGAACATCCTCCGGGCGTCAGCTTAAATCTGAGGGGTGGCGTTAGAAAGCTATCTGCATTTTTAGTCTTGCCTACCAAGGGAAATCAACACCGCATGGTGCATCTACTGTATATCGTAACTCCAAAAACTCTCTGTGGAGCCAAACCCTTCAGCATCCTCTTAGATGCTAACCGCCTACATGACGTGCTACCCTCTCAGAGACCAGCGCCCAGCCTACGTTAGCATACGTGCTCCAATCCGCCCACACCAAACTTGGTCCCCTAAATACTCTACGGAGGTCGTAGTCTCTGCTTATTTTTGGAACAAATGCGTGGCCCAAACGCTCAGTAGCTCTCGTGCATACAGTGATTGGGTGCATAAGAAGTTTTTCCAGTATGTCTGATATTCTACCTTGATTTGATCAGAGTGATTAAACAAACTATAGCGCTGCCACTTACCAGCGAGTTGGTCTTTTGCCTATTATACTACAATTTTTTTCTTCTTCTCATGACATTCTTTTATGCTTAGATCGGGGGCTAAAAACTCATATCATCTCCCGAGCCAGGGAGGAAAGCCTTGCCCTACCTTAGGACAGTAGCGTTTAGATAATACTATACGTTACCCTATTGCACCTAACTCAGAGTATGATATATGGTAAATTACGGCCGCAAAATTCCACGCCGCAGAATAGCGCCCCCCACCCCAGGAGCCTGTGCCGCAGAAAGTGCTGACGAATTTTACTTCCATTTAGCAAGCGGGTTGTGTCGTTGGCCGCCAAGATTAGAACCAAGATTAAAAACAGGTTGGCCAAAAGGCTTAAAAATGAGGTTCTGGTAGCATGAAGAGGATTGTGCGCAGGAGGGCACTACTGAGGAGCCAGGTTTGCCCCTTGAGGTTCTTATTCGCCATACTGGATGATAATTGTGTATTTAAAAACCTGAATTTGGTTTTCTTCTCCACCACCGGTGGTAATGTGTACCCCTAGGAATATCATCGTGGAGATCGAAGGGGTCTTTTTGTATTTGCCCACTAATGGCTTCTGGTAGGTTAACGGTATGTTGCTGTACTGTATTATATTAAACGGTATTTTATGCTATCTAAAATTACTATTCCAACCACAAACCTAGACGAGTGATCATCAGTGGCGAGATAATAAAACAATAGATGGAGTGGTGATAACTTAGTTGCCTACTTGGAGATAATAGTGGCCAATCGTAGCAGTCGGTATGAATAGACTGAAGCGTATATCAAGTTTTTTGACCTACTGTACTAAATTCGCTCATAAGTCTTGATATGTTGGAATGTACACTAAACTACCCAATTCCACAGGAAGTGCTCTAAGGTGTTGGCTACTCGTGGGGCGGGATTTGTGAAGTGCCACAGGACAGAGGATAGGTGTAGTGTTTGATACTAATACCGGTATACTAGATACGAGGTGTGTTTTGTGGGAATAAATTCGGCGGGGGGGGGGGAGGGTGATTGAGCGGTGTCAGCGCACCCACGAGGTCCCACAATGCACTGCTCCTTTCTCTAGCCCTGCAATTCCGGTGGCAGGCGGACCTATTACCTACTAGTTACAATATCCTAAGTAGCGAAATACACGAGATGTCAGTAAGGCGTTAAGTAATAATATCAGCCCTTGGAACAGCGATTAGGACGTGGAACAACTGTATCAATGCTCATGACGGGTCTCAAGCTGCGACCGGCTATCGCTACTAGAACTCAGGTTACAGCACCAGGTAATTCAAGACAAAAGTTACCGAGCCGAAAATGTACCAGAATGGTTCTTGAAAGCTGGGGAATTTAGAGGTCGGTATTCGGGTTGTGGGGGAGGTGAATGCGAACGCGCGGTTTTGTTATGCTATGAAGATCCCAAGGTGGGCAAGATTTATATGAGGTAAGAAATATAAGCTATGAGGAATAGAATGAAAATGGTAAGCTGTTAATGTTTCCCATAGCTGGGCCACGCAATCTCTTGTGCTACCCTACTATCCCCAATCCTCTCGGATAAACCCTTCCTTTATTTTTTTTTCCTTTGTGTCCATTTTTCTGTTTTCTCTCCTTGAATTCTGTGCTTCAAACTGGCATAAGCCTTGAACCTCAGCGGTAAGAGCCTCACCATCCAGATCAGCCTGCTCCAGAACATGAGTGGAAAGGGCCCGGATTAATTCAGGTCGGTTCCGGCTTCTAGATTGTCTTCTCCAGAGTCATTAAAGCAGAGGCCCAGCAGAAGTGAAACTCCTAAAACTTCTATGGATTCGGTGGATATGAGTTGCTTAAGGCTAGTTTGAGGCATTCGGGTACGATTGCTTGTATGTAGATACCGTGAGTTGAATAGAGTAAAAATTAATTTCAGGAAGAAAGCGGACACTTAAACCGTTGGCATGAGGTTCAAGTTATCAGCTTGTGTCCTCAGAGTTATCTCTACTGCTGGTTTCCATTGGTTAATTCTATTGGTTAATTTATCCTTAGTGCAACACCTAATCATGGTGAAAACTGTCAACGTAAAGTAATGGTTATTAATTCTGAATACCCTAAGTGCCACTAGGTGGTAGCCTCGCTTCTCTTCCTGGTTTTGGATGTAAGTTCATGTAACTACCTTAGCGCCATTTGGGGTTCACTACAATTTTGCGGTATCATATGTTTTCGTAATATTTACGAAATCCCACTTTTTCCAATCCAACTACTGTTACAGTGATCCCGAACTCTCGATTAGCAATCTTCCCTAAGATATCCGCTCGTCTACTACTGCAATTACGGGGCTGGTGAAATGCGTGCATTGTGGAACAGCGTAGGAGTCTCCCCCGAATTTGTTCCCGCAATACCCCGTCATCCCCTGTGTATCCGTAGCAAACGCGCTCTGGCTGCATTAGCCATAATCTGCCCCCTCATTGTTACCATCGAGAAGTTCGTCAAAACCAAGTTCCATTTCTACGGCTAACTAGCCTAAGTAATAATTCAAAGCGTTCTTAAATATGATGATGGTCTCCTACCGGTGCCTTGGATGATTCAAGATCCAAAGTTTACTGCTATACTAACCGAGGCGATAGACTAAATTCCCGGCGATAGACTAATTCTTCGCCTACCATATTCAGAGCACAAACAAAACTACTAATTATAGTTAGAGAGTTTGTCCAAAAAACAACCCCGGATCTTTACTTCAGTCTGTTTATACCACCCGCTACATTTGAACCCTGTCATCTCCAGCCAGGTGATTTGGTTATGGCCACAATTTCCTTTATTGTTTTATAATCCCGTCACAGATGATCACTCGTTTAAGTCTAGCATTCGATGTTGAAAATAGCCATTGAGAAGGTAATGATCATCGATACGGGTTTTATGCAGCGGTGTGGAGCGGCCCAAGTGAAGACTCAGAGTTTGTATTAAGTGGCAAAGAAGTCCATGGTTGACTGAGTTGAGTGTGCAGAAACAGTCTTAAGGAAAGTTGAGAATCGAGAGAAAAGAATTAGGCAAAGCAAGAACAGAAAAGATAGAAAAACAAATCAAGAAACTTTTTCATAGCTTGTGTGTCCCTCTGCCGGTGCATACGCGCGCCACAGCGACCCCAGAGCGTGGCTATTTCCAACATTCAAATAGCAATTTTAGATAGCATACAATATCCTCCAATACCAGACAGTTCAGGAACTTGCTATGAACTTACTAGAACCCATTAGATGGGCCAATAGAAGAAGAAACTTTTGATCTCAATGATGGTATATGGGGGTTACACAGGACCGGCGGTGGTGGAAAAGAAGACAAGTTTGAATAGACAGTAATTCCCTAGCTGATGGAAAGATTTCCAATGTTTTTATATTAGCAGTGTTGAAAATTGTTTGTTTAAACATGTCGATTATTGGTGTAAAAAGTCAAATTATTTGGGCTATGATCAGTCGAGAGTACCTTAGGATTCTTATTCATTGTGTGCTGCCAGCAGCGTCCTATATATACAGAAATCCTAACTCCCGAAGAAAACCATTCTGCTTCTTCAACAACGTCTTTGTCCTCCGTTTCCCTAACTCTTTTTCTGTTCCACACCATATCCAAACTTCTTCCAAACCTTTTCATCCCTTAATCCCTTCCTACAGTCTCGCTCCTCTCATCCTCTTACATGCTTTTCCCATCTTCTCCTACAATCCTTAACCCTGCTGAACCGTTCTTTGTTTCCCTTTCGTTGTAGTGTGACATCCTCTGCGTTCCATCTCCGAGTCCCAAACATCTAACACCCCCTAGTGCGATTCCTCAAACCTTCCAAACATCTCCGCTGCAACTAACCTCTAGTACAAACAACCATCACTTCAACTAACATCATTCGCAACACTTTCCAAAACATAACTTTCTTTTAGCAAAACATCCATTGTCGTAGGTGATCCGTGGTTGTGGTCATGGTATGGGTAAGGGATAGGGAACCTTCGCGAATATTCTAACAAAAAGGCCATCGGAGGAATCCCTCTGTCCCCGTACTGTAGATGCAATACTACCGTATATGGTAACGGTATTATCTTGACACTCCTGTCCTAGGGCAAGACAAAGTTTCCCTCGCTGGCTCAGGAGATAATATGGGTTTGTAACCCTGGCCTAAGCATAGAAAGAATGTCATGAGAAGAAGAAAAAATTGTAGTACTATGGGAAAAAGGCCAACCCGCTGGTAAGTGGCGGAGCCGTGGTTTATATAATCACTCTTATCAAATTAAAGTAGAATACTAGAAATACTAGAAAAAAATCTTGTTATGCACATAATCACTATATCACGAGAGCTACGGAGAGTTTAGGCCATACATTTCTGTCCAAAAGAAGCAAAGACTACGACCTCCGTAGAGCATTTAGGGGACCAAGTTTGTTGTGGGTAAGTTGGAGCACTTATACTAGCGCAGGCTGGGAAATGCTCTCCGAGAGGGTGGCACGTCATGTAGGGGCGGTTAGCATCTAAGAGGATGCCAAATGGTTCGGCTCCACAGAGAGTTTCAGAATTTGAGTTAACTTCACAGTTAGAAGACTTCTTGCGATGTTAATTTCCCTTGGCGTGTAAGACTAGAAATGAGGATAGCTTTCTAATACCATCCCCCATATTTAGGGTAGGGCCTAGAGGACGTACCAGATAAGCGTGATTTTAATTAAACCATATCCATAATCATAATACCTTGCTTCGTTAGCAACTACGGTAGTTTTTAGGTCGCATTGCACGGACGTCAGAGATCCTTGTATTGTAAATTCTTTCTCTCTATAACTAAAAAAACACAGTCACCTCTACACTTCAGATGGGAGGGAAAGGAAAACCATAAGTTGGGGAAAAAGTAAACGAATGGTCGAAAAAAAACAATAAAAGAAAATATGATTGATGTTTCAAGCCGCGCATGGTTATTTCAATACAGTAGAGATTGGCCCTCGCGAATGCTAAAATCTAAATCTTGAACACAAGCTGAGAAAAAACCCTTACTTGACGCCTGAGGGAAATCTGGAATGATGGTGGGACGGGCATGTGATACGTATGTGTGTTCTCATTGTCGCTTCCATCTCCGGGTAAAAAAAGAGAAATCAGATGTAAGCTATGTTGCCATGGCAGGCTTGTTCTTGGAAAGTAAATAAAATAGCAGTTGCTAGAAGGCATGCTTTAAGCTAGAGAAGAAGGCGAGAGGAGGGAGGAAGAGCTGTCATCCCCACATGCGGCCCTCAGAAGCATACCAGAGTGGTGTTCGACCTGATTTGCCCCGCCTAGCTAGTTGGCATCACCGAGTCCGAGCAGTAATTTCACCACTCCCTCGTGCCCGTTGTGGGTAGCCCCCCAGAGTGGTGTTTGGCCAAGCACATCTAGCTTGTGAGGGTAGACGTCATCACGTGCGAGTAGTAGTTTCGCTACTCCCTCATGCCCCTGATAAGCAGCCCACCAGAGTGGTGTTCGGTTGCACTCATCTGGCTCATCAGGGTTGACATCACCATGTGCAAGTAGTAGTCTCACCACTCCTTCGTGCCCTTTGCAAGCAGCCCACCAGAGTGGTGTTTGGTGGCAATCGGGCTTGTTTGGGTTGACGTCATCCCGCCCAAGGAGTAATTTCACCACTCCTTCGTTCCCAACGTTACTAGCCCCCCAGAGTGGTGTCCGGCCGAACTGATCTGGCTTATCAGGGTCGACGTCGCTCCGTCCGAGTAGAATTTTCACCACTCCCTCGTGCCCCTTTTTAGCAGCTACCAAGAGCGGTGTGTCGTCATCTATATTATGCTTGTTGGGGTTGATGTCGTCCCGCCCAAGTAGCATTTCCATCACCCCCGAATGCCCATTCCGAGTAGCCAGCAACAGTGGTGTTTGGCCGCCCTCACCTTGCTCGTCGGGATCGATATCGTCCTGGCCGAGTAGTATTTTCACCACTCTCTCGTTCCCAAAGCAGGCAGCCCACAACAGCGGTATTTGTCTGGTTATCTAGCTTGTCGGGGTTGATGCCATCTCGCCCAAGTAGCAATTTCACCACTTCATCGTTTCCATAGCGGGCAGCCCACCAGAGTGGTGTTTGGCCGCCCGAATCTGGCTTATTGGGGTTGACGTCATTCCGTCCGAGTAGCATTCTCACCACTTCCTCATTCCCATTGCAAGCAGCCAGCAACAACGGGGTTTGGCCGTTCTCATTTGGCTTGTCTGGCTCGATGTCATCCTGGCTGAGTAGAATTCTCACCACTCCCTCATGCCCACACTGAGCAGCCCACGCGAGTGAATTGTCCATCTAGTCTTTTTGGCTGAAACAACAGTCCTCCATCTCCACCAAGCTAGCTACAATCTCAGCAATCCTGAACAATGTACAGTGTAGACCAGGCCATGGAACAGGGAGTCCTCATCGCAATCAATAGGGTAAACATCCCGTTTCTATACCTTCAAGAGGATTTTACTCGATATGCGGCTATTGCAGCCGTGAAATAATTTTAGCGCAAGTGTGTTCGGAAAGGTTATGTTTTTCGGTACAGAGAAGAATATTCGAAAATCTGTGTTTGTTGAAGATAGAGAGCGGAATTACGTTAGAAGTGGAAAACGGGTATGCGTTGGAGATGAAATTCAGGAGCAGGGGTGCTTAAGTGCGAATTCAGATGACCAAAGCAGGTTGCTACTTGTACGAGTACAATTATCGAGTGAGCTATGCCGAAAAGGTCGAGATGGGTGTCGTAACGGCAACAAGTCACAAGTCCCATCTAAGCAATAGCCAGCGATAGCCGACACTAAACATCCGAAGAGGTAAACACGTGTCTAGAGGACTCGTGATGGCGGCCGTATGTGCTAAGATCCTCCCAAATTTCACTGGCGGAAAAACTTTGATCCGAGCTTTTCTTAACATTTACGAAATCTCACTTTTTCCAATCCGGCTATTGTCACAGTAAACAAGCCCGCCACAGCAACAGTGATCCCGAATTCTCGGGTTGGAATCTTCCCCAAGATGTCCGCTCCTAGACCACTGTCCGCGTCGGGCGCATATTGTTCAAAATGTGAACTAAGGCACAATCTATTCTATGTGGATAATACTAGGTAGGGGTGCTGCCGGGCACGCTACGCAAGGAGTAGGCAAAGTAATAGAGGAGATTGGTAGGGGTTCTGGTTCTTATTCTATCTAGAAGAAAAAATAAACTTGTAGTGTAATAGGCAAAAGACCAACTCGCTAGTAAGTGGCAGGGCCGTGACTTGTTTAATCACTCCAACAAAGTCAAGGTAAAATACCAGATATACCAGAAAAACTTGTTATGTCCCTAATCACTATATGCACGAGAGCTACCGAGAGTTTAGACCATACATTTGTGTCCAAAAGAAGCAGAGACTACGACCTCCGTAGGGCATTGAGGGAACCAAGTTTGGTGTGGGCAGATTGGAGCACGTATACCAGCGTAGGCTGGGTAACCCTGTGGCACGTCATGTAGGTGGTTAGCATCTAAGAGAATGCTGAATGGTTTGGCTCCATAGGGGGTTTTTGAAGTTTATAGAGCGGATGCGGAATTTGAGTTAACTCCACAGTTAGGGACTTCTTGCGGTGTTGGTTTCTCTTGGTGAGCAAGACTAAATATGCAGATAGGTATCTAACACCACCCCCCATATTTAATATGACGCCCGGAGGAGTTCCAGATAAGCGTGATTTTCAAGTTCATTAAACCATATCCATAGTAGAAGCAGATAACTATAATACCTTACTTAGTCAGCAACTAGCTTTTAGGTCGCTTTGCACTGATGTCAGAAATCCTTGCAATGTATATTTTTTTCTCTCTATGCCTAAAAAACGGTCACGTCCACACTTCAGAGGAGAGGGAAAGGGAAACAATAAATTGGAGAAAAAGCAGAGGAGCAATCAGAAAAACAATAAAAGAAAATACGATTGAGGCTTCAAGCCGCGCATGGTTATTTCAATACAGTAGAGATAGCCCCCCGCGAATGCTAAAATCTAGATCTTAAATACAAGCTCAAAAAAATCCTGACTTGACACCTGAGGGAAATCTGGAATGATGGTGGGACAGGCATGTAATACATATGTGTGTTCCCATTGTCATTTCCTTCTCTGGGCACAAAGAGAAATCAGATTTAAGCAATGTTGCTGTGGCAGACTTGTTCGATGAGGCAAGATAAAATAAGAGTTGCCAGAGGGGGTATTTTAAGCTACGGAAGAAGGTGAGATGAAGGAGGAAGCGGCGGAGACAAATACATTTCTGGAGGTGATACGATTCCTCCAAGAGGAGCACATTAGTTATCCAGGATCGGGGGGGGGGGGTAGGAGGGTAGCGTCTCGTCGAACTTAGGCTATGCGGGCGGTGGTGGAGCTGTCACCCTCACATGCGACCCTCAGAAGTATATCAGAGTGGTGCTCAACCAGATTTGCGCCGCCTGACGGGTTGACGTCGTCCTGTCCGAGCAGCAATTTCACCACCCCCTCATGCCCGTTGTCGGTAGCCACGCGGAGTGGTGTTTTGCCGCATACATCTGGCTTGTCGGGGTTGACGTCATCACGTGCGAGTAGTAGTTTCACTACTCCCTCATGCCCTCCACGAGCAGCTAGCAAGAGTGGTGTTCGGCTGCCCTTATCTGGCTCATCAGGGTTGACATCACCATGTGCAAGTAGTAGTCTCACCACTCCTTCGTGCCCTCTGCAAGCAGCCCACCAGAGTGGTGTTTGGTGGCTCAAATTGGACTTGTTTGGGTTGACGTCATCCCGCCCAAGGAGTAATTTCACCACTCCTTCGTTCCCAACGTTACTAGCCCCCCAGAGTGGTGTCCGGCCGAACTGATCTGGCCTATCAGGGTCGACGTCGCTCCGTCCGAGTAGCATTTTGACAACTCCCTCATGCCCACTACTGGCAGCCCATGAGAGTGGCGTTTTGCCACCCCATTTTGCCCTGTTAGGGTCGACGTCGTCTCGTCCCAGTAGCATTTTCACCACTCCCTCGTGCCCCCTTTTAGCAGCTACCAAGAGTGGTGTGTCGCTATCCATATTAGGCTTGTTGGGGTTGATGTCGTCCCGTGCAAGTAGCATTTCCACCACCCCCTAATGCCCATTGTGAGCAGCCAGAAACAGTGGTGTTTGGCCGCCCTCACCTTGCTCGTCGGGATCGATATCGTCCTGGCCGAGTAGTATTTTCACCACTCTCTCGTTCCCAAAGCAGGCAGCCCACAACAGCGGTATTCGGCCGTAGTTATCTAGCTTGTCGGGGTTGATGCCATCTCGCCCAAGTAGCAATTTCACCACTCCATCTTTTCCATAGCGGGCAGCCCACCAGAGTGGTGTTTGGCCGTCCGAATCTGGCTTGGCGGGGTTGACCTCATTCCGTCCGAGTAGCATTCTCACCACTTCCTCATTCCCATTGCAAGCAGCCAGTAACAGCGGGGTTTGACCGTCCGAATCTGGCTTGTCGGGATCGATATCGTCCTGGCCGAGTAGAATTCTCACCACTCCCTCATGCCCATACCGAGCAGCCCATGCGAGTGAATTGGCCATCCAGTCTTTTTTGGCTGAAACAACAGTTCTCCATCTCCACCAAACTAGCTACAATCTCAGCAATCCTGAACAATGTGAAGTGTAGACTAAACCATGGAACAAGGAATGCTTGTCGCAATCGATAGGGTAAACATACCGTTTCTGACCTTCAAGAAGACTTTGGACGATATGCGGCTATTGCAGCCGTGAAATAATTTTAGCGCAAGTCTAATCTGAAGGGTTATGTTTTTCGGGGATTCCCAACTACAGAGAAGAATATTCGAAAATCTGTGTTTGTTGAAGATAGAGAGCGGAATTACCTAAGAGGTGGAGAACGGGTATGCGTTGGAGATGAAATTCAGGAGCAGGAATGCTTAAATGCGAATTCGGATGACCTAAGCACGTTTCTACAATTATCGAGTGGGCTATGCCGCAAAGGTCGAGATGGCAACAAGTCACACGTTAAATTCAGGGTTCAAGTCCCATCTAAGCAATAGCCAGCTATCCGACACTAAAACATCTGAGGAGATAAACACGTGTGTAGAGGACTCATGATGGCTGCCGCTGAAAAACTTTGATCCCAGCTTTTCGTAATATTTACGAAATCCCACTCTTCCAATCTAGCTATTGTCACAGTAAACAAGCCTACCACAACAACATCCCGAATTCTCGATTAGGAATCTTCCCCAAGATGTCCGCTCCCAAATCACTGTTCCACATCGGACGCATATCTCTTGGGCGTTGGAGTCCATCCGCTGCTGGAATTACGGGGCTGGCGAAATGAGTGTATTGTGGAAGAGCGCAAGCGCCTCCCCCTAATCACTATATGCACAAGAGCTACCGAGAGTTTAGACTATACATTTGTGTCTAAAAGAAGCAGAAACTACAACCTCCGTAGAGCATTAAGGGGACGAAGTTTGGTCTGGACAGATTGGAGCACGTATACTAAGGTAGGCTGGGCACTGGTCTCGGAGAGGGTGGCACGTCATGTAGGCGGTTCGCATCTAAGAGGATGCTGAAGGGTGTAGCTCCACAGAGAGTTTTTGGAGTTATACAGTGGATGTAGAATTTGGGCTAATGTTACAATTGAAAGGCACTTTGCGGTGTTGATTTCCCATGGTAGGCAAGACAAAAAATGCGGATAGCTTTTCAACGCCGCCCCCATATTTAAGCTGGCCCCAGGAGGACGTTCCAGATAAGCTGGATTTTCATTAAACCATGTCCATAGTAGAAGCCGATAACCATAATACCTTACTCAGTTATGATACCAACGAGCTTTTAGCTCCCATGGCACTATATCAGAAATCTTTACACTATATATTTTTTCTCTCTATACCTAAACCGTCGTCATCCAACTTCGGAGGGGGGGAGGAACAAAATAAGTTGGAGAAAAAGTAAACAATCAAAAAAAGAGGAATAGAAAATACGATTGAGGTTTCAAGGCGCGTATGGTTATTTCAATACAGTGGAGATAGCCCCCCACTAACGTAATTTACCGGGAAACCAATCATCACATGGAAACCAATCACCTGCAGCAACCAGTGTAAAATCAAACCTACATTTGATTATCGCTAGTAATAATTGACATCCCACTTTGAAAGTTTGTCAGTAGGTACTTTAAAATATGGAGAATTAGAATATGTAGCTATTATGTGATAATACAAAACTATTCTTCTTAAATAGTGTGTTTAAGACTGTTTATATAGAACAAAACTACAATTATTCTAAATGGTAAAACAATGCCAACAACATAGAAGTACTTTCATGAGAGATAGAGAGAGTTCATGGGTCCTTTATATCAATATGTAAGTATCTATCTATTAATTTCTAAATATTTACCAAAGTTATGATTCCTAGGAGGAAGTACATAAACTATATACAAATCTTTCAACTTTGACAACATGATAACTAGTTAGTAGATTCATTGATAAATTCAATTCTTTGTAATTATCTTTACTGTAAGTGTCTAAGTCTGTATAAATAGTTTGAAGCAAAGAAGATCCATTTTTCTTGTTGTGAATATAGATTAATTGAAATAATAATACTTGGTTTAAAAGGCTTTAAAAAGTTTTTACCCATAATATTATGAGATATGCTAGTCTTAAGAGTAGAGACTGCATCCTGTAATTTATTACTAATAGTAAATATATCTACTGAGTTCTATTTCTTATATAATGATTTAGTTTTAATGCTTTTAAAACTACAAATTAGTTTACCAAGGATTTGTATTTCCCAATCATAATTATAAGACAAAATATGAAAAACATATGCATTTACCTCCAAACTTTGGATACTTACCTAGATCATTATTGTAAAGTTGATTACACATAATTACATTCATTAGCCAATCTAGTAACTAGATATTATATTGTCAAATTTGTTAAATTTTTACAAAGTCTCTATACTTTATACTTATTACTGTAGCTTTGAAAAATGATCAGGAATTAATAGATAAATACCCGTATATTGGTATAAAGGAGCTGTGGACTCTCTCTATTCCCTAATGGGAGCACTTCTTATATGTTTTTGGCATTTTTTTACCATTTAGAATAATTGTGGTTTTGTTCTCATTGCTAGTCTTAAAAGCACTACTTATAAAGGGAAATTCCATATTATGAAATAATAACTACATATTCTAATTCTCCATATTTTAAAGTACCTACTGACAAACTTTCAAAGTGGGATGTGAACTATTTCTAGAGATAATCAAATGTGGGTTTCATTTTACACTAGTTGCTACAGGTGATTGGTTTCCATGCGATGATTGGTTTCACGGTAAATTACGTCAATGCTAAAATCTAGATCTTAAGCACGAGCTGAGAAAAAACCCTAACTTGACACCTAAGGGAAATCTGGAATGATGGTGGGGCGGGCATGTGATACATATGTGTGTTTCCATTGTCGCTTCCTTCTCCGGGTACAAAAAGAGAAATCAAATTTAAGCAATGTTGTTATGGCAGGCTTGTTCTTTAAAAGTAGATAAAATAGAAGTTGCTAGAAGGCAGGTTTTAAGCTACGGAAGAAGGTGAGAGGAGGGAGGAAGAGCTGTTACCCCCACATGCGGCCCTTAGAAGCACACCAGAGTGTTCGACCTGATTTGTCCCGCCTGGGTGGCTGACGCCGTCCTGTCCGAGCAGTAATTTCACCACTCCCTCGTGCCCGTTGTGGGTAGCCTCCGAGAGCGGTGTTTGGCCGTACCTATTTGGCTTGTTAGGGTTGATGTCATCACGTGCGAGTAGTAGTTTCCAGTGTTCCCAACGGGCCAGGTAGGCCAGGCTTCAGTAAAGCCGGGCCCGGCCTGTCAGAATTGGCTGGGATCTAGCCTGGCCCGAGCCTGCAGGCCTGGTTGTGCCTGAGCCCAGCCGGGCCGGGCCCGCCAATAGGCCATATAGGCTTTGTCCAAGCTGCCTGATAGGCCGGCCTATATGATCTAGGTTGATCCACTCATATCGGGCAGCCACGTCGTGTGAACAGCAAAAATTCACTGTAAATCTTTTCCAATTACCTAATAAGATTAAAAATAAAGGAACAGTTTCGCTTTCTTAGCAAAAAAATACTCAAAGATACTAAAGATAGTGAATTAATTAATTAAGTTAATTGTAATAGAAGAGGTGCTGTTGTGGTGGGTCACCTTCAAGAGGATTTTAGTTAGTATGCGGCTATTGAAAGGTTATGTTTTGCGGGGATTCCCAAAGACAAGAATATTCGAAAAGCTATGTTTGTTGGAGGTAGAAAGGGGAAGTATGTTAGAGGTGCAGAATGGGTATGCGTTGGAGATGAAATTCAGGAGCAGGGGTGCTTAGTGCGAATTCAGATGACCTAAGCACGTTTCTGGCAATTATCGAGTGAACTATGCCGAAAAGGTCGATCTGGCAACAAGTCACAGGTTAAATTTAGGGTTCAAGTCGTATCTACCACCCTAAAACATCTGAGTAGGACTCATGATAGCGGCCGCTGAAAAACTTTGATCCCCGCTTTTCGTAATATTTACGAAATCCCATTTTTTCCACAATAAACAAACCCGCCATAACAACAGTGATCCCGAATTCTTGATTCGGAATCTTCCCTCCCATGTCCGCTCCCAAACCACTGTTCCACATCAGGCGTATATCTCCTAGATGTTGGAGTCCGTCCGCTACTGGAATTACGGGGCTGGCGAAATGCGTGTATTGTAGAACAGCGTAGGCGTCTCCCCCAAAATTGTTCCCCCAATAGCCCCTTTGCCCCTACTGTATCCGTAGAAAATACCAATCTCTCTATATTCTACCATGTGGAGCAGCACTGCTGCTGCCTTCGCCATATTCCGCCCCGTCATTGCTACCGTCGAGATGTTCGTCAAAACCAAGTTCCATTTCTACGGCTAACTAGCTTAAGTAATAATTCAAAGTGTTCTTAAACATGATGATGGTCTCCCACCCGAGCCTTAGATGATTCAAGGTCCAAAGTATACCGCTACACTAACAGAGGCGACAGACTAAATTCCCGGCGATAATATAGACAGTATATGCAAAAAAAATCCCCGGATCTTTACTTCAGTCTGTTTATACCAATTGAGCCCTGTTATCTCCAACCAGGTGACTCATTTATGGCCACAATTTCCTTTATTGTTTTATAATGCCGTCACAGATCATCACCCGTCTAAGCTTAGCATTCGATGTGTTGAAAATAAGCTTTCGGATATGCACTCTCTACGTACTAGAGTACGACATAACTAGTCACTCTCAGTACCGGTGTCCTACTCTCCGAGTTTGACTTACCGTATTAGACTTGTCTCTTATGTCACCACTCATTCTACTAACTAGATACGCAATTCTCTTCTCATTTGTTTTCCATTGTCTTCTATCTTATTTCCTTTAACCCCTTTTCTGCTGCCAATATATGTTGCTATTCCGCTGTATAAATAGTAGGCCTTCCTGGCCCTCTAAGATAGAATGAAGTCTTAAGCATCACTAGCGCGCACATCCCTCCGGTATATAACTTGACTTTTAGCCCGTTTTTCAACACGATGTTGAGAATAGCCGATGCGGAGGTAATGATCACTAACACGGGGTTTACGCAGCGGAGTTGAGCGGCTCAAGTGAAGACACAGAGTTTATATTAAGCGGAAAGAGGTCCCTGGACTGAGTTGAGTATGTAGAAAGGACAGTTTTAAGGCATGTTGAAAACAGGCAAGAACAGAAAGGATGGAAAAACAAATAGGAAAAAAGTTTTAATAGCTTGTGTGTCTCTGTGCCAGTGCATATGCGTACCACTGGGGCTCTAGAGTGCGGCTATTTCCAATATTCAAATAGTAATTTGAGATCCAATATTACGCTGTTCAATAACTTACCGTGAACCCACTGTACTAGAACCCACTAGATGAGCCAATATTCAAGAAGCTTTTGACCTCAATGATGGTGTTTGGGGTTTACATAGGGCTGGCGGTGGTGGAAAAGAAGACACAATTTAAGTTTTAAATATATAATAGACCTCGGGCATCATGGGCAAGAGCTTCGTAGACTTAACTTTGCTCTTCAGTTGCACCCGCCTACATTCAATCCTCCTCATATATCATACTACTAAAATCTCATATTCAAGTGATTTGTCCAACCGTCCCCCGATCTCTTCGGGTCGGCGATCTAAAATTAGCTTGTTTCGAAAGAACTTAATTCATCAGCACTTTCTACGACACGAACTCCTACTACCCGGGGATCAAATTGTACAATTCGAGATAGTGTTTCCCGTTACCGTACCTTGCGGCCGCAACTTACGTTACCGTATCGGTTAGTTATAATACGGTAAGGTAGGATAATATTTGAACACTACTCTCCCAGGGCAAGGTAGGATTTCCCTAGTTAGCTCAGAAGATCATATGGGTTCGTAATACCCAACCTAAGTATCGAACGAACCCCATGAAGAAGGAATATAAAAAAGTTATAGTAGGCAAAGGCGATTCGGGGAGGAAGGAGCATTCCAACTCACTTGTAAGTTGATATTGCACGGCGCCGTGGACCGTTCAATTACTCTTGTCAAATTAGGGTATAATAGAAAACTCGTTATACTCGAAAAACTCGTTACGCACCTAGATCACGACGCATAACGCAATGGCTTACTGGAGTATGATACGATTTCAGTAAGATATAGTACCACAACTTGCGGCAAAACTCATTGGATGCCATTGGCTGGGCCGGTATTAAAATAAATAAAATCTTAGATCTCAATAGAGATCTAAGAGGGACGGGGGGACATATGCAGGGGTGCAGAGGAGGAAAGGAAACCTATAATTCAGGTTTTTGAATACCTGATCAACTCCGGCATAGTAAAGAAAATTTGCAACTGGAAAGAGACAACAACAGTAAATAATAATATTATGATCTAATTTCAACTAGCACTAGATTATTTCAATCTTGTAGAAGCAGCTCTTCGCTGACACTAAACCCTAGATTTTAAACCGAAACTCACAAATCCTAACATAACTCCATAAGAAAAACGGGGATAGATATTATAGTTAGCCGCGTATGTGATATATATGTGCATTCCCATTGCGCATGATCGCCTCCCACCAAGAAACGAAAAAAAATGAAATAAAGCTGTGTTACTATGGTAGGCTTAGGAATTACCGTAGAGTAGCGTTCTAAGCTGTAGGGGGAGGGGGGGGGGTGAGAGGGGGGACTGATAACCCATCTACCATTATCGCAAGAACAGCAACAGCTCCACAAGTGCTTCTGTCGCCGCCACTGCCTGTGGTATTCGAAGGAGGTAAGGAAGGCGATGTCTCCTTAGGCTTAGGTCGTGCTAAAGGTAGGCATTAGAGGCCGTAGTAGAGCCATCGCTTAGGGGTAGGCATCTTCAGCACCCACCAGAGTAGTATTTGACCGTCCCAACCAAGTTCGTCGAGGTTAAGGTCGCCCCGTCCAAGTAGCATTTTCATCACTCCCTCGTACCTATTGCTTACAGCACACCAAACGGTGCCCGGCCGTACACATCTTCCTTGTTGGGGTCTATCTCATCTCGTCCAAGTAGCATTTTCACCACCCTCTTGTGCCCATAGCAAGTAGCCAGAAAAAGCGGGGTTCGGCCATCCTCATCTGACTTGTCAGGGTCAATATCCTCCCGGCTGAGTAGTATTTTCACCACTCTCTCGTGCCCTTTTCTAGCAGCCGTTAAGAGTGATGTTAGGCTATACATATCCGGCTTGTTGGGGTTGACGTCATCCCGTCCAAGTAGCATTTCACCACCCTTTCGTGCCCATTACAAGTAGCCAGCAACAGTGGAGCTCGGCCGCCCTCACCTAGCTTGTCGAGGTCGATATCGTCCCGGCCAAGTAGTACTTTCACCGCTCCCTCGTGCCCATTCCCGGCGGCCCATGCGAGAGGTGTATCACCCATGCGGTCTTTTAGGTTGATATCACAACCTCCCACCTCTACCAAACTGGCTACGGTCTCAGTAATCCTAAAGATAACGCGTTGTGTAAACCATTGAACAGGGAATGCGTATCAAAATCAACACGGTAAACATACGGTTTCTATAATTTGCTGAGAATTTCTGTCGATGTGAGAATATTGTAGTGGTCAAATAACCCGCGTAGATTCCCTAAGATAGACAAGAATATTTCAGAGAGGATCTGTATCGGAGATCGAGAACCTTCACCTACTGCGAATTGAGACAACTTAAGCAGGTTTCTGCAATCGTGGGGGGCTGCACGGTACCATACCAAGAAGCGTGGGATGAGCCCGGAGGCACTCATGATGCGTAGAGTGGGTTTGGCAGCTCGAGTACCGGTACAGGGGGGTTTGTGCTCGAATATGGGAGTGAAATAGTGGCGGAATCGCGCAAACCCCCAGAAAAGGCATCAGCTGTTACTAGATATAGCTCAAGCGTGTGGGGTTTAAATTAAAAGCTAACAGAAATGCCCGGCTCGATCCTCATTCTTCAAATAAAGTAGGGAAAACCTTTCATATACCATGAAATCTGAGTGAAACATAGTACTTTTATCCCAGATACCACAATTATTAAAGACAATAGTCAAAGCAGCTGAAAACAATTAAAAATAGAAACTAAATTAAATAAACGACATTTATGCTCAGCACTAATTAATAATTAAATCAATAAACCGTAAATGGAAATAGAAGATATGAAAGCTGAAAATGAAAAAATTGAAAAAATAAGGAAAGGAGAAAGAAAATTAAAAACATTATTCATGTCCAAAAGTACAGGTTCTTGAATTATGCCCCCCGAGATTGCCACAAGTTCCACAACATTGACGACGGTCTTCAACTACAACCTCCCCATGCATACGACGAGCATACTGTAGGGCTGCAAGACCACGCTCACCAATTTCCTTCCACTAAAAGGGAAATCAAATTTAAGCAGTGTTTCTGTGATAGGCTTACTCCGGAAGGAAATATAAGAGGGTAATTGATAGAATGCAGTGTTTTAAGCTGAAGGAGAAGGTCGGGCATGGCCGGCAAGAAGGAAGTTGTAGTGGTGACAAACACTGGCATGGAGCTGTTGCGGCCCCGGGGAAAATGGTGCATGGGTTATTAGTGTGGTATTCGAAGCTAGTAGAGGGGCAATGCCTCCTCAGGTTTAGGCCGTGCTCTGAGCGGCAAATGTTGGAGGCCGTAGTAGAGCTATCACTCACTGGCGCTCATTTTTAGCAGCTTACTACGTGGTGTTTCGCCGTCCGGACCAGGTTTGTTGGGGTCAACGTCGCCTCGTCCAAGTAGGATCTTCATCACTCCCCCGCACCCATTGTATGCAGCACACCAGAGTGGTGTCTGGCCGTATTCATCTTCCTTGTTGGGGTCGACCTCATCTCGTCCGAGTAGTATCTTCACCACTCCCTCGTGCCCTCGGCAAGCAGCCAGCAACAGCGGGGTTCGGCCGTTCCCACCTGGCCCGTCAGGATCGATATCGCTCCGGCCGAGTAGTATTTTCACTACTCCCTCATGCCCCTCTCTAGCAGCCGCCAAGAGTGGTGTTTCACCATACACGTCTGGCTTGGTGGGATTGACGTCGTCCCGTCCAAGCAGCATTTCCACCACCCCCTGGTGCCCTTTGCGGGTAGCCCACCAGAGCGGGGTTCGGCCGTCCTCACCTGGCTTGTCGGGGTCGATATCGTCCCGGCCGAGTAGTACTTTCACCACTCCCTCGTGCCCATTCCCGGCGGCCCACGCGAGAGGTGTATCACCCATGCGGTCTTTCTAGTTGATATCACAGCTTTCTACCTCTACTAAATTAGCTACGGTCCCAGTAATCCTAAAGATAACGTGTTGTGTAAACCATTGAACAGGGAATGCGTATCGAAATCAATACGGTAAACATACGGTTTCTGTGATTTTCTGAGAATTTCGGTAGATGTGGGGTTATTGTAGGCGTCAAATAACTCGGGTGGATTCCCCAAGATAATGAAGAATATTCCAGAAAGGGTCTGTTGGAGATCGAGAGCGGGTTGGAGATCTAGAGAGGGATTGGTCGAGAGAGGCTTCTGCAATCGTACGGTATCATACGAGTGCAAAAAAGTGCGGAATGAGCCCGGAGGTACGAATGACGCGTATAGTGGTTTAGCCGCAAGGCGGAAGCCTCACAAGCCACTCGAGTACGCTAAGTTCTTGGCAGCAGGATGCCACAGCCCCTACTGCAAGGATACCGTACTGTGGCTATCGCAGTTCGGTGGCCCTATCTCGCCTGCTGGGGTGTGGCGCAGTTCAAAATGCCCGAAGGGTCGCTCTGAGAGCTGATTCCAGTCGTCCCGTCCGTCCAAGACGGGGTGAGGACGAGACGGACTGCCTTGGCGCCGTCCTGGATGGGATGGGCGGCCGTCGACTACGATTAGAGAGTTTGCGCACGGAGACCTAGGTGGCGGTTAGCAGAAAATAGACCTAGGTGTAAGAATGAGTTTGCGCAACAGGTGTAGGTCGCTAGGCGGGCAGGTGACAGTTGAATGAGTAGGCTAACATCCCGGATCTTGGGCCACACCAGTTGGGTATCCGAGTTTGGGGAGGCTACGAATTTAAGGATGTCATGATAGCACCCCGATCATGAAGGAAGTATCTTCCTAGGCTCTGTCACAATATTCGAAAACATCTAAATGGTCATAATGTATTGTATCGCTGCCGATTTATTGTTTTGTGGCAATCAAATTTCTCCAGGTCTGAAAAGCTCTATTTTACACTTCTCCCAGGTCTCGCCATCCACCTAGGTGTCCAAGACTTTTAGGTTAACAGAAAATAACCTGTTTTCCGGCCACCTAGGCCTCCTTGCGCAAACTCTCTAATATTGGTCAATGAGACAAATACTAGTACTTAAATAAGTTAAGGCTAAAAACAGAAGTAAAAATAAAAAATAAGAATAAAAAAGTGGTGATCGAGCGGCGCGGGGTGGTAGTCGGACTGCCGTCGACGGCAGTCCGACTGGACGACTAGGAGCCCTGGCTCTGAGTGAGAACTCTAAGCTAAAAGTACGGGTGCAAAAAGATTCGTCCGATGCCCTTTTTACACTAAAAATAGACATTTTTAAACAAACAATTCTCAACACTGCTTGTATAAAAACACTTGAAATCTTTCCATCGGCTAGGGAATGACTATCTATTTAAACCTCTACAAGTAGAAGTGTACTAAGAGATGGTGGTAAAGATGGGCACTTTTGGTGTAAAAAGGGCATTCGGACGAATCTTTTTGCCCTAGTACTGTAGATCCTTTTATCCGATCCAGCGTTGCGCTGCAAGCATTCCCCAATCCAAGCCACCGCCGTGTTCAGCTTTTGTCGCTTGTGATAGATTGTAGTTTCTTAGACGAGTAGGATCGCATCTACCTCCGGCGAGACTAGCAGGGATATAGTAGACACTGGTATGTATCTGTCAGCGGATGACTTAAGGTACAGCACCGCACTGTAATTTTCTTACCAGTAGTGTGCTTGCTTTTACTCGGGTGGGTTCAATGCCAAGGAGAGGTGACCGCCAGCTACCAACTCAATGGTACAAAAAGCAACTCTCAAGGTATTGTACTCAAAAAACCACGAGGTTCCTGGTAGCCGTGGGGGTCCACTACGCCCAGTAGAAAGGCTTTGTAGCTTTTATTCCGGTGTTTAGTCTGATATTATTGCTCAAAAGTAGAGGCATTTTCAGTTTTCGCTGCTTAGAATATTGTAGAAAGTGTGCGGTGGAGTAGCTCGCTGCTATTTGCTGTGGATTAGAGAAGGGCCAAGCGCTGCGCGGGACCTCGTGGGTGTCTCCGTGCTGCCCAATCAGTTTCTCCCGGATTTTTTCCAACAATACCCTCTTTGCGCCTACAAATGTTGCACTTCGATAGACGAATACCCTAAAGCATCTCTGGTGGAACAGGCCCACTTTATGTATATACAAGCACATCAGCCTTTTAGCTGAATTCGTCGGAGAACCTATAATACTCGTAATGTCCTGACGTTTGTGAACACAACTGCTATTGCATAACGCCAAAATTCAGCTTTTTTGCGCGGATCTTGGCATCATGCAATAGCAGTCGTGTTCACAAACGTCAGGACATTACGAGTACATATCCTCTAGCTCAAAGCATCACAGCTGAGTCTTTCATGACATCGGTATAGGCTGTAAAGCCCTTCCCGCAACCACGCCGGAGGTTCTGTGAACATACGGAGCGTGCTCTTTGATATTCATCACGGCCGCCAAGTATCGCATAGTACTCGTACAATACAGTGCAGTGTAGTGTCATGTAGGCTACTACCATTGCTATAATATACCCCTTCTTTCAAACCATCTAGATGTTCGTCAAAACCAAATTCCGCTTCACCGGCCAACCAACCTAAGTAGTAATTTAGAGCCCCCGAATATGCCGCTGAGTAGCCCCCCACCAGAGCCTAGGGTAATACGGGATCTAATATTTAACCCCTAATTAATCAACCGAGGCATCCGGGTAAATTCCCACACTCTTAGCATGCCAAATCCGGAACGCGAATAAAACTATTAGTTATTACGTATGCTAAATAAATAAATAAAGGATCTTAACTTTGCTTTAGTCGGTGCGTAGGAACTGCTATAATTGACTTTTATGATCTCCAGGCACGCAACTTAATTATCACCTCTTCTTTTATTTCCCCGTCACGGATAAGTTAGTCACTCGTCTATTTTTAGCGTTTAAATGGTAATTTCATAGCATACAATACGACACGATATGATGCAGTATGGCAACTCACCGCGAACCCACCAAGAGTTGCTAGCCAGGCAAATATAAAGAGCCACTTGTAGTGAAAGGCGCTATTATCCGGCATCAATTTTTATAGTTCGGGGTGCCATGTTCACGTGTTGTACAGGACAGTACCTTACTGCTGTAATTTACTGCGCTCCATCGGTTAGGTAAAAGTACGGCACAGTAACGTATGGTATTATTCAAACACTAAAATGCTAGGGCAGTGCAAGGTTCTCCTGCGTGGCTCGAGAGATCATATAGGTTTGTGATGCCTGACCCGAGGATGGACAAAATATCACAAGAAAAGACAAAAAAAACATTGTAGAACATACGAAAAGGGAGATTTGGGGAGGATGGGATATTTTGGAGTTTATACAGTGCTTGTGGAATTGGAGTTAATTTCATAGTTAAAAGACAGCTCATTGTATTGATTTTCCTTGATGGACAAGACTAAAAGTGTTGAGAGCCTTCTAACCTCGTCTTTAAGTGCGCCTGAGAGCACGCTCTGTATAAGAATAATCCTCGCTAAACCATGTCCATAGTCGAAGCCAATCGCCATCAATCATACCTTACTTACAAAAGAACTTTTGAGTGCTTTTCATGGGTGTTGGAAACTATTGCACAGTATAGTTTTTCCTCTGCATCTGAGCAACCGTCGCATTGACACTTTAGACAGAAGGAAAGGGAAAACAATAGGTGATGGAAAGAATAAATGAATCAAAAAAAAAACAATAAAATAAATATGATGGAAATTTCAAGGCACACTAGCTTATTTTAAAACAAGAGAGATAGCTCTCTTCTAACGCTAAACTATAGATTTTGAACAGAAGCTCACAAATGTTAAATTGACTCCATAAGAAAATCCGGGTAGAGGGTTGGATGGGCATGTGGTGGATATGTGCATTCCAACTGCGTATAATTTCCTTCCACCAAAAGAGGAATCAAATTTAAGCTGTGTTTCTGTGGCAGGCTTCCTCTGGAAGGAAAAGTAATGTTGAAATTTTAAGGAGCTGCTCGGCATGCTCACCATACTAAACACCCAGCACGCCCTTAACCCTTCAGCCATGCGCTTATCCTACCGGCCCAGCACATACCCTATCCAGCTATCATTCAGACAAAGAAGTTTCTGATATGCGCTCCGGATCGATACTTCAGCCGGGAGCGAGTTCTTTGATGCATCTCGGCATGTTACGCCTATACCGTTATCGTTCGACAAACCTCCGGAGATGTGCTTGGGATCGGTGCAGCACCGGAAGGAAGGAGACGGATGCGCGGAGGCTGTAGAGCAGGAAGATGTTTTCTTTGTGACGATTGTTCTTTTCTTTGTTAGCATGTTTGTTTTGTACGGAAGGGAATGGGGAACATGCGTGGAAGGACATGGACCGGTGTGGCGATCGATGGACTCGGAGGATTGGAGGAAGGCAAAGTTGTTTTCCTACTTATACTGTTGTGTTTTCCGTTAGTTAGTTAGTTGGTTGGTTATCGAGCATCGTGGTGTTGTTGTTAAGAGAAGAAAAGTTTTTCCCCGCTTTTGTGATCTGTTCTTAGTATCGTTCTTGCCTTGGCGATTGTTTCGTTTCATCGCCTATCACTCGCCGCCATTATTCGTCCTTCGCCATAGCCGATTTTCAATAAGTAAGAGGGCAGTTGCCGGGAGGTAATGGTAGAGGCAAACACGGGTATGGAGCTGCTGCGGTCCCCGCGAAAGTTGCGCATGGGCTATTAGTCTGGCATTCAGAGGCAGTAGGCAGTAAAGGGGGCAATGCCTCCTCAAGCTTAGTTGGAAAATGTTGGAGGTCATAGTAGAGCTATCACCCCCTCGTGCCCATTTGGGGCAGTCAACCGGAGCGGTCCTCGACGGGCAGCCAACCGGGGTGGGATCCAGCGAACAGCAAAGGAGAGTAGCAGTATCGAGTCCGCCCGAGTAGTAATTCCACTTCTCCCTCGTGCCCATTCTGAGCAGCCCATATGAGCGGCGTTTCGCCGCTCCTATCTCGCTAGTCAGGGTTGACGTCGTCCCGTTCGAGTAGTAATTTCACCACTCCCTCGTGCCCATTGCGAGCAGCCCACCAGAGGGGTGTTCCGTTCCAATCATCCGGCTTGTTGGGGTCGACATCGCCCCTTCCGAGTAGACCTTTCACCACTCCCTCATATCCATTGCGAGCAGCCAGCAGCAGCGGTGTTTGGCTCTCTCCTGACTTGTTGGGGTTGACGTCGTCCCGTCCGAGTAGTAATTTCACCACTCCCTCGTGCCCATTAGAAGCAGCCCACCAGAGCGGTGTTTCATCGCGAACATTTGGCCTGTCGGGGTAGACGTCATCTCGTCCGAGTAGTAGTTTAACCACTCCCTCGTGCCCATTGCGAGCAGCCCACCAGAGCGGCGTTCTGCGCCAATAATCCGCCTCGTTAGGGTCGACATCGCCCCTTCTGAGTAGTCTTTCCACCACTCCCTCGTACCCATTGCGAGCAGCCAGCAGTAGCGGTGTTTGGCCGTTCTCTCCTGGTTTGTTGGGGTCAATGTCGCCCCGATCGAGTAGAATTTTCACCACTTCCTCGTACCCATTCTTAGTAGCCCACCCGAGAGGTGTATTACCCATGTAGTCTTTCCGATTGATATCACAACCTGCCTCTACCAAACACGCTACAATCCCAGCAATCCCAAATAATGCGCAGTGTAGGCCGCTGAACAGGGGAAGTTTGTCAAAATCAATACGGTATATATACGGTTTGTGTGCTTTCAAGGAGATTTTAGTGGATATGTGGCTATCGCGGTCGTCAGCGCAAGCAATTTCGGGCAATCTGAAAGGCCTCAATAGGAGAAGGATGTTCGTGAAGCGGTCTGTGTTGGATAAGAGGAGGGCACGTTGGAAAGTGGGTGTTGGAGATCGGGAGAGGGATGGTCGAGAGAGAGCTTTGACCTACTACGAATTCAGACAACTTAAGGAGGTTTCTGCAACTGTCGAGTGAACTGTACCAAAAAGCTCAAGATGAGCGAAGAGCGACTCAAGTCCTTGGAGACCGGCTAGCGATACCCTTATTGGAGGGATCGCGCAACGAAAAAGTTGGGGGTCCGAAAATATTCTATTCAGACGCTTGCTTTATGGTGAAGTTAGCGGTGAGGATTAAACGCAGCACAGCCTGCGCTACCAAACTACGCGGCAACCCAAGGGAAAAGGCCTCTTCTATACTCTTAGCTAACCACGTGCTTAAACCCCATGCATAAGGGAATCCATTGGTCATCCATGGTCTGATAGACGTCTCACACAACCGATACGCATACCGTATGCAACTGTACAAGATAGGAAATCGTGTTGGGGGTTTAGAGTAGGTACAAGTACGGTAAGGCGAAGGAGGCACGAATGGTTTAATATATCGTACGACAACGGATTGTACAGTACAAGTATTATCCGAACGCTACCGCCTCTAGATAAGCCAAGGATTCCCTGCTTAGGCAGAGAGATCATGGGTTCATAACGCCCGACCTGAGCGTAGGCGGAGAGAAAAATAAACTGCAGAAAGCAAATGGAGATTCAGGGAGGATGGAAATAGTAACCTGTCCCTAAGTTGATATTGAATTGCGGGTTCATTCAATTTCCCCGGCTATGCCCAAGTTACGGTATTAAAGTCCCAGGGAAAAATTTGCATGAAACCGTCTTGACCGTTTCATCGCTTCCCACACCGTTCCATTTCTCCCCTATATATCCCCATTCCTCTACTTACTTCGGTGATAACAGAGGGAAATCATGATCGTTGAACCATCGGGGTAAATCATTCCTGTTCTAGAGCAAATGCAATCGCTCAGGATATTTCTGTACCAGCCAAGATCCATTCCTCCATTTTCGACTCAGCGATTTTGAATGTCTTGGCGCGGTAGCGCAGGCTCTATAGCGATAACCAAGTCAAGATTTGAGACTAGTCATGAGCAATAGTACAATTGTTCCACGCCCGAACAACCGTGTTTAAAAAGTTGATATTATTACTAAAAGGTAGAGACATTTCTCGTTTTTTCACTGCTTAGGATAGTGTAAATAGTAGATGCGGAGCTAGTCCACTGCCGTAATTGCCGTGGCTACAGAAAGGGCAAGTGCCTTACCGGACCTCTTTAATGGCTCCACACCGCCAATTAACCTCCCCGAATTTGTTCCCATAACACCCCCTTTGCGCCAACCGTATTGGTGGTAAATGTCACGCCTTTCTAAGATCTATCTTGCGGCAGAGCACAAATCTTGCACTGCGGTAGACGAACACCCTAGAACACCTCCGGTTAAATCAGATGGCTTGGTACACTGCAAGCACATCAACCTTTTTGAATGAATCCGCCGAAAAACCAAGATATCGCCTGACTTAAAGCTGCACGGAAGAATCCTTCATAATGTCGGCAGAGCAAGAATACTCTCCACAACCCCGTGCCGAGCTCTGTGAATGTTTTTTGATGTTCATCACACTGTCAAGGGCAGCACGCTACTCGTCCAGTGCGGCGCAGTGTGTGATGGTAGGGAGCTACCTTTACCATAATCTACCCCATCTTCCCAAAGACCGAAGGGTTCTCCAAAACCAAATTCCGCTTCTAGGGCTAACCAACCTCAGTAGTAATTCAAAGGGCCCTTCAATATGCCCCTAAATAGTCTCTTGTCAGGGCCTATCGTAATCCAGAAACCAATATTCGCCACGAAACTAATTGGCCCAGGAAGCAGGGAGGATCTCTCGCGATACTCATATCCAGGACACAGACAAAGCTGCTAAAGTTATGGCCAGCACAACACGCGCGAAGAGAAAAAAAGCAACCTAAACTCTATTGCTGTCTTTCCATAGAAACTGCTATAATTTTCCGCTATTATCTCCGAGCAGGACTTAGTTACCACGATTATCCTAGCTGTTTTATAATGCCGTCACATGATATCACTCGTATAAGCTGTGAATGTGTGTATCCCCGAGTAAGATGAAAAAGAAAGATGATTCTCAAATAAAAGGGATAAGAGGTACTAATATACTACATTGATTGAGCAGTCACACTGAACACTGTGTCCTATATTATATAGGCCACCTTTCTAACATGACGTAGTAGTGATACCCATATTCCAACATGACAGATTGAGAAACAAAACAAGAGTTTTATAACGAAAGGAAAAAGGAGATGCAAACTACCTCTGTACGGCGGATAAGAACTAAGTCCAACATAAGCATAGCGTTCGAATAGCAATTTTACATAGCATACAATGCGACTGATTGAATATGATATGGTATGGTAATTTGCTGTAAGCCTACCAGACGGAATTAACTGAGTAAGTGTAAAAACGCTTATGATCTCAAAGAGGACGCAAGAGTGGGGGGAGTTAGAAACGACCCAATCCCTGACCCAATGAGGTGGAAACGAAAACCCAATTTAAGTAATCAAGTGCACAGTTGGCCTCCAGCATCTCGTATAAGAACCTCATGGGCCTAACATGGCTCCTTAGTGGGCGCAATCCTGAATACAATCCTCCTTTTATGCTACCGAACCCTCATGTTTAAGCCTTCGTCCAACCGGCTTCCAATCTTCGTAGGCCCCAAGCCACAATCCCTTTGCTGCAAGGGAGCCAAGTTCATCTCGACTTTTCGCGGTACAGGCTCCTATAGTGGGAGACCATATTCCCTAACATCGAATTTATAGTTCGAGATACCATTCCGCGGTATTTTACTACACTCTGCAGCCGGAATTTATCTTACGGTATGAGTTGGGTGCAATTGGGTGACGTACGGTATTATCCGGACACTCCTATCCTAGAACAAGGCGAGCCTTTCTTGCTTAGCTCAGGATATCATATGGGTTTGTGACCCTGATCTGAGCATGGACAGAATGTCATGAGAAGAAAAAATTGTAGTAGGCAAAAGGCCAACTCCCTTGTAAATGGATATTCCGCAGCGCCGCGATTTGTGCTGAAATTTCAGTATATTTCTTATGTATATTTCATGATATTAGCGTGTATTCTCATACTTAGTTTGTCTTTCGGTCTCACCTGTACACCGCTTACATTACTACAGCTAGGACATATATTATGGTATTTTCATTACTTATTTTAGGATAATATTATCTAATGATTTCTTATGTATTTTTATTTGGTATTCAGAATTTCACAGAGGACTTTTTACATATTTATGCACCTTCCTTGGTCATAATATTTCTAATTATCTCCTAATAATCTCCTCAAACCTCTTTGATTTATGCATATTATTTGAGAATTTCTTAGCAGGATTTCAGGGTCAAACAATGTTCGCACTTTTGTTTTCCTTATGTTTCTTTCTTACACTTGGTGGACACACTTCTGTATGAATATGGCCGTTACCGCCCACCTCACTTAGATAGAATAAGAACCAGAACTCCTACCAATCTGGTCTATTACTACTACCTCCTCCTCGCTTAGCATGCCCTGCCAGCACCCCTTGCACCTGCCTAGTATTATCCATATAAAATAGATCGTGCCCAGAGTTCACATTTGAACAATTTGTTCAATTACTCTGACAAAATTAAGGTAGAATACCAGATATACTCGAAAAACTCGCCCTGCATCTTTCTATATGCAAGAGACTTATCGTAAATTTGGGCCACACTGACGCCTAAAAGAAGCAGATATTACGACCTTTGTAGAGCATTCAGGAGACTAAGTCAAGTGTAGGCAGATTAAGGAAAGTATACCAGCTTAGGTTAGGTACTGCTCTCCGAGATGGCACTTCATGTAGGCGGTTAGCATCTAAGAAGATGCTGAAGCGTTTCCCTTTATAGAGAGTTTTTGGAGTTTTTATGGTCGATGTAAAATTTTAGCTAATTTCACAATTGAAAGACAGCGTACCAGTACGGAGTTAATTTTCCTAGATGGGCAAGACTAAAAAAACCTGCGGATGGCCTTCCAACCTCACCTCTCACTTTTGATCTCACTTTTAAAGGGCGTTACAGATAAGCGTGATTTTCATCGAGCTGCCGGACATTAGTTGGTGTTTCTAGGCATGCTCTAGTCAGAGTTTTATTGCTTCGGGAAACATTTAGACTTCAGGAAATCGGTCGAATATGGTGATCCGGTGCGCTGAATGCCAAGAATCAAAGGAACTATATGGAAAGTGGGAGCCTTTACCATGTATCTTCCTTTGTCAGGGGATTGCAGAGAATGTCCTGTTCTTTTGTTATTGCTGGAGTAAGCAAGAGAATTGGGAATATGCAACAAGGAAATGGCAATGCGTGGTGGTTGATAGAAGGATAAGGGTGATTTTCTGTTTTTCATATAACTTACACTCCCTTCTTTCCCGTTAGTTTAGGGAAAGAGGACAATCAGAGAACAAGTTACGAGCTATCCACATCCCTTTTGTCATTTGATACCTACAACGTAGGCCATGCCCATAGCGAAAACCAATCCTGTTATACCTTACTTGGTTAACAATTAACTTTTATGTGGCTTTGCATGGGTGTCAGAAATACTTGCACTGTGTATTTTTTCCTCTATACCCAAACAGCCATCGTGGCTATACTTTAGGGGGGAAAGAAGGGGGAAAAATAAGCTGTAAAAAATGTAAGTAGACAGCAGCTAGAAAAAACAGACGGAAGAAGTAAATGCGATCGGAATTTCGAGCCACACTAGCTTATTTTGGTGCAATAGGAATAGCCCCTCCACCAAAGCTAAACCCCAGATTTGAATCCGAATCCCACAAATCCTGACTAAAAAATATCTTCTAGTTCCCTCGCAAGTGATTTCGCTGTCGGGGGCAGAGTGAGGTGTTTTGGGTAAGTTAGTAAGGGCCAAGGGGAAATTGCATGCTAATTTCAGTTGGCCGGGACTTGGAAGAAATGGCTTACCTTCGAGTCGAACATTGGTTATCATTTCAAGATGTTATTCCTCTGCACAGCCCATCAATCGATCCCAAAAAGCCTGTGCGTCTGAGTTAAGGTTTTGAGACTACTGAGACACATCTACGAGGCTAGCCATGCCGCCATTGGCTCATAGACGAAAATGAAAGTACCATGCGAAATAAGTCTTGCTGAAGGATTCACGACTCAAAGGGGTAATCGGCTGAATGACCAATAATCAATTTTGCGAAGGTGTGACGATAGCTCGTGGAGAGAGATCGAGGCCAGCTCTCATGGTCTTTGGATCCCTGACTGAAGTGGAAAGACCAAAACGGATAGAGGCGCAGCCTCGAACGGAACTCTCGTGTCCCTTCAGAGTGCCAATTCCCATCTAGCCTTACAGTACTCTCACGAAGTATGATAGGTGCCAGCGACCACCTCGCCCGTATACATAGAGGAGCAATTCCCCCCCTCAGCCTCTCCGCTTCACTCTTCACCAGGCCCTCTAATCTCCAGACCCACTACCTCCTTCCAGCAACCTCCCAAGACGCTCGCTGTTCTCACACTCGCTCCAAGATCATAACTCATATCTTCTTAAACTTTCACTATGAAGTACTCCGTCTCCGCTATCGTTCTCAGCTTCTTCGCCGCCCTCAACGCCGCAGCACCCACTCCCGATGATAAACCCGACCCCGGCCAGGTTACCATCACGGACGTAAAATACGGCGGCTCCGGTTGCCCGGCGGGAAAAGCCGCTGTCAGTCACTCCCCGGACTGGTCGACAGTCATCATCATATTCGACGAATACCAGCCAGCTATCGGTCCAGGTATCGCGATTGCCGACCATGTCAAGAACTGCAACCTCAACTTCAAGGTTAACTACCCCCCAGGCTACCAATTCACCATATACAAGAACGACTTCACAGGCTATACCCAACTCAAACCAGGAGTCACTCTCAAGCAGACGTCATCGTATTGGTTCGCTGGTTTCGTCAGCGAGAAGCCAACCTTCTCGTCTACCTTGTATGGACCATTCAATGACCAATTCGCCTTCACCGATACTCTTCAGAGCACCATCTATTCGCCATGCGGCAATTCCACCACCTTGAACGTCAATACCCAGATGGTCCTGACCAGTAGTAACCCGAAAGTACGAGATCCGCCTAACGACCCACTTGATGAGGGTCCCAAGTATCAACATGCATATAGTGTCAACTGGAGAAGGTGCAACTAAGCAATGTAAGTAACTCGAGACAATATCAGAAAGAAAAGGCAGAAACTAACTCAACCGTAGGATTTTTTCATACTTCCATACTCAGTTACCTAGACCTCTAATCAAAATGAAGGCGATAAATGTATTCTCACGACTGGCTGTCATCAATGATCAAGAGCGTGGATGAGTTTCTCTATCGTTAATTTCTTAACTGTTCTCCTTGAGCTATGTTTCCTCTTGGGTATTTCTTAGTGTATGGAAGGAGGTTGTGGTATCTTGGATGTTCTCACTTTTTAAACCATGTCCTAAAAATTTAATAAAAAATACCTTCTAGTTCCCTCGCGAGTGATTTTGCCTTTGATCCTTATGAAACGGGCAGACTAGTGTGTGTGCTAGAACTACGATATATCGCCCCCCACTTCATGCACTCGAGTAAGGGACGAAAAGACCTAGAAAACCATTTCACCCGATTCCATACAAATCTCCATAGACAAAAGTTATGTTTTTCTAATCCTCTAGTACAGTCTATCAAATATAGTTGGTGGGGTTGTATAGCGGGGAAGAAAAGAAAAAGCTGATGTTGCTTTCCACCTGATCTGATAGTACTAGTACTCGAGTAACACATCACCAGTCACTGGGTTCGGAAACCAGTGGCCAGCTTTTCTTACCCTTCCTCCCTCTTATTCCTTGCTCTTGTGCTTTCTCTGGCTGTGGGTAGGCTGGAAGGGATTTTACAAGTGGGTGAGTGAAATTGCCCTTGAACGAATTGATGGTATTTTTGGAATAGGATTGTTTTATTTTTGAATAAGATATTCTTATTAATAGCATATGGCGCTCTAGACAGCCCATAGTTTGCTCGTAGGGACGGGTAGAACAGGCAAACGTGAAACAAGAAAGTGCTAATTTTTATGACTCACGACCTGTTCAGCCGCATCCCCAAAAGCTCAGTCATCCATCCAGGCTGGCACTATCGCAGGAGGGCTATAATATTATACGTCCGCTATGAACTTTTCTCATGGTGCCAGCAGGGGTGTCAGGACTTTTGGTACACTGTTGTACTGTACAGTGCAATTGGGAGCTCGTGAGATTACTACGAGTGATATATTGTGATGAGATGTTATCCAGTGCTATGGAGTATATTGTGGAAATTTTTTTCCCGATGACTACTAACCCGATAGATTCCTTCTCCATATTCTCCAATTTCTTCCCCAAATTGCACAATTCCACCTAGGAGATACGATATTCAAGAGGTTAGAATTAGGAAAGGGCCGTTCCTAAGATCTTCCCTTTCCAGGTATCGGGTGCCATGGGAGAATGATTTTTTTCTTCTTCGAATCCCGAGGAAAAGAGGGGGCCTTTCTCTCTTAGATTGTGCGAGGGATCGATAAAGTTGGCGGTCATACAATAGGAGGAGGAGGAGGAGACACTGTAATTAGTAGTATCGCTCGGTCTGTGTAGAGTTTTTTCTTGGACTATATGGTAGGGTGGAAATCTATTGAGTGGGCACTGATCGCGGCGCTCTTAGGTACTATATGACACCGTAAGAACTCAAGTAAACGGATCATAATGCTAAGTATAATAGTCTGAAATTTTCTCCTCCAGAAGGGGGGGGGGCGAAAAACACTAAAAACTCCATTCCCCGGGACAATCAAAGAAGCGGGGTGTACCAGACCTTACGAAGATGGGTGACTCCAACGCCCTAGCACAAGGCCCGCTTATTTGGGCTCTTGCTGTATGATACTGCGCTTATAATACAATACTCTAACTTCATAGCTGCAGACCGTTGTGTGCGAGTGGTGAGTGGTGATTTAAGCATGTGATGCGCATGACAATTTGAGCTACGAGCCCGAGCACTGTATTGGACTCGAAAAGAGAGTGCAAATCAACATGTGCGTGCGTGGTGTACGCTCGAGAGGGAACCATGGGGCAGAATAAGCCTTCACTTATCTATTACTTATCCCATCCAAAAGAGAACTTGCCAATGTCAAGTAAAACTAACGTACAGTACCATACAGAACAACGCATACCCACACCCAGGTCGCGACAAACCAGACTAAGTAAAACTTGTAATTCTAAATCTACTATGCTAGCAAAGATCCGCCCTGTTTTAAACTCTAAGTGAACCCCACAATTAGACCACCAATACCTCCCTCCTCCCCGTCCCTAATAAAAACTCACATTCGAAAGGGAGGATAGGAATCGGGTAGGAAGTACAAGAAAAAAGAGAAAAAAGGAAAAAAAAGGTGCGATAAGAATACACAATCGAAAGGGGATACTCTCAATACGAGAGGGGGTTATAAAACGCAATGACTCAATGAACAGAATCAAGATGATTTCCAGAATTCAAACCACCTCTTCCTCCTGACCTCATATCCTTCCTCAACGACATTGGCGCCTCCGGTGATGGTTAGGAAGACTTGATCTATACTACAATTAGTATGAGCACGAAATGGGGGGAGAAGGGGGAAGGAACACACCCAGCGTAGTCTGCGAAACAGAATAGTATTCCAATCCCAAAGCGTCCTTCGCCTCTTCCAGTGCTTTGAATATCCTGTTAACACTCGTGCCACCGGGCTGTGATGCTGCAGTGGGTATAATATCGCTCTCATCCTCACTCTCCCCACGCCAAATTGGTACCGAGTAGCGGATCTGTCCATGAAAACTCCGCTGCTCAACAACAGCACCACGGAACCTACGCTAGACCCAACCCTTCACGTTGTACATTTCCGCCTCTGTGCTTGCGGGCGCGGACTTAAGGAAAAGATGGATGTAGTACCCGTCGCTCCAGCGCTTCCGGAGGTCATCACTGGTGCCGACTACTAGCATTTTCTTCGCATTTTCTTCTCGTGAGGCGAGGGCGTCGGCTTCCTCCATTGAATGTGTCGTCAGGACAAGACTTCTCCCCTTTTGAACGTCAGCGAGGGTCTCCCACATGGTACGTTTTGATATTGCATCCATGCCTGAAGAGGGTTCGTCTAGGAGGAGGACTGTTGGATTTCCCATGAGGGCAATGCCGAGGGAGAGCTTGCGTTTGTTACCGCCAGAGAGTTTCTCGCCCATGCGGGTTTGGAAAGCTTCGAGACCGACAGCACGGATGACCTGGGAAACACTGTGCCCGACATCCTTGACACCACGAACTTGGGGAGTAGAAGCGGAGGTGCTCGACAACCGTCATACGGTCCATCGCATCGAATTGCGGGCAGACACCGAGGTGAGATTGTGCTCCTGCGCGACGTCTGGTAACGGGAGTGTTTTCCACAAAGATTTCTCCATTATTAGGGGCCATGTCACCACGGATCATGTTGATTGTCGTGGTTTTGCCAGCGCCGTTAGGTCTGAGAAGGGCAAATAAAGTACTACATAGGACAAAGCTATTCGTCCGATCGGCGGCAACCGGGCAACCCCTCAAAAAACCCCACCTCAACGATCAACCACCCCTCAACAACCATGCCTCCAGAAAAGACTGGCAATCTCACA
>Ga0307507_10001356_pt1 | contig 54829 bp, 16 predicted proteins | sample 7_EM_MG_FD_207223 | JGI IMG/M metagenome (GOLD analysis project Ga0307507, IMG submission 207223) | Populus trichocarpa ectomycorrhiza microbial communities from riparian zone in the Pacific Northwest, United States - 7_EM | ecosystem: Host-associated > Plants > Roots > Unclassified | place... | reverse complement strand
ATAAGAGAGGATTTCTTAGGAGTATGGTTGTGTATTTAAAGGACCTTAGTCCCTACTATAGATAGTTCTCTCCTTGTAGTAAATCTTAGAATACAATTAGAGTTAATCTGTTAGGCAACCACTCCACTAGTTATTATTACGTTGTTAATTTGTTCTTACCTATATACCTAGCCTAATAATAGGACCTACCGTAGTTCCTGCTACAAGGTTCCGTTATATAAGTTCATGTTAAAAAGGTCCTAGAGAGACTACAGAATATAGGCCTATAAGTTAATATTAAAAAAAATGCGAATTTAGAGTAAAACGCACAAAGTACCTTAGGTTTATTATTAGTATGGAAGGAATTAAAGTTAACCCAAAGAAGGTTAAGGCAATCCGCAACTAGAAACCTCCTTACACTATAAAAGGAATCTAGTCCTTCCTTAGCTTTTATAATTTCTACTATCGGTTTATCTATAACTATAGAGTTATAACCAAGCCTCTTATATAACTAACTAAGAACGACACGTCTTTTATCTTTAATAATAACTGTATAAAAGCCTTTAAGGAGTTAAAGGACCAACTTGTCTCCTCCTTAATCCTTTGTTACTACAACCTAGACCTTAAATTAATGCTAGAAACGGACGCCTCCAATAGGGTAGTAGTGGGAGTCCTTTTACAGCTACACCTAGACGGCGAATGGTACCCTATTGCGTTCTTCTTAAAAATAATAGCCCTAGCTAAGTGCAACTATAAAGTGCATAATAAGGAAATGTTAGCTATTATATAATTATTGTCCCAGCGGCGCGCAGAGCTTAGAAGCACAGACTCTTAGATTAAGGTTTATACCAACTATAAAGCCCTTAAGTATTTTATAATAATAAAATAACTTACCAGTTAATAGGCCTAGTAGGCCAAAATACTCTCCCAATTCTTCTTTATAATTATATACTGCCCTAGTAGGCAAAATGCTAAAGCTAATGCCCTAACCTAAAGAGAACAGGATATGGGGCTATAAGATAAGTTAAAGGCTCAGCACTAGATATATGTCCTCCTCTATACCAAATAGCTCAACCCATGTATTCTTAAGGAACTAAGCTCTAAATAGAATAAGGTAGTACCTATAAAAGGAGAGACCCTAGATAAACTAATAGGACTAATTAATCGCATCCTAACCGCGAACCGCATAGCCAAATCCCTAAAAGCCCTCCGTGATTAAGCTATGGGGGGTGACCCTAATTTGGAAATAGAAGACGGACTGCTCCTATATTAAGAACGGCTTATAGTTCTAGACATTAACAACCTATAAACAGAGCTAATCCGTAAAGCCCACTATTAAGTCTCTATAGCGCACCCTAGTTAAGACAAGACCTACTAACTACTATTACCTTATTACTATTGGCGAGGACTCCTATCCAATATAGAACAATTTATTAGAAATTGTTATGCTTATAAACGCGCGAATACCCCTAGGGACTAAACTCCTAAATAGCTGCAACTACTGCCAGTCCCTAAACGCCCTTGGTAACATATTACAATAGACTTTAAATTATTCCTAAAGGACAAACACAACTATAATATGGCCTTTGTAGTAGTTAACCAACTAAGTAAGCAAGCCATTTCCCTCTCTTGCTTTAAGACTACGACCGTAAAGGACATGGCCTATATATACGTTAATAACATCTACTGGATCCATAGCGCTCCTAAGTTAATTATCTCTAACTATGGACCCTAGTTTATATCGGACTTCTAGAACAAATTCTGCCGTATCCTTAGGATTAAGATTAAGCTCTCTACCGCATTCTACCCTTAGACCAACGGCCAAACCAAGATTATAAACTAGTACCTTAACTAGCAACTTCACCTCTTTATTAACTACTACCAAGACAACTAGTTAAAACTACTACCTATAATAGACTACGCATAGCTCACGCTCCCTTATAATAGTATAGGAATGTCGCCATTTAAGTTACTCTATAGATACAGGCCATAAATATCCTTTAATTGGGATAGACCTATAGGACCTATAACGGCCCGCGAACGCCTTAGCTATAAAGGGGCCCAGATATTCGCCAAGAAAATGTATAGGGCCTAGGAGACTACCCAAGCAATTATAAAAAGGGCACAAGAGAAGAAAGAGGCTAATGTAAACCAATACCGCCGCGAGGTAGACTTCCATATAGGAAATAAGGTATAGGTGTTAATAAAGAACTAGAAAACCCAGAGGCTAAGCCGCAAGCTAGACTACTAAATAGCTAGCCCCTATAAAATCCCTAAAAAGGTAGGGCACTTTTTTAAGGTTAAGCTACTAGAGTTAATAAAGATCTACCCTATCTTCTCTCTAAACTAACTATGGAAGGCCACGGACAACCTATTACCTAGATAGTACAACAACCCCCTACTACTAATTTAGATTATAGAGGACGAAGAATAGGAAATTAAAGAGATTTTAGCAGTAAAGAAGGACTATAGTACCTTAAAATACTATGCGAGCTAGGTAGATTATAATAAAGATCTAGAATGGTACCCCGCATCTAATTTTAAGTACTCTCCCTATAAGCTATAAGATTTCCACCTAGCCTACCTAGACCTCCCTAGACCACCATGTAAGTTAGATAGCTAGGTTAAATGCTAGGAAGAGGGGTTAGATAACTATAATAATTTAGACAACAATAAAGAACTTAGATAAAGCCTAAGGGCAGGCTTTTTTAGAAGGGGGGGGGGGGTAATGTAATGGTACTAGAGCGCGTCACCTGCCATATTTAACCAATTAGGATTTTCCATGCCCGGCATGCAAAATCGCTATTGGCTTGCTTACCACTAGCGCCTTAGCGGCCCTCGCGACATGTCTACCTACTGCCCCTAAACGATTCTTCTTCTTCTTCTTCTCCTTAGCTTAGTATTTTTATATGGTAGCAATCTACAAGCTTTGGTTCAGAAGCATTTATACAAGCCCGTTACATTTACGGGACTAGCGATAGACTTTTAGTAACCTTTCTTTAGCGTAGCTATAGCATAGTACTAGTAAAAGACGACGCTTAAAAAAAAAGAAATTAAAGGAGCTGTATAATTACAGCACCTATTGTACCAACCGCGTGCCTACGCGTTTGGTACACCAAGTACGTGTTTACGCGTTAGTGCACCAACCACTGTTTACGAAGCACTGACTAATCAGGGGGAGGCACATTAGTATATAGACCTCGTAGTCTGCTTCAATATAGAAGACAGTCACCATCTAAATAAGCATATAATACTACATGTATTTCGTGCCCGTGGATACAACTCACTCGTGCTATTAAGTTAGTACGAACACTGATCAGTAAGCGCGCACAGATTAGCAATCACTCAACACCTCCCCCAAGCGATACTTGACAGCGACCACCTATTCAATCCCAGTACGACCTGCCGGAAGGTTAGAAGGTAAAGGATTACGGACTTATCACCAACTCTGTATACTTATTTAAGTCTTAGTACGGTTTACTGGAAGTTATAGACGCAAATACAGACCTATACAGAACCCCCTACCCTTAACCTATCTTTAAACCTTGAACCCCTATTCCTACTACACCCTCCTTCAATACCCCCAACCTCTTTTTAGACCCCTTACGGAGACCCCTTACCCTTCTGCAAACCATTACGGACATTAACCGCCTTTACGGAACACTATAAGACCCCTCCCACCCGCCACGTACTACACAGTATAGCAGACATTAGTAAGCAAATTAACGAAGGCCAAGAGAAGTAGAGCCAGGGAGTTAACCTTACGTCTATAACCGACGTAAACAACTACATTAAATTCAAAGTCCTTAAATACGAACACTTTAAGCTTATAAACGACGACCTATAGGAGCAATATAAGGAAGACTTTGCAGGCTTTACGGAAGCTATTTTCAAGGCTTGCAGTATTATACCTATCCGTAACCTACGAAACCTTTTGCGTCACCAAGGTGTATGGGTTAAAAAAGATAAACGAGTCACTATTGCACGGTCCCTATACAATACACTCTGTAAGGAAGACCAAACGGAATGGACTAAAGAGTAGATCTTAGACCATATTAGAACTAACAGACTCTTCGCCTACTTTAAACTTAATAGGATCTCTAGCCTTATACCTAACCTATTTAACTAAATTCGCCCTACAGACCTAAGGGGTTTTGGAATTGACCTTACGGGCTAGAGCATACCTAGTACCCAAGTTATGGACCGCAATACCCCTGTAAACCAAAATACGGACCAAATTACCCTTGTTATTTAAGTTACAGATCCGCAAGCTATATATCCATAAGCCACATATCCGCAAGCCATATATCCGCAAGTCACAGATCTACAAGTTATAGATCCGCAACCCACCTAAGTAAAGACCTATAGTAAGGAGCTAGCTAACCTAGCTAAGCTCTATACCGACAAATCTAAGTACAGCGGTGAAAACGATAATTTTGACTTTAAACTAACTATCTTTACAGACCTCTGTTAAAAGGCTAATATCCCTAAACAGGAGTTCAGCCAAGCCTACTTTACCATGCTATGCGGCCTAGCCCTTGACTACTATTACATCAACCTTAAAAGCAACCCCCTTGGTGTTCCTTTTAATAAGCTATGCAAAGCTATATATAACTACTTTAAAGGACCGGAATATAAGCGTGATATCCTTACCTAATGGAATGCGACCAAGCTACAGACCGTAATCAACAAGAACACCAAAAAATTAACTACAGAGTGTCTGCAAATCCTTATTAAGGACCTTCGGCATCTATAGCATGGCCTTAATATCAAGCTCCAAACAGACAACTTCCTATACAATAAACTTATTACAGCTTGCTAGGAAGTAGAGCCTTGCAAATACGCCTACTATAAGCCTGCAGATACCTTAGCCGGCCTCATTAACGACCTATGGTCTTCTATTATAACATACGAAGTCTCAAACCCACTAGGCAGCACTTAAACCTTTACTACGGATATTTAATATCCGCAATATCCGCAAACAGACTTAGACGCCTACTTTACGGACCGCCGCTACCGCTAGTAGCACACGTATTAACCAAGTCCCCGTAACCCCCGCGGCAACCCCCGTATAAAAATATACCCCCGCAGACAAACTAGCTAGAAGTGCTTCGTGTGCGGCAAGAAAGGATGTTAGTCTATAAGGCATACCTAGGAAGAACGCGATAGGTCTAAGAAGAGATTTAATAAACGGATCAACCAGTTTATCTTAGAGTATAAAGGAGAGGAAGTAGAGGAGTCTCTTAACAAGTTAATGGAAGCCCTTATAATTAACTTTAACTTAGACGCTTAGGAACAGGAGACCTTAGAGACATTCCTTACCACTTTTAGACCTTTTACGGACAGCCAAGCCTTTAATATTACAACCGTATTAGCCGACCATTTCTTTATACACTTAATTGCGCCCAAAAACCAATCCGCAAGTACCCCTGTTATGGACGTTATAGACTATAAGCAGGACCCATTTGCATATATCACCACAGAACGCTATACCCCTAGGGAATTCTATGGTGTTATAATCGACACAGGTGCCTCTAAGAAGTCTACTATAGGCTATAGACAATATCTTGCATATAAGACCACCATAAACAACAATATAGATATTGATATTATGCAAACTAGGGCCGTAAATGTCTAATTCGGTATTGGCTTAACCGCATTAATTAAATCAGTAGCAGTTAAGACTCTAATTAGCCTAGTTAACTTCTATATAGTAAAAGCAGACACCCCTTTCCTACTCTGCCTTATGGACATGGATAGATTACAGGTGTACTATAATAATATTACAGACACCCTAATTGGCCCCATAATTGCCCTAGGAAGCAAGCATGTCACCCTACCAATTACACAACAATTTGGACACCCGTTCCTTATATAAGGAGAGACTTTACGGACCTATATTTAGGAATCTTTTGACTATAACCCATGCTACCTTACTAGTACTAAGATCTACCACCTATACCGCCGTTTTGGCCACCCATTAGCTGAAAAACTGTATAGAGTCCTTAAATGCTCTAGACATGACAACGTTAACAGAAAGGCAATTAACTACCTAACCAAATACTGCTCCTTCTGCTAGAAATACGGACGTTCCCTAGGCCAATTCAAGTTCACTCTTTATAAAGACCTTAATTTTAACCACTCAGTATACATAGATATTATGTACATCAACGGCAGCCCAGTACTATATATAATTAATAAGGCAACCCGCTATTAAGCCGCCTATTAGTTACAAAATATATCCGCAAAACACACTTAGGATATTTTACGCACCTACTAGATTGACATATATATTAGACCCCCTAAGTATATTACCCACAACGCCGGCAGGAACTTTATCAGTAAGGAATTCCAATAGTATACTACAGCTATGGCTATTTTAACAAAAGCCGTTCCAGTTAAGGCGCATTAGTCAGTTGGGCTTATTAAGTAAGCTTACCCAGCTTTACAGAGAGCTTACTATGACGGTGCTAGAGCGCGTCACCTGCTAAATTCTGCTATGCTGCTGCCATATTCTACCAACCTACGATTGGCTCGCTTACCGCTAGCGCCTTAGCGGCTGCCCTTTTATATATGTTTACTATGGTCCTGGCGACCCCCTTCTTTTCTTCTCCTTAGCTTAGTATCTTTATTAGATAGCAATCCACAAGCTTTAGTTTAGAGGCACTTATACGAGCCGTCACATTATACTAAGCTCTCCATATACTGCCTGGGAAGGCCTTAATAATATCCCACCCTACGAGAAACTTTGTCTGCAATAACGCGTTAACGCGCTATACTTAGACACTAAAACAACTCTACATTGCCTGGGAAGGCCTCAATAATATCCCACCCTATGAACTAGATAGGATTGGACCTATACCCCCGGAATTAAAACCGAATCGTATAATTCCGATAAACCCTAGGAAGCTAATGATGGCACCTAAAGCGAGCTTATCTAAAAGAGCTGCCCTGACCCAAGAAGAACACGAGATTTAATTGGGATCCGAAATTGAGGATAATGATGATAGTATAGACGTATATAAACAGATTCGTGCCCTGACGGCCAATTAGGAAGCCGACCGTCTCCAAGCTTAAAGCACACAGGAGACCCTATAAGAGATCCTAGACAGCCTCGCGGCCCTATAAAGCTCAGCCCCCCCTTTCAGAAGTCCTAGTTGTCCTATTCACTTAACTAAATATAACATACTAGGGAGTACGGACATAATAACGAAACAATTAAAGTCTATTAAGCTCCTTAACCCCCAACCACTGTCTGATGGGATAGACCCTACCTTTAAGAATTGGAGGATTTAAGTATGAGAAAAGCTCCGCGTTAACCACAACCATTTCCTTTCTAAAGAAGCCAAAATGCTCTACCTCTTTGGTCGAACTATAGGGGATGCCCAACGGCACCTTTAAGCCAAGTTTAAGGATAATTCCCCTGTCCGATTTACATTTGTTAACAAGATAATACGGCACCTGGCTGCTATCTACGTTAACCTAAACAAAGTACGGGATGCCTAGTACGACTATAATCGCCTAATGATGAAACCAAACCAACCCTTTGCCAAATTCCAGACTCAATTCCTACACCTTACGGGAGAAGGCCAGGTTCCCCTTAAGAACTACCGTTTGGACTTGTATAATAAGCTAACAATCCAGCTATAAGAGAAGATTGCTGTAACCTTAGATAACCTACTAACCCATAAAAAACTTGCAGTTTGTTGCCTATCTTTAGACGCAGAACTGAAGCGGATTAACGCCCGCCCTAATTGGCAGAAGCGACCATGTAGTGATCGCAACTCGCTAGCCACACCTACAGGAGCTGGAGTAAGAAGATAAGCTACGTCTACTCTTGCACTAAAAGCGGTCACAACTACACACTGGCGAGCCTCGCCCGACTAGCTACATACCACGCCCTCGACTAGTACTTGTCGCAATACCCCAATTGACCCCGCCTCGGCTACGTGCTACAACTGCGATAAGGAGGGTCACTTTGCTTTGTCTTACCCAGAACTAGGGGATATCAAGGAGATAGAGGAAGGAGAAACATCTGATAAGTTAGGAAAAGAAGAACCCTAGGGAAAGACTCCCCCCTAGGGTATCCTATTAATCTTGAAGAGATTAATCTAAGTTAGTTAATAGGTGGAAAACACTTCACGGTTCCATGTATAGTATCTTAAAATGGATATGGAGTTAACTTAACTGCCCTTATTAACACTAGAGTAAATGGCTTTGCCTTTATAAATACTGCCTGTGTAATTAACGTTGCCAAGTTTCTAAATGTAAAAGCTACCCTACTAGAGAAGCCTGTCTAGGTAAAAGGCTATAACGGCCAAGCCGGTAAGCCGGTCACCTATGTCCTAAAGTTACATATCTCCCTTAATAGACAACATTAATACGGCATCCCTTTCTGCATCTTAGACCTAGGGTCCTATGATATAATCCTCAGCCGAAAATAGATATCCTACTTTAATATTTAGCTAAACGTATAATAAAGACAGTTCGTCTGGCCGGAGGATAGACTGAAATTACCCTCCTTTGTTAGAGAAATCCGAACCAACTGTAAGACACTAGCCGCGAAGTCTAACCCTATATATTAGTAGGATGTCCAGGCCTATGACCTAGCCTTTACCTAAGAAGACGCCTGCCGCAAAGCTAGAAAGAACTCTATACTAATAAAGATATTTTCCCGAAGCGCTATGTTCAAGGAGGACTCTATATATAGAAGCGGGATAGATAGTGATATAGACAGCGTCTAAATCGCGCAGATCTAACTGGTATGGAAAAGAACGTACCAATAAGATATAAGGGATAACCTCCAAAAAATGTGATAGGAGCTAAAAGGAGTAACGATAACACTAATACCCCAGAGGGCCCTAAGGTCACGCACGCCCCCATTATCCTGCAACCCCCCTACAGTAGACATTGCCGCAATTAGCGCTATAGCGTTCCACTTTAATATGTACTGGAAGGAAAATAAGGTCTTTATAACAAGCCTATATAAGATTAACCGGATTATTAATAAGAGGGAAGAAAAGCTAATTAAGGAAACTAATAAGGAACTAGTTGAACGTCTTCTTCCTACTGTCTATGCTAAGTATAAGGACGCGTTCTTAAGGGCGGCTTTAGACAAGTTACCCCCTTACCAGATATATAATTATAAGATTTAATTGGAAGCCAATAACTCGCTAGGCTATAGCCCCCTTTACCAATAATTAACGGACAAGCTAAAAGCAATAAAGTAGTACTTGATTGATAACCTAGATAAAGGGTTTATTAAGCCAAGTTAAGCCCCTTTTGCTTCCCCTATCCTATTTGTAAAAAAGCCTAGTAGAGGCCTCCATTTTTGTATTAACTATCAGAAGCTAAATGCTATTATTTAAAAGAATTGGTATCCTATTCCGTTAATTAACAAAACCCTTGTACGTTTAAGCTGGGCAAAGATCTTTACTAAACTTAATATCTGCCAAGCTTTCCACCAAATTAGGATAGACCCTGCATCTAAAGATTTAACAATGTTCTGTACCCATTATGGGTCCTATAAATGCAAAGTTCTTTCTTTTAGACTAATAAACGGACCGGCTATGTACCAAAGGTATATAAATGACGTTCTTTTTAATTACCTTAATGAATTCTGCACAGCATACCTAGACGACATTCTTATATACTCGGACAATGAACTTGAGCACCAAGTTCACGTTAAGAAGGTCCTAGAGAGATTATAGAATGCGGGTTTGTAAGTTAATATTAAGAAATGTGAATTTGGGGTAAAACGTATAAAGTACCTTAGGTTTATAGTAAGTATAAATGGGATCAAAGTTGACCCTAAGAAGGTCGACGCAATCTGTAACTGGAAGCCCCTTTATACTATAAAGGGGATCCAGTCCTTCCTGGGTTTTTATAATTTCTACTACCAATTTATCCGTGACTATGGAGTTATGGCAACGCCTCTTATACAACTTACCCGGAAAGACACGCCTTTTGTCTTTAATAACGACTGTATAGAAGCCTTTGGAGAGTTAAAAGATCGGCTTATCTTTTCTCCAATCCTTCGTCACTATGACCCGGACCTTAAATTAATGCTAGAGACAGACGCTTCTGACAGAGTTGTAGCGGGAATCCTATTATAGTTATATCCAGACGGCGAATGGTACCCTGTTGCCTTCTTCTTAAAAACAATAGACCTAGCTAAGTATAACTACGAAGTACATAATAAAGAAATGCTAGCTATTATCCAATTGCTGTCCTAATGGCGCGTAGAGCTTAAAGGCACGAACTCCCAGATTAAGATATATACGGATTATAAAGCCCTAGAGTACTTTATAACTATAAAGCAGCTTACTAGACGATAAGCCCACTAGGCTGAAATACTCTCTGAATTCTTCTTTATAATTATATATCGTTCTGGCAAGCAAAATACTAAAGCTAATGCACTAACCCAAAGGGAACAAGATGTAGAACCTTAGGATGAGCTAAAGACCCAATACCGGATGCGCGCCCTCTTCTATCCTGAACAGCTTAACCTATAAATTCTTAAAGAACTAAACTCCAAACGGAATGAGCTAGTACCCCTAGAGGGAGTAGTCTTGGACGAACTAATAGGGCTAGTCAACCGTATCCTAACTGTGAACCGCATGGCTAACTCCCTGAAAGCCCTCCGTGACTAAGCCGCGAAGGAGGACCCTAATTTGGAAATAGAGGAAGGACTGCTTCTATACTAAGGACGGCTTATAGTTTTAGATATTAACAACCTACGGACAGAGTTAATCCGCGAAGCCCACTGTTAAGTCTCTATAGTATACCCTGGTTGCAATAAGACCCACTAACTACTAGCGCCCTATTACTACTAGTAAGGACTTCTATCTGATATAGATCAATTTGTTAGAAACTGCTATGCCTATAGACGCGCAAATGCCCCTAGGGATTAAACTCCTGGGTAGCTATAACCACTGCCAGTTCTAGAACGCCCTTAGTAATATATCACTATGGACTTCAAGTCATTTCTAAAGGACGCCCACGGCCATGATGCAGCCTTTGTAGTGGTTAACTGACTATGCAAGCAATCCGTCTCCCTCCCTTGTTTTAAGACCATGACTGCAAAGGATATAGCCCGCCTCTATGTTAACAACATCTATTAATTCTACGGCGCCCCCAAATTAATTGTCTCTAACTGTGGCCCCTAGTTTATATTAGATTTCTGGAATAAACTCTGCCGTATCCTTAGGATTAAGATTAAGCTCTCTACTGTATTCCACCCTCAGACTAACGGCCAAACTGAGATTATAAACCAGTACCTCAACCAGCAACTACGGCCCTTTGTAGACTACTATTAGGACAATTAGTTGGAATTACTACCTATAATAAACTACGCGCAGCTTACACTCCCTTATAACAGTATAGGGATGTCCCTATTTAAACTGCTCTATGGGTATGCACCACAAACGTCCTTTAATTGGGATAGGCCTACTAAACCCGCTACGGCCCGCGAACGCCTCAGCTATAAGGAGGCCCAGGTATTTGCTAAGAGAATGCATAGAGCCTAGAAGACTGCTTAAACAATTATAAGAAAGGCGTAAGAAAAAAAGGAGTCTAATATAAACTAATATTATCGCGAGAAAGACTTCTAAGTAGGAGATAAGGTATGGGTGTTAATAAAGAACTAGAAAACCCAGAGGCCGAGCCGCAAGTTAGACCACCAAATAGCTGGCCCATATGAGACTCTTTAAAAGGTAGGACACTCTTTTAAGGTTAAGCTACCAGAGTTAATAAGGATCCACCCCGTTTTCTCCCCGGACCGGCTATGAAAGGCTGCAGATAATCCACTACCTAGACAGTACAACGACCCCCTACCACCAATCCAGATTGCTAAAGACAAAGAATGGGAAGTTAAAGAAATCCTAGCAGTAAAAAAGGTCTGTAATGTCTTAAAATACTGTATAAGCTGGGTAGGCTATGACGACGACCCAGAGTGGTACCCTATATCTAATTTTAAGTACTCCCCCCATAAGCTACGAGATTTCCACCTAGCCTATCCTAATCTCCCTGGACCACTACGTAAATTAAACAACTGGATTAAATGCTAGGAAGAAGGGTTAGATAATTATAACAATTTAGACAATAATAGGAAGCTCGGACAACGCCTAAGGGCAGGCTTTTTTAGGAGGGGGGGGTAATGTAACGGTGCTAGAGCGCGTCACCTACCAAATTCTGCCATACTGCTGCCATATTCTGCCAACCTATGATTGGCTCGCTTACCGCTAGCGCCTTGGCGGCTACCCTTTCATATATATTTACTATAGTCTTGGCGACCCCCTTCTTTTCTTCTCCTTAGCTTAGTATCTTTATTAGATAGCAATCCACAAGCTTCGGTTTAGAGGCACTTATGTGAGCCGTCACACTTACTAGATTATTACGGACGAGTGTAAGGATATTTAAAAGGAACTAGCCTTACAGATGGCCGTAAAAGCCGTTAATAACACTGCTGGCCCTAATAGACTAGTACCTACCCTCTTGGTCTACGGAGCCTACCTAAGGATAAGCAACCTAGACCCTCCTACCCCGTCTATCACGGAATGAGTAGCTGCAATACAAAAGGCAATGGCTGAAATAGTTAAACTACGGGCCAAACAAACTATTAACAGCGCTCTGCACCACCGTAATAGGCTAGATATAACCTCAGTTCATAACCTCCCGCTTAATTTTGAAGTCCTTGTATAGCGTAAAAGCGGTAATTAGACTGGACCTTACTGTTTACTGGCTGTAGAAAACGCAATATGCTATATATAACTTCCTAGCAGACTAACTAGCTTTAGGAGCATGTCCGTAAAACCCTACTTTTAATCCAAAAACACCTATGACGTCAAACTAGACAAACTGGAAGCACCTACCAGACTAGATGAACTGGAAGTACCCCCGCCTACCTTAGAAGTCCCCTAGGAACTTACTAAACCTATTAAACCTGCTGTAAAGCGTAGCTAAGGACGCCCCTAAAAGCACCCTATAACTAAGAACCCTATAATAGAGAATTACCTGACCTCCACAGGCATATCTATAAGGCAATCTCCGTCTGCGGATATATCAGTTTTAGTATAGGAAACCCCTTTTATAGACTTATAACGTAAAGAGATTAATGGACTACTTAAAAAGGGCGTCTTTACGGTTATAACAAAGAGAGATATTCCGCAAGGCGTCTATATATTTAACTTACGCTTTATTAACAAAATTAAGCACCCTAGTACTAATAAAGCCTTTAAGAAATTAAGGCTTATTATACAAGCTTATAATAACCAAGGAAAGGACTTAGTCCTTACATAATTGCCCACAATTTAACGAGTTAGTCAACGGATTATACTTGCACTTATGCCTGGACTACAGCAAAGCAAACCTATAGCCCTTTACTTACGGGACATCTTATAAGCCTATATGCAGTCCAATACCTACCTAAGTAGGGATATCTTTATATGACTACCCCATAAGCTTAACCTACAACTAAGAACAATTTTACAGGTTATAAAACCTCTTTACGGAGTACTAAAAGCCAGAAACTATTGGTTTAAGACATACCATTAGCACTATATTAGTAAACTTAAAATGGAACAGTTGACCTATAACCCCTGCCTCCTATATAGCCCATTAAACGGCCTTGGTATTATTAGACTCCAAACAGATAATACCCTATTCTTAGCAGACTGGACATTTGCGGATGTTAAAGAGACTAAACTACAAGAAGCTAAGTTCCTGGCAAAGCTGTAAGAGTAGTTAACTAAGTAGACTCCAATTAAGTTTAACGGAGGCTTAATTATATAAAAGGGCAACTTAATCTAGCTAACCTAGGAACGCCAAGCTTAAAACCTAAAGCTTATTATAGTAAAGCCTACGGACCTTACTAGTTCCCGCAGAGAGACCCGTAAGACCGTAAACATAAAGAACTAATACGCTGCATAGCGTGCAAGAGGCGCCTATATTGCTATAGTCTGCTAACCTAAATCTGCCTATAACTTGTCCTTTGCGGCCCAGGCAGTAAATCCGCAAGAAAAAAATATTAAGCAGCTTAATAAGCGCATTTAGTGGCAAATTAACAATGTAGTAAGGGGACTTACTTTCGTACCACTAGACCTAAATTCCCTTAGCTTACTGGTATTTATAGACGCATCCTTTGCTAATAACAGGGACCTATCATCGCAAATCGGCTTTGTAATTGTACTTACGGACCGTAATTAGGACGCAAACATCCTGTACTAGTCCTTAATTAAATGCAAATAAGTAACCCGCAGTGTACTAGCTTCTAAACTATATGCACTAGCTCATGGCTTTAATATAGCAGCCGCAATCAAATCAACAGTCCAGAAGATTCTATAACTGGAGCAGTTACCCCTGGTTTTATGCACCGATTTAAAGTCCCTCTATGACTGCCTAGTTAAACTAGGTACAACACAAGAAAAGAGGCTTATAGTCGACCTAATATGCTTACGTCAGGCCTATAAACGACGCGAGATTACGGAGGTTAAATGGATTAGCGGTAGAGACAACCCAGCAGACGCTATAACTAAGGCAAAGCCGTGTCAAGCCCTTAAAACCCTAATTAACACAAATAAGCTTAATCTGAAGGTCACAAAGTGGGTAGAACGAGACTAACGGAGCACTTACGGTTCATTTATGGCCCATTAGAAGGCCATATAGTTCATCTACAGCCCATTAGAAGACTATACGGTTCATTTTACAGACTATAAGCAGGACTTACAACTAGCTTAAAGCACCGTTTAAAAAGCAGCCTAGACGGCACCTCGGAGGAGATTTCTTATGTGTTTTCTTTTGTGTTCTATAGTTGTATTGAAGCAATTACGGAGGCTGTATACAGGTAGTTTCATTTTTCAAGTACCGCCAGTGTATAATTACAGCACCTGTTGTACCAACCGCGTGCCTACGCGTTCGGTACACCAAGTACGTGTTTACGCGTTGGTGCACCAACCACTGTTTACGAAGCACTGACTAATTAGGGGGAGGCACATCAGTATATAGACCTCGTAGTCTGCTTTAATACAGAAGACAGTCACCATCCAAATAAGCATACGATACTACATGTATTTCGTGCCCGTGGATACGACTCACTCGTGCTATTAAGTTAGTACGAACAGGAGCTTATTGTTACCCTTTTAGGGGACAAAGAAACCTGTAATGCGATTAAGGAGGCTGCGGATATTTATTCGGAGCTGGTTAATATAGTTGTAAATATCCTTTATAAAGAGCTTCGTGATCTTTAGCAGAAGACAGTTATTTTTAGCCCATAGAAGTCAGATCTGGAGTTTAAAGATATTTAACTCTTATAGGACTATAAAGCAATTAGCTAATATGCCCCTCTACTCTACTAACTAATAGAAGGATTATCGGCATAATTAAGAACTAATTAATCGCGAAATCCGCACCTAGGGCGGGTTGTTCTTCTTATATCTATCCTTTTATTAGGCCGCGCTTAAAGCTCTACTAACTACTTTACTTGGCTTCTTAGTCTTTATCTTTAAGGCATAGGTGTAAAGCGTTAGGTTCTATTACTGCTTTATAGACTAGGGCTTATTAATAGATATAAGACGCTTAACTATTAGAAGATGGGATTAGCTAAACGTTCTAAGGAAGGTTATAATACTAGCAGCGGATATACTGGCGCTAACGTTATTAAAGACCTACCTCCAATTAATGTCCGCTTTTACTAATATCTATATTATATATAATAATTTTAACTACCTTAAGCGAACGCGATATTAGTTAATTGGAGACACTAGTATTTTCTATTCCTATACTACTGGAAAGCTTATCTACGGATCTTATATTCCCCCCAGTGGCCTTCTTTAAAGTATACTGTATAACTAGGTGTAGCTTCGGATTAAGGATATTGCTAAGGCGCCGGGTAATATATATAATAGCATTTAAAATTAGATATCTATATTTGTGATTACAGATGCTCTCTAAAGCGCATATCCGGCCGCTGTAAATAGTATTTTCAAATCTAATACTAAGCTTAAATATCCGCGTATGCCAGAGATTAATATTCTACTATCTGTGAAGACAATGTATATAAACCTGGGCCCTATTATAGAGAGCGAGGCTTCTATAAATGGCAACTACCGCGTACTTAAGACAATCTTCCTAGAGTAATTACAACTTAATCGCGATAACGATTTCTAGGACCGATTATATCTAGTATACGGTAATTAGAAAACTATAAAGCTTATCCACACCTATAAGCGGGAGCGGGCGGAGGCTGCGCTCCTATATAATAGCTACTATTAGGTCCTACCTGTTCTAGGTCTTTGGCACCTCCGGTTAAACTTCCTATATATAATTATAAGGACTTTCTTTAGTAGTTAGCAATATGCGCAGTAGTACTTTACGCTCTACGCTTATATAAATTACCTTAGGCGACAAAATATTCCTATAGAGCGCCCTCCCTTTTACTATCTTAAGGAGCTAGTACTGCATAGTTTTAATGCCTATATTATTGCGCTCTTCTTAATACATATTTATAATAGGCTTAATATCTATAAAGAAGGTGCGGTTAAAAGATATATTGGTTTCTTAACACCTGAGTAGTTTCTATAGCATATTAAGGATATCCGCGCAATGGGTTTTAGCTCTAAAGTTAGCCGCAAGGCTAATAAATTGGTTCCTCCGCAGCCCTCTGCCCGCGGAGGTTCTTAAATTATAGATTAATTGCTTATAGTACCCAGCTCCGCTACTATAAGCCAGCCTACTTAGATCGTTAACGTAGATTTTTTTAATTATATTTGGTATCTATAGGTAGTTAAAATATATACAGTGTTAAAATACGCAATTAAGTATACGGATATCGGCCTTTTAAAGCGTGCAATCGCCCGCCTTTGCCTTTACTTTGCTAGATTAAGGAGCAATAACTATGTATCTAAAATAATGTACTTCTAGAGGTTAATTGCAATAAAGGCGTATAATCTAGTATTTTAGCGGGCTATACTTGTAAATAGGTTAATTAATAATCGCGGAGAGCTAAATAGCTTTTTTAAAGCTAATTGACTTAATAAGCTATTAAGTCTTTAGCTAAAGGAGCTACTCTAATTACGCGGAAACTTAACCTTTAGAGTAGACTCTCTATTTAGGTAGAGTGTTCTTACTATAAGCTATACTAGACCTCTTTGTGCTGAGTTTAAGGACGTATTTAGTAAGCGGACGATATCCGATTATATAATTAAGTCTCCTATAGTTGATATCCAGTCCCTTACGGATATAATTGCTAAGGATATAATTGTGCGTTAGTGTGTACGGGACGTTGGGTTTAAGGCACCTACTATTCTTTAACTTAGATTAGATGTTAGCGACTCAGTCAATCGAGGCACGAGCACGGCAAGGACGCATGCAAGCCTGTACGATTGGATTGTCTATAAACGAGGATCCAAAGCTAGAGAAAGGAAAAGAGAAGAAGGGTAGCGCCGCTTAAGGTTTTATACGATCGTCTGGTCACGTGACTATAACTGTCTGAAACAGTAAGAAACTGTCTACAACAGTAAGAAACTGTCTGCAATTGTCCGCCACAATCTACTACCACAATCCACCGTTTTCCACTAGCGCCATAACATTATCCCCCCCTCCAAAAAAGCCTGCCCTTAGGCTTTGTATGTCTGTATTACGTCCATAGGGTATTCTTATCTTTATACTCAATAGGTAGCTTATTATCTTCGCTATACTAGCACTCTATCTACTTGTCTAGATACTTTGGGGGTCCTGGCTTGTTAGGGTATTAGTTATAGAATTCTTTAAGCTTCTAGGGGTACCCTATAAAGTTCTAGGCAGGGTACCAGGTTGGGTCTAGATTGTAACCTTTCCATTAAATACGGTATTTTAGCGTTCCTTATACTAGTTTATAGGCTAGTATTTTATTAACTTCCCATTCATCGTCGCCATTAACTTAAATTGGTAGTAGAGGCTCATTCTTTTGTCTAAGTAGTAGGTTATTTGCAGCTTTTTATAGCTTATCTAGTAAGAAAACAGGGTAAACTTTAATTAAGTCTAGAAGTTTAACCTTATATAAGTTGCCTTCTTTATTAAGGATCTTATACGGTCCTACTATCTTATAGTCTAGCTTATGGCTAGGCCGTTCTGTCTTCTAGTTCTTTATTATAACCTAGACCCTATCGCCTATGGTAAAGTTAGGCTCGCGCCTATATTTATTTGCCTACTATTCTATTAATTTCTAGGCCTTCTCTAGGTTCTTATAGGCTACTATCTATACTTCTTCTAAGCGTTTAGTATACTACTATGCTTTCTTATAAAATAGTTTTTTACACACAGTTTATAGTTGTGACGGTGCTAGAGCGCGTCACCTACTATATTTAACCAATCAGGATTTTCCATGCCCGGTATATAAAATCGCTATTAGCTCGCTTACCACTAGCGCCTTAGCGGCCCTCGCGATATGTCTACCTACTACCCCTAAACAATTCTTCTTCTTCTTCTTCTCCTTAGCTTAGTATTCTTATATAGTAGCAATCTATAAGCTTTAGTTTAGAAGCATTTATACAAGCCTATTATATTATACTAAGCTCTCCCTATATTGCCTAGGAAGGCCTTAATAATATCCCACCCTAAAAGAAGACCTTCGTCTACAATAACGCGTCGACACATTATACTCAGACATTAAAAAACTTACACTACCACGCCTGAGAAGGCCCTAATAATATCCTACTTTATAGGCCAGACTGTACTTAACCTATACCCTTAAAAGAACCCCGGAATTAAAACTAAATTATATAATTTTAATAAACTTTAGGAAGCTGATAATGGCACCTAAAGTAAGCTTATTTAAAAGACCTACCTCTACCTAAGAGGAATAAAAGATCTAGTTAGGATTAGAAATTAAAGATAATAACAACGTTACAGGTGTATATAAGCAGATTTATACCCTTACTGCTAATTAGAAGGTTAATTATCTTTAAGCCTAAAGTATATAAGAGACTCTAAAGGAGATCCTAGAAAGCCTTACTGCCTTATAAAATAGCCCAGCCTCCCCTTTATAAAGTCTTAGTTAACCCATTTACTTAACTAAATGCGATACACTAGAGAGTACGGATATAATAATAAAGTAATTAAAGTCCGTTAAGCTCCTTAACCCTCTACTATTATTAGACGGTATAGACCTAACCTTTAAGAACTAGAGAATCTAGGTATAAGGAAAGCTTTATATTAACTACAAACATTTCCCCTCTAAAGAAGCTAAAATACCCTACCTCTTTAGTTAAACTATTAGGAACGCCTAGCAATACCTTTAGGCTAAGTTTAAGGACGAGTTACCTATTTAGTATATATCTATTAATAAGATAATATAGTATCTAGCTGCTATTTATGTTAATCTAAATAAAGTATAGGATGCCTGTTATAACTATAATTGCCTAATAATAAAATTAAACCAATTCTTTACTAAGTTCTAGACTTAATTCTTATACCTAGTAGGCAAAGGCTAGGTTCCCCCTAAGAATTATTATTTAGATCTATATAACAAGCTAACGGTCCAACTATAAGAGAAGATTATAGTAGCCTTAGACAACCTACTAACCTACTAAAGACTTACAGCCTAATATTTATTACTAGATTCAGAACTAAAATAAATTAATGCTTATTCTAATTAACTAAAGCGGCCCTATAGCAACTATAACCTATCTGCTATACTAATAGGAGCTAGCGTTAGAAGATAAACCACAACTGCCCTTATACTAAAAGCGGTTATAACTACCTACCTGCAAACCTTGCCTAACCTACTATATACTATACCTTTAACCAATGCTTATTATAATACCCTAATTAACCCTACCACGGTCACGTGCTTTAATTGCGGAAAGGATAGTTACTTTGCTATATCCTGCCCAGAGCTAAAGGATATAGGTAATATTAAGGAAATAGAGGAAGAAGAAATATCTAATAAGTTAGGAAAAGAAGAACCCTAGGAAAAGACTCCCCCCTAGGGTATCCTATTAATTTTAAAGAGATTAATCTAAGTTAGCTAATAGGTGGAAAACACTTTATAGTTTTATATATAGTATCTTAAAATAGATATAGAGTTAATATAACTACCCTTATTAACACTAGAGCAAATAGCTTTGCCTTTATAAATACTACTTATATAAATAATGTTGCTAAGTTTTTAAATGTAAATGCTACCTAACTAAAGAAGTCTATTTAAGTAAAAGGCTATAATAGTTAAGCTAGTATGCCGGTTACCCACATTTTAAAGCTATATATCGCTATTAATGGATAATACTAGTTTAGTATCCCCTTCTGCATCCTAGACCTAGAGTTATACAACATAATTCATTGGCAAAATATAGTACCCTTTCAATGGCCTCAATGGTTGGTGGTTGACGCAATTGGCGCGCAGTTGAGGTTATTTAGCAACTCGACCGACTAGCCTATATCGTGTTTTTTTAATACGCAGCCTGCGCGTAGCCTGCGCGCAACCTGCCAGTAATCTGCGCATTTGGCAACTATAATTATATTTACCTCTTTTATACTAATAACATATTTTAAATAAATAAAAGCTACTTTAAAGCTATTTATAAGGCTAGCAAAATAAATAATATTATTTTAGATAATTTAATATAATATAGCGATGGTTCTCTTCTACCTATCTACCTATTAACTTACCTACCTGCCTACATCGCCTACCTGTCTGCATTGCCTACCTATTTACATCTGCCTACCTGTCTATATCTGCCTACCCGTCAGCATCTGCCTACCTGTCTGCATCTGCTTGCCTATCTGCATCTGCTTACCTATCTGCATCTACTTACCTGTCTGTATCTGCTTACCTGTCTGTATCTGCCTACCCGTCAGCATCTCCCTATTTGTGCCTACCTGTCTGTGCTACCTTGATTCGATCAATCGATCGAATCGTTTATAGTGCTCGCTGGCTAGTCGTTGTCGTCTGGCTCTGGCGACGGTCGTCTGGTTCTAGCGACGGTCGTCTAGCTCTGGCGACAGTCGTCTAGTTCTGGCGACGGTCATCTGGTTCTGGTAACGGTCGTCTGGTTCTGGCGACGGTCGTCTGGCTCTGGCGACGGTCGTCTGGTTCTAGCGACGGTCGTCTAGCTCTGGCGACAGTCGTCTGGTTCTGGCGACGGTCGTCTGGCTCTGGCGACGGTCGTCTGGTTTTGGCGACAGTCGTCTGACTCTGGAGACGGTCGTCTGGTTCTGGCGACGGTCGTCTGGCTCTAGCGACGGTCGTCTGGTTCTAGCGACAGTTGTCTGGCTCTGGCGATAGTCGTCTGGCTCTGGCGACGGTCGTCTGGTTCTGGTAACGGTCGTCTGGTTCTAGCGATAGTCATCTAGTTCTAGCAACGGTCCTCTACTAGCTGCCGTTCTAGTGCCTCCCTAGGTAGGGAGGATGTAAGGAAGGAAAGAAGGGTAAAAAATAAGGCGGCTACATAGGCAGAGACGTGTAGACGCTATTAGGAATATAGCGGGGACCCAATATAGAGCTTTGTATAGAGCCTCCATACGCAGAGCTTTGCGTAGAGCCTTGTGCAGAGCCTCTATACGTAGAGCTTCGTATAGAGCTGCGTGTAGAGCTTCGTGTAGAGCCTCTGTATGTAGAGCTTCGCGCAGAGCCTTATGCAGAGCTTTGTGCAGAGCTTCGTGTAGAGCTTTGTGCAGAGCCTCCGTACGCAGAGCCTTGCGTAGAGCCTCGTGCAGAGCCTCTGTACGTAGAGCTTCGTGCAGAGCTTCGTGCAGAGCTTTGTGTAGAGCTTTGTGCAGAGCGTCGTGCAGAGCGTCGTGCAGAGCCTCTATGCGCAGAGCTTTGTGCAGAGCCTCTATGCGTAGAGCTTTGTGCAGAGCCTCTGTACGCAGAGCTTTGTGTAAAGCTTCGTGTAGAGCTTTGTGTAGAGCTTCGTGTAGAGCTTCGTGTAGAGCTTTGTGTAGAGCTTCGTGTAGAGCTTTGTGTAGAGCTTTGTGTAGAGCTTCGTGTAGAGCTTCGTGTAGAGCTTCGTATAGAGCTTTGTGTAGAGCCTTATATAGAGCCTTATACAGAGCCTCTAAGTAATAAAACTATATAAGATTGTATAAGATTATATTAGATAATATATAATAGTTAAATATATAGCATATAACTTTACCTTAATTGCATGTTAAGAAATATATAGTTACCTTTTAAAGTTGCTAAGTAGGTTAACTGCGTGTTAAGGAATATATAGTTAGCTTTTAAAGTTGTTAAGTAGGTTAACTGCGTATTATTTAACTTTTAAAGTTACTAAGTAGGTTAATTGCGTGTTAAGAAATATATAGTTAGCTTTTAAAGTTGTTAAGTTAGTTAATTGCATATTAAGTTAGTTAAATTGTATATTAAGTTAGTTAAATTGCATATTAAGTTAGTTAATTACATGTTAAGTTAGTTAAATTGTATATTAAGTTAGTTAATTGCATATTAAGTTAGTTAAATTGCGTGTTAAGTTAGTTAATTATATGTCGAGTTAGTTAAATTGCATATTAATTACGCGAAACGCGAAAATTAAAGTCTACTTAAATCTTATCCTGTGAATATTTTCCCGATGTTCTTAACCAAAAATAGATGTCCTACTTTAATATTTGGCTAAACGTTTAATAAAGATAGTTTGTCTAGCCGGAGAATAGACTAAAGTTACCCTCCTTTATTAGGGAAATCCGCACTAACCGCAAGATATTAGCCGTGAAGGCTAATTCTACCTACTAGCAGGATGTTAGGAACCGCGACCTAGCCTTTGCCTAAGAAGATGCCTGCCACAAGGCCGGCAGGAACTCCGTACCGACAAGGATACTCCCCCAAAGGACTACAGTTAAGGAGGACTCTACTTACGGAAGTGGAACGGACACTAATGTAGACAACTTGCAAATTGCGGAGATCTGGCCAATGGGGAAGAGGACGTACTAACAGGATATAATGCCAGTAATTGCAGATTGGTGGCCTTATATAAATATCCATTGCCGTAATAAAGGCAAGACCTGCTAGCAGAATAAGCCGTTGCCTAACTCGCCCAATATTGCAATTATCTATTATTCTATAAATACAGTAGACTTCTAGTAGTGGAATAGAGAGCTCCTCTCTAGCACCTCTACCATTAAGCAGCCGTTGTAAAATATTATAATGATCTTGGCTAGTAGTAGAGAGGGAAGGAAGAAGATCTAAAAGGAGCCAGCGGTAGAGAAGGAAGATCCTACACTGGAATATCTTAAGCAGCTGGTAGCAATATTAGTTATAAACTAGGCCAATTCTATGGCCTAAAATCCTTACCTTTGTTAATATTCTACCGTATCTTTAAATAATAAAGCACCCTAAAACTTAAGCCCTGTTTGGTTAGAAATAGATTTAGTTAAGCTACTTAGCCAGTTCTTTAACTGGCTAGTTAATAAGCTAGAGTTTAATAGTAAGAGGTAGAGGGCTACTTTAGAGCCAATTAAGGATAAGCTAGTAGAAGAAGAATGGAATATTAACTTGCTAAAGTTAGAGAAGCTAGGTAAAGGCATAATGTAACGGAACCTTATAGCAGTAACTACGGTGGGTCCTGTTATTAGGCTAGGTATATAGGTAAGAACAAGTCAACAACGTAATAATAACTAGTGGAGTGGTTGCCCAACAGATTAACTCCAATTGTATTCTAAGATTCACTACAAAGAGAGAACTACCTAGGTAGGGACTATGGTCCTTTAAATACACAACCATACTCCTAAGAAATCCCTTCGCTCTATAAGGTACGTGTGCTCTATCTACTCTGTTATAGATTATACAGATTATATAGATTATATAGATTACACTATATAACCTTGGCTACTATTCCTTGTTATATAGTTCCACTAGATCTATTCTAGACCGTGCCTATATTAACCAACTAGCTTCCTCCGACTCTTCTTTAAGTAGTTATAACATTGTACTTAAAGCGTCTATAACACTATCTCCCTCCTTTTTATCTTCGTCCTTAAAGATTCCTAACATCTCCAAGTTATCTACTAGAGGTATAATGTCCGTTTAATTAGTCTGGTTAATATCCTTACTTATTATGTCTAAAGCATCTTCTTCTTCTTCTACAGCTTGCCGGTCTTGTACCGTTGCTGCAATCTTGTCTCTAGGTAAGATAATGCCGTCTCTATATTCTTATTATGTGAAAGAGGGGCTAGTTTATATCACACTAGCAAGCCCTTTATCTTAACAACCTTTCTCTTGTTTAGAGTGCACTAAAGCAAACGTTTAATCGTCCTGCGACATTCGCTCTATCTCTAACACTAAGTATACGCGTCCTATAACTCTTAACAGTCTTCTAGTTCCCTAAGTAACCTATTATAGGGTCTTATGTTTAATCTACCGCTAAGAAACCTAACGGTAAACTAGCCTCCGCACTACTTAAGGTTTAACATATCTTAAAAGAGTCTGCATATATCCTTAAAGCTTATTATCTAGCTTATACTCGTCTCCAACGTCTTAAACGTATGCGCGAGAAGGTTTGTTCTAAGGAGTGGAAACTTGTTTAATAGGGTCTGTCTAAGCTAGGTAATAAAAGGACTGGCTCTCCTCCTATAAGGGAAACAACTCCAAGTAGCTTAGCAATTACTCCTCTTAGGTCCCCCTTAGGCGACTTATTCTTTGGTAATCCTTCTTTATTAATACTACCTAACCTACTTTCTTCTAATACTCCTATACCTTTTCTATAGCGTTCCCTAGGTTGCTTAGTGGTTCCTAGGTAGTCTCACTATAGCCTATCTACTTTACTTTATACCACATTTCGTTATCCACGTCCTTATAACTAATAATCTTTAAAACTTACCATTTGTCTTTTTCCTACCCTCTATATATATCTGCCTTATAGACTAGTGGCTTAATATTCCCATATACTGGTTCTAGCATTATAATATACTGTATAGGGTAGATCTTTATTTTAGCTAGTAGGTTTAACTTATATATAACTAATAAAATCCTCTGCTTAATTTTAAAAGGTCCTAGTCTAATATAGTCCAATTTCTTGCTTGGTCGTTAACTCTTAAAATTTTTATATAGTAGCCACACTTTATCTCCCTCCTTAAGATCTGGTCCCTTAGATCTCTTAGCATTATAGTACCTTTTTATTCGTTTTTATACTAGTTTAGCTGTTTCCTTAAGGTTTATATAAAGATTTATTAACATCTCCATTCTTTACTTAGCTGTGCTACTCGTCTTCTTTACTTAACGTGGTGATAATGATATTCTTAGCTTATACCCATAATTCGCCTTAAATAGTAATATCCCCATTTCTTCTTGCGGTGTTACATTATATACAAACTATATAACTAGTAATAACGATACCTAATTGTTTTATATATGGTTAATATAATGCCTTAAATACTGTTCTAGTGTCTAGTTTAGTCTTTCTATTTGTCCATCCGTCTGCGGGTAATACGCTATAGAGGTTACTACGTAAACTCCTTATTTTACTAAAAATACTTCCCAAAACGCTGCTATAAATCTTGGATCTCTATCTAATATAATCTTATCTAGTGCTCTATGTCTTGTAAATACTTCCTTTATATAGATTCTAGCGACATCTTCTACTAATATCTCCTCTGTGCATACTATAAAGTATCCCTACTTTATTAGCTTATCCACTATTACTAAAATCGCGTTATAATCTTACCCTATAATAGGATCTTTTAACTTTGGTAACTTAATAATAAAGTCCTATAATATAACCTCCTATAGTCTTTCTAGTACTTTAACAGGTTATAGCCCTCCATACAGCTTATACCTTGTTAGTTTATTTCTTTGGCAATCTAAATATTCTTTTATAACTTATCTTACTAGTCCCCAGATTCCTTAAATAATGTACTCCTTTTAAAGTCTTAATACTAGTCCTATAGACCCATTGTGTTCTTATATCATTCTCTTATAGAATTCCTTAATAAATTCTTCTATAATAGACTTAGGTATATATATTGCTTCTCTATTTTTATATTGCTCTAAGTCTAAATCCTCTACCTATGCTTCTTAGATCTTCTGTGTCTAATCACTCTCTAGTAATTCGTAGATCTGATTTTCCTTGGTTACTGCCACCTTTGGATAATTATACCTAATTAATCCGTCTGTGTCCTTTCGTAACAATGCTCCTAACAGTTTATTATTATTCTGTAGTTTAGCCTTTCTACTTAGAGCGTCTGCTTATACATTGTCTATACCTTTAGTATGCTGAATTTTAAAATGGTATTCTATAAGCATTTCCGCCCACCTAACTTGTCTCTGGTTAAGTTCCTTTATTATTAGGAATCCTATAAGGTTCTTATAGTCCGTCTTAACCATAAACGGTTTTTCTATACCTTGTAAGAATGCTCTCTATTCCTTAAGTACTGTAACTATACCTAATAACTCCTTGTTATAGATATCATAATTTAACTCTAGTGGTGTTATCTTTTAACTATAGTACGCTACTAGATGCCATATGTCCTAGTGCTTCTATAGTAAATATGCTCCTAGTACAAAGTCTAATACATCTGTCTCAATAACTATATCTAACCTTGGTTAATAGACTTTAAGGACTGGTTCCTAGGTAAACATCTTCTTAAGTTCTTAGAACAGCTTCTTCTACTTATTACCCTAAACCCATAGTTCCTCCTTCTTTGTTAGCCTTATAAATGGCTTAATACTTTTTAACTATTATACTATAAACCTCCTATAGTAGTTATAAAACCCTAGAAACAACCTTAACTGCGTAACGTTCTCTAGTTCTTGCCAACTTACTATAGCCTAGCCGGGCATTTAGCCGCTAGTGGTATAAAAACAGGCTTTGGCGAAGATAATAGATGTGGTTAATATATATTAGCAAATCCGTCCTAAGCTATTTAGGTCTTTGTATATTCCGGGAGATATATCTAACTCGCCACCACATAATAAGCAATGTAGAATAGGCTTAGATATTTTAGGACAGCCTATTAGGATTTTCTGCGCCGGACTCCGATTTTATCTTTCCTTAATGTTTTCCATATCTTTATCCCTTAATAAGAGATGGTCGTCACTGGGAAAATTTATAGGGAATGGAAGAGACTCTAGTTAAACGCCAAAGTAAGGAGCCGCCGGTAGTAAGGAAGTTAGGACTGCTATAGCTTCTATAGCTATAGTAGCATAAACCTAATACCCAAGACCTATAGTAGATATTTGGATGGAGAATAAAATAATAACTAAGTTGTCTAAACAATCTACAGCCTATTAGAATAACAGAATGATGGCATAGAGAAGAAGTGAGGCTGTAAAGATATTATTGTTCTTACTGTTTTTATTGCCTATATATTATACAAGTATTCTTAGCAATTAGTAAAGAGATGTTTCTATTTATACTTATATATTAACCTAATTACTCCGAACACCTGGCGAGTTAAGTGGCGAGCGTGTGGCCTGGAAATATGGCCAAGGCAACAGCCGAAAGCTAGGGCAACGTTTATAGTGGTTTTTAAAATAATGGTAAAAATTACCAAGCCGCACAACACGCATTACCCCCTATAGTCCCACCAATATAACTCTATATTTAATAAATAGAAACCTGTTTTATAGCTCTATTCTAGAGCTATAAAATAAGCTCTTATTTATATAAATTGGACCAATATTAGTGGAATTATATAGGGTGCTTTATAATGGCTATAAAACTTGATTTAAGGCTCTGCGCTAGCTAACTATGTGTATTACTAAATGCACGGCCTTACCAAATGCACGGTCCTTTACTATTTTCACAAATAAGTTCAGCGACCCATAACTCCACCATTTCTTGACGTATTTAATTTATTTTTAGCGAAATTTAAAGCTTAAAGGAATGCGAAACTTTCTATTTAATTATCCCTCTCTAAAACCTTTTGTGTAGGTTTAGGTTACCTCCTAGGTTACTTGTTTTAAAATACTACCTTAGCATTATTATTTACACTTTTAGGCTTAACCTCTACCTTTTTAGAAGATAGCTTCCTAATAGGTGCTTTCTTAGGCTTCTTATTAGCCTGCTTAGCCTCTACTTTTAACTATCTATCTATTGCTTGCTGCTCTTTCTTTGCCTATCTCTATGCCTTTAATTTAGCTTCCCTTTTTAGCCTTTCCTCCTTTACAATCTCTCTATTAATCTTCTGCTGTTTAAGGTCTCTTTCTTTCTACTATTTATTAAACTGTTGCTTAACCTTCCTAGCCTCTTTTTGGAGCTATTCTTAAGCCCCTTCCCTCTCTTTCTATACAAAATAATTACGTGCCTACTGGATCTTATTAGGACTAAAGATTAAGGCCTTGCTTAGCTAATTATTGCGTATTTACTTAAAAAGACCTTTGCCACAGGTACGCTATCCCTTCTCCTTAATAAGAAAACCCCTAAGGTTATTATTTTCATATTTAAGAAGCTTATTTTATATAGTCAACGCCTCTACCGTATTAACTAATTTGCAAGTTTTTTTGCTCACACTTTAGTCTACCACACTCTTAATTAGCTTCCGTATAACCCTAACTTTAAAGCTTAAAAGGACTAATAATTTAGAAGAGTGTTCATCTTCCTCTAGAGGTTGCTGGGTTACTGCTTTAACCATATAGTTATACTCTCTCGGCTGAAGACTGGTCTTCTTAAAGGCGCTTAGAATATTTTTTTTTAAGAAGGCCCTTATAAAAGCTGCCTAGAAAATAGTAAAGAAGTCTCTCTTTATAAACGACCTTAAGCCAGTATACTGTTAAAGCCATAGGTCTGCTTCTTCTAAGTAAAATTATATAAGTGGTCCAAAGAGACTAACGTTAAGTAGTTAGAGGCGTTGAGTTAAATATAATGGAAAGAATGCTAGGATAATCCTATATAGACCACACCAGTCTATAAAGTATATATTTAGATAGCTATTATACCTATCTAATATTAGAAGGCGGTAGTCTCTCCCTTACCTAGCCTTCCCTTTTATAAATTAGTTAAAAATATTAGTAAGCCACTTAAATCCTAGGTTCTTATTAGTCTACCCTATTATAGTTAATATAAAGTGTATATTATAATCTATAGGGTTTACCTTAGTAACCTATATATCTTGCACGTCTCCTAAGACAGCCTAGTAGATTAATATTAGGGGAATCTAGGAGCCATCTATATAGATTAAGGCGACCAGGGTAATCTACTTATAATTGCTATCCTAGCCTATAGCGACAATATTGTCTTTCTAGAAAGCTTCTTTTAAATAGACTCTTTACATTTTATAAAGTACTTCTATTAGGAAACCTTTCTTATCCATATTATATAAGTTTTGCGGAGATATATTATATTCTTATATTTTGGCGTATAACTACTAATAATTAGCTATAACCTTATAAGCTAGGAACCTTATACTTGTTTAAACTATATATAGTAGACCTCTGGAGAGTCTGCCTTCCTTTTAACTAAATTAATACTCTGTAGGAAGCCATGGTTAAGGCAATCTAAATAAGCTTTTATAAAGCGCCAAGTCCAGCACTTTCCAGGCCTAGTTTTATAGATATCTATAGCAAGCAATTGAACAACTAGTATAGTAGGAGAAATCCCTTTATTAGAGAGTCTATTAATGTAGTTTACTAGCTTATTCTACTGGGCTTTTAATAATAAAGAGTGGTATATAGCTGTAATATTCTCATAGGACGTTATGACACCTCTATGCCTCCTAAAGAGGGTAGATCGATTACATCCAAATTTATCTACAACAGCAGTATAATTAATATCTTTTTGGCCATAAATTAATGCCAATACCTTATCAATCGGCTTCATATTAATGGAGATATTAAGTATTAAAATTTAATATATATGGCGAGAGGTACCGTGCATTTGCCAAGACTATGCATTTAGTGATACACACGCTTAATCCGACCCCTCTACCCATAAAACCAAGCACCCCCATAACTCTACCAAAATAACCCTAAATTATATATAAAAGGGCTTATTTTATAGCCTTAAAATAGAGCTATATAACAGGCCTCTATTTATTAAATATAGAGTTATATTAGTGGGGCAATAGGGGTATATTGTTTTAATAGAGGGGTTGTGCGGCTCGGCGATTTTTGCCAATATTTTGAAACCCACAGTAACGTAGTTAATAGGGTTTTGACCACTACCCTAGTTATAACCGTTTAGAAAATTAAAACTAACCGAAATACTAATTTGGTGGTAAATAACTAAACAAAAGTTCTAAACGGTTAATAAGGCAGTACTAAGAATATAGTCTATTATACCTCTAGTGTCCCTCTGCGCGCGCAATACATATAGCAACCTCAGTAATCACTAGTTAAGTACGCTATCCAGCGTAGATCCTATGCGTTTGCCAAAAGAGCTATATCCCCATCTAGTAACACATGCCTACGCTAGTAGGGGGGGAGGGGCTCGCTTAGATAACATAGTATAATTTTATATACCTCTGTATACAAATTCCTTAGCAATCTATATTAGTTAAATGAAATCGCGTCTAGCACTGCCCCTCTATATAAATCGCAACCTTATAGAATGCGCACCCTTCTATAGAACGTTTTGCTCTCTTTTTATTTATATCTTACTTTCCTAAGACCTTCTTATACCTTAATTTATATAAACACCATGTATAAGTCTCTTGCTTTACTCTTTTCTCCCAATAATAGAAGTGCTGTAAGTTAGGATTAAACACCCTTTTACCACTTAATCCTACCTATAAATACTATAGCTTTGCCCTCTTAGAGTACTCTAAAAGCTTATAATAAGCTCTATTCTAAATTATAAGTATATAAGAGGACGCGGATCTGTTATATATAACTAATATAGCCTATAAGCATTTATATAAGCTATATTAATTAACTAGTAAAATAGAGACTAATAAGTCTAAGAAGTAGGCTAGTAGGTCTTATATAACTCCCTATACTAATTTGCAAGATCCACGCCTCCTATATAATAATTATAATTATTAATTAAGCAAGGAATCTGTAGCTCTTTTATATAGTTACTCCTAAATACTTATCTAATAATTCGTCTATTTATTAATGTTTTTATAGGCTGCTTCCTAACCTTCTCCTAGAAGCCCCCCGCCTTATCTATAAAATGGATATTACTTAAAGCTAAAATAATAATATTATCTTGCTAAGCTAGGCAGAGTGTATCCTAAACTACTACTATAAAAAGGGTATTCCATTTAAGCTTTATACATCGGGAAAATATTCGTACGATAAGATTTAAGTAGACTTTGTTTTTTGCGTTTCGCGTAATTGATATACAATTTAACTAACTTAATACGCAATTGACCAACTTAACATATAATTAACCAACTTAACATACAACTTAACTAACTTGACACGCAATTAACCAACTTGATATATTTAAAAGTTAAATAACACGCAGTTGACCTACTTAACAACTTTAAAAGCTAACTGCATATTTCTTAATATGCAATTAACCAACTTAAAATTTAAATAACACGCAGTTAACTAACTTGACAACTTTAAAAGCCAACTGCACATTCCTTGACATGCAATTAAGGTAATGTAATATATTATTTTAAAGTTATATACCAATTACGTAAATAAATTTTTACTATTTTCTTAGCCTGCAGTATGCTAGCTTATAATATATATTAGGATTAAAATAATTTTATATAATCTTATATAATCTTATATAGTCCTATATAGTCTTATATAGGTTCTATGCTAGCTTAGCTACTTTTACTATTTGTCCTGGCTTCTATATAATAACATAATACAAGTTCCTTCTTTAAGAAAGTTGTCTACGTATAGAGTATTGTATTGGTCCTAATTAATATAATTATTAACGTAGTACAAATCTGGACAAGAAGTAGCGGCTAGAACAATATACGCGCTTTATAGAATAGATGGCATTGAATAAAAGCAACCACCTCTAAGTACTTGCCTAGTATTTACGTTTAAGCGCGGCTACCTTTTCACCTCAACTATGCCGTATGTTGGATGCGGTAGTCTATAATTTAATGGCTAAAGCAGCTTTACTATAGCTCCAGTATACTGTATATATATACCGTACTTATCTAACCTTTCAATATCTAGAATAGTAACAATTAGCTAAAGCTAGCCTATAAGTTTTCTACCTAATAGCGTGCGGCCTTTTCTAATACGGTCGCCGTTATCTATATACTCTTAGACCTATACGTAATTACGCCTCCACTGGTTAAAACATTGCTAATTTAGTATACAATATACTACCTCACTAATTTGGCCCTTAAGGTTGGTTGTATTTTTTCCGTCTTATTTCCAACAGCGGATAGATGGATATATTTTAATAAGCAGGCGCTTAACCTATAAGGGGTCCTTCTCTTTCTGGTCCATATTAGAGTTCTAGGCATATTCGCCTTATAGCTTTCGCCTATACTCTTAAACAAATACCGCAATGCCGTCTAGAAACCCTGGGATTTCGCAGCAGTTTGCTATATAAGATATATAAAGCCATGTCTTTAACCTAAGATATCTCTGGACAAGATCTATTGCCCTATCTATATCTTCCAAAGGCCACCGAAGCTTTGCAACTGCCAAATACTATATTAGTTAAGTAACCTGCACCTCCAGACGCTAGGAAGACTATAGTACAAAATTACTATTTATAAAAGCTATTTCGTCTTCTATTGCTAGTACTACTACCCGTCTTAAATTATAAGAGTAGATTTAAGATAGCGAATCCCGTTTATTTATTAAGTTATAAAACGCCTTAACAATGTAATGGTGTCTAGCTTCGCCATTTACGCCAGTATAGTACCCATCTGCGCATCCGTACAGGCGGATATTTTCCTCAAAATATACAAGGGCATGGAATTTTAGTATATTAAAATGGCCCATATTAGAATCCTTTGCCTTTAGACGGAAACTTTAAAACACGCCTTTAAGCATATCAATTCAATATAGGGCGTGGTGCATATATCATAGTGTCTCCTTATTATGGGTGCGATACTAAGCTATAATAACAAAGTCGTATACAGCTCTTATAAAATGCATAGTATATAGTTCCCTGGACGACAGCAGTGGGGCTAGCATAGCGACAAGTTAACAAACTATAGCTTTTTATTCATTACCTATCTATTAAGTAACTTTACTAAATAACAGATTATCAAACTATTTTAGCCCTATAAAAGCCGGGACTTATCTAAAACGCTAATCAAGCTAAGCCTCTGCAGATATATTTATTATAGTTGTCTTCGTCCCTCTTCTCTTTCTTTTTAGCTAGACAACATCGCCTACCAGTTTCCATACCCATTTAATAAGTCGCATGACGATACCCTTTAGAAGCTAATATAGAACATCTACTATTATGCCCTTATAGATGTTAAATAGATGATGGTGCTACGCGAAATATTCTACCAAATATACCTAGTTATCTAAGGATGGAAGAATATTCTCTAGTTGCTAGTATTTAATCTATCTTCTTATCTCCTTATAGGTGCGTAGCGGGTATTATTTCTTGGTCAAGTTCTTGCGCTTTAGAGGGGGGACCTAGTATATAGTGCAGTGCTATCGGCTTTTAACACCTATAAGCAGCACTTATTCTTTATAGTCTGCCATTATTCCACATATAATTGGATAATATCGTCGCACAAAATTATCCGTATATTAAAGGTCTACGCCGCTTTCTGCAAGATGCTCAATTGCTATTATATTTTAGTTAATAGGATATAGCGTTAGAATACTAAAGCAGGACTTACATTTAAGTATAGTTCTTATTACCTTATAATATGCTTTACTTTTTATATTGTTATCCTTTTCTTTAATAACTGGCATAAAGCCGACAAGGATATTTGTGGGGGATATCTGTTAGCGCTAAACTTGTCAGTCAAGATTACCGATGGTAAGATATATAGGCCAGGCCGATTTGTTGCTATAGTGCATTATTAGCTAAGTCTTATCAACTGCTATAAGTATAGGAACTACTATAGCACCGCTAGGAAGCTTGCCTTATATCTCCCACTACTAATCACCGCTGTATAGCTTATTATAGACTTAGTGGTTTTTGGCATTATAGAGTCTCTTTAGTGCATATGCTAGTGCATCTTTAAAGGGTCAATGGCTAATTAGAAAGGCAATTACATTTATAACATCCTAGTAAAGAATATAGTATTCCCTCTACTTAGAGCCTTTAACGTTCGATTCCACCTTACACTCTAATCAAAGCCATTGTTCGTCTTATATACTAAATAGAATAGCGGTAATCAGTTCTTCCTATTAATTTATAGATTAGAAGCTAAGCAGGCCATAAAGTGGGCTAAGGTGGGTATCTTTAAGCAGTATATCGACATCTCCCTTTATGCAGCGAATGCGGTGCAGCTATATTAAAAAGGCGTAATTAAACTCCGAACAAAAAGGATTATATGGTATACTTTGGCTATTATTATATTATAATATGGTAATATCTAAAATTGTCTAGCTAACTTACTATATATTATTATCAGTCTTGCATAAAATTGGTTCACCTGCCTTTATATTCTTAGTTGCTTCAAATGTCTCTACTCTAAGTAATAATAATAACGATATAACGCTTTTCTAATATGGTATACCGCATAGAGGCACTAGATAGGCATTCTGCTTATATTCTACCGCTACTGGAGCGTACTTATCAGTATCCGTGTTTATACTATCCGGTTGCGATCGCGCGTTATCTAACCAGTAAAAGTGGTGGAATTAATCGCGAATTATAAGCAGTCAGGCCGCAATAAATATGCGAGTATTATATCTCTCTTCGCGTACTTTTTTGTAGACGTGTTAGTAGCTAGGCAGCCACCTTTTGCAGCACTATAGGTATTAGTAAAGGCCGCCATAACTCTTAGGGGTATAAGAACACCATAGACAGCTCCGCTGCATTGTCGCTAATTATATATTAAACAATGTGGTATTGTTTCTAGGCGTAAAGAGTGCGTATTATAGTACTAACGGTTAATTACCGGTATTTAATCTATATAAGTAGCTTGGCTTTATAGCTGCCAAGAGTATACCTCTCATTTTCTTACTAGAACTAGTTATACTAAAGCATAAGTATAACTAGCCTAACACCGAGTTTAAGGACTTAAAAGAGTCCAAGGTAGCCAAAATAGACGCTAAAGCGCAAGTATAACCAGCTTAACACCAAGTTTAAGGACTTAAAAGAGTCCAAGGCAGCCAAACTGGATACTAAAGCATAAGTATAACTAGCTTGACACCAAGTTTAAGAACTTAAAAGAGTCCAAGGCAGCCAGAATAGACGCTAAAGCGCAAGTATAACTAGCTTGACACCAAGTTTAAGGACTTAAAAGAGTTTAAGGCAGCTAAACTATATGCTAAAGCGCAAGTGTAACCAGCTTGATATTAAGCTTGACACTAAGTTTAAGGACTTAAAGAGTCCAAAGTAGTGGAACTGGACACTATAAACTAAAGACTTAATAGTACCTAAAAAACCTTTATCCGTCTAAATAACAATATACAGTATTCTTAGGCAATGGCTACAGGACCACAGCTACAGCGAAGATATTATTTACTACCAATATTATAGAGCCTAATAATATTAGCTATCTAGACCTATAGATTCTATTGTTTCTATATAAGCCGTGGCAAAAAAAAAAGGGAAGATTAAGGGTAGTACTAGTCGAGTTAAGATAATTAAATAGGTTAGTACTTAGAACCACAATATCTAGTCTTAGGTATATAGAGTTCTAATTATTATTATTTATTGCTTAACGTCCGATTCGGATCCCTGTTAGGCCCACACGGACTACTCCTTATATACATATAGGGAGAAAACTCTATTTAAGAAAACCCCGTGATCCGTCTCCCCGCCTTTTAGGGCTCGCTTATAAGTCGCCTGTAAGTTACCAGTGGTGCTCTACTACCTTACTTTTTAACCTCCTTGGGAACCACTACTGCCGTAACAAACCTACAGACGCGCTAGTATTACACACTATACTCTACTCCTGTAGAGTTATTAGGGGGCGCCTATTACTCGCCCCTTTGCTTTCTATTGCTATTTCCTTTATAACCCGGAACTGGTCTAGCATATTTTGGCCAATAAGCCACTAGGTAGCCGCCTTAAGGCCTTTCTATATTAAGAGCAGTGTATTATAGTTTTCTATGCCAGCTGCTAAAAGTATTGCTTCTTAGCTGGTGTATAAGGGGCATAACAGTATTATATATTTTGGTGTCTATCTTAGCCAGCTATATTCGCACCTCGGGCTACCTATTAGGATACCCACCTAGTGAAGCTAATCTTTTAGTCCTATTATTCCTATCCTTAAGAGTATTGCCATTATATTTTCTGCCTTTGTTAGGCCCTCTTAGAGCCCTTAGGTATTTACCCCCTATAGCATTACCTATACTACAGCTTAGATTCCCCTTATCTAAGTCTACCTCTATACCTTTAACTCCCATTCGTCTCTCCAGCATCGGTCCAACCAGTATTGTATTACAGTAGATGGTTTTCCAGTACTCTTTTATGCTCTACTTTAGCTCCTTTCTCTCCCTTACTATTGTCTTTGCTGGCCTCTTACGCGTCTCCCTTCCTCCTCTATATAGGCCTGGGCCCTAGCGCCGCACTATTCTTCTTCTGCTTTCTCTACCTGTTTTCCTAATATATCTTCCCTACTTTAGGGTTGTTGGTTCCTTCTCCTATAGGGCACCCTAGGGTCCCTCCATAGTTTGTTTAGGCGTGTCTTAATATACTTTATAATATTAAAGTTACGTTCCTTTTGCACCCTTTATATTGCATCGGCTTCAATATATAGTTATAAGGAGGGAATATTGGCTTCCTTCTTAAGCAGTGCTGTGGCCGTTCGCTTATACCCACCTATTATACTCCTAAGGCAGGCTGTTTGGACCTTTTGGAGTAGTTTAAGGAGTAATTTAGGGGGGCCTTTCTTGGTTTCTCTAGTGGCCTAAATGCTAGATCTATATATTATAGTTGGCCGGACAACTGCTATATATAGTAGGCGTGACCTCTGAAAGCATAGACCCTATATAGAATTAACGATCCTGGACATGGCGATATACTGTGCTTAGCCCTTACGGGCCGCTTGCGCCGTATATACGCTCTACTGGAGCTTGCTGTCTACCCACACTCCTAATACCCTTAGGCCTTAAACCGGTTAACCCCCAAAGCCTTAGATATAGATTATATGCTAAAGATCTGCAGATTGGTTACGTTTTCTTATAAAATAGATTAGCTGGTATTTCTCTAGTAAAAATTAGACTCCATATTGTCTTGCCCATTCTATATAGGTGTCGTAGGCTTTCTCTAGTGTTCTATAGTTCTCTACGGCTGTTGGCCCATATATAATTAGGTTTATATTATCAACGAAGCCTATCCCCTAGGTCGCCCCTTCCTTAAAGGTATTAAGCAGGTTGCTTATAAAGAAGAGGAAGAGTATAGGCAACAGAGGTAATCCTTATAGTATTCCTATTACGACTGCGATAAGGGGGCTCTAGTATCCGCTAAAGACCAGTAACGTTTCTTTCTAGCCTATAAATCCTTAAACAAACTAAATAATCTATTCTAGGAAGCCCTTTGCCCTAAGGATATATAGGAGACGCTTATGGGGTATATTATTATAGGCGCCGCTAATATCTAGGCTAAGCATTAATATTACAAAGTCCTTTCGCATAGCCCATGCAGTTTTAATGGTAGCAGCGAGTAGTGTAAGTGCTAATAGCATTAAGCGATTCTTTCTTGCCCCTATTTGGCTTTATAGTAGTAGGGCGTGTTCCTCTGCCGTGTCTGCTATACGGTCTGCTATAACCTTTAGAGTTCTAATTAATATCCAACTTAAACTGCCGCCCGGAAGTCTTATATTCGTCATTAGGTGTAAGGGCACGAAGAGCCTTTAGGGTAGATTTAAAGGAACAATATAAATTCTATCTAAATCTAAGGGTATAGCTCTTGTAGAGAATAAGACATTGCGTAAAGAAGAGAAAGGAATAACTAGAGAATCTTGTAATTAAATAGTCAGGGGTCTTGGTCAATGCGTACGCACGTGCGCACGCGGACGGACTTTGGTAGAATTTGATTAATCTAGCAGAACTTAGTAGAAGTCAATCAAGCTGGCAGAATTCGGCAGAATTTGGTTAAAGTGTTAAGTTTATCTGTTAAGTGTTTTACCAAGACATTCCTACTATAACTAGGCTAGTCCTGTTACAGTACCCCCCCCTTTAGCCGAAGGTTTAAAATAATTCAATTTGGTTAAGAATTCATAATTTTATCGCGTATTGTATTTTTATGTTAGGTAGTAGTCTTAGTAAGGCAGATCTAACTAATTAGATAACTTTAACCGCCGGTTAAAGTTCCTTAACATCTTATATATCACATAATCGCGTTATAAACGTCATAACTTATTTTAAGTTCTTTTTAAATTTAAGTTTCATGTATTCGTGTCAGGTGGTAGTTATTTGCCTTTATATCATATCCATCCAGCCGGAGCAGGCCGCAAAGGATAGTCCTTATGGAATTCTTTTACTAAGGAAGGCGCGTCGGCCTTAATCTGGTTATAGGTTTCCTAGATTTATGTTTTATATCCTTCCCACTTAACAAGAAGTTTAAATTATTTAGATTGTATTTTCTATTGCATATTATCAATCAAGTTAATAAAGTAAGAACCGTTACCATTATCAACAATTACGGGAGGTGGTGGCGGCACTTTACAAGTTAAAGGTTCACCCTTTAAGGGTTACAGTAAGCTTACGTGAAACGTCAGGTGTATTTTTATCTTAGTCGGCAGTTTAAGCTTATAGGCGTACGGGCTTAGTTTCTTTTTAATTTGGTATAGGCCTATAAACTTCCAATTAAGTTTCTTTAAGGGCCGTTAAGTCTTTATGTTTTGTGTATTTAGGTAAACCATATTACCTTTTTTAAAGTCCCACGCGGGAGCTTGTTCTTTGTTTGCATGCCATTCCTATACCGTTTAAGCGTACATTAATTCACTTTGTAGTAGTTCCGTTAACTGCTTTATTCAATTAGCGAAGTTATGCGTATTAATTAACTAAATCCATTTAATCGTGGGTCCTGTTGTATTAATTTTAGGTCGTGGTTTAAATCTAAGTTAAGGGTCTTATCCGTAGGTCGCGTAGAACGGCGTCATGCCTATTAATTCATTTATCGTATTGTTTGCAGTAAACTTAGCTAAAGGCAGCCACTTTTCCCAGTTGTCTTGCAGGTAGGAGCAGTATATTTATAGGTATTGTTCTATAATCGCGTTCGCAATTTCGGTTTGACTATCTGTCTCTAAATAAAATACAGTTGAGAGTTGTATTCGTATACTTAATCGTTTATATAGAGCTTATTAGAAGTCTGAAACGAACTGGCTTCTATAGTTAGATATTATTAAGTTAGGGAGTCTATATAGCTTAAAGACGTGTTTAACAAAACATTCAGCTACTAAAATAACATCGATTGAGTCTATAGGAATTATATATCGCATTTTTATAAGGCGGTTAACTACTACTATAATATTTGTAAATCCATTGCTACTAGGTAAATCTACTATAAAGTTAATTAAGATATCACGCCATCTTTGCATTAGAATTAACAATGGTTAAAATACTCCTTATTTCTTTACGTAAGAAGTTTTTCCATAAACACACGTTCTGCATACTTAGACGTATTTTCGCATATAGTCATGCATTATAGGCCAGTAATACGCTCGTTAAACTATCTCATACGTCTTCGCACGGCTAGGATGTCCTACTATAGGAGAGTTATATATAAATTCAAGTATCTTAAATCGCAAAGGTTTAGAATTCGGGACTACCATTTTCTGTTAATAGTATAGTCGATTATTACGAATTTTGTATTTGGCGAGTGTGATATCTTTATACTATCGTTTTCCTATTTAAATCGCTCCCATTATATCTGTTATCCATGCGTTGTTCTTATATTTATATTCCATTAGCTTATTAATTTCTATTTCCCATTTATTAATTTCTGATTCGTTTCTATTAAGTTCCATATTTAGGAATATAGGACATAGTTTCTTAAAATATTTAGGGGGCAATAAGATCCGTAATTAATTTGTAATTCGTTCATCTAAGGCGTTTATAGGTAAGTCTTGTAACTATTATATTAATGCGTTAGGCTTCTAATTGAGTTTGCCTAGTTAGTATATAATCTTAAAGTCGAATTATAAGAGGTATTCGGCCTAACGAATTTGGCGCTGCGTTAACTGTTTCGTAGTTATAAAGTACTGCAGGTTTTTGTGGTCTGTTAACACGCGTATTAGGAATAGCGATCCTTTAAGTTCTGGACGCTATTATTTAAAGCATCTAACAATTGCAAGTAGTTCCTTATCGTATATCTCATAGTTCAATTTGGCAGGGGCGAGCTTTTAAAAAAGGAAGGCTACTAGACGCAGCTCACCGTTCTTGTTATATTGCGATAACACTCCTCCTAGGGCATAATCAGACGAGTCCGTTTTAACGATACATTTAAGGTCAGGGTCGAAGTGGGCGAGAATTGGAGTAGTTATAAAACGATGTTTTAGTTCGTTAAAAGCTTATTTGCATTTAGTAGTCTATTTAAATCTTATATTCTTTCTTGTTAAGTTTACTAATAGCTAAACAATTTTTAAGAAGTGATTAATAAATTAACAATAGAAATTTGCAAATTCTAGAAATCCTTAAATATCTTGTACGCTACTAGGACTTTCCTAGTTTACGATCGCGGCAACTTTCTTAGGGTCCATTTTAATTCCGTCGCGGGATATAATTAAGCCTAAGTATATAACTTCGGACGCGTAGAACTTGTATTTCTTAATATCACATTATAAGCCCGCATCTTGTAGGCGTTTAAGGACCATTCTAACGTGTTTCTAATGTTTAGAAAGCAAGGACGAGTAGATTAAGATATTATTAATATACGCGGTAACAAATATATTAAGGAATTTACGAAGCGTATTATTAATATATTGCTAAAACGTACCAGGACCGTTTTTTACGCCGAACGGCATTACTAGGTATTTAAAGAGTCCCCATTATATACAAAAAGCTATATACTTCTCATCTCCTTTATATATACGGATTTTATTAAAGGCAGCAACTATATTAAGCTTTATAAAGTACCGTGCCTTTGCTAAACGGTTAAGCGTCTCTTGAATTAGGGGAATCAGATATCAGTTTTAAATTATAATTGCATTTAAAGCTCGATAATTAATATAGAATCTTAAGCCTCCTCCTAGCTTTTTAATAAATAGTATGGGTAAGGTGAATAGAGATTAACTAGGGCGAATAAATCCTTTTTCCAGATGTTTGTTAAGGTATTATTATATTACAAGCAGTTCTTCTTGTAATATACCGTATAGCGGACTAAACTTTAGTGTTATGCCAGGCTTAAGTTCTATCTTAAAATCGTGCTTATCTCGGTACGGGGCTAGTTGGTCTATAAATTGTTTTTTAAATTCGTTAATTAAATCATGGTACTCTTTAGGTATAAGAGGTTAAGGGTTAATATATTACTTTAGTTCTAGCGCTTTCTTAATGTCTTCTATTGTTACAGTAAAGATTTCATGGTCTCGTTTTCTTGCTAATAAAATAAAGGGCGCGGCTTATATTATATAAATTTTAAGAGGTTTTAATAAAACATCTTCGCATTCTTTGCTATAATTAGTAGTTGTGGCTTTGTTATATTAGTTTAAAGTTTATGGTAAGGGTAATTCATATTATGTCAAATTCGAATAGTTATATGCATATTTATAGGGCGAGTGGTGTTTCAAGCAATAACTTTGGCAGTAGGTTATATGGAACTTTAGTATTTCTTTAACCCAGCTAATTAAAGGGTTGTGTTGTTTTAGCCATCTATATCCAAGTATCATCTTATATTGCTTTAGGGGTGTTACAAATAGGGAAACGTATTTAAGGTATTCGCCTATCCGCATTTTCACAAGAGCGTAGTGTGTTAATTCGCCATATATTAAGGGTTTGCCGTTAAAGCCTTATAGGCCTTAGGGCTTATCGAGTTTCTTTAAATTTAGGCGTTAGGTTTTTGCGTAGTTTGTATTAATAAAGCCCATGCTAGTGGCTCCGCTGTCTATAAGGATTTGTACCTCCTTCTATTTTCTAAGTATTTGAATTTCGCTAAGTACATTAAGGGAGTCGTGTTGTGTATTAGTGCTGGAAGAGCCTAGATACTTATACTCTTCCACTTCTTATTCTAAGGCGTGACTTGGCCCTAGGATGATTCGTTTTCCAAGTTAGCTAAGGGTAAGATGCTTTATAATAACCGGGTATAATTTGTGGAATAAGTACAAGTTAAGGAGTGAGTACGGCTTAAAGAATAAGTGCGATTTAAGGAGTGGGTGTGATTCAAAGACCAGGAGGAACTACGGCGGACTTTTTTAAAAGGGTGAGTTCGGCAATTTCTTTGGATATGTCCTTTTCTACCACATCCGAAGCATTCTCTATTTGCGGCTTGAGTTCTTCGTTCGTTGGTTCCTAAGGGTGCGTAGGATTGAGTGGCGTCAAGGTCTATAGGGTCGTGCGTAGGTTTCGGAGAAAGGTTGCGCTTTGGGGTATATATTGGTTTCGTAAAGCTTTGAACACAAGGTATAGTTGGCTTTAGAGAATAAGTCTGTTTGTTATATTAAAGGTCCTCATCGATTTGTTAATACATTATAGCAAATTTAGGTAGGTTCTTTGGCAGTTCCCTACCTACTAACTATGCTCTAATTTTATCCGAAATAGCTTATTAAAGAGCAGCAACTCTAGCGGCTTTATTCCAATCCAGTTCGCCAATAAGGCCTAAAAATTCTAAAAAGAAGCTTGTAAAGTCTTGGTTCCGTTATTATAGGTTTTTAAGTTTAGTAATAGTAGTGTGTTTGCGGCTGGCGTTATCGTATGTTCGTTCTAGTAGAGAGATAAAGGTTTCGAAATTAATAAAGGTACCGTTACAGAAGAATAGGTCCATGGTTTGTGCAGCATCTTTACTTAAACAAGACATTCTATAGCTAACTTTGCTAGCTTCGGTAGGGTATCAATTATAGTTTATTAAAAGTTTAAGACGGAGCTTAGTTACAAAGGGACGTAGGTTATTTTAATTTCTATTAAACATTGGAGGGTTAGGAAGCTTTTTAGATTTCATAATAGGTATCAGATTTGTTACAGACGTGGGTTAAGTTACTATTACTAGTTTAAGGTTCGTGTTTAATAGGCTAGGTTTGGATACAGTTATTTTAATCTTATTTACAGGTGTTACTGTTGGGGTCTCTAACGCAAGTACTTTAGCGTTATAGAGTTCTTTATGTATTGCTTTAATTGATTGCTGATGCTGGGCTTCTAGTATAGCTTATTGCTGGGCCAAGGCATCTGTAAAGGACTGTTGCATTATAGTCATTTGTTCCCTAACTAGGGTTATAATAGTTAACGTAGCGGATTCGAGTTCGTTTGCCATTTTGAGGGTAGTAGTATTAACGCAACGTAATGTAAGGGCATAAAGAGCCTTTAGGGTAGATTTAAAGGAATAATATAAATTCTATTTAAATCTAAGGGTATAGCTCTTGTAGAGAATAAGACGTTGCGTAAAGAAGAGAAAGGAATAACCAGAGAATCTTGTAATTAAATAGTCAGGGGTCTTGGTCGATGCGTGCGCACATACGCACGCGGACAGACTTCGGTAGAATTCGATTGATCTGGCAGAACTTGGCAGAAGTTGATCAAGCTGGCAGAATTTGGCAGAATTTGGTTAAAGCGTCAAGTTTATCTGTCGAGTGTTTTACCGAGACATTCCTACTGTAACTAGGCTAGTCCTGTTACATTAGGGTAACGCCAGAGGGCTAGGCCGGATAACGGGTATTGGTAATAATATAGATAATTTAAAGCCCGCGAAGTAACCAAATAGAAAGCCCGTGTCTTGTAGGCTAACTACTTGTCTTTAATAGCTTTCGAAAGTTTATTTCTAGAATTCCTTTTAATATCTCTAGTTTCCTGTTAAATAGACATGTTAGTACAAGCCTATATACTACCAGGGTGCAAAGAGCTAAAATATAGTTAAAGCTCTTCAAATAATTTGCTAGAAAGGAACGGGTTATTTAGGTCAGCCTATAGATCGGCTAGCTTAACCTTAATATCCCACCCTAGCTTATAAAGATTAGGGCCATCTCTACCTAGTATACCACTGTTAATCTGCGTATTGACATCTCCCTTATTTACAGCGGCTAAAGAAGCTTTAGGTATCTAGTCTCTAAAAGGCATTATAATACGGCTTTTAAGAGAGCCTGCTCCGCGCTAGGGCACCAGACACTATATTGTAGGTAGAGCTTATAGTAGTTATATAAGGCGGGATACATTTCTAGGCAGTATACGTTTGGAGAAATTAAGGCTAAGGCAAGCTTAACATAGCTATATTTTTGAAGACAAAGAGGCTATAGTATCGGTTTAGGCGGCTATAGAAGTTTAAAAGATTAAGCAAACAATAGTAGGAAATAGAAGAAAAAGGCGCGTAAATAAGAGTACGGTGTTATAGGGCTAGAGTGTTAGCGACTCAGTCAATTGAGGCACGAGCACGGCATAAGGGACGCGTAAGCCTGTACAATTAGTAGTCTATAAACGAGGATCCAAAGCTAGAGAAAGGAAGGGAGAAGAATAGCAGCGCCGTGCGAAGTTTTATGCGGTCCTCTAGTCACGTAGACTTACGTAACTCGGCGTCTACCATAACGTCTACCATAATCCACCGTTTTCCACTAGCGCCGTAACATTACCCCCCCCCCTCCAAAAAAGCCTGCCCTTAGGCTTTATATGTCCGTATTATGTCCGTGGGGTGTTCTTATCTATATGCTCAACAGGTAGCTTATTATCTTCGCTATACTAGCACTCCATCCACTCGTCTAGATACTTCGGGGGTCCTGGCTTGTTAGGGTATTAGTTATAGAATTCTTTAAGCTTCTAGGGGCAACCTATAAAGTTCCAGGTAGGGTACTAGGTTAGGTCTAGATCATAACCTTTCCATTAAACACGGTATTTTAGCGTTCCTTATACTAGTTTATAGGCTAGTATTTCATTAACTTCCCATTTATTATCGCCATTAACTTAAATCGGCAGTGGAGGCTTATTCTTTTGTCCAGGTAGTGGGTTATTTATAGCTTTCCATAGCTTATCTGGTAAGAAAACAGGGTGGACTTTAATTAAGTCTAGGAGTTTAACCTTATATAAGTTGCCTTCTTTATTAAGGATCTTATACGGTCCTGCTATCTTATAGTCTAGCTTACGGCTAGGCCGTTCTGTTTTTTAGTTCTTTATTATAACCCAGACCTTGTCGCCTATGGTAAAGTTAGGCTTGCGCCTGTGCTTATTTGCCTACTGTTCTATTAATTTCTAGGCCTTCTCTAGGTTCTTATGGGCTACTATCTATGCTTCTTCTAAGCGTCTAGCATACTGCTGTGCTTCCTTATAAGATAGTTTTTCGCGCACGGTTTATAGTCCTTTTGGTCTCTTCCAGTTAAAGCTTATATAGGGTAAGTATCCTATTTCTAGCTAAATAGGTACAAACCCCGTAGAGTTATAGGGTAGGGTTACCTGGGCGTAGTCTATTATAAGTAGTAGTCCGCTCTAGTTGTCCTAAAAGTAGTTAATAAAGGGCCGGAGTCTCTAGTCCAAGTACTAATTTATAATCTCCGTCTAACCGTCTATCTAGGGGTAGTATACCGTAGAGAGCTTTAGCCTAATACCTAGGATCCGGGTAAACTTATTCTAGAAGGCCAATATAAACTGCGGCCTATAGTCGGATATAATAGTATCTAGTAGTCCATAAATTCGGTAAACATAGTGGATATATAGTTAGGCCGCCTCTTTAGCATTAATATTCTTATAATAGGGGATTAAGAACGGGCGCTTACTAAAGCGGTTAACTAGGATTATAACCATATTATATCCGTCGCGGTCCGTAGGTAACTTGTGGAAGTCTATAGAGATATACTACTAGGGGCGTTCTGGTATTAAAAGTGGCTTTAATAGCCCTAGGGTCTTATCTCGTGGAATTATAAACCTATGGCAGTTATCACAGTTCTGTATATAGCAGTTAATATCCGTAACCATTCTAGGCTAGTAGTAGCGGTCGCTAATAATTCTGTAGGTCTTATTTTTTCTAGGGTAGGCCGTAGAGACCTAAGTATATGCTTTAGTAATAAGCTAAGTCTATAAATTCTGTTCCTCTACCACCACCAGCCGTTTCTGGTGCTTAAGTAGTCCGTTTTTAAGGGACCATAGGCTAGTAGCATCCTTTACCTTTTCGCGGCACTCCTGTAGAGAAGGGGCCGTACGGTTTGCCTGTAGTAGTTTATTAATAAGGTCAAGTTCCGTAGAGTTAATAGGGCATATCTTAGCGTCTAAAGGGTCCGTATTTAGTTCTGCCTATATCTAGGGGTTAAGGTGCTCTGGTTATAGTAGTGCCTAGGTCCGTAATAAGATCTTTACAACCGCCTAGTCACCTAGGTCCTGTTTACGCCTTATAAGAGTATCCGCACGGTTCGTAGCGCCTGGTCTATACATAATTAAGAAGTTAAACTAAGATAGGATATCCGCCCAGCATACCTAGCGGGCCGTAAGGGCCTTAGTTATTATAAAGTATTCCAGGGCCTTATAATCTAAAACTACCTTAATAGGCTCAAGGGTCCCCTCTAGCTATGCACGCCAGTGCTAAAAGCTAGAGATAATAGCCAGCATTTCTTTGTTATGGATATGGTAGTTTAGCTTAGCATCTATTATAGTCTTTAAATAGTATGTAATAGGGTGCTATTCTCCGTCCAGTTACTTCTGGGAAAAAATACCGGCTATTACACTATCTAAGGCATCAGTTTCTAGCATTAAGGGCCATTCTGGGTTAAAGTGGGCAAGTAGGGGAGCCAATACCAGCCGCTTTTTAAGCTCATTAAAGGCCTGCATATATATAGCGTTAAAGTGGAATGGCTGGTCTTTCCTAGTAAGGTAGTTAAGAGGCCAGGTAATCCTGCTATAGTTCTTAATAAAGCGTTAGTAGAAGTTACAGAAACCTAAAAATAATTATACCCCCTTTACGGTCTGTGGGGGTGTCTACTAGTTAATTACAGCCGTTTTCTCTAGGTCGGCCTTAATTCCGTCTATACTAATAATAAAACCTAGGTACTTTATACGCTTAACACTAAATTCTAACTTCTTAATATTGGCCTGGAGACCAGCCTTACGGGGCCGTTATAAAACTTTATAGATATGCTCCTTATATTCTAGCTTATTCTTAGAGTAAATTATAATATCATCTAGGTAGGCCGTATAGAAGTCGTTAAGGTAGTTAAAGAGTACATCGTTTATATACCGCTAGTACGTAGCTGGTCCATTAGTTAGTCTAAAAGGGAGTACCTTATATTTATACGTTCCATAACGGGTTTAAAATATAATAAGCTCCTTAGACCTAGGGTCTATCCTAATTTAGTAAAAGGCCTAGCGGATATTAAGCTTTATAAAGACCTAGGCTCTACTTATTTGGGCAAAAGTCTCATCAAGTAAGGGTAGTGGATAGCGGTCCTTGCGGGTTATGTTATTTAGCTTATAGTAGTTAATGCAGAAGCGCAGTCCTCCATTTGGTTTTTTGGTAAAGAGAATAGGCGAGTTAAAAGGGGCTTGGCTAGGCTTAATAAAGCCCTTATTAAGGTTATTAATAAGGTACTGCTTTATAGCCTACAATTCGGCGATAGACTGTAGGTAGAGAGGGCTAAAGCTAAGGGTGCTTCCCTTACCTTAATCGATCTCGATCTTGTAGTCATACAGTTAGTGAGGCGGAAGTATATCTAACACTACCTTGGAGAATACGTCCTTAAATTTCCAGTATTAATTAGGCAGTTTTTGTTCTACTAGTTTCTTATCCATAAGCTCGCTTTCCTATCCGCTAAGCTCGCTTTTCTTTTCCTCAAGCATTCGATTAATTTTGTATAGGCTAGTTATAAAGGTAACAGTATCAGGCTAAACCAAGTTCTGGTAGAATCCTACAGCGCCAATGCAGTAGATATTGACTGGTGGGAGGTCCGTAGGTTTCTTTACAGACGCTTATTAGGCCGTATCTTGCGGTATAGGGTATATAGTCTTCCTTAGCTCATGTTCCATTTTCCATAAGTTATCCTTCCTGTCTATTAGCTTAGTATGGCGTCCGATATCCCTAGTTTTCCTTTAGGGCTATATAGGGCTTAGATTCTCTGTGGGGGGCTTAGCTAGGTTATTACTAACTTCCTAGGTCTCTAGTGCGGATAGCGTAATATATATAGTCTGGGGGCGGCGTAGTATACAGATCCGTTAAGAATTAAGACGTATATCCTTCTCAAAGGCCTAGTCTCTATACATAGCATCGGCCTAGTAAATAGTATTAATCTAGGGCCATATAAGGTTTTCTATTATAATGCTGATTTCTTTTATAAAGGAAGGGGTTGGGGGTAGGGTTTTAGGCTAAATAAGCCGTCTATTCCGTACGTCAAGCTATAAGCCTAAATAGGCTAGCTATTTTCTCTCTATAATTATATTGTGGCTCCCAAGGTCCGTAATAAGAAAGGGGACTTTATACTACCTTCGTCCATTAATATGGAGGTGAATCCGCAAGATAGTTATAATGGGTGGCCCTATTCATCTGTTGTACCCGCAAATAGGAATTGGTTTAGGCAGTTCTTTAAGGGGTGCATTTAAAAAGTTAGCCAGCTTTACAGCATACTAGGTGTTTATTAAGGCAAAGGTATTTACTCCAGAGTCAGCTAAAGCAGAGGTTAAAACTTAATATCTATTGCGGAATAAGGTATAAGGGATAGTGCAGCTTTTTCTACTAACTAGCCGACCTAGATTAATATATAACATATTAATCCCTTTTAACCCTAGAGAGGAGTCTTCCTCTAGGGTTCCTCTTTTTTTAACTTTACACTATCCTCCTAAATCAATAGAACCTTACCCATTTTTGCCTTTATCTAGCAATCCTTTACAAAGTGGTCTTTCTGGCTGTATAAGAAGCAAGTTCCTTAATTACTAAGGGCCTGTTTATAGGGGTCGTTATACATAGGCTAAGTATGCGCCGGACCCACAGCAGGACTAGCTACATGGCTAGCTACTAAATTAATGGCAGGCTGTACGGCTGGTGCCATAGGAGTTACAGATCATGCTAGGGTGTTACGGGCCGTTTATAAAGTACTTATAGTCTGGTTTAGAGAGTTTCTAGCTTTATACCGCTTAGATCATGCCTTAATTTAACAAAGGCCTTAGTTAATAGCTAGGCAGTAGTCCGTAAGTACCTTTAGCGTCTATACAGTAGTAAAAACTAGCAGTACGGCGCGCTGTAGGTCTAGGGTAAGCTTGTTAAAGAGGTCTAGCATTAGGTCTTTATAGGGAATTTAGGCTTAGCCGGCTAGGTGCAGAAAGTGGGTCTAGAAGGCTAAAAAGGTCTCCGTTATCTTTATATTAAGAGCTTTATAATTAAGGCGGGCGTTCTGTGTCTTAAAGGGGTCCTTGTAAATAGAAGATAGGTAGTTAACTATCTCTTCTTTAGAGAGGAAGGGGTCTGCCAAGTCCTAGGCATATCGCGGACGTAGATACGTCTATGCGTCCCCGCCAGTACAGCCGAAGATGTAAGCCATTTTAGCTTAGGTAGTAGGGAAGTGGTCCATATTAACTTTAAGCTTATCTTACAGTTAAAGCTTCTAATTGTTAAATATAGGGTCAGTTCCATCTATAAGTAATAGGGGGTCCGCAACCTTTGTGGACCGCAACAATGCTAATACTATACATTGGGCTAGGGTCTTAAGGACTATAGCAAGTCTCTAGGTGTCTAATAACTCCTTACTAGATATAGGGGTGTCTCTAGTTTTAAGCAGCTCTTAAAGCTGTTTAATTTCAGCATTAGCTGCTGCGAGCTCTTCCTAGGGGGTTAAGACGGCAACTGTTTCACTATTAGAGGTATTTACGGGTCCTATAGCAGCTTTGCCAGCTGCTATATTTCTTAGCATGGTGGTAGGGGTATTAGGTAATTTCCGGTATTTATTTATTTTCTAGGGGTTTTAGTCCGTGCGTGTCCTATTCTTAGGTTTCGCGTTCTGTTTGTGTTCTTTTAGTTCTTAGGGGTCTGTCCTATCCTTATAGTCCTAGTAATGTCCTTAGGGTCCTATTCTGTGTCCTTTATAGATATATTTAAGTTCCTTCTTAGGAAGAAAGAGTAGTTAAGCTTTAGATAATATTAGCAACTTAGTTAATTAAGGCACGAGTACGGCATAAGGGACGCGCAAGCCTGTACAATTAGTAGTCTATAAACAAGGATCCAAAGCTAGAGAAAGGAAGGGAGAAGAATAGCAGCGCCGTGTAAAGTTTTATGCGGTCCTCTAGTCACGTGGACTCACGTGACTCGGCGTCTACCATAACGTCTACCATAATCCACCGTTTTCCACCAGCGCCGTAACATAGAGTAACAATAGCTATATTATAAATAGCTTAATATATAATTTGGACTATAGGACCTATATGCAAATAAGTCTAGTAAATATCTTTAATATAAAGCGTAGTAGCCATAAATAGGATCTAGGATACTAGTTTTAGGTTGCCTATGTAGTAGATATAACAGCTCACCTAAAAAAAAGTTGCTTTATTAGTGACATAGTTTAAAAATAGGTTATACTTTAGGTAAAAGGGTATCCTAAAGCCTTATCTTATATTTGTGGGATAAAATACCATATTATATTTTACTTTGTTTTATACAATCTCAGACTTTCTATAATGTCTTAAATCATCCCCTACCTCTTTCTACTATGCACTTTACCTTATCTTGCACTTGTAGGATAAAATACCATATTATATTTCACTTTTTTTCGTACAATCTTGGACCTTTTATAATGTCTTGGATTATCCCCCTACCTCTCTCTACTATGCATTTTACCTTACCTTGCACTTGTAGAATAAAATGCTATATTATATTTCACTTTTTTATATAATCTTCGACATTTTTTAATATCTTAGATTGTTTTAAACTTGTTCCCCTACCTCTCTAGAGCTGCTTTACTAACCAGTTATAACACAAAGAATAGAATTATTAGCTCTCTTATTATTATATATCTAGTCTAGTTGCTTAAGTATACCTATTAGGACATCTATTACCCTATCTATAACTCTTTGGCTTCCTACATAATATATATAATAACTAACGTTCTAAGGCTTCTACTGCAGATTACACTTGTTTTTATATGCCTTGCTATTTACATCTTGCAATTTTATTTACTTGGTTAGTAGCGCAAATCTTATATCTTGTCTCGCTATATACCTTTTGTTCCATTTCTTACTCTAAGTCTCGCATTTCGTTCTACTGCCTATATTAAAGCTTACATCTTATCATACTTCTCATATTAAGACTCGCATTCTGTTCTATTTCTTATATCGCTCTTATATCGCTCTTATTAGAATCCGCTATTGTCTTAAGTTAATACTATTAGCACACCTTCTTATTATAACTATTAGGATTATCTTGTTGGATTATTTCTAATTATTTAATATATTATCCACTCTACTATCTTTATAAGTTACTCTATACTATTCTGCATAAAGCTTTCACCCGCTTATAAATATATAGGGTCCTTAACTATAATAGCAGCGCTATACCTAGACTCTAGTTGGTACTTAACTACTATAACTAATAAGAACTTATCGCAAATAAGTAGTCCAAAGCTGCAGTAAGGACTCGCGATTAACGAAAAAATATATAAAGAGATTCTTTAATACTGTGCTAGCGAAATCAATAAAGTATCTAGCGGTAGGTTGCTAGCGTCTAGGCCCATGCAAAATAAAGTTAAGTATATAGTCTTTAACCTTTTTAATACTAAGTATGGGCACGTGTTTAAGAGATCTAATCTGCCATTAGAGTTTAAAGCTTTCGCTATCGCTACTAAAAAGTCTATATAGCAACACGTAACAACCAACAGACGTAGAGGTGTAGAGGTTACAATAGCTGATATTATTCCAAAGCATAGCGCCTTGTCTTCTAGAGAGCAGTCTGTCGACTTATCTAGATTAAGGGCAACCTTTAAGGCTGCCTAGGTGCTTAGTAGTCTATCTATTAAAGTCCCATAATAGCTAAATACCATACCTACACCATTCTATAAAATAAGCTTTGCTATATACAGTTACCTAGACAAAACGCCATTAAATAGGGCCCCCATTCCATACGGATTTGTATTAAAAACTAAGCATAAGTATCTATTGTCCGATTCTCCAGAGAAAGTTAATATATATCACTATGGATATAACAAGCTGCAGGCCATAATAAGTATAAACTTCTCGGCGGATAAATATAGGGATAGCTAGGCCATAGTAGATCTAACCACTGGTATACTAATTCTCAACCATATAAACCTAGCATTTACGGTACTTTCTATAAAGAAGGCTGGACTTAATATAATTATAATTGGAGTTAAAAATCCCAATCGGATTATAAAGCGTAAGAGACTTTATAACTTATATAAGATTATATAATATTATATAGAGTTGTCTAACGTACGTTTATAGGTATAAGATTTAATAAGAGTAATTTCAAGTCCAACTCTAACCCTAATATTGCACGACTGGTGCTAACTAGGAGAAGAATAGGCATACCTGCCCTAGGTTAAAATAGTTACGAGCAGTTAATTCTAGAGTCCACGCTACCTATATCTAAGCAGTTAAATCTAAAGCCCATATTAACCCTAAAGTCACCGCCACCTATGCCTGCTGGTGCATTATCAGCCGTATAGCCAGCTATAATTAAAACTGCTCATAGCTGGACCTGTAGTAGTAAAGACCAGTCCCTACTAGATAAATTAGAGCTCTTAAAAGGTGTAGATCTAGACAAAGTATAAACATTTAAGACAATACCATAGAATAAAATAAAAGGATAGTATAATAAATGGCCAAAGTCTAATCGCGAAATGTTTATTAATATATTGTTTAAGGATATAAATAATAACCCTAACCTAATTTATATTGGGGAAATTAATCTTAACCGCACATAGGAGCGCCGCTACTTTAACGCCTTAATTAACCCTATTTTAACTAATAAGGAACCAGAAGATAAGCACAAGGATGGAATTAAAAAGGTTAATTAGGAAGTTAATCACCTAAAGGATATATAAGAAGTATATATCAACCTAGTATTATAGGTAAAGGCGCTACAGTTCCTCTTATTTCTGTTAACTATTCGCAATACTTTTTAAGACGCAACCTTCTACTTATACGGCATAAAAAAGGGTAAAGCTATATAGATATATTAGCTACTTGGTATTACCTATACTCTTTATAATTGTGCAGCCCTAGGTAGAACCTTTCTTATAAATATAATAGGTTTAGGCAAAATACTTTAAATACTCTTAATCTGGTATACTAGCGTGTTAATAACCAAGATCAACCTTAACTGGCTTAATTAGGAAAATCAAAAAGGTAGAGATAAAAGTCTCTACCTTGCCCCTAGCATGGATAAACACCTATAGCCCCCTAACGCCCAATGCCTAAGTCAAATAGATGGCATACCACAGTGCTGTTGTGTTGAGGGAAGTATTACTAGAAAATTCCTTCACTAGCTAGTAGGACCAACTATATACATTACTAGACAGAATCTACTGCCCTAAGCAGTTAAAGACGTTAAATTATGGTTTAAAACCTTAGAACTAAATAATTGTATTCCTAAAGGCAAACTACAAGTTTATGTGCACCATTCGGCTTTTATTAGGTCTAGCACAAAGAAGTACAATTTTATAGATAAAGATAAAGACATTCTTAAACCTATAAAATATAAAGGAGAAGGTAAAAAGGTCTAGTAGAAAATAGACCTAAGATCGGCTTTATATCTTATAATTATAATATTGCAAACTTAGGCAATAACCTAGACTACTTAGGAATAGTATAAGACTATTTTCAATCTCCATAGAGACGGTGGTCCTCGTTATATTATTAGTGGGATTCTTACTAATAAGTTCTATATAGATAGGTTAGAGACAGGTTATCTAATAAAAATGGCCAAATAAGTGTATAATAATTAAGTAGTATTTCCTCGCTTCTAACGCCCAGGCCTATCTTACAAGGATGGCAATAGTAAAATAGCCTACTACACCTCTCAACCTTTAGTAGTGTTTACTTCCGGTACGCCAACTAGCAAAGGTTTTATAAGTCTAATTCCTACCTTAGAAATTTTTAGGGCCCCTAATTAGGCAGATCGCCCAAATACAAAATTAATTAATAGTCGCAATATTAAAGCATTAATTAAATATAAAAAGCTAGGAGTAGCTAATTACTCTTCTCTTCTAAACAAGGTTATTATAGGCTTTAAAAAATGCTCCTCTTTAATTGCAAAGATCTTAATTATATATAGGATAGGGGAAGACCGATGGTTTAATAGGAGGGTAATTAATAAGCTACCACTAGTCATCTACTAAGACTGCTATATAACAAACAATTTAATATTTAAGCCGTATATTAAGAAGCTCTAGCGTGGAGCATCTCTAGAAGCTTTTAAATAGCTAAATAAAGCTTTTGGACACTAAAAAGCTAAAGAAAGAAAAGAAGAAGAACCCGTCTTTAATATAGATCAATTTCTAGAGGGAGCCAGTCGCTTATTAAAAAATTTTACTATCTTTCCAGGCCTAGCTAAGATAGGAGATAAGTAGCAGGATACGTGGTAAAAGGATATAAAAAAAGTTAGAATAAAGCCAAGATAGACGGTTAACAAGTTTTATAATAAAAAATAGGATAAACCTTTAGACAAGAATCTGCTTTAGAAGAATTAAAGCACAATTACTAACTCTAGGAAACTAAAGGGAATTATAAAATACATTAATAAAGTACTTAAAAGGAATCCTAATAAGAGACTACTATTTAGCAGTTATAAACCAGCGGCATATACGCTATTACGCCTTATAAGTTAGCTATTAGACTAGTGGTAAACTATTACTAATAATATAATATAGTATTTCTATAAAA
>Ga0307507_10001355_pt1 | contig 54830 bp, 59 predicted proteins | sample 7_EM_MG_FD_207223 | JGI IMG/M metagenome (GOLD analysis project Ga0307507, IMG submission 207223) | Populus trichocarpa ectomycorrhiza microbial communities from riparian zone in the Pacific Northwest, United States - 7_EM | ecosystem: Host-associated > Plants > Roots > Unclassified | place... | reverse complement strand
TGTCAAAGCTTCTTACCCTTCCTAGCATCGTTCCTACCAAATTAAAACATTTTTTACCTCTCACGGTATCGAGCGCCCGGACTCAAAAACCCCTGTCCGTCTCATCACTTAACCCCTGACCCGAGTAGAGTGCCGGTACTGCATACTCATTGAGTGTTAAGTGTTTATTTGTTGAAAGCCTTATGTCGGGGTTTGGCCAAATTGGTCCCTCCTGCACCATTGGGGAGAAATTGTAATCTAGTTTTTGCGTATGAAAGCTGTGGGACGGGGGGGCGCTTGTGTCTGTACTAGTACTTGTACAATACCGGCACGGTGGATATCTCGAATATTGTACAGTAACGGGCAATTGAACTTGTTGGGAATAAAAAAGTTTTGCTGTGCAAGGAAACCGTTTATCCAGGGGAGATCCTGGTGGTCTGCCACGGCACAAGTACTGGTGCTCGCACACGTCCAGCGTCGGTGTCGTGCGGGCAGCGGGTCTGGATGCCGATCGGGTTACCAGATTTCACGCCCCATAACGTTCCCTCGAAGGTAACGTATCATACCGGTACTCGAGTACTCACGCAGCTTGACCATGGGATGCTAGTGCTTCGTACTTCGTCGGCTTAATGCCAGGAAATAGCGGTATCTGCTGTTTGGTGATGGTGAAGTTGGTCTTGTTGCGCTGGCAGAATACCGGTGCCCCTATTCGCTTGACTTGGTGGAGCGAGGTCAATCATCCAACTGCTTACACTACTCCTCCAAGGCCTTTTCAGCCATTGGAGAAAGCCCCCTGTTGCTTCTTTGCCCCTCCCCACCAGTGATTCAGTGTTGGCTCTGCAATACCAATCTCAAGTTCAAGTGTTGCCCGTGGCTCTCCTTCCTCCTCTCTTTTCAGCGAGGCATCCTAAATTCACTCCTCCTTTAAGTAATGGTATGATCCTGATTGGGCACTTTTCTACTCGATTCTACTCGAGTAGGATACAATTTAATATATCGACGGTAAAAGTAGGCTCCCTTATTGAGCTGACTCAGCATTTGAGGCATCCAGTCTCCCGGTAATATCCGTGTGGCACTCGAGTACCGGTACGCTGATGGGTCCGCATCAGATTTGCACTTCGTGAGTCTAGTACTGTACTAGTACTCGAGTACCCGGGGTTTAACTACCGGTATGGAGACTTTCGCAGGTTGGCCATGTGCGCTCTCCCCATCATCGAGCATATCTAAACATTGCTTGAAGTCCACGTTGGAGGGAGATGAAAGCATCTCATCACGGCGATGGATTTCTTAGGTATGGAATTTCGCGGACTATCCTTTACTTAGTCATTAACCAGAGCTCCAGGAATTACGATAAGCGATCTTTCGTCCTAGACATTAAATTATATGCGGGAAATCTTTTCTAACGTTTTTGCTGTGGCATTCATATCGCGGGAATTCGCAATACGCTACGAACGCCTAGCTTGGTTTCGTGCCAACTCCAGAATCTAAAGGAAGTCTGGCCATATTACTGGCATGAGGATGACATCCTCGGGTACTTTGAGCTTCTGAGTGATGATGATCACTTAGGTTTTGGTGTTGTCTCCGGATGTCCCTTACATTGGGAGTTCAACTCGGATTGGGAGATGTACTGCAAGGCACAACTAGAAGGTCGACCCCGGCACGAGCTCCTTGCTTGTTGCGCTTCATAAGGTAAAGCTTAGATGGTCCGCACGTTCTCATAGGATTCGACCTCTGGTGGTTATCGTTGGGATAAGCCCATCTCTATTGATGTCCGTTTCAATCAACCCTTGCAACATTGGTTCTAGATAGCTATGGGAATGGACAAGCATACCAAACATGTTGTTATGTTTACCCCTCCAGCATTCCGGGAGGGACTCCCCTACTTCAGCTTCCATAAATCTCATAGATTTCCGCTCTCTCTCTCTCCCACCATTCAATCGCTCGTCTTTGTTTTATCTCCTACAGTCGCTCTTTAAGAATCTTTTCATTGCACTTTCGCTAGGCTGCCCTATACACTCTCGTATTTTTTACTATATCTACCCATCTCCAAGCCATGCACTCTACTCTCCTTGCCATCTTTGCCGCTTTGAGCGTCGTCGCCGGCACCGTTAGCGCTGCCGACCGGTACGAAAACGATTGGGACTACGGCTACGACGACACCCCAGCGGACTATGAGTATGGGTATGGCAAACCCGAATACCCGGAGCATAAGCCGGAGTACCCAAGCTACAAGCCTGACTACCCCGAGCACAACCCCGAATATCCGACTTATAAGCCGGATCAGCCAACCTACAAGCCGGATCATCCAACCTACAGGCCCGAGTATCCGACATCTTCCGCCCCGCACACAAGTGTCATCTACCCTGTCGCTACGTCCTATGCACCGAGTACCAAGACCGAGATCCATCCGGTCGCCGTGACTGCGACCGCCAACCAAACTCGCACGCGCACTGCCACTAGTCTGGCGTACAGCACCTGTTATGAGACTGCCTATGCTTATATCTGCAACACGGGAATGTGCAAGAAGACCTACACTGTGACCGAGCATTGCCCGACCGCATGCCCGACCTACCGACCCAGCACATATATCCCCCAACATTTCACCACCACAGTCTCAGTCTGCAACCACTGCGGCCCTCAGCCAACTACTGTTACTATTACTTATATGCCCACAAACGCCCCTTATACCTCCATGCGTCGGGAGAATACTACCACATCAACTAGAATTCATACCGACACCTCTACGTACACTTCTCGCCCGGCTTCCTCAGCTGGCTGCGGATATGATTGCCCGCCCACCCATATCCCCACCCTTGCGCCCTCCGCCACGACCTACAAGCCAATGAACACTTCCAAGTCCGCGATGCCGACTTATACCGGTGCCGCTAACACCGTTGGCGCTGGAAGTGCCGTGGTTGCTGGTGTTCTTGCCGCGGCTGCCATGTTGATATAATAAGGTGGAAATAAAGGTTAGCATTCCACCGCCTCTATTCATAAACTCATAACTAACCGCATCACGCCAGACAGGCACAGAATGTAAGCTCGGAAGAGAAGGGAAAGAGTTTGTGGAGAGTTGGACAATTTCTTCTAGTGCTTGATTTGGGCTCTGTTTTCCGATAATGTAGGGGAGGCGTCCCTTGGGTTCTTTCCTTCTTTGATCCCTGGTGTTGGACTAATCTTATCTATTGTCGATTTTATTGAGATTTTAATGGTAATTATTGATTATCCCCTGAGTGCCAGTCGCGTGACAATGTTACCGTGAGCCGTGAATATTTAGTAGTTGTGAGATGGGATGGACGAGATTGCGGGTAGCTTGTCTCTTGGTAAACTGATAAAAGGGCGAATGCTACGCAATATCGTAAGTGGTTGAGGCCTTCGAGTACCGGTATTAGGATGTGCCAATATGAACCAGCCAGAGTGACTAGTGGCTGAGCCCGGACACCCCCGGGATAAACATCCTACAGTTGAATCTAGCAGTCCGATGAGGCACGCAGATTCCCCGCCTTCCGTATACGGCAACTCTATGCTGTGGCTCAGCGACTTTTCCACCCAAACAATGCTTAGAATTTCATGATTTTTGTCAGGCCAAGTCACTAACTTAGGCCACACCCGGATTAGGAAGGCGGGGAATCTGTACTCGAGTATGTCTCATCTGTCTATGAGATACTTGGCAGCAGTCATAGGGCGTTAGGCAGAGGTTTCGGCTCTGTCCGGAAAGTAGCTTCCCTCCCCTTGTTTTAAATTTTTTCCCAGCTAGTCGGTTAGTTGGTTTTGGTTCCCTTCTTTCCTTCTCTCCTAGCTTTTTTCTTCTCTCGCCCGGTATACAAATGCATGTATCAGAGTAGGTGGGATCTTGGCAATGTAGGTAACGTCGAGTGAGAGTGGATGATTCCCAATGCTAGTGATACGTTGTGAATTGCGGTAGGATGGAGGATTAACTAGTCTGGCTAATGGGGATCGACATGTTCCTGAATGTCAGGAGTGAGGCTAGACAGGAGTAGTCATGAGGGATCACTCGGTTTAGTCGGTAGGGTAGAGATTTTACGGTTCACTTCAATAGGTGTTTACCTGATAGGTTCTAGAAGGGGCATTGTAGGATGTGAAGTGGGATCGGGGTGGCGATGTTCTCGGTGTATGGAATGGGATTGGCGGAAAGCCTTGGTAGTGGACATGCAAACAGAATAGGAGTGAAAATGAGAACTACACGCAGGGATGAAGGAATGTGAAAGGGGAAGATTACGCCAGAGTAGTGGGTGGAATGGGACTTTAGATATGCCCTGTCAAGCATTCCGATGGGTTGACCTTGGACGAAAAATGGCCGACCCAACCTTACCCAACCCAAGTCCTAAGAAGATTCAGCCTGACCACAACCTAACCCAAGGGAGCATAATGTAGGTTTACCCAAAAAACCTATTAGGTCAATGCACAAAAGAAAAGGAGTATGATATCATACAGTCATAGTTTTATCTGCTTCTGCCGGTAACTCTAGCCCTCTCAGAGTTGGATGATATAGAATGAAAAAAGGGCTAAATTGTAAGTGCTCTCTTATGACTTTCTCGTTCTTTGGTCGATCAATTGGCAAGTGCTCGATCGTACAGTAGGAGTTTCGGGATTCGGGATATTGATGGTGACAACTGAAGTTAGGAGCGCCATATGGTTTGGTTAGTAGTTAAATGCTGGGTGTGCGCTAGTGATTGGATATGGAGTATGGAATGATATATGGGAGTGCTGCTTAGTAGCACGCCTATTACTGTAGGCTACAACTCGAGCACCGTAGGCTCCAGCAATCTCTAGAATACCAACGTAATCATTCTCTACCGCACGTTTCCCATGGGCTTCTAGCATCACTTCGGTAAATCAAATATGAATGAAGAATTCCTATAAAAACCATAAACTACCACTAAATTACCATTACTCTAGCTCCGCGCAAAGGAACCAGCTGCTGGACAAGTTTGTAAAGAAAAAAAGCCCGAAGAAAAAAGAAGAAAAAAAGCAAGTCTCACACAACATATAGAGAAAGTATGATATTAATGAAATATAAGTTATAAGCAACGAGATAAGGAAACTTGCCGTCAAACTCAACCCCCAGAAAGTCCTGCGAAGCTAGAAAGCCATTAAGTTGAAGGTCTACTACCCCTTGCCTTTCCTTTCGCCGCTGCTGCTATAGTATCGTTAGTCTTGGTAGGGGTAGAGGACTTGAGCGGTTTCTTGGGGGTAAGCGTGCTTGTGGATCTAGCGATTTTGGACCTTTCGGGAGTGTGGTTCTTAGTCTTGATTTTTTTGAGTTCGAGATCCTTTTTCTCGGAGGGCCCCGGCAAGGATTTCTCAGCCTTGGTCTCTAGGGACCCGGGTTTTCCAATTTTAGACTCCGATTTGCCATCCACCTTCTGAGTGGGCTCGTTGAGAGAAAGATCCTTGAAGCTGAGTGTATCCAACTCTTCGGCGTAAACTCCTATGGGGTTAGTGATTCCTTCATTGAGCCCCACCTCAATCCCGACCTCTTGGGCTTTCATTGTCCCCTCCTCGGTTTCCTTTTCATCAGAGTCCTCTATAATCGCCTCTTCCTCCTCTTTCAAAACGTTGTGCGTACTCCCCCCCTTAACCTTCCCAGCCTTCTTCAACAATCCCTCAGTAACATGCGCAGTCTCCTCCAAGTCTTTGGCAATAACCCTAACACTCTTCACCTCAGTTTCCACCTCCTTCTCCTTCCCACCAGCCACCTTTACCTCCCCACCACTAATCCTAGCAAAGTGCTCCAGCTCTCTCATTTGGTTCGCCTCGCGCTCAACCTTTCCAGCAAGACACTTGGTGCAGAGTAGGGAGGACTTCACGTTCCTAGCCGGCAGCGGGCTTGGTAGAGTGCAGATTGAGGTGGCAGAGCAGTGAGGGGTTGTAGTATTATAAGCGGTGGAGACGTGCTTACAAGCGTAGGAGGTAATGGTTTGAATGCACATTTTGGTTGAAGGATTGGCGAGTGAGGATTTAATTGCGAGGTAGTTGATGAGTAGGGGAGTAGTAGTGATATTGATATCGCTTGGTGAATATTAGATGGAGCTGATGGGGAGTCGATGCTACAGTGTTGACTAGGTCGGTATATATACTACTATCGCAGAAGTTGCGAACTTTGAAAAACAGATCGCTGTTTGTCTTAGCCTGTTCTTTTTTTTTTCAAGAGGTTGTTTGAAAGACTCTTCGCTGGCAGTTTTGGTGCGAGTGTGCGTGTCTGAGGGGGTAATAAAATACCTTAAACTTAGGGCGGTTCAAGGAATATTGAATGCCAGAGTGATCTGTGGGCTTTCGTTTCAAGCAGGTCATTAGAGATCACTCGGTTGTGAAATGGGCTATATGCCTGGCTTGTATAGGCCGACTAGCAATCATGAGCGCGGGTTCAGGGTAGCCGAATGAGCGTATTTTTCTGGGCCACAGGAGGAAGCCTTTTCAATTTAAGTATTATAATATTATTATCCATAATTATCATGTGAGTGCCGCATTCTAGGGTTGGGACAATCATTGTGGAGTGGATTACTATGCATCCCCTCCCGGCGGGATTTATCGGCTCTAAGTTAACAAATTGCGAAAAAATGGTCTAGGGGATATAATATCTATCTTAGTGTAGCACACCTTAGAATGTTTTGGACTAGCACCTACTTGACCTTTACCAAACATATCCCTCCCCTTAAGTCTACATATTCAGTAGTATAGCTTTGCCTATAGGCATCCAATTAGCAAGTGGGTTGATGGCTCAATTTCCCTCATTGATAGCATTCCAACGGCACCTTAAACAACTCCCTAGCAGCACTACTAAGGCCCACCCTCTTCACCTTTGTACCGGGGCAGACCTTCAGACATCCAGCTATTTCTTGCAATAGTTTAAGCCTTATACATCCAATTGGCTGGCACATTCCATACTATTAAACAAGGTTATTGCATGCTAGGAGTAGAGCGGTTAGGAAAGCTGTGTCCGGCTATGTATAAGTAGCTATATCCTATGATACTTGCAAGTTTCTGTTATGAGAGTTTCAAACGTGAGATACACAGGACCCATAGAACACAAGATATTTTTTATTTATTGATACAGTTTAATGCTCCAACCCTTACCTAATCACAAATCCAATCTGACCATGCTCTCGCCAGTCCAAAGACTTCGAGTACAAAGATGCATCTAGAGATCTGCAAACTGATTTCCCACTTTCCTTTCCTCACCCTCCGAAGCCTCCCTAACTCAGAGCCCCCTGATATCTGACAAAATCCGCCGATAGATTTATGTACTAAATTCACAGTCAAAGAAATAGCTAATCCCCCCTCCCCGGTCCCAAACCAGACCTTCATTCAACCAATCTGAATTATCTACAAAATCGTCTCCCTATGCAAGACCTCTTCATCCTACCCTGCAGCACTCGCTTGTGCCACCGGCTCCCTTGAGTCATCTTCCCTCCGGTCTCCAGAGAACCCCCCACTTCTAGTACCAATATGATGTTCTGATGGTATAATAATCCCAGTAGTAGAACGTTGTTACTGAGGAGCGCAAGTAATAGGAAGCGCAGTACTATGGAGGAGCACAGAAGTATGGACGAGCGGGCACTAGGGCATGTACGGATGGATAGGGCATGAGCGGAGATATAGGGCTCTACATGTACGAGCAGAGTTTTCACTACTTAAGTGATCTTTAGCTAGCAACCTCCATAGCAGAACATAGACGATTGCACACCTCAACCTTTCCTCCCGTCAACACCTGTGCACGATCATAGCACCCCCATCATGTTCCACATTTGTGGACTTTACATCGCTTGCTGCAGGTGGCTACCCGGGCAGCTCCAGATTCACCTGTACCTTTTCGGGATCGTCCCCCTTGGAATCAACAATCGACTATGATAGGTACTCGTTAGCGGGAGGCTTCATCAGATGCAGAGCGCGTATTTGGTACCTTCATCAAGGAAGCCTCAGACCCGGGACTCCATCTTGCGGATGTCATCTTTGGTAGTGCGAAAGGTGACGGACATAGTTGATATAAATGTGAAAGGACACGGTAAATCATTAAGGATCGCCGGAAATTATAGTTTCATGGTGGAATTGATTCCAAGGATATGTTTGCTATGCCTCTAGAGAAATCTCGAGGTGGCAAGAGGCCTTACATCAAACCATCTTCAAATTTTTTGAGGGTATCTACTCTATGACATCAAAACGAGGTGAATTTATTATTTCTATATAATTCACTGCTATAGAACTGATCGACTGCTCTGGCATTAGTCTAAGCACCAGGATACCTTATCTACAGGAAGGGAAGGCACCTCCTCAACTTTCTCGAGTACAGTATCTTGCTTCAAAGGTGTTATTCCCTGAATCCGTTTCTATATTTCTGGGCCCCTCTCAAGGCCGAAGATGAAAGGCTATTTAATCTCGGGTCACAAGCATTGGTGGGCCCTACCAGCCCCAACCGGAAGATCCCACTCCAGCACAACTAGCCCCGTCCGACCTGGCCGAGCACCGGAAAAACTCGTTGCTCGATCTGTTTTGGTTAACGTGGTCCTACCCTTGTGCCCGAGCAGGTTAACAGAATAGCGAATACTAGTTAGTGGGATCCAGCGAGCTCCGCCCCTTCAAGCTGTCCCGCCGAAACACTACGGTAACGTACCTGAGAGCATACCGAAATATACGGCACAACGAAATATTTAGGACCCGTTTACCTATAGATGTCCGTCTAACAGTGTGAAATGATGCCGACTGTTAAGAGAGGCTTGACAGTGGGTGAGAGTGCGGCAAAGGTGATGGTGTTTACCTAGAGTAGACAACGTAACTTTTTGACGGTCTAGCTACAAGAATCTAGGACTATGGAAAATTGGGCAAACACTTTAGTGCCGTTTATCAGATAATGGTTGAGACACCACCGTCTAGTCCAACCACCTATTACAAATTTAATTTTTAGAAAGAGACAGACAGTTGAAGGTGTGCAAAGAAAACAGAATAGTTGCATGTTTAGCTAATATACTGTCTACTGCCGGTATATAGCTTAAAGCCCGTTTATCTAACCGACTTTCTTTGACTGTCGGCACTGTCTCTGGTTGCTAGATGGCCGTCTATGTAAACGGGCCCTTAGCTGGTGTGGAGAATGTCTCAGGGGAGGAGCAACCACACAGGAAAATCTTGGCTACCATTTTGTGTCGTTCACTAGATATTTCGTTGTGACGTATATTTCGGTATGCCCTTAGGTACGTTATTCCTTCACAGGGAATTTCGTCCCTTGCAAATGCCAAGGGCCAGATCGCCGAGAGTGGATTTAACGGGTTTTTACGATATTGTGATACAGATCTGCCAAGACTAGAGCCACAATCGATAGAAAACCTATCATTCCCAACCAACCTTTCCCCTCCAGCAAGCTCCTCTAACCAGTCCACCACTAGCAGCCAATTACTAAGGATAAAAGATCGCAGCAATGGACGCCCCTCAAGCGGTTCCGATAGACCGCCAGCACGTATTTGACACTCCCACGGCTCCGGAGCACTCTCCCTATCGTGGATTTGTTGCTGGTGTCTTTTCCGGTGCGACCAAATTGACTGGTAAGTAGTCTTATTCATCCTAGAATCGTGAAGTCTATTCGCTGACTGCTATGTATAGTTGGGCATCCGTAAGACTTCTTCCTTTTATCAAATCCCTCCTGTCTGCTCCAATTGACCTAGGTGCAGGTTTGACACAGTCAAAGTACGCATGCAAACTTCGACATCAGCCAAATTCAAAGGCCCGCTAGATTGTCTCTTGACAACAGTAGGCAAAGAAGGGTTCAGAGGGCTGTATAAGGGTGCAAGTCCACCACTTGTCGGCTGGATGTTCATGGATTCGATGCATGCGTCTTCGTTCCCCAATCTCACAGCCCTAACTAACAAACTCCAGAATGCTAGGCTCACTTGCAAATTACCGCGCGGCTATCAAGAGCAAGTTTTATCCTAACCATGACACCCTTCCCCCCTTCGGCCACGGAATGGCTGGTATTCTCGCCGGGTGGACAGTGAGCTTGATAGCAGCACCTGTTGAACACGTGAAGGCTCGTTTACAGATTCAATATAACGCCAAAGGCTCAAAAGCCGGGGTCAAGTATTCCGGGCCAATCGATTGTACCAGAAAACTGGTATTCACCCTTTTACATATCAGCAAATCCCAAATACTAACTTCCAGAAAAAAAAAAAAGCTCAGTAACCACGGTATCCGGGGTTTGTATCACGGCCTCGGCGCAACCATGCTCTTCCGTACATACTTTTTCTTCTTGTGGAGTTCCTACGACATTATAACCCGCCAGCTCGAGCAAAGGACCAACATGAGCCCAGTGATGGTGAATTTTTGGGCAGGCGGGCTAAGTGCGAACGTATTCTGGCTCCTCTCTTACCCATCCGATGTGATCAAACAGCACATCATGACGGACTCGCTCGAGAACCGTAAGTTTAAGAACTGGCGTGAGGCCGCCGTCGCCGTCGGGAGACAAAGCGGAGTTTATGGCTACTGGAGGGGATTTGTGCCCTGCATCATGAGGGCTTTTCCAGCGAACGCGGCTGCCTTGGTTGCCTTTGAGGGGGTAATGAGGCACTTGCCGTAGGGGGTTTCTATGTTTCTAAGCTTAATTGCTTTGGTCTCCGTTTATGCTTCCTTTGGCTACCGATATCAGTTTATGCTTTGCCTTCTCGGCCCTCTCTTGCCTGCTTCATTATTTACGCATATGTAACGGTTTAGAGTCTTTATATCCCTAGCTATATCTCATTCGCCTTCATTGGCAGCCTAGTTCCCTCCTTCCCCTCCTTCCCCTTTTTTTTTCTTTCTATGCGCATCTAGATTCATAATTTGTTCCTTGTGATCAGCGCACGGGGTGCGTCTCTCTGATTTCATATCTTTTCCATTCCACGCATAGATGTTCGGGGTTCCAGGAGCCATCATAGCACTAGGATTGTCTGTTATTAGTTATTTAATGCGATGTCAGATACCCGGTCAATCAATTAGTCAATTTCCACCCCGTTTTGCCCGCTTGGCAGATGCATATCTTGGGCTATATAAATGTAGAGCCTAAGTGCAGCTAAGATATTATTCACGCTTCAGTGCTCTATACCCGTTATCCATGCTTAATGTTTACAGTGCTACTTATAACCTATATCCCTTCAGTTGATCTATCCCCGAACTTCACACACATCTAGAACAAAACGATAAATTCGTAAAGCTATAAATCTTGATTGCAGACCGGCCAGGAATTCCTCAATGATTTTTCACCATATTAGGGGGTTTTTAGGTCGTTTTTAACCACTGCTGCTCCCCTGCGCCCCACATGTTGACAACTCTGGACGTTCAGTCGCCTAATAAAGTATATACCAGGCCAGAGATTTTGGTAGGATCACCGTAAGGCAACACAACTGAGTTCAACCCCCCACTATGGCCTAAACCACCGCACCCCACCGCAGCAAGCTAAACCAGCAGGTGCCGAAAGTAGAGGCAATGATCGGACCAGAGGCTTTTATGGAATGGAGTGAAGTGACTCAAAGAGGAGTTGAGGAGTAGTAAGACTGCTTTTGAAAAAGAAAAGCAAAATCGAGAAGGAAGGAGATTTTATATGTGACTATTAGTATGGATATTTCCAACAGCAGGTGATGGCAAGATATCAAAAAAAGGACCTGAAATTACTCTTGAAAGGGACAGTTAGTCCTATTCAAAGCTTGGGATCTAATTTAATTATACTTCTGCTAGTCTACCAGTATTCTTGGAGCCCGCTTTCTAGCAATACCAAAAGAGGGGCGCTGCGAAAAATATATACATGCACAAGTTATAAGGGTATAAAACCGCAAGATATAGAGTAGTAGAACAGTTACTCTTAATAAACCAAACAATGTTTCATCATCCAATTATATAGCACCCTTGGCACTACCACCTGGTATCATTTCCCCCATACAAAATGCCACAACTTTAAATCTCTGATATTCCAAGCAGAGATAATATCACTCTTCTACAAGTGATGCGTCATAGATCAGGTCAAATAGTGTATGTTTTCACCCCCTCTCAAAACAAAAAAAAACCCCAACAGGTCCAATATAATGCCGTACTAGACCTCCAAAACTGGCCTACTACTCTAGACAATACACACAGGCTACCATACTGTACCTTGCAAAGAGATACCGAAATTTCGAAAATTTATGATACTCTTACAGGCCGTCATGCAATTGACGTCGATGAGCACTGTGCTCGCAGAATCCCTATCTGAGAAAGAGACCCTGATCCCTCCTCACCATCACCACAGCCCTTAACTTATCATCCTCATCCTAAATTAAATGCTCTCTGATAGAGGCTCCAGAATCTTGTATCATATAATACCAAGACAAACCCCCCATCCACTAGACTAATTGCTTGCATTCCCAGAATTGCCCATTCACCCTTAGACCTTGTACTGTACTGTAAATTACCCGCGATTGAACGAAAAAATTTAATAGTTTCAAATTACAAGGCCCGTCTGGGGTTTTCAAGACTCTAATCTATTTTATATTATTTAGTTCCAAAGCAATGGTTTGTTTCAATCAACGATATACATATTCCCGCTTCCCTAATTCAACCACTCCCCAGAGAGCTGTTTTCCAGTTCGCACTATGAACTCCGAGATCGGTACGGTACAGGCTTAGTGTCAATGCCTCCTAAAAAGCTACGAAATACGTCCATAAGGGCCCGGCTATGCACATTCCTACCCAAGCCTCGATATACAATCACAACCCATGATTTGAAAATATCGCTGACCTCAAAGCAAGTAAGCACTCCCGAACCCACGATAAAATCCCAATGATGGCACCACCAACCATCCGCCAGTGCGTGGATTCACGATATTCCCTGTCAAGGACTTTACTAAAGTACGAGCAAAACCTAGGAAACCCATCACGCAGAGAACACCCGCCCAACCAACCATTCCAAACCAGCAATCAAATCTCCCCTCCATCTCCCTCGATACCCTTATAAAAAAAATTACCCCCACAAATAGCAACCCTGAAATCAGAGCCAACGGCGCAGGAAAAAGAAAAATGGGAAAGATATAGCAAAAAAAAAAACCCCCCTTGCACCATCGACAAACACCGCGCCCAAGCTCTATAACACAGCCAACACACCACAAGACGAGCGGGCATCAAGTAGCAAAGTCGGCGGTAACTTCACCATAGCTGTGACGGGTAATAACTAGTCAGTGAGCGAAGACTTTCGATGAGGAACAGGGATAACTCACCGGACGCCATCAACCCTCAGCTCGAAGAGGAGTGCTGCGCTGAGGACTGACATTTCCATTGTGAAATGCAGCCCCTCGTATTCTACGTCCTTGCTGTTACGGCCCTTTGTGTAGAGGGATTTGGGCACGGTGGTTAGGTCTGAGCGGAGCTTGCAGACGGTTGTGACGGCTGGGTGAATGTTAGCAGGTGAAATATGGGGGCATTTCCACGAGGGGAGTTACTGGAGTCTATGGATTTTGGCGGGAACGTCTCTTGACAACAAACTAGTTCGTCCACAAGCACCCTGCTGTGGTGGTCTTCGAAGGTAATATAAAACGGGAAAGATATACTCTCGTCCTCAGACATTTCCGTTCCCTACAAAATATTAGCCCTATAACCTTCGAAGCTACGCCAACGCAACAAACCCTCGCAATATACCACTTAATCTGGTTCTCGGCGAGCCACTTCTCTCGCGTGGTATCCCAGTATTTGTGCTCCTCGGAATGGATGTTTTCATCAAAATACTCCCAGTACTTCACACCATAGTGGTACCGTGATTTACGGGTTTGCACAATTGTCTCCATTCCCCGGATGACCGCACCACGGACCACTGCAGTCCACGAGTCGACGGGTTGAAGCACCACATCCGGGTTGTCCTTTGTTGATAGGACATCGGCATACTTATTCTTCAGGCGCATAAAAAGGTATTCCGATGAACCGAACCCACCAACAAGCAAAATACTCTTCGAGGGGACATTAGCGTAAGGTTGCTTATACATCGATTGGCATGAATACCTTTACTTGTCGCCCCTTAGATTGCACAGCAGTGATCTGGCCATCAACCAGTCTTACAACCTCCTGGATGACAGGCTCAAATATAGCTTGGACTTCCTCTCTATGCCCTGAATCAGCAATACCCAACCCACTTCACTAGCTATATCCATACCTAGTGACTGTCATAAACCCGCAATCGATACCACGAGCTTCATCGTCCGGTAATCCCGGAAATTGAATTGGGAATACCTACAACTAGTTAGTGACCTATCAGAGCCAGTAGTCTCGGATGCGTCCCACATCTTGGTCTTCTCCATCAACAAACACCCTCTTTACATATTCCTCCCATGATTTCAGGGCAGCAATCTTTGTCTTCTCTTTCATGGCATAGTATGCTGCGGAACCTAGCCGTTCCTTGACAAAGCTCTCGAACCGGCGGTTCAAGAATGCAGAGCCACATAGCTCACCTTTGCTACGTCAGCATTTTCTCAGCCGGCAGGGACAACAAGACAAACCTGTCCCAGTGACACTCTCTTTAACCTGCAGTGGGTCTGTTTGGAGAATTTCATACGAAATCAAATCCTAGAGAGGTAAGTCTCACTTTGTCAAATGCGAGGGACGCGACATACCACAGTCCCACCTCCAGCATCACAGACCACAAAACAAGAATCATCCGTAACCTATACAGGCCCTCCAATCAGCAATAACTCCCCGTACCCCACAAACAGTACCAATCCCACCTGCAAATTCTTAGGCTGCATGGTCTTTAGCGTGTATATAGCCGCAGCTTCCGGTTCCGAGATCAATCTAATCTTGCACGACTTGGCCATGCCCGTCCCCTCCGCCGCCTGGAGTGTCGCATTTTTCGACCGGTCACTCCACACCGCCGGGCATGTGAGAATAAACTCGATCCTAGTATTATCCACAAACGTGCTTCCGAGCGCTCGCGTAAGCGTAGTGATCGTGTGATCGTATAGCATCTGCAAGTAATCCCTAACGACATCCTGCACGACTTTGTCATGCTGTCTGAGCTGCGCATAGATGTTGGGCAAAGAGACAAAGTCCGGGGGACGCAAGTTGGGATCCAGGCACAGCTTGAAACACTCGATGCAATTTTGGAAAGGCTTCACTTGAAAACCCCATTTTATGCCGTCCTTTTCGTACGCAATCTTCGATGGGACTTTCGGAGAAGTCAGGTTCATTCCACCAGGCCAGCTCTAATTTGGGGTTCGTTAGGTCAGAATCCGAGCACGAGGTTAAAAATGGTGTATAAACCTGAATAACGTGTATCTCGCTCGGCGATCCGGTATAACCCCAGGCTACCCTAAGTGTTGGCAGTATATGTTAGTCCCCCGCTGCTATTGCATCCGCCCCTCCCCGCTTTCATCGATCGCACGCATCGCAGGGGAGTAGAGAGGATTGCACAAAAGACACTCACCCGCTATAAGTTGTTCCAAAGTCCACACCAACAACGATCCTATTCGCTTCCCCAGAGATAGATACATCCTTGATCTTCTCGGCTATATTGCGCAGGCTAGTATCCGACTTTGGCGAGTTCATCGCTGGCCAAAAATAACAATATTCTTCGTGTCGAGAGGTAGGCTCTGTGTTTTTGTTTTGGGGGAAGGTTTATGCTGCGGGGTTTTTAGGGCCAGCGGAGAGTAACGTTATTAATGGGGAGCGAATGTTTTTGTCTAGCTAGGCAATGACTATAAGGAAAAATAAAATAAAAATAAGAGAATGAAAGCCCCACGTCAGTGCGCAAGCCTGGCTGATTGAACGGTTTTCTTGTCTCTTTCTATTTTTTATTTTATTTTTTTGGGCAAACTCCGCGTTATTAGTGGCTGTTGGAGCCCGATGCGTTGGCCCAATGGTTTTGGCCAGCTATTGCTGTGAACTGATTGGATTGGAAAATAGCCAGTAGTTTTGAGCCTCAGAGAGACGTGATTGCCACTGGGAGTCGCTGCCCCCTTCTGGTGAATATTGAAGTGGGGCTCCGGGGTTTGTATCAGTTACTGTGTAAATATTGGTGAAGAATTATTGGATTAGGGGTAAAAGTGGGAAGGTTACGAATGTAAGAGATGAAGTGGTTTAGGTCAAGTTGGAGGCGGCAAACAAAGCTGTCGTTGAAAACGCGGCCCCCCGAGATGAGGTAAACCCTGCGAAAGGTCAACTTCTCAGCCCCGCATCCCCCGCGTCCAACCTGCATACTATCATAGGTACACTGCTCGAGTGAGAAAACGTGACACCAGGATGTAAAACACTGGTACTTTCATCTTTTCTCACTCGCAATAGCGGCAGGTGAGAAGACCTGGTTCTCTGCAAATGCCCTACCGGTACCCCTTTCACCAATCATACAAGCGCAGCCGAGTCGGAGTTGGACGGTTTGTCTGGAAATTGCTGCCTTGAGTGTCCAACTCCAACTGAGCTGCGCGAGTATAGCGGACCAATAAATAGGGGGCCAGCAGACCTTGGATGGTGTTTGGATAGACTCAGGATGGGTTCACCTTCCTTCAACCAAACAGCCAATGACATAGACAATCTGTCAAGCTTTGAGTACCTGTAGTCTATCCAAAAAAGAACTTTGGACACGACGAAGGTCGAAACCGCAAGTTACACGCTTTTTGCGGTTAGAGAATGCATATATCAAGGAGACCTTGTTCGGGTTGTCAATCCCATCCAGGTTAACAAAGTCCATCCGGCGGAAACGCTGGATTCGGTTTGAATAGGGATGGGGATTTAAGCCAGCCAGTGCTAGTAGCAAATTTCCGTCCGGAACCCACACAAATCCCATTCACGGTTCCAGGACCCCTAACGTAGAACAAAGCGGCAATCGAATGGAAAAGCCTTTAAACCGTTAGACCTGTGAACGCCTGCAACATTCGGGGGAAAATACCGGATTGGTTCAAGAAGCAAAAATTATGTATCATATCATACCGATTCATACAAGGTATCCACATCGGAAACCGGGTTTAGGTTTCAGAGTCTGAGGGGGACAACTGACCTTGTTGATTTGCGAGTGATTCCCGGTGGAAGATTTCCGCTTGATCTACTCGAGTACTCGACTCAAAACACACAGTTGAAACAGGCGAGGTGAATATTTTTAGAGAAGGGATTGTATCAACTTTATTTAGCACGGGAGATCTATGCGATTTCCGGCAATTATGCTAGGTGTGCTGCTATGTACTATTAAAGTAGAGATTAAACACAGGAGGAGAGAAGCTAAAATACTGGAGAGGGTAAAATGTACAGCTATAAGACAACCATGAAAACCCCCAAATAAAAAAACTTTTAAACTCAGTGCTTCCCCTTGGTACACGGCGCTCTCCCATCTAAAACGCCTATGAACAAAAGAAAAGTAAAGCAGAAGAAGCAAAACACAAGCCGCTATGTGTGCATGAAAGGTATGTACCTCAGAATCCTCTGGCCAAAAAGAAAAATTAAATTTTTTTAGTAGACTGCGGAAAGCCTTCTGATATCCCTCGCTATCAGTCTATCGATCCCGCCCTCCAACTCGCCCTCTCTATGCAATTCTGGCATCCCACTGGCTTTCAACAATTCCAGATATTGCTTCATGCTATCGACCTTTTCTACGGTACCAATGGGTGAACTGCGAGGGCGGGGTTTAGTGTTGTCTTCGACAAGGTCCATCTCAAAATCTTTGACCGTAGCCTCCGCGTCGTGATCTTCTAATTCGAATACACCAATCTCGGCACCCTCGGCGATCATCTCTTCGGCGACTTCTTCGGGATACAGGGCATCGAGTCTGCGGCGGTGCTCATCCAACACGGCTTGGTTCTCGGAATCTTTGCGAAAGTCGTCGTCATCCTCGTCTTCGCTCCAAACAAACTCGTCAACACCGTTTGTTCCTCCACTGCCACCAGACCAAAGGCTACGCGAAGCTTGCTCCTCAACATCTAATAGGTCAAGGATTCTGTTTTTACGTTCAATCTCCTTGATTATACCCGACGTACTAGATAAAGCAAGGTCAGAGTGGGAGGTCGAGTCAGATGTGGCTGCGGAATTTGTTTTTCGTTGATCGCGCACATAGCTGACAACACGTTCCCAGCGGGCAAGACGGGAGTCTTTGCCGATCTTTGAAACAGCCTCAGTTGTTAAACGCGGACGCTTCTGGGAATTTCGGTGACGCACAGAGTTCTGGTAAGCCTGGTGTTGAACAACCGAGGAGGTAGGGGCAATGGGCGGGCGAGAGGAGTAAATGGTTGTATTCCCTCTTGGCACAGCCTGTTCGGAGAGGAGGACCTGCTGGATTGGTGGGTTGATCTGGATTGGTGTGAGTAGAGTAGAGGAATGATGATAATGGTTGTAGTTCTGGTGACTGAACGCGGGCTGGGATGGGGGAGGAGGAGACGCAGGTAGGCAAATGGCCGGATGAGGATCATTAGGCGTCAAAACCATAAACGCTTGAGGCAACCGACATGTCGGTGCCTTAGGCGCAGAATGAAGAGCATAAGGTGAGGCTCTAAATGATTCGGGTTGGCGGTGGAGCGTCTGCGGAGCAGCCTGCGTCGAGGGGGAATTGAGCATGTTCAATGCATGTCGGGCCGACCGTAAAGCCTGAGTCATTTCGGCGTAATTGTTGTTGTATTTCGCAGAAGGTAAATTTGTTTGAGGAATAGGAGGTGAAGTCGGCGGTGTTGGCTGCTGTTGGCTGCAGGAGGTGGGAGGTAAAGCACCAGTGGATGTGGTAGCGTTAGCTGAAGCGGCTGTTAGATGGTGCAAAAGCTTAAGCTTCTTCATTGCGTTCGACATGATTGCTGCGAGTTAGGTAGCTGCTTTGTAGGATGGTTTGTATTGGGGAGGGTGTAGCAGTGAAGGTACCAGAGGAGATTGTAAGACGGTAAGCAGTACAGTATTTGAAAACCGTTTGTACAGAGATATTGACTGAATATGACCAGCCAAGGTAGAGGGGAGGGAGTTTATAAGGCGGACGAAAAGGACAAGGTGACGAAGGATGTGAGGTATGGAAGAGAGTGTGTGTGCAATGCAATGCAGGTAGGCAGGAGGAGGAAAAGGGGGGATGTGGAAGAGACAGGTGATGGGCGAAGGGAGAATGAGGGAAGAGAAGAGAAATGGGCGGCAACGATATACGAGTGGTCGTGCTTGCGCAGGAAGCGGGCAAAGCAGGAACCAAAAACCCACGGCCCCAGGCAAGGCAGCCAGCCAAGCGACTGTCACTCTGCCTCCGTCACTTCGTCGCTCGAGAAAATTTTGATCATCCCCGGCAGTGAGACACACGGCTCCGGACGACGGGCATGATGTGTACCGGTACCAGCCCAGATTTTTTTCAAAGATAAGATACCGGTACGGAAGGTGTCAGTCAAAAGTGGCGCCTTCGGAGACAAATTCTGGATTACAGTTTTTGAGGCTCCTAAAGATCCAAATCTACCATACTCGTACTGGAGTACCGGTACAACGCAGCAGAGAAAGGCAAGCAAACTCTCCTCACTACAGTAAAAGAAAGCAGCCCGGAGACCCCGATCCATTTTCCCTGAGCTCCTTTCCTCTACTAAGTATGATATGCTATCTCCCCATCCGTAACTTGCGTCTCACGAAAAATTCATACTGGTAGCCACTGATAGTCTACCTTCCTATCCGGCGCACTTAGCCAGAACGACAAATCACACAGCAAAACTCAGAAATCGAGGATAGTTCTGTCATACATGACACTAGCACTTTCCGCCCATTGCCAGCAATGTTGTCACTTTTGATGAGATTTTCCGTTTTTTTCCTCCTTGCTATTCCTTTCTTTTTTCCTCGCCTCACCAAGTCGCAATCCCGGTGGAGCTAACACAGGACACCTTGAACTTTCCCATGTTGGGAAATATGGGGGTTGTCAAGGCTCAAGCCAGCTGCCATGAGTACAATCTTTAAACGCTCGCCGCTGAGAGAAGAGCAATTATTACCCAATCCCACCACCGAGTGGACAGAAGGAGAGAAAAAAACTCATCATGCCCTCTCAAAGCCCATTTTGATAATTCCTCCCAGCACACGTTTTACTGCGCCAAACACGTGGGTATGGAGTGTTGGACAGGCCGCAGAGCGGTACATCTTTTTACCGGTACTCCTACAATACATCAGAAACGGCAAAAACTAGAGAAATACTTGTATTAGGATATAGTAAACGCATTGGAGTCTGGTGCATTTGAAACGGAAAGGGCACGCTTTCGTTTCCCCCAAGCAGAAGAATCTTCGCTGATCAAAGATATTCACAAAAGCTGAACGTCTTCAAGCAAAGTGACGATGACTACAAGTGCTTACAGCACCACCATGCTAGATATCCCCTACAGTATGATACATACATGCGCACATTTGACGAGTAACAAAACGAGCATCACGGGTAAACTCTTCTACTCAGAATTGCGCATTCTATGCGATAGAAGCAGATAGCCTTCTGTTAATTCGTGGAACCCATTCTCTCACCAACATATTCATCACGTCTCGTTATATAATGTTATAGCACCGGTCTCTACCCCTCACTTCTTAATGCGGCGGGAAATCTCCACCTCCCGACAACTGCGACGGAGAAGCCAACAAAGATATCGAGTTCTAGCAGGAACCAGAAGTACCGGGGTCCAAGAGGTCCAAGAAGTGGCAGGTGGCTTTAGGATACGGTACATACTAGTACCAGTGAAAAGGTCACTCTCGTGCGAACGTCAATTTAGAGTGATTAAGGAAGACCAACCAAAGAGCCAACTAATCGCTTTTACTCGAATAAGAACGCGTCGTCGGGATTGATTTCCATTCCTTCCGCCGCAAGGCCGATCACGGTCACCTTCCCGACCACACCACAACCCCTGCAACAGAGCCCGACCACTCACCCAGCCGCCTTCCCGGCCTCGTCCAACCACGGGTAATTGCGGACGAAAACAATATGGAGGCTGAAAACCTTCTGAGGGTAACGCCACATTTCTGCTCTGCTTGCCAAAAGTCTAGCCATTCGGCAAACGCACCATTTTTTCTGCCCGAACCCGTGGAACTACGGTAAGTTTTAGAGTCCAGTCAACGGTTTTTCCGTCATACGATGATGGCGAGATTCGGGAAAATCTCATGTTTTTCTTCCATTTTCTTTTTTTTTCTTCCAAGTATGATATTTACCCGAATCTCGTAAAAAAATCCCTTTGGAGAATTTCCTGTCTTTTGCGGGGCTGTTTCGTGACTGTTGATCCTGCAGGCACATCTTGATAGGCCCATTTGTCGGGGCTTTCCGTACGGTTTTCGGAGAAGTCATTTAGTGTCACTCGGTTATCTTTTCTTCCGAATTATTTGGGTATGGTATTATGATACGAGCAGGTATGTGTGGTAATGGAGGGTAGACTATGAGCAGCCTGACCAAGGTGGAGTCGTTGATAGTGCTGCTAGAGGTTGTTGCTCGTATTCCAGGGTCCTCTCGAGAGGCGATACAGTATCCAAATTCTCAAGTAACTTGAAACCACTCCTTTTAAGACTGTAGCGTGTGGCTGTAAAAATTTAATGATACCCTGATGGAGACATAAAAGTATGGTGAAAGCTGGTATTTAGGGCCCCTAATTCTAGATGCGATTTCACCGTTTTTAGGATGGGATCGAGGAACCAGGCCGCCAAGCTTTGTCATTAACTTATGTTAGCACCGCCTACTCGTACAGTCTACGATGTGCACACCCCCAGGGCGCGGAGCTGCATCCCACGTTTGCGCGAACCCGCTCTGTTTCTCCGAAAAATATCGGCAAGATCAAGCATGACCTAATTTTGATTGAATCCCGAAACGTGCATATCATTCACGGCTCCTTCCTCCAGAGGTCGCGCTACGAAAACTGTCGTAACGGCAGTGACCCTTCCACACCTACATGTTGGAAATGCTGCTCGGCATGCTAGAGTTTCTTTTGTTTCATGAAGGCGCAGAAGATTGGAAAGATGTTTCATTGATAGACGGATAGGAGTATGGATAGTCAAAGGGAAGCATGAAGGCCTATGGAAATGAAGGCAGAACAAGAGTCGAAAATTAGAATCAAAGGCCGGCGGAAAGAGGAAGTCCTTGAGATACATTTCTTTTGTTAAAGGACAATGCAGAATGCTTCTTTCTTTTGTTTCTATGAGGAATAGACAAAGTGGCGGGGAAGAAAGTGAACATGAGTGGTGACCATGAAGGCTGAGGATAGCGTTATATTTTTTCATACTGTATATGTTCCTGTCTTTACTGTCAGTTTAGCAAGCAAGAAGAGATGACCTAAGTTGCCCGCTATCCTCCCCCCGCTGCCCTTGGGTGCCGGATTTTCTTTTGTCACAATTACATGTGAAGTAGTCAGTTACCGATGGATGACTCCAACAGCGGCAAGGGTGCGATACGATAGATATTCGCCATTCATCCTTGTTACAGGCTTATCAACACCCGATGCCCCCTACACTGGCGCAAACCAGTGCTGTGTTCTACTACCGTCTGATATGATTCCACACACCCTAGCAATTGAGAAAATCTACCGTACATTCCCATCAACAACAGCACCAATGCCCCTAATCACATCCCCACACTTTTACATCTTTCACTCATCAACAAGTTACCCTTCGCACTCCCCCCACCACCGCCCAATCCCACGGTCAAGAACTATATTTCCACCGGATCCTGACGTTGAGCAGTCGAATCCGACCAAGGGGACGAAGAACACTACCGACCCAGCCGCGAAGAGGGACCAGAAAGCGGAATTCTCCGGTGCCGTCACAAAAGACTCCCTGGCAGTAGAGTCGCTTCGTTCTGGGGGTGACTTTTCAAGAGGCAACCCTACAGGTATCATTGGGGTTACGGCAGATAACTCAACACTGAACACTACCGGCGGCGGAAAGGTTCGGGAGATCCATGGCAAGAAACCTGATCAAGAGCGCTACGGCGGGGCTAGGGTCGATCCGATGAAATCTGCGGAGGTTGGTGAGAGCGGAAGAGGTAATCAGGCAAATGATTCCTTCGTTGGAGATGTTGAAAGAAGACCCATTGGGGAGGCGTTGGGTGGTAGTGTAGGAGGTGGTGCTGGTCGGTCGTCACAAACCACCCATGGTGGATCGGACACAGGCAGGGAATCTACGAGAGATGATGATGACTGGCGTCAAGGTGGTGGCAGGGGAGGGGGAGGAGGCAGGGGGTCTAAACAATCTGCTGGCTCAGGACCCATTGGCGAGGAGAATAGGGTCGTACCTAATACTGCACTCGATGAACAGGTTAACGAACCTGGGCTTGATTGGTCAAAGATTCCGAAAGACACCAAGCCCGCCACTGATACCGGCAGTGAGAAGGGCCTAGAGCAGGCAGCTAAGGAGCAAAGGCTCGGTAACACAAGTGGGGGAATTGAGAGGACAGTCGGGGAAGGGTCAATCTTTGATTATTTGGAGGGCAACGAGAATGCTTAGATGTGTTATTGGAGGTGGCTGTTTACTGTATGATTACTATTCTTACACTATGGCGATGATCGATGGATTGACGACTGGATCGATGACAGGGGAATTGCGGATGGATGGATTGTGGTACGATAATATGAATCATGTATTTTTGAGAAAAACGTACTTGGGGAAATCACCAGTTTTCGTAATTTGCATTTTTCGTCGTGAAGGCTAAATTGCGATATCACTGAGATGCCCTCTGTTTCCGGTGGAAGGATAGGCCTGGATCGGGAGAAAGGGACGGAAGATCCTCCTATTTGTAAAATTGTTTGGATTTATAGTTCATCCAATCCCAAACTCATTCTTCCCCTAATAATCCTAAGCAACCCGTGCCCAAACGCCTAAACCTAAAAGAACTTTGTTTGCACCCCACTCTTGAGTTCCCGCAACCCCCTCCTGCACCACACCTCAAATTCGTAAACCCCCTTTACTAACCCTAGTAAACATCATTCCAGTTATATTCGATCCACTGAGCCGCCCCTCTCGCAACATCCAATCCAACAAGCTTCTTGACAACATACAAGGCACCGTCGATCCCGCTGCTAACCCCTCCGCTAGTGACTACATCAACTCCTAGATCCTCACCCCCGCTCCCTCTGAGAACTTCAGCGACAACCCTATCCTCCACAACCTCCGCAACTCCACCGCCCCTCTCGATGATGCTCCGCAGCGTCTCCCGAGCACTATAATGCGTGGTCACCTTCATACCGTCTAATATGGCGGCCTTGGCAAGAAGCAGGGTGCCTGTGCAAACAGACAATATCGTCTTGCGCCTCCCACGATAGCTCCTCGCAAATCTCGAGATCCAGTCCAGCAGATGGAGGTTCTCCATCTGCAGCCTAGTGCCCACACCCCCGGGAATGACGATGACATCCCATTTGTCTTCATGACCCTCTGGGGAGAAGAGGTCAATATCCCTCATGATGGCACAGCCTCTGCCGTGAGAAGTCCTGATGGTCTGGTTCTGGGATAGAATAGCCACATCAAAGGCCATTCTTTCAGATCCCGGCGGGGGAGCTCGATACGGCGGGCCTTGAGGGAAGGGTGGTCTGGCCGATGTGAAGGGAGGTTGGGCAGCAATCGTGAAGACCTCCATGGGCCCGGTAAAGTTGAGGATCTCGGCGTTGTCAAAACTGCATATGACGACAGGGAGATGGAAAGGTCGTTAGCCTGGTCCTTTTTCTTTTTCTTTTTTTTTATGGGATGAAAAGCAGGAAGAATCGGTCATGCTCAGAAATTCGGACTAATATGGGGTTGAACATCTAGAGGGAGGGACTGGTTACACAATGATGCCTACTCTGATGGGCGGCATTGTCCGCTGTAGGTTGGTTAGGTGGGGCTTCAATAATGGTGATGATGGTACTAAATCCCGGAGGGATCGTGAAAACTGAGGTAGTCTGAAAAAAAAGGAACCGATAAACAGCTAAGGAGGGGTTCAATGTGGATGGAACTGCGGTGGATGTGGGAGTAGAGGAAGCTAGGGAAATAGGAAGAGGTGGGACTAATGGGGGAGAAAATAGACAGCGAGGATAAATGTGGGAGATCGGCAAAGAGGAGGGGAGGAAGATGATGTTATAGGCCAGGATGGAAGGGGAGGAGTGAGTGAGGGGGAGGGAGGTCTTGCCCGGAATTTTTTTCCCTTTTCTCCTCTTATGCTCCTCCCTCCCCCTACTACTCCGCCGGGCCCGCCCTGACCAGCACTCATTGTTTTTGGTTTCACTTTTTTTTTCGTCTTAACCATTCTAGTATAGATCTCATCCTATCCTTCCCCGGCACTCTGTCGCTGCCGGAGTGGAGAATCACTCGGTTTCACTCGAATGGGCATGAGACATGAGTGGGAGTGTTCTGGACGGAAGTATTTAAGGGAGTGTGTGCGTGCACACATGTGGTGCGTGTGGGTGTGTGTTTTTTTTCGGATGTGGTCGTTTGTCTGTTCTGTAATCTACCGTGGCACTGGAGACCTGGAGGATGCGGTGAAAATCTCGTTCCCCCCCGTCATTCGAGGCGGGAAAAAGGAATGGAAACGTCAGAAGTCAACAACCAAGGACATGGGAAGTAAGAGAAGAGGAGTAAGAGAGGGACACCGGTAAAGGGGAGGGAGAGGGGAAGGAGGAGGAGGAGGAGAGGAGGAGGAGTTCGTTTCCAATGTATCTAACCATCCGTGGGCCGGGGATAAACATTTATCTACTCTCGGGGGGGGGGGACGTTTGCCTCAGGTTCGCCATAGATTGGTGGTGAGATGTTGGCTAAGAGGGATGTATGGACTGGAAGTCCCAAAGGGCCTATCAAATTACTGGTGAGTGCAGAAACGAGGAATGGAGAAGAAGAGATGCATAATCGAGGGGTGCAGATTGTACAGGGCAGAGACCGAGAGAATTGGGAATTCGAGGAAATGGAGAGTGGGAAAGCGTTAGGGAGAAGGGTTGGGTAACAAAGCATAAGTAGCTAGCCGGTCCAGTTAAGTGAAAGGGAATATGAGGGTTGTATGTGAAATGTGGTACTACACATTTTTTAGTGGAACAACGATTATGCGTATGGTAGTCTATTAGTTGTAGATCATATCGTGGCCCAAAGCGGAACGGGACAACGGTTACTATTATGATATTATTTGTGCGTATTATTACATTTCCATTATCATGACGACCATACCACGGGTGAGTAAGTTCAGTAAGGAGTAGAAGTAGGAGTACAGTGCTCGTATCATAATATTATAGTAGGAGGTGGATGTAGGGGTGGAGGAGTACGACAGCCATGATACAGCTATTCCGTCCCTCTCATTCACAAATACCGTGTTTTTTTTGTTTTTTTGAAGGGAGTTTCCCTATCCTTTCTCGTAAGTTGCTCGCCTATTCATGTTATAACCATACATTCATTTTCCCAACCCAAACTACTCGAGTACTATATAATTAACAATCCCTTGCCCAACCGGTTTCTCCTTGTGAGCGGACGGGAACAATGGCTTTATGTTATGGTCCTTTCCGTGAACTATTTAATATTCCATTCACCTAGCCATCAGGGGAGCAAGCAAGTGAACGGGGTGGGTGGGCAGGCGGACGTGAAGTGGAGAGAGAGAGAGAGAGAATGTGTGTGTGTCTGAGAGAGAGAGAGAGAGCTGCTACAGTACTCCAATTGCAGATCAGTATACACTTGTACTACATGCACCACAAGTTATCGCAAGTGTGGTGTAGGACGGTATGACATTCCGTACCCAACCAACTGAACTCAGCCTGACTCCAGAGAGATACTAACCTAAGCTAAAGCAGACAGTGCAATACACCCGGCCTCCTGCACTTTTCCTGCCCTCCATTCGTACGCCCACTAGGTTAGGTATGGCGTTGGTGAAGGAGGAAAAATTACGGGGTCTAGACTAGGGCACCGTACAAATACGATACACCATAGTAGATATTAGTCCTCGGCTAAGAATTCCTTGTAGGGGCTTTCGTTGTGGGTTTTTTCCCTCTTTTTTTCTTTTCTTTTTTTTCTTTTTCTTTCTTCCCTTTTAGCTGATTGCTTCTTTACCGGTATCATATGGTTCGGGGAGGGGAATGATGGAGGTGGGTGTTTGCGAAAGAGACAATGTAGATTTATTAGTAGGAAGGGAGGGTGGGAAGGTCTTGGGAGGGGTTGACAGTGATAGTAATAATAATAATAACAAAAGGGTCGCCGGTATTAGGGTGATTGATGCAAAGTGTTTCATGATAGAACAGTTGAATTTGGTGGGAGTACTGTAGTAGGGATACTGTTTGTGGTTACTTCCGCAGTGTAGTGCTGTACGTGCAGTACTTGTTTTTTTTTTACCGGGCTGTGCTCTACAAAGTCATTGTTTCCGCTGATAGTCTACCGTAGATGGTTGGCCATAGTGGAGCAGGAGGAGTCTGAGGGGGTGGTGGAGTTAGGAGGACTAAAAATCTATTTGTACAGTACGTGTACGGTACAGGCAAGAATACGATACTGTACTGGTTTCGGGAGAATGCTATGTACCGTACCGTACAGTACCATATTCAAATGATTCTCGATTGTGATATAAAGCTCCCAAGGATTGGATATAACCTAGCTCCTTTCTGCCGTACCGTTACTTAACTTACCGTATTAATATATTATCACGATTATACCTTCCTGCTACCCTTTTACAAGTACTTCTACACCATGATCTACTGCGATACAAGGGGGGGATCAACGCCTTGCTTGTTGCTTGTCGCGGTGGCAACAACGACGTCAGCCCTGAGGAGCCTCGGATGTTGAGTTGAGCCGCATTTCTGCTCCACTTTTGAACTTATTTATAGGTGGTATTCTTCAGCACGCGAGCGTTAGGGATAAAGTCGCTGATACAATGGAGTATGATACTTTCTAGAGTACACTGGTTATAGTATTGTAGTTAGGTCGTTGATCCTCTAAATTTCGCTATTAAATATTGCACCCTAAGGTGCCCTGTATTGCTGTCACCGTAGCCCTAATTTTTGTTGTGGTGAAGTGCGACCTTCGTCTTGTGCCCCTTCATTCCCGCTTCCTCTCATGCCTTCTGGGCTTTCTCGCCCCTTCCTTCAACACTTCCCCTTCACCCGTTTTTTACCTCTCGTCTTGACATCTACCCACAACACCCCCTCCACCACCACCTCTCACCAACGTTTGCTTCTCCACCTTCCCTCCCGACCTCCGCCCCTCATCCTCACCTCTCTACTAGTCTGTGAGGAGTGGAAGGGAGAGGTAGACACCACAATGTTCCGTCCACTGCCCTTATGGAAGAACATACCTTGCCCGGCAATGGGATCTGGATCAGCCTGTTCCCTACCCCATTGCTTGTTTTCGCACGCAATAGTGCCCGCCCCTGCCATCACCCCAGATCTCCCATCTCAGGCGCTCCCGGGCATTCAGCCACCCGCCAATAAGGAACCTCCACCGCGCCCTCTCGCGGTACCAACTCCTACCCCAGCTCAACCTACTGTTTCTGCTACCAAGGACCCAAGGATTATCGCTTCAGCAAACAATGTCGCACCGCCGTCTACCGATAGGAAGCGGAAGATCGTTTCGGGTGACGAAGATAGCTACACCTCGTCTAGCAGTGAGGGTGGAGTTCTTCTTAATGCAGACCCCGCGCCGCCGCCTGTCAAGAAGACCAAGACCAATATCGAGCGCGCCGGTTCAGCAGCTGTAGCCGCTCCGAAACCCAAGTCAATCCTGAAAACTCACACGAAAACAAATGCACAAACTTCATCATCGACTTCTAAGCCAAACACACAGGCGCTCGGTAAAGGCTCACCTAAACCGAGAATTCAGCCGAAAGCTCGTACTGAGGATACCGCTAAGAGCGTTCCGATACCGCAGAGGGCCGGGGGAGCTTCAACTAAGACTACCCCACAATCTTTGGCTACTGGGTCGGCGGCTTCCGGAGCTTCAAAGACTGGAATAGCGAAACCTACTGCTTCCGACAAGCCACTGTCGTTGAACCCCAGACTAGTTCACGCCGCGCCGGCCAATCACAATGTCAGATTGAAGCTCCTAACGCTGTTGCATAACGAGTATGTCCGCTTGCATGAGAACAAGGGGGATGAGCAGTTGATGCTACGGTATGCGCTGGATGAGGAGGAGAAGTTAGCTACCCGCAAGAAGTCGATATATACCCACGCGATGACGAAGCTCATTGTTAAGATGTCCAAGGCAACCCCAGAGGAGTATAGAAAGTCTGTGGAGGAGGAAAAAGCAAAACAGCAGGCGAAGAGTGGAGATGAAAACATGGCGCCGGCGCTTTCGACGGGAAAGACTATACAGGAGGAGCTTAATGCGTTGAGGCCTCTGATAAATTCACTAGATAAGCTGCAGACGTATGGGTATATTCTTGACCCACCGACAGAAAAGGAGATTAAGCTTTCACTGGATGGATTGACATCTGCGGGGGGGTGGGAGCAATGCGATCGCTGCAGCACTAGATTTCAGGTTTATCAGGGACGTAGAGAGTCTGATGGGGAATTGGCGAGTGGAGGAAAGTGTATTTTTCATTGGGGGAGATTGATACTTCCACAGCGTATGTTAGTCTCTACCCTAACCCACGCTGTATACTAACTTTACGCAGGAACCGGGTCAGCATACCAGGACAATGCCAGAGATAAATTCTATTCCTGCTGTCGCCGCGTTGCCGGGGGCCCCGGATGCACTACAGCAGAGAACCACGTTCTCAAGGTCAGCGAGGCTAAGCGTCTTGCCGCATCATGGGCTTTCATCCGCACTCCTTCGCCTCCTAATCCTACTGCCGGTGGCCCCGTAGCTGATACCCTAGGGTCCAAAGACTCCCCCCCCTCACCAGTCGAAAAAGCCATCTGCCTGGATTGCGAAATGTGCTACACAACCCGCGGCATGGAACTAATCCGCATAACTGCCACTGCCTTTCCCACCGGCGCAATCGTCATGGACGCACTCGTCCGTCCCTTCGGCGAAATCCTGGACCTAAACACCCGCTTCTCCGGCGTTCACCCATTAGAATTCACATCTGCCCAGCCCTTCACCCCCCAGCCATACCCCACCACTACGACACTTATAAACCCTTGTTCCCCTGCCCCCTCCACGCCCCTATGCATCATCCCGTCGCCATCCGCAGCTCGCGATCTGCTACTCACATACATCGACTCCGAAACCCCACTCATCGGCCACGCGCTCGAAAACGATCTTAACGCCCTGCGACTATGCCACAGGAATATCATCGACACGGCGATTCTGTTCCCGCATAATCGCGGCCTCCCGGCGAGGAACAAGTTGAAGTACCTTGTTGAGGTGCACTTGGAGAGAAGGATCCAAGTAGAGGGTGCAGTGGATGGACACGATAGCGCTGTTGACGCGAGGTGTGCTGGGGAACTGGTGAGGTACAAGATCGGTGGTGGGCTGTCGACGCGATAGATATGGAGTGATGAGGGGGTGGGTGGCTGAATCTACCTATAACAAGCTCGGTGGGAAATGGTTGGCGTTCGGGTTTTATAGCTCTTCTTTTTTCTAACTATTCTATTATATTTGCTTTCACATTTCTTTTTTTCTTTTTCTCCACTCTTCCTCTAATAGAGCGGGAGGGCGCCCTCAACTTGAATGTCCTGTACATTGCTGTTATCACTCCCTAGATACTATACTAGAACCCTACAAATAAGCAAACAATTATCATAGCTTACCAAATCAAATTATATATTTAACATCACGTGCAGCTGCCATTAAAAGTCCTCTCGCTTTCCCCTTTTGGCTCGGCCCGGATCTGCACGTTCCCAGTGTGAAAAACAAAAAGGAGAGGGGGGGGAGCACCCGCAATTACTCACCACTGTTGGAAATATCGCTGAATGAAAGAAGATATTCATATTCAACTTAAGAATATAAAGAACACAAGCAGAAAAAAGGGGAAAAGACCGTTACAACTAACGGAGAAGCAAACAAACATGAAGAGAGTAGCTTAGGTGTTAAGTTAGGCAGCATGGGACGAGTATGTACGATAACTTTTGTGCCGATACGCAATCACTTCTTCTTTCCAACAAACCGTAATAGCATAACATGAGTTGAAGAACCCTTCAGCAGTAAGCAACCAAACTTACAATCGGGAGGCGTTGCTCATCACGCGCTCACGCCGTCATCAGATATCACTCGCTTACTCCTAACCAGAGGATGTCGGGAGTTATTACTTCAATGTGATGCGTGGTACAGGTAGAAGTGCAGATACGTTCGGCCAGTGGCCAGGCTACTTGGGGCATGAGGAGCTAGGAAATGACTAGAGTCATATTGATGTATATTCATACTATGGATTGCCATAGGTATGGCAGTCTCAGGCGGGTCTATAGGCAAACAAGCAAGATAACTTAACATCTATCTCTCTCTTTCTCTCATTGATCAGTTCCCATTACTTTACGCTTTGACTCAGGCCTCTTCTGTGTGACCTCCGACAGACGACGACGTTGAGTGTAGCGGTAATTTGCTTGGGGTTGCGATGCAACATGTTGTATCCGGGGAAGTATCGGGTTTGTGCCCGGACACGTTGCAGATGCTTACCGGGGGGGGGATGCGGGAGTGGGGAAGAGGTTATAGTATTGCACTATACATGTAGGTCTGGTAACCTTGGTGGTGTGGGATCGCGTGCTCGAACATGGGGTGGGAAGAAAAGTGGGTACAGTAGGGCGGTGAGAAAAGCTCCTTGTACTAGTACTCGAGTACAGTCTATGTATGCATGTATGTATGTATGTATGTATGTATATATGTATGTATGTGCGGATGTACATATGCGTGAGAGACCCGTTTCTTCTTCTTCTTCGATCTCGACGCGGCACTCATTCACTCGCTATTAATACCTGCTGCGCACTGAATTGTTGTGGGAAGAGGAGGGTTTTCATTCGTTGATAGCCCCCCGAGTATTTATATATGCCGCTAGGAAGGGCGCCCTACCCTGCTAGAATAGAGTAGACTTGAACCTGACTTGCTTTCTTTTCACATCCTTTCCGGTTTGTAACTTTACCCCACAACCCTCTGCAGCAGGATTCCCGCGCTTCTGCGTGAAAAGTACTCGAGTAGGTCATGGGTTCGGAGATTATGGCGGCTACCCGGGTTCTGCAAGAAAACCCACTTGAATACAGACTGGTGCTGTACTCGTCCATGGTTGACGCAGCAAAGGCTCTGCCGAATGTCCTTCATCCCATGTCACTCTTTTTAGGTGGGTGTGCCAGCTCTCCCGTAGCGAATTTTGCCCTGCCCGGTTGGGTGGATCTATTGGTGTTAGGGGCGGGTGTGTCGTTATAATTACCCTCGAGCGTAGTGCGGTTGAATTGTGGCTCTTAGGTCGGGGCACGGGAGGTGTCTGAGTGCAGTCATTCTCCTTATGAGTCTGTCAGGGGATATCGGTAATGGATTGGTGGAACCCGGGGGTTCTCAGAATTCTCGTGCAAATATCGTCGATGGTGTAGGGGATATCATGCCTTAGTATAATTAGATGGAACGTGGGTATGCCTGCATTACGATGGGCTCAACAAAGGCAGAAACCTCCCCAGAAGGGTGAAAATAATACTGTATTCCCCAATCACCAACGACAGGCCAAGGTCCTGGACTAATTGCCAAGGCAGGGCTAATAATTCTAGTGTTTCATTAACAGCAACCTCCGTCTAATGGCACCCTACAAAACATCCTCAATGATATCAGCTGTTCACCGATAGACCTCTCCTGTGGAATATGCGGGGCAGCTATGGTCTGGCCCATTAATCTGTACCCATCAACCGTCACCCAAAAATACTTTCAACAGTGAGCAAACTTCAGAATCTCCAGCAAAACCGGCTGGCAATCATCCGCAATACGCATGTCGTAGATTGCGTTCTCCCGTGAGGTCTTTATGGTCTGGGAGACCTAGATCTAGCAGACGAAGGAGGAAAGCTAGCAGAATAAGGAGGAAGATGAGTATAAAGTGGGGTTTGGAAGAGATGCGATGCATTGCGGAAAGCCTTGGTTTGTAAAGAAGCATCGAATTGAAGTTTTGTTTCCGTGCTGATTCAGAAACGATCTTGTTTGCCTCGGGTAAACACTATATAGATAGGTCAGTGGGCGGTCCCTAGGTAGGGCAAGGAGAACCAAAGGGATATGTGCCACGGACACAAAGTCAACATTATTCACAAGGAATCACAAAAGATCACTCGAGGTCACGTTTCTTCTCCAGAAGCATAAGATGCGGGTCCAAACACCACACTTCTACTTGTACTAAAGGCACGAAATCTTACAAATCCACAGGCTATAACCCCATGGAAACCCGTAACAAACAGTCAAAGCAGCGAAAGAAAACACCATACTCCACGCCGAAGAAAAAAAACAAATCCCGGAATGATTTGTGTCAAGTATAAAGTCTATAATGCAGAACATGATATAATCGAGAAAAAGAGCCGCCGTTACACAAGCATGACTTGGTCGTCTTCGCCTTCACTTTCAGAGGTTTCATCCTATTTGTGGGAGAAATTTTAGTACGATAATGCGCGGGAAAGGGGCGAAGGAGAAGTACCATGTCGGCCGCCAAGTCTCTGTGCCATATATCACTCGTTCTTCCTGATATTAAATCCGCTGGTATGTGGGGTGTAGGAGAGGGAGGGGAGGTGACTACGGATGAAACCGGTGATGGGCCGGGAGACGGTGAAGGAAAGGACGAGGGGGTTATGTCAGGGTCTACTGGCTCGGGTTTTATAGGCGCTGATGGCGAGTCTATAGCCGGGCGTTGGGTATTCGGATTTTGAGGCATTGGGGAAACTTCAAGTTCTTGACTTTGAGGCTCAGATTTGATAATTGGAGTGATGTCTGTCGGTGGAGGCGAGGCAGGTTCTACTGCGATCTCAGGGGTCTCTGACAGATTCTCTTTCTTTATTTTTAGTGGCGGGGTGCCGTGTGAAGTCTTTCGATGGGGTGGATCCAGAGATGCTACGTCTAGCCGGGACCCTGAATATTCTTGCGGTTGCAGTGGCGATCGGGATACTGATTGAGGTCGGGATTCTGGCTGCGGAGTGAGAGGCCTGGTCTGCCTCAGCGGACTAGTCTGAGGATCTTTTGTCTTTAGAATACTCTCTTTAACAGCAGTAGATACTCCCCCCAATAAACTTCCATGTCCATTGACAAGTAATGATGCGCATTCAGAGTTCTCGAGTTCATCTTGCGTCTCCTCATCGTTGACTAAAGTCGTCTCGTCCGCCAGATCAAAGCCCTCATCCGATCCCTCATCCATTTCACCCAATCCATCACCATCCAACTCCTCATCTGACCGTCCATCGTCCTCATCGGCTGTGTGCGCCAACACGCCACCCCAATCGCCGAGTAGTTTCTCTATCAACCATGGATGCCTCATCAACTCTTTGACAGTCTTCCTCTTATGCACATCCACCTCCATCATTTCCATCAAGAACCCAACGATCCCTGCCTCGCCTGTTTTCTCCGTCAACGAAGATCTCAAAATACCCTTTCTAGGCCGTCGAAGGACCTCCTGAGGCATATTGTCTTCCGGCTTGGCGGTCCTTGCAACATACCACCTCTCTGTGGCCTTTCGCCGCTTCTTTTTCGGTGGAAATGGAACCGGCTCGAGCGAAGCCTCGTCGTATACATCCAAGTAGTACATCCCACACTGATACTCCATTACGCTCCCCACTAGTTCCACAACCCGGCGAACCATGCCTTCACGATCTTCTATATGGCTCCTAACCAATTCGACCCCTGGTAGCCCCTCCCCGACGACCTCACCGTCAAGTAATAACTCCACAGCAATCACGCCCGCGCTCCAAACGTCCATAACACGACTTAGGGGCCCCTGCCCTAGGAGAATCTCCGGAGCGCGGTAGCATACACTTTGGACGCCAAAGTCGTCGAGGTAGGCTTCTCGGTCTTCGGGGCGAATAGTGTTCCCCAGGTCAATAAGTTTAATTCTATTTGAGGACGGTAGAAAAAGCATGTTTGCGGGTGTGAGATCCGCATGTATGAGATTGTGGGAGTGAAGCGATAACAACCCAGATAGTAGTTGCAATATTATCTTTGCGAGGGAAAGGTGTCTGGCCGGACATGCAAGTTTCGAATGTACCTCCTCACAAAAACATCCCACCAGGGCAACCGGACGACCAGAATCTAAACGCTCGAGGACAAGATGAAAGTGGCCGCTTTCTGCGAGGAAGCAAGATATCGGGCATATGATGTGGCGGGGGTGCTGGCCTTTCGAATGGAGGTACTGCAGTAGTGAGTACTCGTTCTCGCCGATCGCCCCGAACGGTCGCTTCAGTCGCTTGATGGCTACGAGTCGTGCGCTGCCCGGCACATCCAAGTCCCTTGAAACATGTTCGGCGAGATATGTCGTTGAAAAGTTCCCGTGACCAAGAACTGAGAGTATCCTATACCCGGAATCCAGCAGCGCATCTTCCAACACGAGCTCATCCTCCCCCTCCTCCAATATTTCTTCCCCCTTCTCCTGCTGACAGTTCTCCAACGGCGGCAACAGGCGCAGGTTATCCGAATTCTGAACCTCCCAACTAAGCGCACAATCTCTCCCCCTTCGAGAATCCTCATTCCCCCGCCGATCCGGGGTAGACAGTGGTGTAGGCATATCTGGGGTAGAAAAAGTAGTCAGTATTCTTGGTTGCGGGAAGGTCAAAACTGTGTCAATTGGCGATCCTAACCCTTACCCATCATCTCCTTCCACCCCCCGGTCTTCCTCCTTTTCCTCAGATTTTGTTCAGCGATAATTGTATTATCCTTACCCGAATCTATTCCGCCTCGCAGTAACATAATGGGCTCGCGGGGGCATGGCGTGGGGTTAGGATTGATGGATGGCTGGATGAAATCCGTTGTTGTTGGCTCATTGGGCGCGTGCGAAATTAGAGTGTCGATCGGTTATGTTGCCCTTACTCGGGGTGGCATTTGGCATGTTGCTGGGGCAGCTGGCATGTAGGCTGAAAACAGTCGAACATTGCCTTGATGTCAAAATTCCATTAGGTTTGCGAAGTATAGTTCGTGCACTCTAAAACGTGCACCAGACTTTTAGGTGCAATTTAATCGATAATAACACAACATTGGGAAGCTCGAACAAAATGAAAAAACTTCTAGCCGATTGAGGGAGTGAAGGAGAATAATGTGCTCGAGTACAGGCAAGTATCCGAACACAGGGGTCATCCTACCCCAAGATCTAGCATGAGGCTCGGATACGCACAGAAAAGAGGCCATATATTTTGAATGTCTCACGTTCGGATACTTGTATCATACTCGAGCACTTTCTTGCCTGTTGTAGAGGTTTTTTTTTAATTTTTTTAAGGCACTAGTTGATGCGGTATTAAAATTTCAAAAGAGGCATTTTTAATGTAAAGTGTCCAAAAGTGTTACAGTACATCGTAACACATTTGGACTAGCTTGGTGTACGTTTTTGGGGTGCGTGAACCGTATCTCTGTTCATGAATATAAACCCAAAACTGCGCGCAAGCATGCCACAGCTAATTTTCCAGAAATCTGACCATAGTGTCCTTAAAATAAGACGGAAAGATGAATCCCGTGCCCGCCAGTGGTCAAATCTAACGCTTGCGGTATACTTAACACTACAAATCAATATTTTCTAACGCCTCTCATAAGCCATTGAATTCAATACAAATGCGAAAATCTAATATGATAAAAACAGCCGTGACCAAGTACGAATATCGATCCCGGAACCCTTTATTTATACCAGCAACCCCCCAAAGGTGGTGATCACACACACACACACACGGACACTAGCCCCACGGAATAGAAAAGCACTGCAAACTAAAACTTATCCCAATTATCATCATCCCAAGAATCATCCTTCTTTCCGCTTTTCAATGCCATAGTCCCGGTAGCGGCAGGCTTCTTGGGCGCCATACTTGTAGGGGTATTTTTCTCTTCGCCGAAACTATCCCAAAAGTCTCTGTGCTCTGGTTCGCCTCGGGCGACAGGCTTGTATTGAGGGCCTCCGGAATTGTCCACAAACCTGTTGAGACTCTCGACACCGTACTTTCCGGTTTCGGTAACCTTCTGTCCCAAGGCTGCTGCGTGCTTCGCTAGGTCTGCCTCTGCAAGTTTCTGCGCGGTTGGTTGGATGACAGCTTGGTTGACAGTTTGAGCTGTCTTGGTTACTTGTGTGGTAAAGAAACCGAAACCTCTAGTCAATGCACCAACGGGATCTCTCGAAAACTCGTCGAGGCTAGGTGCAGAGCCGTTGTTAGCTGACATATCTGGTGCGGGGGTTGAGCCGAAACCAGCATATTTTCCGCCTTGTGATGGTGGGAGATCTGCGGAGCGGTTTGCGTTTTCATTCCCAAGTCTAGAGAAATAGGCCTCATTTCGTTCTTTGCTTGAAGCATTGACCGAGGCCGGGGACCCGGAGCGAGCGGAGGACAGTGACGTCGTAGAACGACTATTCTGGCCTTTCGAAGCGAGAGAGGGGGACGCTTTAGGGCGCTCTGTTCGTACCCATTCTCGGCCTTCAACGTCTGCGGTCAACTTCATCATAGTATTAATTTCGCACAACCTGAAAGCTCGGAAGGTCTTGAGGCAAACCTTTTCTTTATAGTCCTCGCCAAAAGAGCTTCCGTATCTCTCGCTAATTGTCATATTCTCATCAAACTCGGGCGCATTCCGAAAAAACTCTTGACACCTCTTGTTTCCTCCCTTCTCCATACGTTTGATCTCCTCGTTTTTAAAAGAGTCCATTGTGATTGAGCGCACAAAGGATATATGAACACCTAGACCTCTAAAAGTCACACCAGCCCCTCTCTCCCGCAAGCGGTCAGACGCGGAATTCCTCCTAGGTAGGCTGTAAATGGAAGAAGGAGGACTACCGGTGAACACCCGCACAAGTCAAGCAGATAAAAATCTAACTAATTATCAGCCTATGACATCAAGGGATAGCTAAAGCTGGCGGCGACCACTAAAAAAAAAAACATACCCCAAACTTCGGGCTGGCCCACTGCGGAGCTGGAGCATTACAATCACAGCAAACATTATTCCCATCTCTCTTTTGGATCTCAAGGAGCTATTTTTCCGTCAGAAACAAGCTCCTGTGAGGTCCCAGGGAGAGAAAGAAGCTACCTTTCTCCTCGTCTCTGGGTCAATCTCCCACATTTTCGACATTTTTGAGGTTTTAGGCTTGAAGGAGAAGTAATAATCGTAGAATAAAGACGTTAAATGCTTGGGAAAAAAGGCTCGGCGCTTAGTGAGAGGACACGGTTAAGGTATGATAGTTAAAGTTAAAAAGAATGAAGCGCAAGTCACCCCCTTGCGCTCTTGTTGAGAGCTGTAGGGCCCGAAGAGGGGAGTGCAAAGGTTACCCGGCCTTCAATTCTATCGCTGGGTCTATTTGTGCTACTCGAGTACCGGCCAGTGCTGGTGGTCAATCTATAGAGCTATCCTACATCAAACGGTAACCGAACAACCATCACAATCATCACTCGCCATGGATTTCGCCTCAGTCATGGCTGCTGAAATTTCCAAGAAGCGGAAGCCGGAGCCCGCTTCGTCGAAATCGTCTGCGGAACCCGCCCCTAAGAAATACATGAAGCGCTCCGAAATTGAGGCGCAACGCCGTCGAGAATACGAAGAAGAGCAAAAGCGCCTCGAGAGAGAACGACGCGAGAAAGCCGAGAGGAAACGACAGGAGGAAGAAGAAGAGCGCAACCGCCGCGAGGCAACCAAGGCTAAACAAAAGCAACTGGCGGAAGAAAAGCGCCGTCGAAAGGAGGAGGAAGAAGAAGCAAACCGATTAGAGAAGGAGGGTCCACTCACAAAGGAGGGTTCAGACGGCTTAGATGAAGCAAATAGTTCGGAAGCTATGACGGAAGCTGAGGCGATAGAGAAGTTGCGGAGCATGGGGGAACCTGCCCGTTTGTTTGCCGAAACACATTCACAAAAGGTCCGTCGCTTGAAGAGGCTTTTGGCAGCATTGGAAATAAAGAATAGGGAGGCGACACCTCCGCTGTCGGAGGAGGAAATGATACTCAATCCAGACGACATTCCGAACGATAAAGATAAGGTGTACCGGCAACTCGCAGCATGGTTCGCCTTGGTTCTCTCGGAATGGGAGATTGCACTTGAGAGCAGGCCGGCTGCACTCAAAGACTCGTTCCAAGGGAAAGCGGCAGCAAACTCGATGATTCAGGCGAAGACGTATATGGTCCCACTATTCCGCCATTTCAAGCAAAAGGATCTGCACGAAGATATATATACGAAGGTCTGCGAAATCGTGGTAGAGGCTCAGGCAAGAAGATACGTTCGAGCAAACGATGTCTACCTGAGATTGAGTATTGGAAATGCGTATGTTTCGCCGGGTTTACCTTTCCTTTTCTCGTTTGGATGGATGCTAATCGCTTAAAGTGCTTGGCCTATTGGTGTTACCATGGTTGGTATCCACGAACGTTCCGCACGCGAGAAGCTTCATGAGAAGGGATTGGCAGCACATATCATGAGCGATGAGGTCACGAGAAAATTTCTTCAGAGCATCAAGAGATGTCTGAGCTTTTGTCAGACAAGATGGCCTCCAGAAGATCCATTACAGTTGATGGGATAGATTCCCTTGAGTCTAGGCTGGTTTAATTTGAGGTCTTTGGTTGCTTCCTGTCAGGATGTATTTATAATTATTCCCGTATACGGCTTAGAATGCGAATGCGAATTTTTTCTCCATTAATTACTTTTGGCCAGCAGATATTTTACTCTGATTTCCCAAGATCATAGTCGCTGTTTTGTGATGCCTCGAATGTCATTCCGTATGCACAAGCCGTCACTCGTCTCGAACTTGGTGCGAGCGAGGTCATCGTTACTCCCACCACTATCCCATCAATATCCGACACGTCAGATCAGAAGCAGCTTCACATTAGCTAAGCCGATTCCCATCGTGAAAGCAAAGGGTTTCAACGGTTCGAGGGCTACAAGACTGGCAGGCCCAGAGAATACTCATGGCCAGTCACTCGCTTTGCCACTAGATATCACAAGATAAGTAAAGTGTTTTAATGGTATCATATTATCCGGCTTAAAAAAAGCCCTGATGAAAAGATGGCAGCGTCAGACTAATGAACAACTCCGTTGAGAGCTACAAGACCATTGACTACTGTGGCAGATGAGATACTGTGGGAGTGAGAAATAGGATCGAATGACTGAGTGGGTTCGATCCTCGTGCGAGGCACTATAGCACATCAAAAGCAGTGTTCAGGCAGATCCACCAGAAATCAGATTGGTGAAAACCCAAACCCAAACTCCTCGTTCGCGTAGGTGTCTGCGAGGGAATTTATATAAGTTCTCGAAGGCCTCGAGTTTAAAATACCTCAAGACGAGGAGTGTAACAGTTAGCCTACAACTCTCCATGAAGAGCTTCGTGGAAAATACCCCATGCTGTTCTCCTCAGCTGCCTACGACCCCGCAACCGCCGTCGTTCTATCGGGCTTCGTGTTGGGTTCGATATCAGTGTAATACGCTACACATTAATCTTATCTAGGAAAGGAACAGAGGGCTAGCTTAAGTTTCACCTCACCCCCCCCCCCCCCCCGGAAAAGGATATTATTATAGCTAGGCCTTGACCATACAGTTTTGTCCTCTGTACCCCGAAACAACTGAAGGGTTTACCAAACTTAGATGCGGTTTCATCTATACACACCCTTTATTGGGAGCCTCCAAAACCTAACCCTAAGGAAGCAAGCTCTAGATTCAACCTCTCAGGACAAGGGTGGTGAGATAGATTTTCTATGATACCCGGATTACTTGGTTAAACTAGATATAGCGCTAGAGCAGCCGAACAAAGCTTACCACAATACTCGAGCGAGATTTGCAAGATGGTTGCCCACTAAGGTTAGAATCTGATGATCATTTGCTAGAGGGTGCTGTCTCGACTAAAGCTTTTTACTTTTTCGAAGGGAAAGAATTTCCTGTTAGGGTTTACTCCCACTCGTCTATTTAGCCACACTTTATTTGACTGCTCTAGCGCCATTTCTAGTTTAACCAAATATGGTTTTAGGTTCTTGAGAAGAAAAAAGTAAAACAATGAAAACCTTTGATGAGCAGTGGATGGTGTATGTCACCGAATGATTGTTGAGCATGAACAATCGTCTCACTTCCCCGATCCTAGGGCAAACGCTGGTCCAGAGATTCGATACAAAGGTGAAGTGGCGCAGATAGGAAGTGAAGAGGAAGAGCTAGCGATAGACCAAGTTACTTTAAGAAGCTGCTGCCGTAAGCCTCTTGTTTTAGGCGTGTAAAGTTTGGCAGTTCCCCCGAGAAACCCCTATCATCGTACTTGCCTATTAGAACCCTTCTCCATCATCACCTCTTTCCACCTCATTTCTCCTAATATCAAGCTTACTTAAATCGTCATTACTTGGAGAGGATTTGCTGGGGGGGAAGATCTTTAGTTTTCCTAAAGCATAGGATCCAGTTCCTAGTTTAGGGGAGGAAAGCGACGAATGAACCAGTACTCGTGTGACAAGTGCAAATGTCACGATGGACTGCAGTTAGTTGCATTGGACAGCCTAGTCTGGGCCACTGGCCAGAAATAATAACATTCCCGATTTTTTAGAGGTTATCCATTAGATTGTAGTGTCACTCACACTTTGCCCACAAAGCCGTCGGGCTTATTTGATTTGATTTGTGAGGCCAATTGTGAGAGCTTATGCATTCGTACACTTCCCTGAGTAAGCCATTTGACAACTCATGAGGCAAAGCCAACACTGCAGTCATACGCAGTCGTTCGTTCCGCCCACTCACATGTCCTAAATATGAACAGCCAGTTGATCGTTATTTCATATCCTTTAGGATTTCCAAAATTGCTGTTCGCAGTCACATCCAACGCCAACCGAACTACCTGCAGGACGCCTACAGGAGGGAAGGCTTGCAAGCTCACAGATCCCAACCCGAGCCCCGGTGGCTTTTTACTTCTCGCATCGCCCGAAGACCAAGGCCTTGCCGAAATTGGAGCTGAAATCCGGTGTTCTGGTCCCACCTTCAATAAGTGATCAGACCATGGCCGCATGCTCGGAGCTGAGACTGTCGAGTGAGCTGTTGTGTCCCACGATTTATGCTATATGCAGAAGCGGCGGTTGCTACTGGTCCCAAACCGACGGTCCAGCGCTAGTCGGTGAGAAAATGGCGCGAGTGTTCTTTAGCAACCAGGTTTATTTTAACGTCAGTATAAACTTAGCTTCCAGCGATGGCGATCCGATGGTGATCGGACACTCTGATTAAATAGGTGTTGGATTTTTTTATGCAGGGTCCGAGCCATACTGGGATGTGGCTCCATCTGCTGAGTGGTGGACGGATCTTAGCCGGTCTAAGGCCTTTCTTCTCGCAAACATTGAGGGGCCGACCCCACTTGACCACAGGTGTTATATATATCTCAATCCCAGCTGCTTGGTCTCTTATCGGAAGTCTAAATTGGGGTCGAGTGAGTTTACATGCACGGTGGAGGCGTGCTAAACATTCACCGTATCCAAGGGCCCAAGCCCCCCAGGAATTTGAGGATCGCTCTCATTCAGCAGTTTTTTTTTCAAATACCTCATACAAATCCTTAGGGGGTTGCATCTTCGACGTCTGCAGATGCCAACATCCCGCTCAATGCATAATTTAAGTTCTCGTAACTGCAATGAGATCGTGTAACTTGGTGGACTTTTTCGACCAGGCTAGATGGGCTAGCAGAATATCTCCGGGCCAGAATCTACGATGTACTTGTAGTGGTGGCAACTCTACTACGGGAATAGCAGCCGGGTATTTTAACCGGGGAGGTGGCGCCTTGGCTCCCGGAGAAAACCCGCTGATTGGAAGGACCACAAGCCACAAGAAAGCTCTTCTGTGAGATAAGATTTGCAATCGCACCTCGCTATAATGAAACTCTTTATACGGGAACCTCGCTATTAGAAATGAACCCTCGGGGAATTTACACCCCTGCTCCCATACAAACGGAGATCGCTATAAGGAATTCCTTCCAAAAACCTTGCTGTACCGAAGGAAAAATCCGGAACTCTTGGCGCTTCTTACCGTATAACGAGATGCGGCTGTACGGAAATTCCACACCCAAAAACCCAAGTTCATCTAATATCACAAATGCCTTAGCACCGTAAAAACTCGTGAAATCTGCCATCTCTGTCCGGCAGGATAAGCTGAGTTTGGCGAGTTGACAGAATTGCGAGGGCCAATTGATAAGGTCCAACGGGTTCTGAGGGGCGATCTTATACTGTGTCGGGAAAACGCTGATCCTTCTTCACAGGAGGCTTTGTTTGTCTCAGAATCCGGAGATTACAAAGCTGACGGAGATAGTGAATTTCACGAGCATTTACGGTATCGTACCAGTACTCGAGATCATTGCCGTGGCACCACACTACTGTATCCCCGATAGCCGGGGTCCGAGGAACCTGTTCGGTACAGCGGGCGATCTAGGACAACAGGTGCAAAAGAATTTGGGACTCACAGGGGTTCATGTGAGACAGCAAGGTATCTGGGTTATCGAGGTCCGGGGTAGTGGTGTGTGACTGTACTCGAGTATGTTGTTCAGTTGGACAATTTCCCTACCGGAATCTCGTGCCTAGTTATTTTTCCGCTGCAGCTGCCACTTAGCCAGTAGTTTCCAGTATCATCCACTACCTAATAATTTCGATCCAGGAACAGAAGTGAGGACTATCCCAAAAGGGATATGCCCATAGATGATTCAGCAAGGGTTCAATTCTTGTACCCATAGAGCCGTGGTCGGATGCTTTTGACAAGCTTCTCGAATGGGGCTCAGGGAATATCTTAGAGTTTGTTCGCAGTTTCACTACCCATGAGTTTCTTCGCCCCTACTCCTAGCTTTCACCGAGGTGCCTGGGGCAGCCTATTGGATTATGCTAGACGCAGTGGATAGTAGTACCAAACAGCCTTGGGATAAGTCGCTTATTTTGTTTCTCCGTTACCTCAGAGTTCTGACGATCATCCATGATCTCCCTTCGTTGATCCCCATCCCGCAACGACCCGAGAAAGCGCAGCACACTCACTTCTTCCTGTCAGGTCATCGGCCAGTACAAAATTAGGCAAGGCAAGTGTATTATGGCCAGGGTTAGGGTTCGTGCTGTTAAATGCTTATTAGTGAGGGTAACTAAATGAATAAAAACTTGTGGGATTGGGGATTTATGCCTTTGCCAAATAATGTGATAGGAACATTCAGTTTATCCTGCTTTAAGATCATCTCAAAATACAAGAAAACAAGCATAAGCAAACCAAAGAATCAGAGAGTGTTGGAGTATTCAGAAAAAAATGAAAAAATGAAAAAAAATGGACGAGACTAGGGGGAAGAAAGAGATTAGCAACAAGAGTGAGCTATACTCGTATTCTATAATCGAAGGACGTTTGTTAACGACTAATATTGCATGACGCCAAGATCTGAACAAAAGAGGCGGAACCTTGGCGGTATATCATACAAGAGCAGCCGTGCCCACAAACGTCGTTTAATGACGGGTCGGAAGCTGGCTGTAGAAAAGCCGGCGGTGTGGGCGCAGGGAAGGGGGTTACAGGGGAAAAAAAACAGTTATAGGGAGGAAAAAGAAAATCGGATGAGATAAAACCAGTCCTCTCCGACAGCCGTGGGTCTCCTCGGTCTCGAACGACGCCAAAGCCATCCAGACGGCCTTGGCATCGCCCAGTCCAAGGCGAGGACTAACCGTGAGAGGCGCTTTCAGTGTGTGGAGGAGTGCCGATTGCGCTGGCTGGATTAAGATTAACGATTTCGCGCAGGGCTTTGGCGCCCCAGATACCGTAGTGCTCAAAGCGGCGAACTGGAATACATCTAGGTGGGTGCGCTTGGGGGCCAATAATAATTTTATTCTAGCCGGACTAGTGGATGGGGCATGTTCTACGGTAATGTTGGTTTGGCCACACTCAGTGCCTGCTACTCGAGTAGTTGGAGGCGGTCACAGAATGTCACTCGGATATATTAGATAGCTTGCGGGATGGTGTGCGGTTAGTTGAGGTGAGCTAGTCTGAAGAAACATGATGGGAAAAAGCAAATATCCACTTGAGACAGCCCATTTCGTGAGTGTTTTCAATTATGCAATACAATGCAAGGGTAACTGTGAAAGCCACGGCGCAAATCACTTAAAAGCTAAACCAGAATTGAAACAAGATGAATAACAACCGCACCAAATTACTATTGCTTACTTAACACTCTGAGAGTCCATACCATGACAACACTACCAGTCAACAAAGTACAGTATAATATCGAGCACTTTTACCTAGTATCCTATGCTGCGGATATCTGGGAACTTGTTTCACACACTCCCAAAGACTTCAAATGTACATTAAGTAGGTTCCCTAAGTTCTCACTTCTAGAAAAAAAACCCCCCGCTGGTGCCTAGGGCTGAATCTTAGCTACAGTGTAGCGGTTTGATATCCGTAAAATTCGGACCCGGTGGGCATTAGTCTGATTTCAGGCCCTGGTCATTTTGAGGTGAAGGTTTTAAGCGATTTTTGCACTGTACCGTAACAGACTAATATCCTGGAGGAATTATAGTCGCCTGACCAAGACTAGTGCCATTCCATACCCGTTCCAGCCCAGGCGATGCAACCCATCCATTACTAAGCAAAAAGAGGAAAAGTTTCGAAAAAAATCAACAGTATTCACAAATCCCATCTAGAAATTAATCATGCTCCTCCTCTAGCGGTTTCTGCGCAATAATGACATAGCTGCCAACCATTAGTCCTACCCACGAAAAATCCGCAGAGAAAGAGGGCGCATACTGCAAGTTATAAATATGTATCCTCTTATTCCTCAATTCCTTCCTTGCATCCTGACAAAGCTTGAGCGCCTCATCACCCTCCATCCCAATAACCCTAGTCAGCAATGCCAGCCCAAAAGCTTCAAAGCTCGTCTCGCAATTCAACAGCGCAAACTTCCCCAATTCCTTCATCTTCGGATCTGACGGCCAAGGCGCCCAGGGCAACTTGTAAAGCGTCTGGGAAGCATTCGTGAACCCGGCTTCCTCAGCCAGTCCCTTTAGGGTGTGCGCCACATTCATTACTCGTCCGATTTTACCAGCTGCCGAGTTCATTAGGTGTAAGTAGGTCCTGATCGCGCATTCTTTCGGGTAGCTGTTGTCGTCGGTTGTCACGTCGGTTGCGTATTCGCTAAGTTGCATCCACCCGCCAGGCTTAAGAGTTGAGTAGACTTGCTTGATGTATTCCCGCCAGTCCGCTAGCGCGCCCGAGAGGTGGCGGGAGTGAACGAAGTCGAAGGAGTTCTTGAATTCAGGGTTAGGCGTGAGGTTGGCTTTGATAGGTTGAGGGAGGGGGGGAGGGGGGGGAAACCTTTGTGAATGTCCAGGGACTTGCGGCGTCGTCAACTTCGAAGCGGCAGTTTGGCGGGACCCTGGAATAGTCACGCCATTCAGTAACTCCTTTTTTTTCCTTTGCTTACATCTTTAAGGTTTTTTCTTCCTTTTATGGGGAGACGAACCATTGTGGTTGAATAGGGCTAAGGTCCGTACCAATGACCTCCGCAGAAGGATATTCGCTAAGAACAATTTAGTAGCCATCATGATCACCCTGTCACTTGTCGGACGAAAGAAGCAAACCTACTTTGCAATGTCGATAGCCCAAATCCCCGTCCCAGTACCAATATCCAATATCTTTTGCGGATTGTCGCCAATAGGGGCTAGATGCAATTTTCCATCTAGCATCATGAGGTATATATGGTGCATCATGTCCAGGCGGTCTTGCTCCGTCTATAAAACCAGAAGCCCAGGTTAGTGAAATTAGACTTCGATTTGTGATAGGAGCGGAAGGGAGACTAACCTCATCGTTTGGCATAAGATATGAGCCCTGTCGATACCGATGATACCGTCTCCCTACAAGCATTCAAACCCCACATATAAGACAAACATATACAAACAAAGGATGAAACAAGCAAACGAACCATTCTCGTACTCGTAGTCTAGGATGCTAGAATTTAAGGATGTAGTTTCGCTCCTGATGGTGATGCCGTCAGCCTCTCTTTACAGGATAGGAAACGGGAATGCTCACACGTCGTTACTAAAGTAATCCTCATCAGAGTCCTACCCTAGGTCAGTAAGAAGAAGAGGAGGGGGAGCAGGGAAGCAGGAGAACTAGGAAATGAATGAAGGAAAAAGCCAACACACATCTTGAGAACTGGCTGCTTCGAGTGGGCTAAGTTCGGGGTGGTCTGTCGCCGCAGGGTCAATATTTTCTTCGCTTTGGGACATGATTGTATGAGGTTGTGTTCGCCTGTGGGAGAAGGGGGAGCGTAGACGGATAGATAGTTGTGTAGTCCGATAGCCTCTAAACAATGCAACTCAAGGTACGAAGGGAGAAGTGTACGGTACGCGTTCAGGGATGGGGTCTTTATACTTGTGATAAGGAAAAGTTTGTGCAATGAGAAAGAGGACAAGGAGGGCGCAACGACACACCATTACCCAGAATCTTACTACGGGAGTAAAAGCGAAAGAGTACAGTGCTGCACACTAGGTAGTGGAAAAAGGACAACCTCCACTTCAAAGACTTCAAAGAAGCGAAGAGAAAAAAAAGGAAAGATAGTAGAACGAAACGTAATCCCGGGGGGTACAGTACAGATCTCACGCCTTATCAATAAACTGCTCCCACCACCACCTTTATCATCGCCCAGCATACCTTCCAAGTATCCACCGACTTCCCACCGCCACCACCAGTGCAAGCGCGCAATTTATCATCGCGACATTTCTGTAAAGTCATTCCCCCCACCAAGGCTCTAGATTTAAACAACTGTCCCTCTAGAATTTACGGGGTGGTTCGAGGATATGTCTTAGAATCACATGGCTCTTTATCCAGACACCGTAAAACGTCTAGAATCTACTACCAGATTATCAGCGGAAATAAGTGTGACAGTTCACGATAGGGTTAGTTTGACTAGTTGATTGAAATGAGGTCCAACACGTTCAGTGGCCTGATCATAGCTCAAGAAAACGCTAATCCTTCTCGGGAACTTTTTGGTCTTTAAACTAGGAGATTACACGGTTGGCTAAGATGGTGGATTTCAAGTTTCTAGGGTAGCCGTGGGTTAAACCTACCTGTCAAAGTAGCCTTACTTTCGACTTCAGAGAATCCGCCCCTCCTCCTCCTGCGTTAGGTTGCCCTAAACTCGGACGCTATACTAAGAATAAAAAGTCGAAGCGAGTATTGACGGGAATCATGTCCGTCATCGAGGGTCCTTCCACAAAATACCTGTGCTCTTCGTTGCAAAAAGAGAATGCCGTAAAAACGAGAATGATCGAACCTTATGCTAAGACTTCCATAATTCCCCTCTTGGGATGGCAGGGGGGAATCACAGTCAAAAGAACTGACTTTCAGCCCACAGCTGAGGCAAAGAAAAAGAAAAAATGCAACAGACCCTGCTCGGAGAAGCAACCCCAACGTCCTAGCGTGAGGTTTAATTGCCCCACTCCGACAAGTGCTGTATGGCACAAAAAAGCCCCAGGGCTTCCAGGGAAGGAGGGGAAATTTATCATAAGACCTCACTCGAATTAAACCATCCAATAGTTGTGGTTGGAGGAGGAGAGATGTCTAGGGCTGAGCTCAACGAACCTCCCCCTAATGAGCCATCGGGATACTTCAAACCTCATGATGAACTCCACACTACTTACTGTAGGAGAGATGGATATGAATCTCGCACGCACCCCTCCCATCAACCGAACACCATCTCATCTAGATGGGTGAGTATCTGCTCCCTTCCCAGCGGGGAGTTGTCCGGAAACACCACGACTGGCTTACCAAGCAAGCCCTCCGCTGTGCGATACCTTACCGGTACAGCGTAGGCACTAGTTGAGTACCGCCTGGTGAGGGGCCATTGTGGCCGGAACAAGCAGACCTTCATTCTAGCTTCGTAATAGTACGTTGGTTACTAAGAGTGGCCTTTTTTGCTGATTAACACCTTGACAAATATCAACAGTTCTTGCCAAGGGAATTAATAACAATTAACATGTCTTATCATTCCCTTGATCAACCAAAATTTTGGCCTACTTCTGAACCCAATATCTTGATGAAAAATTGAGATGCTATCGTTTTCTCTCTATCACATATTAGAGTCATAATTCCCATCAGAATGATGGTTGGAAATCCTTTGGTGGTTGAAGTTGGACAATGTTCTCCTGGCACTGTACTCCGGCCACAGAGGTCCCTCACCATACCGAGGAAGGCCCGATATCAGCATATCTGCAATACAAGACACAATTATCTCTAGAGTGACAACGGGCATTCTGCAGGGAAGCTATTATTACCACGGGCGAAATGTACTAACTAGGGAATCTTGCTCTCGTCAACTCCGAGACTAATCCTATGTGTTTAGTTTAGTCTGGGAACTCTTACGGTATGGTACAGTAGTGTAAAGCACCCGGGGCCTTGGACTGAAGAGCAATTGCGCAAATGGGTCCTGCACGGGAAAACCCGCCTTAACAAGCCCCCACGACCGGAGTGAGAACTGCAGAGGAGAAAGAAAAAAGGCGCAGACACTAAAAAAGGAATCAGAAGACCTCTCCTGTGCATTACCCACGACTGACTAACATCCCTTCGGATTCGGTGAAAAATCTTGCTGCAGGCATTCGCTAACGGATTATCCCTGTAAATAGTGGTATCAGCCCGTGATAGGTATAGTTTGGCAGGTTAACGGAATTGCGGGAATCCATTAATGAGATCAAGGTTGGCCACAGGGTTCAGGCTATTGTGTCGAGAACACACTAATCCTTTGCGAGACCCTATGTCCCTAGATCGCGAGATTAGCGACATGGCGGGATACCAGTAGCGAATCGAAAGGGGTTTTGCGGTGCGGTACAGTGCTGTGTTATCCGAAGAACTCTTGTGATTCGCTACCTAGGCTAGCCTAGGATCGTTAGATGCTAGGACTGGCTTAGTTAGGATAATATATCGAGTTACCCAGGATCAGTTTGGTTTGACAAGTAAACGGAATTGCGTACACCAGTTAACGAGTTCCAGGAGGTCCTGAAGACTAATCTTATACCGTAACAGGAGAGCACTAACCCTTCTCGAGACCGTCTCTGGGCCCAGGCCCGAGCAGCGAATCACAAGAGTTTTTATGGTAGCACTATTCGGGTATACTCGTAATTTTCGGATGTTTGTGAAAACGGCTACTATTGCATGCCATAAAAATTGTGAGGCTTCGGCCAATTTTTGCCAATATGCAATAGCACCTGTGGTCACAAACGTCAAGAGGTGTCAAGAAATTAAGAGCACATACATCAGCTGCGACCCCCGTCCGCCCACCGCAGCCATGTAATGAGTTCACCCACGGCACAGTACAGCACGAGTACTCTTCTACTTGTTCGATGCGAGTACGAACCATTCCAACAAGAAACTTGCAGCGAGTTTTATAGTTGCAGGTCTGGCTTAATCAATGCATCCATCTACTCGAAGTATCGGGGCCATCACCACCATCGGCCTATAGCTCTATGCTTCAACTGCCGAAGAACGGGCCTGTCATTCTCGGGATGGTGACCGGCGATAATTTGCTGTGCGAGTGCTGGTACGTCCGCCTCGAGCAACGAAAGAAAAAAAGAAAACTATAGAAAATAAGAAAAGAAAGAAAGAAAAAAACGGCACTTCCCGAGTCCGTCCCTCCCTCCCTCCTTTCCTTCGATGTAAAACGCGAAACACAAAACTCAGAACACAAATTCATCCCGATCTCCACGGAAGCTTCTCCCCCCTGTCCACTCTAGTACCAAGAATTCTACTACTGTACAGTACACCGCATGCGTCTCCTGTGCGCTTAGGGCGCCTACAACCCTGCACCCTCGAACCCCCCTGTGCGTGATCCGCCATTCGGCAGTCAATCGAAACGCACATTGTGATATCGGCATACATCAATTATTGCATACGAGCGAGTAAGTAATTTGCTCGCGGGTGGATGGGATCCGCGCTGAACTCGGTGCTCGAATACACTGCACTTGTCTTGGCCTCAGCCGCTCGACAGCAGGAGTAGTGGAGTGAATGGAGTGTGTGTGGGGCGGTGGCGATGGGGGTATGGGGCACGGGGAGAAGCGTGGGCTTTCCCGTTCGCCATGTGCATCCCGGTACTCGAGTAGAGTTTGATAGGCAGAGAGAGAGGGGGGGGGAAAGCTGCACAGTCCGAGATCCGGGGCCTGTAGGGTAGTTCGGGAGGAAGGGGGGAGGCCGGAGGATATTTCAGCCGGTAGGGCACAATAAGTGCACTTTGGCGACGGGCGGACACAGTGCTGGGCCAGAGCAAGGGAAGAGTCGGATAGGTGCGTAAGAAACAAGAGTGATAACCTATGAACGACCCCAGTAGTCTCTGATCCGGCGAACAAGAAGAAAAAATTGCAAAAATGCGGGGTATGATACATAGTCAGGCAAGAAGTCATAGAATAGCTATTTGGGGGTCACCAGCAAAAAATATATCGCTGTTTGTTCAGGTTAATAGTCTCGTATCGTATCCTTGTATATAAAACAAGTGGTTGAAAATTAACTTCAAACCAACATCTATGGGGGTATTATAGATCTCTCTCTCAACAAATCAAAGAATCGACCCCCACCCTAACCCCTCATCCGCTAATCCTTCACTGGGATCTCCCCTCGAATTCACCGAGACGTTGGCCCCGCCGAAATACACCGTCGATCTTAGATGCTCCCATAATGGGGAAGGCACATTTGCTCTGGGCGGTTGTATATGATTTCTGAGAACCAGGGCCTGTGCTCCCAGGCTGCTCCCACGCTATTCTCTTGACGTCGTTTTTCACCTTCCTCTTTTAGAAAGTGATTGCGGGGTAAAACAATGGGTAAACGCACACTATCATAGACGATGAAAATTGTTGAAGCCTTCCGGTATACCATGGCCTAACAGTACATGGTCTTGTGGATGTGACTTTACCTTTTTGGCCGGTGGGGTAACAGTGATGGAGTTTTTTTAATTTGTTTTGTTTCTTTGGATATAGGTCTTGGCATGCATGGCTCTCTATATTTTAATGCTCCATTGCTCTAATACCGTATTGGCTCGTATAATCCACTATCTCCCTATCCAGGGTTATTTCAGTCAATACGAGCCTCCGCCTATTATAGGTTTAGTTTGACAGGTTAACAGAATTGCGAATATCAGTTAGCGAGATCCAACGCACTCGGCACACTCAGGCTTGACCGTTGAGGAAAACACTAATCCATTTTAGGGGTTTTGTCTCTGAACACGGAGATTAGGTGCCTGGTGGAGATAGTGGATTATAAGAGTTTTTACGGTATACGAGTTAATATGGTAATTCATTCTTTATATTATCCTTTACTCCAATAATCGCAACTCTACCACTACCTTATTTCTTCAACTTTTGGTACAGGGGAAAGCATAGGAGTGTAGTTTTTCCTTTGGATTGTAAAGGGCAGATTTCTAACTCATTGTAATCCTACTATTCGGACTGTCTGGGTATTATGTGAAGGCCTTAATGCAAACCACTAGAAGAATTCTCAAGAGTCCATTATATTATGTAGCAAAAGGAGAAAAAAACGAGTCAGCAGCTTAGTCAAAAGCAAAAATCCTCCCCTTTGATCAACATCCCAATTTGCCATCTAGTGCTTTCAACCCAGGTAGAGCTTCGCCATTTAGCCTATTTGCAGTTAAGTTTCCTATATACGAGTCACCACCGCATCTTCAAAGTTCAATTAGATACATGAAACTAGTTGATACACGTAACAGTGATGCTTGAATCGCCGTGGCAATAGCTGTTTTAGGCAATTATGCCCTCCCCAGTCCACTGGTCCTCCCATAGAATCCTAAACCAAGCAGTAGTAACAAAGTACCAAGAGTGGTAAGAATGACCAGAAAGCCGGAAAGATTAATATTAGGACACATGACAGGTAATTACTCGTACTTAAGGATACTCCAATATTGGAAGACACAGGGAAAACTGAAGAAGAAGAGCTCGCCAGAGGCGGTGTCACGGTTCTACCTAAAGTTGATAACCAGCAATACTTAAGTTGGCAGCCTGAGGCATGTGCTATTACTGCTTTATCTACTACTTGTGCGGCCAAGCTAAGTTAAAGCCTGACCCCTCCGATCGAATTTCCCGTATTAGTACCCCCGTCACTTCTTAGATTCAATTCAGGTGCGCCAGTATACTAAGTACTATCCCTTGGGGTGTCTGAAACAGTCGAATTTGTAGCCAGGACGCTCAGGCCGGATTCGGCCCCAGAGTGCCAGACTTGGTCGGAAGATACGATTTTCAGCCTTTTCACTACCTCCATCACTCAGCGCTCTTGCCAAGTTAAATATTCTCGGCAAATCACAAAGCTCAGTGTGCCTGGCTACAAATTTGACTGTTTCGGACACCTCAAGGGATACTCCAGCTACTAAGTTGGCCTAGTCTTACAGCTTACATCTACCAAAACCCGCGTCCTACTCTACACAGCAAAACGTCCTTAAGTTACACCCTATGAGCAAAACCCTTGTAGTCTCAATCAAAGCCCTGAATACCGTGCTCAGTGTGAAGGAACGGTCGACTGCGCTTCAACGTCAGCCAGAGGAAAGCCACGAGCGAGGCAGACCAAGAGGGATGATGTCAAGAGGAAGCAAAAGCGGAGTGGCGCTCAGTCGAAGGCCAAGTACCAAAAAGAAGGGGACATGGGCATGGGTCTAAGTGGTGCCGTAAGAACTCGAATATAAGGAAAAATGTGCTTGGACGTTGGAATTTCCCTTCTTAGCTACGGGAGGGGAAACTCCTCAAAATCAGGTTACACCCAGCCCTCAGTTGAGACAAGGAGTGTACTCGAGTACACGGCATCTTACCAGGAAAGGCGATATATAACCTCCTAGCCCATCTTTCTTCTACGGGTTATAGGCAAGAAGCATATGAACATGAGATATGTGGCGCACAGATAAATTACTATATATGGGTGAATGTCTCATGTTCATATACTTCTTGCCTGTTACTCGTATTCGCTTTTCTACGGTAGTGCACAGTAATCAGAGCAAAGCTGTACTTTCAGACCCCGCCAAATTTCCCCCAGGGTTCTGCAAGTATCATATTCTGCACATATTATATAATCACAATTCTGACTAAGCTCGCAGAACTCTCCCTCCCCCTAAGGGCCTGGCCCAAATCTTAGGCCAATCCACTGCTGTTCAGGTGGGGTGCGTGCCTCTTCAGATGTGCAGTTATTGTCGCTCAAAATCAAAAAATCCCAACCCCTGTATCCAAAAAGTAACCTTGTCCATCCCTTCAAAAACCTCTGGTTGGCCCAAATCCCAAGAATATCCCTGTAGCAAATTATTCCATGCACGACATAGACCTCCACCCCAAACCACCATCCATGATCCATCCATCCTTCCATCTTCCTTCCTTCCTCCATCCATTACCTCGATAGAGTTAGTCAGTCAGTCAGTCAGTCAGTCAATCCCCATCCACAATTCCCCCCAAAAAAACCGAACCAAAACCCGGTCCGTCCGCCACCGATGCAACAACCTAATCATTGGCCAAGATTGATTGATTGATCTTGACGTTTTTTTTTTTTTCCTTCCTCCGCCGAAGCAAAACATCCCACTTATTATAAGTTTTAACTTAACGGTTAGAACTAAGCCAAACAAATTTAGAACCATCATATCATATCCTAATACCGGTATCTGCTTTGCGGGCGTTGAAAAAAACGAAGAGAAAAAAAAAACCCTTTTCTCTCCCCACCGATATTTGCACTTTGCACTTCTAGTTTTTGGTCATAGCTCAAGTTTAATTTGTAGGTATGATATGAGCCTGTCAATTTTTTGTCCCAAATCGCGATAATAATAATATCATAATATTAAAAAGTCACTACAAGTACAGTACTGTAACTGGTGGGGTCCGGTAGCCGTTTTGTTTTAGCTAGAAAAAAAAAAAAAAACGGCGATTCTTTTCCTTTGTTTTTTTTTTCTTCTTTTTTTTCTCCTTCCTTCAACAGATCGATATATTAAATTACTGCCCTTATTGTTGCACTTAACTTAGGTCCATCCTC